>Ga0182027_10013262_pt1 | contig 11507 bp, 6 predicted proteins | sample 712E1DmetaG_FD_121300 | JGI IMG/M metagenome (GOLD analysis project Ga0182027, IMG submission 121300) | Permafrost microbial communities from Stordalen Mire, Sweden - 712E1D metaG (Illumina Assembly) | ecosystem: Environmental > Terrestrial > Soil > Wetlands > Permafrost | place: Sweden...
GCCGGTTTTGGGTTTGAACAACACCAACATCCAAAACACGGTTTCCCTGCGTCGCATCGGCCATGATACTGATTGGGTGGATGTCGCCGTGGGCGATTCTCATTGTCTGGCGGTTAAATCGGATGGCACGCTTTGGGCCTGGGGCGCAAATTATAATTATCAATTGGGTGATGACACAAAGATCACACGACCTGTGCCGGTGCCGTCTGTTCCCGGAAATGATTGGAAACAAGCAGCGGCTGGCGGCGGCGATTACAGCCTGGCTCTGAAGAATGATGGCACTTTGTGGGGTTGGGGTAATAACTGGACCGGCCAGTTGGGAATAGGTGGCACTAAAAACACCACCAACGCCGTGCAGGTGGGCACTTCAACCAACTGGTTGAAAATTTGGGCTGGAGGCATTCAAAGTGTCGGATTACAAGCCGATGGCAGTCTTTGGTTTTGGGGATCACTTATAGGTGATTCCAAAGACCCCAAATAATTTCCCGTTCCGACACGAATTTCACCGGACACAAACTGGCTGGACGTCTGTTTCGGATATTTCACGGTGTTTGCCATCAAGTCAGATGGAACGCTTTGGAGTTGGGGTCTGAAGGCAAATTTTTATACACAAACAGGTGATGCAAGTATGAATGCGACGCCGATGCAAGTTGGAACAGAAGATGATTGGCTATCCTGCGCTTCTTCACCGGGATGTTTTTATCACATTCTTAGGAAAAAGGACGGTTCGCTTTGGGCGTTGGATGCCTCTGAACATCGCCGGGTCAAACCTGATTCTGAATACAAACCTATACCACTCCGAAAAATAAATCTGCAAAAGGACGTGACCGCCTTTACGGCCGGAGGAGATAACATCGGGTGGTCTTGACGCGCGATGGTGAAGTCTGGACCTGGGGAAGAGTTGACGGTGAACACTCGCCAAAGGATTATTTCGGACCAAAAGGCAAACAGCTTTTTCCGAAATTCAAAATTATTGACACGCCCTGGCAGCTTTCGAATATTGATTCCTCAGATTGAACTGAGGGAAGAAATAGAATCCAAAAGGATTATTTGCCGGGATTTTGCAGGAGTTTCCACACGCGCAACGTCTCGGTCACGCCCCAGGCCTGCGCGTCGCAGCCGCGTTGCGCGTGGGGAGCGTCGCCGTCGAGAATTTCGGGAATTTGCCCGAGACAGCCTTCGTTCATCAATTGCTCCATGCCGCCGAGATATGCCTTTGCCGCCGCCACCGCTTCCGGCGTAAAATCCCACGCGCGCGCGAGCGCCTCGCAAAAAACCGGGAACGTCCACGTCCACGCCGTGCCATTGTGATACGCCGGCTTGCGGCGCGTGTCCTCGTCGCCTTCGTAACGCGGCCAATACGGTTCGACCGGATTGTTCAGCAGCCGGCCATCGTTGCCGTAAATGGGCAACGGGACCGAGACCGGCAATGGCGCCAGCGACCGCAGCGCGCCGGGCACCACCAGATATTTTTGCGCGGCCTCGACGCAGCGTTTGGCGCGTTCGCCGGTTACGAGGCCAAGACTGACGGCGAAAAGATAATTGCTGCGCAATGCGTCGTCCACCGTTGCCCCGGCGGCGGACTGGCCGGTTTTTGCGATCAACAAATCGGCGTAATAGCCGCGTTCTTCGAGCCAAAAAAGTTTTTTCAGTGAGGTGATTGCGCGCGCAGCGAGCTCGCTCCATTTTTTGCGTTCAGCGCTCTCGCTGATTATCTCAAGCTGTTGCAGCAGACGGATCCATAGAGCTTGAATTTCCACCGGATACCCCTCGCGCGGCGTGCCGGCGGGATGATTCGTGTCCATCCACGTGAAATGACTCGGGCTCCAAATCAGCGCCGAGTCCGCATCCATGCGGATGCCGTTCGGTGTGCCGCTGATGTAATTTGTTGCAATGCTGCGGAGCACGTCGCGGAGGGTGCGACCGCTTTGGTCAAGGGTCGTATCATAGAATTTCGCTTCCGTTTTTTTGTCCCAAGCCGCTGTCTCTTCGCATGTCACCCCGAACCATAGCGGGGCGTCGGAGGTATCGCGATTCGACGCGTCGTCACCATGAATCGTATTGGGCATCGTGCCGTTTTCCTCGAATCGTGCAAACATGAGCAGCGCGTGTTTCACTTCCCCGGTCATGCCGGCCGCCAGCAGTCCGCGGGCGCAAATCAGCGAATCACGGCCCCAATCCAGAAACCAGGGATAACCGGCGATGACCGTTTTGCCCTGGTTCCGCCGGACGACGAAAGCGCGGGCGGCATGGATCAACCGTGTTTCGAAAGCTTGGAGTTCCGGCTTTAGCCGGTCCGGGCCGCCTGAAGGCGGAACTCCAAACAAAGGGGTGTCCGTTTCCGCCGTCGCAACAAGCGTCACGTTTGCACCTTTCGGCAATGGCAATTCAAACCAGCCGGGACTGTAAGCGTCGCCGCTGCCAGCCTGGCCGCGGCTTTGCTCTACCGGATGCGGGATGTTTTCGCACCACTCGGGTTGCGGATGATATTCACCGCTGTTGGCAAACACGCGAAGTTGACGGTCGGAAGCGGGCGTGAAGGCGAAGCCGGTTTGGATTTCATGCGTATTCGTGGAAAAATGATAATCCGCGCCACCGTTGCGTCTGGTCTCCTGGTGAAAATTGCGGTCTTCAATGTCAAAACGGACGGTCAACCGCACGTCAGCGCCGACGGGCAACTGCTTGCCGTGGGCGTGCTTTTCGGCCGGCCGGTTGAAACACAAAACCGTCATGTTTTTTCCTTCAACCATTTCAGCGCGCAATTCGATTTCAACCGTCCGCCCATCGCCGGCATTGGCGACAAACTGCCAGGTCGCTGGCGGGCTGGCCTGGAAAGAAGCGAGATTTTTCGCATTGAGCGCTGAAAGAAAGCCGTCGGCGTTGACCCAGACGCGGATGCGTTTGACAAAAACGTGGCGATCCACCGGGACGCTCGCATTCAGGTTCGCGCCGAGGACGCAGTCATATTTGGAGTTCACCCGGCCCAAATCCGCGCAAATCCGCGCCATGCCGCCGATGCCGTTCGTCAGCAGGACCAAATCGTCGGGTTTCGGGTTTCGGATTTCAGCTCCCGGATTGGGCGGCAGGAAACGAACGGCAGCGGTGATGTGCTGCGATGCGGTGGCGTAACGTTCTACAATCAATTCGGCATCCGCGGCGGATTCTTGCGGGGCAAAACAGGCAACATAACCGTCTTGCGTGGCAACGGATTGGACGTGCCGCAAACTTCGCCCTTCGTCCTTCTCGCCCCTCAATTCCAAGGTGGCCCGGAATGGCGCGTTGTCTTGAATGAGCAGCCAGTGGCCGGGCGGAACCGGCGTCACGCGGCGCGTGTCCAGCAGCGTCCACGTGATGACCCGCGGGAAATTTTTTTGTTGTTCGGTGTCGCGCAGCAATCCGGCCAAAGAAAATTTCGGACCACGGGCGGCAAATTCGCCGGCGGCGGCAAGAAAACTGGCCGGCGAACGCTCAACTTGCCCGGCCAGCCAGCGCCAGTCGAGGCCGTCAATTATTTCGACGGATGTGACTTTGCCCAGCGCTGCAAGCGCCCAGGCGGCTTGGGCGCGGGCGCGACGATAAGCGTCACCGCTCAAACCCTGCGGTTGCGCCGTTGGTGCGAGGCAATGGCAACCGCCGGGTCCGAGTGCAAAAGTGATTTTATCCTTGGTGATGCCAATCCGCGGCAACGGCTGACCGAGCAGATCGAGTTTGAAATCTGGAACTGGAGATTTGACGGCGGCAACTGAAAGCCCGAACGGATTTGCCTTTTCCGCATCCGTGTTGACGAGAACCAGTACGGAATCTTTTCCTTCCGCGGATTCGCGGAGCAGCGCATAAACCGGCGAGTCCGGCGCGCTGAGTCGTATGAGTTTTGCCCCGTCGAAAAAGCACGGGTGGCCGGCCAGCAACCGGTTGAGTTGCGCGAGTTCGGGGATGATGTTTTCGGGATTGTTCCAGGCCAGGCCGGTGTTGCCGTGAACGCGGATTCTTTCGGCGGCCAGCCATTCGACGCCGCCGGTGAAGCCGAATCCGCCACTCACGCTGGTCAGCGCGCAGAGGCGGTTGCGCAGCAGCGACCACGCGCGTCCCCGTGCTGCCAGGCGGTCGTTGTCGTGCGTTTCGCTGTAATGAATGTAGGTGCCGACGCGCGAATTTTGAAGGTTGGCGTAGTCGAGATAATCGGCGACCTGGCGGCCGGAATAATTCTGGAAAAGCTCGGAGTAGGCCCATTGCATGCCGCCCTCGGTGAGCAGGTTTTCCGTGGCGGCCCATGAGCCGCCAAGGCCTTCGAGCAGAAAAATGGTTTCGGAGAATTCGTCCTGGACGCGGGCGGTGATGTATTGCCAGGCCGTCACGGGAATTTTGTAGCCGGCATCGCAGCGAAAACCATCCACCCCGCGCCGGCACCAGATCAAAAGGGCGTCGGCGATTTTGTCCCAAAGCCCAACGTTGTCCTGTTTTAATTCCACGAGGTCTTCCCACGTGGTTCCCCAGGCGCCGGGGCTGGCGAACGTGCCGTCGGGGTTGCGCAGGAATAATTCAGGATGATTTTCCTGCAAAACCGAGCCCCAGCCGGTGTGGTTAATGACGATATCAATGAAGACGCGCGCACCGAAGGCGTGTGCGGTCCGGGTGAGTTCGCAAAACTGATCCACGCCGGTGGTGCGCCGGTCGAATTCGACAAGCGCCGGGTCAATGGCCGTGAGGTCGAGCGCCGCATAGGGGCTGCCGAAGCGCCCGAACCGCGCGAAGGTGGTCGGCGTGGGATGAATGGGCAGCAAATGGAGAATGCGGCAACCGAGCTTTTGGATGATGTGGGGCAACTGGCCGGCGAGGTCGCGAAGCTTGCCGGAGGGTGGAATGACGGTGAAATTTTTTTCATCGAGCGGCTGAAGCCGGGCTTCGAGTTTTCCGTCGCTGGCGGTGGACAAATTTTTTGTCGGACCGAACAGGCGCGGGAACGCGCAATAAATGGTGTTGGCGGTGCGGGCGAAATCGGGATGGACGCTGATGCCGGCGTCCGGGCCTTCGGGCCAATGCTGCCAGCCTTTGGGGTCGAGCAGATACGCCTTGGCTTTGAAGAAGCCGGTTTCGGCCAGTGGCAATTCGATTTGCCAGGCGTCGCCATTTTTTTGCATCGGCACGTCGCGCCAGGAGGCGCCGGCGTGGACCGGACCACCGGCGTGGGCGGCGATGATTTCGCGCCGGAGAGCGGCGGCGCGACCGAGATTGGTGCGGAGCAGCGCCCGCCCGCCGTTGCCCCCGCCGCCGTCACGCAGCGTGAAACGCACGTGGTCGCCGACAAAGCGCGCCAGGCGCTCGCCGGGCACCGGTTCCATGATGGGTTTTGTTTGCGCCACTTTATGTCCGGCAATTGACCGCCGGCTGGCGTTACGATTCCGCAGACGGCGGCGGAAAGCAATGCTGCAAGTGCCGCTGGCGGCGGGTCAAGGGAGGTTGCGTTGCTGCCTTTCAGCGCTTAAACTGGCGCGCAGATTGCTGTTTTAAACGGGTAGTTGTTGGAAGATCATGACCACAGCGGCCCAAAATCAAGGCGAAGAAGCTCAATTGTTGCAGACAATTGAGATGTTTGAAGTCATTGCCCAATCGCAACCCAACGATTGCCAGTCGCTGGAAATTCTCAAGGAAGCCTATACCAAGCTGGGACGCGAGGAGGATGTCATCAAAACGTCCAAACGCATTGCGCAAGCCTACATGCAGTCGGGACAGCTTTCCTCGGCGATTTTGGAATACGAGACGGTCTTACAGCGCCGTCCGGATGATGCCGACGTGCAGTCGGCGCTCAAACAAATCGAAGACCGGGCAAATAACATGTCGGTGCAATCCACCGCCGTGGAGTCGGCGTCGGTGTCGGTGCCTCAGTCCGACACGGCAAAAGTGCATAAAAAGGCGCATGCGGCGCCGGCGGAAATCGACGATGGCCGCAAGACGATGCACAAAATTTTTGTCGAGGGCAAAGTCATCAAGGAGGGCGATTTTGATTTGTGCTGGCGCCCGGCGGACCTGACCGCGGCGGCCTCGGACGTGGCCGAGCCGTTCATCCATGCCCTTGCGGAGAAAAACATCCTCCCGGTGGAAAAGGCCCTCAAACTGCTGTCCGACCGGTCGCGCACGGCGTTTTTGTCACTGGACAAATATGATGTGGACATTGATTTGACGCGCGGTTTTCCGGCGGAGGTTTGCCGGCGCTGGTGCGTACTGCCCTTCGACCGCATGAGCAAATCCATTTTGGTGGCGACCGCCAACCCCTTCAATCAGCAGGCGGTGAAAGATCTGGCGGAAGCCACCACGCATCGGTTGCTGTGGTATTTGGCGCCGCCGGACGACTTGATGTCCAATCTCCGCAAAGCCTTCCGCTAAAATCATGGCCAAAGTCAAATCATTCGGAGAACGCATCGCCGACGCCCTCGTTGAGGACGGGTTGCTGTCGGCCGGGCAGATTGAGGAACTGCTCGAGCAGCAAAAAAAGGAGGGCGCGCGTCTCATCAAACTTATTGTGGACAAGGCCTACGTCAGCGAACAGGACCTGGCGGTTTCCATGGGCCGCGTGCTCAACGTTCCCCCCATCAATCTGAGCCGCGTGAATATTCCGCCGGAAATCGTTGAATTGCTGCCGCGCGAAATCGCGCATAATTACAAGGTCGTTCCGGTTTCACGGTTGGAAAACAAGTTGTTCCTCGCGATGGCCGACCCGTTGAACGTCCTCGCCATTGATGACGTCAAACGCATCACCAAACTCGAAATTGCCCCGCTTATCGCGTCCGAGAAGGCCATCATTGACAAATTGAACGCCTTTGATTCCTCCAAGAGCGGCTCGATGGAAGATATCATTCAAGACGCGCAAAAGAAGCAAAGCGAAGAAGACGCGGATGCCGATACCGTCGAGGCCGTCAGGGAAGGGGTCGAGGAGGTCAACCTTGATCAACTCGCCGCGTCCAGCGGCGAAGCCCCGGTCATCAAGCTCGCCAATCTCATCATCGTCCAGGCCATCAAGGACCGTGCCAGCGACATTCATCTGGAGCCATTCGAGAAAATCATGCGCCTGCGCTACCGTATTGACGGTGTGCTGATCGATGCCACGCCGCCGCCGAAGCAGATGCAACTGGCGCTCGCGTCACGCTTCAAAATCATGAGCAGCCTGGACATTGCCGAGCGCCGCCTGCCGCAGGACGGCCGCATGCGCGTCAAGGTCAGCGGCAAGGATTTCGATTTGCGCGTGTCTGTGCTGCCCACCGTTCACGGCGAGAAGATCGTGATGCGCGTCCTCGATAAATCGAACCTCACCGCCAGCATCGACAAGCTCGGACTCGATCCGGAAACATTCAAACAAGTCAAAGGCGCAATTGATGCGCCGCACGGATTGATTCTCGTCACCGGCCCGACGGGTTCGGGCAAAACCACGACCCTTTACTCCGCGCTCAACGAACTGAACAGTCCCATTTACAACATCATCACCGTCGAAGACCCGGTGGAATTCCAGGTTCCCGGCATCAATCAGGTGCCGACCAAAAAGGAAATCGGCCTTACCTTTGCCAACGCCTTGCGCTCCATTCTGCGCCAGGACCCGGACATCATCATGATTGGTGAAATCCGCGACACCGAGACGGCCGAAATCGCCATCGAAGCCGCGCTTACCGGGCACCAGGTCTTGAGCACCATGCACTGTAACGACGCGCCCGGCGCCATTGCGCGCCTCGACGACATGGGCATCGCGCCATTTTTGATTTCCTCGTCCGTCATTCTTTCCTGCGCGCAACGCCTCATGCGTCGTATCTGCTCGCATTGCAAGGAGCCGGTGACCTATCCGCCCAAAATGTTTGAAGATCTCGGCATCGATCCCGCCACTTTCGACGGTGTGCAGCTCTTACGTGGCCGGGGTTGCGACCGTTGCAAAAATTCCGGTTACGCCGGTCGCATGGCCATCATTGAAGCCATGACGATCACCGACCAGATCCGCAAACTCATCATTGGCCGCGCCAACACGCGCGAACTGGGCAAGGTGGCCATCAGCCAGGGAATGCACACGCTCCGCATGGTGGGACTCGACCGCGCGCGCGATGGCATCTCGACGCTGGAACAAGTGATGCTGATCACCTCGGCGCATTGATCTCCGCCACCGGGTGTCGGGATCAAAATTTCCGTTGCGGAACAACAAATGGCTGCGGTGCGGGCGACAACCACGGTGCCGGCTGGGGCGCCCAGGCTGCCGCGGGTGGAGCTGAAGTGTAACTGAGGCCCCAGGCACCGGATAATTTCGGCAAATCGGCGGGTTTGCCAATCCCGCTGTTCAACGAAGCGAACGACGCGCCGATCCGGGCCGGTTGGGCCAGGTCGGAACCCAGCAGTGTTTGCGGCAGGGAGGTTTTTAGACCGCCCGAGGCCGGGGTTGCGGTTGGGACGGTGGCCGGCGAATCCGGATTAAGCAATTGTCTGAATCGGTCCATGTCCGTCAGTTGCGCCGGGTTGGGATCTGGCGGTTGCGCCGGTTGGCCGAACAATTTTGACCAGCCGCTGTTTTCATTTTGCCGGGCCAGGATCTGGCTGTCCGGTGTGGAATTAAACAACGGGTTGGCCAGGTTCTCCGGATTCCCCCAGCCACCGTTGATGGAATTCGACGCGCCGCGCCGGTCGCCGGGAAAATTCCAGGCCGGAGACGGATAGCCCATTTGCAGCGCATTGGTTTTGGCCGGCAGCATCTGATTCTGTCTTTCGGTGTAGCGCTCCATCGCCGTTGGATATTTTCGCTGGCCGAATGCGTCACGCTCCGGAATTCCCATCATCTTTTCCGGCGTGGCCTTGCCCAGGATTTCCGCCGGCGTCAACAGCATCCAATTATTGCGCCGGTCCAGCAGGTCCTGCGCCCGCGCGGCCTCGGCGGGTGAAACCATTGGTGCGACCGATGGCAGCGGCGCGGCCGGGGGCGAATCGTTGAAATTGAATTGTAACGGAGCTTGTGCAACGTCTCCGAGATCCAGCGACTCCGGCGGTTTGGGCGAAAGCGACGGCATTTGGGAGGCCGGGCCATCACTCGCCGGCGAGGAAAATATAATGGGTTGTCCGCCGTGCTGCGCCCGGACGGGACATGCCGCCACCCACAGGACGGCGGCCAAAGGCAACCTCCGCTTCAAATATGCAAGGCTGAAACCCATCTCAAACTATCAGGCTAATGGATTAGACACCCGGCGTCAAAAATGAATTCAAAACCCGCCAATCCTTTCGAATTTAATGGCGATTCTGGCAGTAAAACCGCCCGGCGGTGATTCAAACCCTCAACCTTCAACCCGCTTCACTGCCGCTCGTATTCGCCCTTGCTGATTTTTTTAAGCACGGTGAACCCGGCCTTCTTGGCGTCCGAGATGGAGAGCGGCTTGAGCTTGTGCGGCGAATTGAAGGTGGAAATGATTTTGCGCACCGGCTTTTTGCAGGCCGGACAATGCGTCAGCGGCTTGGCCGAGAGCGGACGGCGCAACGTGAATTTCCCGCCGCACACCTTGCAGTCGCCTTCGCACAACTCGTATTCGTAAAGAGGCATGGTTAAATGTTGAATTCCAAATGCAGAATGTCGAATCGGAAACCCGCTTCGTCAATCAAACAAATTGTCCAATCCGGGCCGGAGCTTTAGTGACGATGAGACCGGGCTTTCCGCCATTCTCCAAGTTTGGTTCGGGCATTTTGTGCCTGTTCCGGGGTAAAGCCGGGACTGGTTTCAATCTGCCGCACGATTTTCTCGGCCCGATGAATATTGCCGCAATGCAAGGCGTGGACCTCCGCCAGTTTGATCCATAAATCAAAATCTCCGGGCTGTTCCTCGATTTTCTGTTCCAGAATTTCAATGACAGTGCCGAGATAGCCTTGGGCCAGCATTTCATCAATGGATTCCGGCGGGGCGTCAACCTTTTCCGGCCTGGGTTTCCCCTGGCTCCATTCGTCGATGGAACGGCGGGCAAATTCCACGTGGTTGGGTGAAACATGTGGTTGCTTTTCGAGCGCCTCAAGGATTTCCACGGCTTTTTGCGGTTGGCGCAGATCCTGTGCGTAAATCCGCATCAGCATCATGGCCGCATCCACGTTGCGCGGATCTTCGGCCAGCAACGGCTTTAAAATGGATTCCGCTTCCTGGAACCGTCCCTGCATGCGCAAGTGATAAGCATCGGTCAGCGGCCTGGGTTTCTGAACACTTTCCAGTTTGATGCCAAGGTGTTCCAGCCTGGTTTCCAGGACCAGCACGCTGACATCGCCGGATTCTCTGAGCTTCCGGCTCAATTGAACGGCCTCCTCCCGCCGGCCGTTTTTAACCAGGCTGGCAATCATGTCCAGATCGCGCAGTCCCTTGTCGGGATCAATCTCCCGCTCATCTGCGGGATCAACCAGATGATGAAACCAGCGCGCAAACAATTCCGCAATACAACCGGCCCATACCAGGGCCAGCATCCCCCCAATCAAGAGCAACAGCGGCATGACCGACAGCGCCCCGGGCAACACCAATAACAATCCCAATAGAAGCAACGTTATGCCGCAGCGCGCGGCCCGGCGGATGAGGTCCTGCATTTTATCCCCGCCCGTCACTTTTGCGTCATACCCGCTCAACCACCAGAAGGCCAGACCGACAAATGCCAATGCGGCGAGGTGGGTGATCATGACGGAACTGTGGCGGGAAGCTTGTTGAGTGAGTTTGGCGTGAATACACGAACTGCAAGGCCGTTCAAGACCTTGCGCCCATATTCAGATTGGTAATACCGAAAAACCCTCACAGGTTTTTCTGCCTACTTCTTCAAAAACGCGCTGAACAAATCTATCGGCAGCGGCAGGAACGTGGTCGTGTTGTGTTCGCTGGCCATTTCGCGCATGGTCTGGAGATAGCGCAGTTGCAGCGCAATCGGCTCCTTGGCAATCATCGCGGCGGCTTGCACCATTTTCTCGGCGGCCTGGAATTCGCCCTCCGCGTTCACAACCTTCGCGCGGCGTTCGCGTTCGGCTTCGGCCTGTTTGGCCATCGCGCGTTTCATGCTGTCCGGCAGCGCCACGTCCTTGATTTCAACGGCGGTGACCTTGATGCCCCACGGCTCGGTCTGGCGGTCAATGATTTCCTGCAATTTTTGGTTGATCACGTCGCGTTGCGAGAGCAGGTCGTCCAGCGAGGCCTGGCCCAGCACGCTGCGCAGTGTCGTTTGCGCGATCAGCGAGGTCGCCTTCCAGAAATTTTCCACCTTTACCACCGCCGCATTCGGATCTACCACACGGAAATAAACCACCGCGTCCACCGTGGCGGGCACGTTGTCGCGCGTCATCACTTCCTGTTTGGAAACGTCAATGGTCACGACGCGCAAATCCATCCTCACCATTTTGTCTATGATGGGAATAAGGAAAATCAGTCCCGGCCCTTTCGCGCCCTGCAGTTTGCCGAGCCGGAAGATGACGCCGCGTTCGTACTCGCGCAAAATCCGCATGGCTTGGGGCAGCACGATGACCGCCAGGACCACGACGAC
>Ga0182027_10013264_pt1 | contig 11507 bp, 11 predicted proteins | sample 712E1DmetaG_FD_121300 | JGI IMG/M metagenome (GOLD analysis project Ga0182027, IMG submission 121300) | Permafrost microbial communities from Stordalen Mire, Sweden - 712E1D metaG (Illumina Assembly) | ecosystem: Environmental > Terrestrial > Soil > Wetlands > Permafrost | place: Sweden...
GAGCTTGTGGGGGAATTATTTTAGTGTTAGTTATTGAACTCTTTGGAAAGCCAGCATGGAACATGGCATGGAATATAGTCCTAACTGCTATAGCCGTCGAAGCCGTTCTTGGCTACTATACAGGGATAACCACATACTTCGTTAATCGCCTGTTTTTGAAAGAAAAAGCGACCACTGGAAAGAAGGCCGCAAAAACTACAGTGAGGAAAAAGAAAGCCGCCTAACACCGGCTGCGCCTGACCGCCTTCGGTGCGGTCTGCGGCGGCCATTTGGTAGAAAAAGTGGTTTTATGCCATCTTGTCTTGTTAAAATCGGTGTCATGTGAGCTAAACCGTTGGGCTTTCGAGGAAAAATGGTAACAAGTCAAGATGACTACCTGAAATTACTTGATCTTACATTCCGAGTAGCGAATTCCCTCAAAGGTAAGCCAGCCCCGAATCATCGAATTCCTGATTGTAATAAATTGGCGCAGAAACTTTATTACCATGCGGCGACCGTTTATTGGCTGAATCAAGGAACTAACGCGCCTGTTCCTACTCCCGAAGGAACACATATCTTTGACTTTGCTTCTGTCGCTGTTATCACGAGGGCCGTTCTCGAAACTTATTTGACAATGTATGAACTATTTTTCGAGCCAATCACAGATGATGAGCAAGAATTCCGTCATGCATATTGGCTCTTGTCTGGGTACTTAATCCGTGAAAAATATATAACTGACCATCCAAACGCAAAGGCATCTTTGGGAAACTGGTTACGGGAGATCAATGAGTTGCGTTTTCGTATTCAGAAAACTCTATACTTTGCAACATTGTCAAAAGGAACGCAAAAAAGATGCCTTGATGGGGATATGCCAAATAAATCTTTTGAGAAGCGGCTTGAGGTAGCGGGTTTTGCACCCAAATTCACACTCAGAGCACAACGCTATCTTTCAGGATATGTACACTCAGATGGGTTGGTAGCAGATCAAATTAAAAAGGCAAAAAGTGAAGACGAACAAAAGAAATATATCCGAAGTTATATGCACTTAATTATGATGGTTATGTCAAAAATGATCCTCTTGTATAAGAGTAAATTCCCTTCCGCAGAGGCGTGGTGTATGGCGAAGCCTGAAATTTTGCAGTTGGCTGAAATATGGTCAGATACAACTCGTAGACTCGATGCATGAAACGTGCCCAACACCGGCTAGGGACTGCGGCTCCGCCGCTGATGGTACGCACCGTCTTGTTAGAAAGGCGCGATAATCAAAGGGAAGTCTCGTCAGTCCCACCGCTGTCGTTGAGCTATTCCGTTGGGCGAGCTGTGGTTTGATGAAAGCAGGCATAAATGGATAATAATTTAAGCGAAGCAGTCAATCGATTGCCTAAAGATTGGTGGAAAACCATAGAGATGTGTGCGACTTGTTCCAATCTTTTCAAAGGATATATTCTTGGATTGATGCTTTCAGGACAAATGTATGATAGAGGACAAACAGTTTTGTTTTCTGGGTTCCTTTTAGAGTTTGAGAACACTCTTATTTGGTTTACAGCCGGTCACGTAATTGATTGGATAAACAAAATTTTATCTGACAATCCTCCTGAAAATGTTAGAGGAAGATGGATAGATTGGGAAAATATTCCAGGTGCAGAGTCAATCCCGGTGAATTTCAAAGAGTTTCATCCGTTTTCTGGCCGGGATTACAGCCATGATCTTGGCATGTACATATTAGGCCCCCTAGAAACAGAAATCATAACGAAAAACAAACACTCGATATGTTTTCACATAGGTCAAGTTACAGATCTCCAGAACTTTCAACCCGAGGGATATTATTTACTCGGCTTTCCTGAGAACCTTAGAGAACAAACAAGAATCGACCGAGTTCAAGCGTTATTCAAGTCAACACTTGTTTGTTTACCGATCGAAAAAATACCATTTTCCACTGGCCTTCCATTTGAAAAGCCTAATCCGAATGCCTTTCACGGAAAGATAATTGATTTTCCTGATTCTCCTAACACTCAATTTACAGTTCCTGGTATGAGTGGCGGCCCAGTTATCGGTATTAAACGCGATCCGCTGAAAGGAATCGATTATCGTCTTTATGCAATTCAAAGTGACTGGCTTTCAGAAAGCAGGCTTATCAGAGCTGAGCCAATTTTAGAACCAATTCAATGGATTGAGGAAATATGGAGTTCGTCTCGTGCAAATTGACACTCTAGTCGCGGTATTGGGAAGTCAAATATTGCAAATGTGTCCGCTCGCCCCACACCGGCCAGCGGACAGCGGCTACGCCGCTCTCAATAGCGTGGGCTTGCTAGAAAATGACCGATAATTGATTAACAGTCTCGCCCGTCCTGCCGCTGAGCCACATCGTTAGCCCGCACTTTGGAAAAATTCAAATCCATCAATTATGGCTATCATTCGACTCCTCGCTTTGTTCTTTATCTTTGTCATACTTGTTGCGGTAATTACCTATGGAGTGGTAGTGAGTCGAAAAGCAAAATCTGAAACAGATAAAATATTCATCTCGCGCTACTTTATCATTTTGATTATTATTTTTTCGGCTGGCGGAATTACTCGCCTAATACAACAAAATACTGGATATGAATGGTTAAATGGATTCGTCCCCATTTTCGGCGGCTTATTTGTGTCACTTTGGGGTATCCCATTCTTTCGGCGAATTAGCCAAAGCAAATCAAAAGGGTTAAAAGAATTTCTTCTCTTTCTGCCCGGCCTACTTTTTACACTGTTGGGATTTGGAATTATCTATCTTGGAATTAATCAGATATGGAACGCATTATTGTAAGAAAAAAATTAAGCAATATCGAAAAAATAAGATCTTCAGTTCCAAAAGTGGGCTAACACCGGCTTCAGCAGACAACGGCTCTGCCCCTCGCGCGCAGGCGCGATTTGCCAGAAATGCGCGATAATCGAGAAGGAGTCTCACCATTCCCGCCGCTGCCGCCGAGCGAATCCGTTAGGTAGCTTGTATAACTTCTAATGGCAAAAAAATAAGGGTATTGTCGAGAGGAAATTGGAATTATGGCAAATGCAAAACATAATTACTCTGGTGTCCTTTCAATAACCGGCCTCATCCTTGTTCTTGTGTTCGCTCGAGGATTCGACGCCTTGATAGCATATCTGGTGAAGCGTAATTCTCAGACATTCTCCTTGCCTTACATAATCATGTGGTCTTATGTCTTCATTGCCATCTTCTTGGCTGCTATTTTATTATTATTGTTCTGGTTTGTGCTCAACCGAACGCCGAGAACAGTTTGGATCTCAATTGTCTTTCTATTGATCGGGTTTTTCATTGTTGCTTCTCCAATCCTTTATTTCACACCATTGTTTTGTTGCCTGCCTCCTCAGTTGGAATCATTACTGTTTCCGCCTGCCTCGTATACATCATATGCATTTTCGTCTGGAGGCTTTGTTGCGATAATAGGATTGTTCGCTCTCATCCTCCCAAGGGGAAAGTGAATGGATCAGTAAAATCTCGCCTCTCCAATCGACACTGCCTAACATCGGCTCCACCGGATGGGGCTTCCGCCCCGAGAATCTGCAGCGCGTTTGCGTGGGTTTCGTGCCATAATGTCCGTGTCGGCTCGCCAATCCGCTCCGCCGGTGATCCAAACCGTTGGACACGTACATCTATCATTCAGAAGTAGTTTCATTGAGATATTATGGATATCGCAATTGATACGAACATAATAATAAGAGATTTGTGGCTGCGTTCTCAGGCAACGCGTTTATTGCTTGACTATATCTACCGGACAGATTCTCGATTATTAGTGGGGGAAATCGTAATCAAAGAGGCGGAAGCTTATTTCAAAAGGCTGATTGAGCAAAATTTATTCTCAATTGAAACCGCAGTACACAATGCGAGCAAGAATTTTCTAGTGGGATTGCCTGATATTGATCATGACAAAACCTTTAACGAAACGTATGCAAATTGGAGAGATAATTTCGACATTATTTTACGAAAAGGGACTGGGGTAATTTACGGAACAGATACAGAAATTTTAAATGAAGCAGTTCGGAGATGTATCGAACGAATTCCTCCAAGCAAAGATACTGGCGAAGGAATGAGAGATGTTGTTATTTGGCTAAATTTTCTCGCTTACTGTAAGAAACGATTGAAAACTTATCAGGGCTATCACGTTGCTTTTATATCTGGAAACACACGAGATTTTGCTGACACCAGTAACCCCCATGAATTCAAATCACAGCTATTGGATGACATTCAAAAAACCGAAGTTAAAATAGATTATTATCCATCACTTGAAGCATTTATAGAAAATCAAGCTAAGCCAATAAGCCATGTTACTGTCAATTGGGTAGAAGGGCGGATTGATTTCGAACAAATACGTTCAATGATTGAGAAACATTTAGAAGGAAATTATTACTCCTGGCGAAATCCTTCTGATTATTTTTCAATATCTGACCATGAGTTCAGAGAGTCATACAATATTTTGGGAACGCCACAAATATACCAACTTGACATTAATTTAGAAGGTTTAAAAGTATTCGAATTTGATGACACTCATATGGAGACAAGTTTAGATTTTTTTGTATATGCTGAGGCCGATATTGATTGTCAAGCTTCTGATTCAAAGAAAATGTACTCTTATGATGAATATGATTATCTAAGGTTACAAAGAGTAGATGGGAAATCTCTCGTTTGCTTTGCAGAGTTACACGTTTTTATCTCAGCAGTAATAAAAGGTGAACAAATAGAGATATTAGAGATTGAGGATATTGATAAGGCATGAGGACCATACTCTGATATATGCAGTAATTATCGGAAGTATCAAGTTCAAAACTGTCTTGCAAATCCTGCCCAACACCGCGTACATCGGACAAGTGCGGGCGCTGTCCGCACATTCAGGGAAGCGGCCCCAACGGTGGATTCGGCGTCTGGTGTTTTTATCTGCCAAATCCCGCCTTTGGCGGTAGCGCCAGCCGTTAGGCGGGATGGTCAAGATTGAAATCGGGTAAAGTAATAGGGACGCAAGTTATGATTGACTCAAATGACAATACAACTCTCGATCCAGAATCAGTAGCTAAAACATTCGCCGACGCTGAGGAAGAGGCGACACATCTACAAGAAATCCACCTAGAAGCTGCTCAACACGCCGGTTACGCAAAGGCTGTTCTCCACGCAATCGCTCCTTACTACGTGGCGGCTGCCGAAGCATCTGAGGACATGTCTTATCTCATACCGGTTGTTACGAGCGGCATCGACCTAGCATGCTCGATTACAGCTGAATTCCACCAAATGGCCGGAAGCGCAGCCCCAATCCTTGCACAAGCTCATAATTTATCTGGAACAATCTCGTTGCTAGCTTCTTCGACAGATTCTACGGCGGCAATTACCATTCCTGGGATCGTGAACCTTGATGACTATGAGGCACCTCCTTTTTTTGCTCCAGATGAAGATGCTACATACAAAAAGCTCTGCGATGTAGATCCACCCCTTGCTCAAACCTATCGTGAGGTTGGTCAGGCTTTTCATGGGACCACCGCAGATCCATCAAGAGCTGCGATTGCCTGCATGCGACAGACACTCGATCACTTCTTTGGGAATCTTGCGCCAGATGAAGCAGTACGCAATTCACCATATTGGAAGTTCAAGACCAGTGATGATCCGCTCCAGATAACACGGCGCGAACGAATTACTTATGCGACACATACTTATATCAGAGAGCCGAAACGAGCGGAAACTCTCCTCAAGAGCATCGATGTCGTTCTTGAAGCTTACCAATTCCTGCACCGTCTCCATCAGCGCGGGGCGCTTTCCGAAAAGCAAGCGAACAAAGCTCTCAGAATTACTAAGACCTTCATCGAGACATGGGTCGATGCGATGACCTTACCAACCACGCTACCGCCCGCCTGACACCGGCTCCAAACGGACAGCGGGCACCGCCGCTCCGCGCAGATGCAATTTGCCAGAAATGGCGCTAAAATGATATGAGTCTCGCCAGCCCCGCCTCTGCCGTTGAGCCAAACCGTTGTGCGTCACTTGCAAAGTTTATTGCCCAAATAAAGCCGTACCTTTTCAAAGTTCATTCATGAAAACATAAAGATTATGACATCTACTTACAAACAACCTTTCGATCTTGCTGATGTACTGTGCAAAGAGCTTCGTCAACGAAAGCTCCTGTGTCCAGCACTAGAACAAGTGGTTACCATTTTTGAAACACTTTATTTTGCATCGCTAAAGACTGAGGAAGGCCAATCTATATCTTGCCATATTATTTATCTTGATCCGGCAAATCCTGATCCTAAACCACCAGAAATAATTGTTAACGATCGCTGGAGTTATGTACCATTTGTAAAGCCTGTTCAGTTCAGTGTAAGCGATTTGGTAAAAATCGCAAGAGCGTCAGACCCACGTACATCATCATTCGTTGTTTTTCCTAATCAAAGTGGTCAACTGCATATATGGGGTTTGGTCGATCAGGGTAATCGCTATTATGATTTTTTAAACTACGAGTCGGAATCCGGTCCTGAACGACCTGGCCTTTTCCAAGCCAGCATCCTTGGTGTTGGATATTTAGTTGCATACTTAGGATATGAGCGAATTGCTGAACTTCGCATCGGAACATTAATTAATCGAACAAGCGATGTCCTGCGTAAAGGCCCAATCCGTCTCCAGTTACAGCCAGCTATATCAGAGTTCGTTGCTGCTGTAAAAAACGCTTTACCCGACGGGATATTTGAAAAACGTAGTCATTGGACATCTTCCCTAGAAGACGATTGGATAACAGTTCTCTGCCGTTTACTCCTTCGTGCGAGGAATTATCGTCACGGCGGAGCGTATTTAATAACGCCAGATACATCTGAAAAGGGATTAAATGTCAAATACCGAATAGATTATCAACGTCTAGCAATAGCTCTGTTTAAAAAATCCCTTCTGCAAGTCAGAAGCACTGATGCCGATGATCTAATCTTTGAAAACTATATGCTAAAAGATAATCAGCCAATTCCTCTTGATCTCTATCTTCGCAAGGAAGTGGACGAAGCTAATCTTCTAAATAGCCTGAGCGAAATCGATGGTAGTATTTGGTTCGTTTCACTACTCTCCCGAGTAGACGGGCTGGTTTTACTTCATCCAGATTTATCTGTACACGGATTTGGGGTTGAAATTACTTTCGCAAATGAACTAGACTCTGTTTACATTGCCTCCGGGCCTTTAGGAGGTCCCAAAGGGCTGCGGCGCGTAGACTACCATCAATATGGCACTCGCCACCGATCGATGATGAGATATTGCGCAAATGCCGATAATAGCATTGGCTTTGTTGTATCACAGGATGGTGACGTACGAGCGATAACCAAGCTTGATGATAAAGTTGTTATATGGGAGAACATACGACTTCAATTTGATGATTTTGTTACTTCTCTCAGGAACAAAAATTTAACGAGTAAATGACGCCTGACAGCCGCTCCACCTGACCGCCTTCAACGTGGGTCTGCGGCGGCCAATTGGCAGAAAAAGTGGTTTTCGGGCTTTGTTGCTTTGCTATAATCGGCGGCAAGCCAAACCGTTGAAGCACACAAATAGATCCGAACAGAGCCAAGATCTATGGATTTCCGTAGAATATGCCGAAACCCTAGCTCCAAGTTTTGTGTTCGAAATTATGGGTAGTGCCAAGGTTTACGGATCGTAGTGCCATGCACTTCGAAAAAAAAACAGGCTATTTTGCCCCCTATAGTGCCACAAACTTCGAGATCCGAAAAATGTTGTATGGGTTTTCTCGGAAAACCTGAAGACGGCATTTCGATAATTTGCCAACGTACTCGGCGCCATCCGCCGAGGCAGAGATAGTTCTTGCCTCGGAAATAGTTTAGGGGATCCTGAAAATAGCCTTTCAGTGCCCAAGTGCCTAAAACGTGAACACGCACGCCACCTTAATAGAGGAGGGATACTTTTTGCCAGAAATAGGGCTCTTTTAGCCAGCTAGAATGACCAGCCATTGATGTAGGCACATTTGGAGGTTTTCAGATCGGGAATTTTATTTTGACCGAAATTATTTTTCCGGCATTGCCTTTTTGATCTTCCAGATGAAACCACCTCGAGTTGGTGCTAAATTGAGCAACATACGAATTTCACGCAAGTGGACAGTCGCCTGGGCGCAGGATCTGGTGCTTGCCTAACTCGATGGTACAATCCGTATGGATGGGGGGGCCGCATAGTGGATGTCCAGCATCGCCAGGGCGTGCGAGATCGCCAGATCGGTATTCAGGTGACAGGGATGGGACATTCGGGTATCCGAGTTCATTGAGCAGCAACGCGCCTGTCCCGCCAAAAGATAGATGCTCGGTCGTTTGCCGCACACCCCCGATCGCGTGATCGAATGATCCAAATGGTTGAAGATAGGCGGTAACCCAAGGGCGGTATTCTGTAACCTGTCCATGACCCGCCTGAATTTTTCGCGCTCCAAACCCACGTATTGTTGGATCTGGAGGCTGTCGGCGATATGGGTCGGAACGAATACCTGCATGATCTGCCGCCAGGTCTCTGGTGGAAGTTTTTTATCAAGTTCGCCAATCAGTTCGCTGGCAGTGTGCATAATTCCCGTGTGCATAATTCGGCTTCTTAATGGGTCGACCCTCTTAATTAATCATGCTATTTGTGGGGGGCGTTAGGATCTCGCATGCCCGAGCGGGGCGATCAAGCGTTCGTATTGTTAAGATTTTGAGTTCGGTTGATGTCTTTTATCTTGGACCGGCCCTGCTTTCTGCGGGACGGTAAGCGTATCGCAGCTAAACAACCATCGAAAAGACTCTTGACATCCGCCAAAAAATATCTATAATAATCACATCTTTGATTTTGTTTTACACAGTTTAGCTTTTTCTCAAAAATAACCTGGCCTTGCTAGGTTATAGTTGTTTTTTTAGGGGATTAGCTTTTACTTCTTGCTTTTCTCCACAATACCTCTAAAATATTACTAACTCTGGCAAATAGTCCGGTATCTAACCTTTGATGCTGGGCTTTGCAACTATTCTACCTATTGTGAACACGAACGATGTTGGGATGTACATATCCCAGCAAAAGTTGTGGGGGGGCCCCAGAAACCCGGGAGTTGCTGGAATCACTGGGGTTGCCATCATGTTCAACGTTACCGATGATTTCACGCACCGGCCGGTGTAGATTTCCTCCTTGGTGATCTGCCCGGGTTGTACTTTACTGCAGCCCCATAAAGTTCAAAGCGTTTTAGTGTAACGGGCGCGGTTCCTTGGGATATCCCTTGGTCGGCGCCCGTTTTCGTTTTCGCTCCCGTAGCTTAGCTTAACTGGATTGAGCAAGCGCCTTCTAAGCGCAAGATTGCGAGTTCGAGTCTCGCCGGGAGCACCTGTGGTCTTAATAGTCCTGAACTCTTCGGAGCAGGCTGACCAGGAGATAATGCCATGTCTCACTACTTTCAAATATATCAAAGCTTTCACAATCTCGACACCATTATCCCGATCTTCATTCTTTCGGCAGCATACCCTTGATGGTAGTGATGTACTTTGTAGCAGATACCAGCTTGGGTTTGCTTCTGGCAAGGTTTGATGACAACTCTTTATACCGGAGCTTCCTTATGGGAGCAGGACACATGCTGTTTGTAATAGAAGATGCCCTGTTTGATTTCAGAGTAAACGATCCTGGACTCTGCCGCCCCGTATAATGCGTGAAACCCCTTCTAATAACTCTCATCATGTAGAAAAAAAAGAACGTCATTGAATTCGGCGAGTTCCTGGTTCAAACTTCCTCAGCTCAATGGGAGCAGCCTTTCGATTTCCATCTTTTCACAGGAGGTTGACAATGTTCGGCACAACGCTTTTCCCCAACTGTACGACAGTGAGGACACTTCGGGGTGAAATGCCCGTTAAAATGCGGCATCCGCAGAGCTGTAACTCTACGGATGTCATGGAAGGTTTTCTAGCGCCTACCAAGCTCAATAATACCACGAGCCTCATATTTTGCAATACCTATGGACGCCAAAATAACCACCAAAATATTTTGACTGTAAACTTGTTGCTGGACATCATTCGGCGATCCCCTTATTGGGTTTTTCTCGCTGCCGGCGCAAGGAAACTCGCGCTGGGCCTCCAAGGATGTGTGATCATGGATACACCGTGCCGCTATTTAATTGACGAGCGAAAGGAGTTGTCCATGAGTGCAAGAGTACTGGCAATCATGTTGGTTCTGGTTGTTATTGCCGGGAGTCAGCCGGCGCTTATCCTGCATAGGCTGCTTGATGCAGGCATCATGTTGTTGAAACTTTTCGGGTAGGGTGCCATGAATAGCATAGATATTATTGCAGAGGCAACGAAGATCTTGCAATCGCCCCCCGTGATCCCGCCTGATAGCCGAGGCTGGGCGCACTGGTGGTGTCCATTCCATGGCGACTCTTTGCGGGCCGGCCGGGGTGGTCGTCCCAATTTTGGCATCAACATCGAGATCGGGTATTACAAGTGTTTACGCTGCGGAGAATCCGGCCCTTCACTCAGTTACCTGAGCCACAAACTCGGGAAGGGCTGGAGGCCGGACCTCTCCCAGGCGGCTGCCATGGACAGTTACGCAGGTAAGGAAGTCCCGAGATCCAAGGTCAACCAGCTCGAGGAGGCCTTGTCTGCAGCCAGGTCTGCATTACTTACATCACCGGCTATACCCTACCTGCAGGAACGCGGCGTCAAACAGTACACAGCGTTGGTTTACGGGCTGGCTTATGGACAACCGACGCCTTATATCAGCAAGGACACGGCGTTGTCTGCCTACGAGTCAAAACTGGTGCTGAGAAACGGGGTATGGCTCTGGGCCGGTGGAGTAGTTTACGCCGACCCGATCAGTAAGCCAACCGTCATCAACGTCAGATATATCCCGGATGAACGCCTGCCGGCCGGAACGCGCCCCTTCCCTATCGAAGAGAACCATCATACCTGGGGAGTCCGCCAGGCTCCGCTTGGAAGTTGGAGAATAACCAGCTCGACGCGGGTCTTGCTCGTAGTGGAAGGCCTCTTCGATATGTTGGTTGGGGCACAAACCGTTGGAGAACGCCACTTACACCCCGAAGTTGTTACCGTGTACACGAACGGCGCTTCACCGGTGTATCGCATGCTGGATTGGTTTACCGCCAACGCCACTAAGTATGATTTCGTGCTTATCCCCGACCAGGACAAAGCCGGCCTCGGTGGTTGGGACGAAGTGAAACAAAAGAATGTTCTTGGGTGGCTCCAGCACATTACTGGAGCCATAGACAAAGGCGGCGGCCGACATTGCGTGATCAACACACCGAACGGCCTGGACCCGGACGAAGCCTTTTTGTCCGGATGGTGGCCGAGCATTATCTAACTATTTCACACCGGACCAGAAAGAAAGGATGAGAGATCAGGCTTGAAACAATTGAATATAACTTATAACCTTGCCTAAACGGCGGACCTTCGGGTCCGCCGTTTTTTGTTTCGTCAATTCCATAACTCTTATTTGTCTAACTGCCCCGCATTCCAGCGGGGCAGTTTTGATTCAAAGGAGAAGGCCTATGAAAGCC
>Ga0182027_10013265_pt1 | contig 11507 bp, 6 predicted proteins | sample 712E1DmetaG_FD_121300 | JGI IMG/M metagenome (GOLD analysis project Ga0182027, IMG submission 121300) | Permafrost microbial communities from Stordalen Mire, Sweden - 712E1D metaG (Illumina Assembly) | ecosystem: Environmental > Terrestrial > Soil > Wetlands > Permafrost | place: Sweden...
AATCTCGAAACCATCCGCCGCCTGACACCGGAAGTGCGTCATCGCGCGACTTATGACCGTTCATTGAGTGTTTTGCGCAAAGTAAAAGCAAAGCGCGGCGGTTCGATCTACACAAAATCCGGTTTGATGCTCGGTCTGGGTGAAACTGAAGAGGAGTTTTTTGCAGCGCTAAGTGATTTGCGCGCGGTCAATTGCGATATTTTGACGCTCGGCCAGTATTTGCAACCAACGTTGCGGCATTTGCAGGTCGTTGAATTTGTCCGCCCGGAAAAATTTGCAGAATACAAAGTCCGCGCCGAAGAAATGGGTTTTGTTCACGTTGCGAGCGGACCGACGGTGCGCAGTTCCTATCACGCGGATGAATTTATATTGCCATCACCGGACGGGAGAGAACGAACTGCGATGGACAATGAGATAAAACACGATTGCCAGGCAAATAATCCCAATCGAAAAACCGACGACGGTAATAATGGTTTTTAGCATTTGGGCCTGTTCACGAATACGCGCGGTGGTTCGTTTCTCGCTGGATATGAGGGCAGCGAAACCCTTATCAATTGCGTTGGCAATGACTTCTTCGTCTTTGAGTTGCAGAGTCAACCACTTGCTTTCGGTCTGATTCCATTCTTCGGGCAAACGGGAGGGCTCTCCCGCAATCGCCGACCGAAAACCCAATCGAGTCCAAAACAGGGAAGTTTCCTGCGTCCAAAGCCGGAAAACGCCGTGATGCGAGGCGATCTTCAGAATGCGGTCCCAAAACATTTCCCGTGCGTGATCGGCGAGGGCAAAGTCAAAGTAGCCTTCACTGTGCAATCGCGCATGTTGCCGGACAATTTGCATGCCAATGGCGCCCAGAAGTTTGCCGTCGGCGGTTTCCACAATTTGAAATTCAATCAGACGTTTTCCCAACTCATCGGCGGGCAGGCACATGAACGTCCACAATGCTTTGAGGTCTTGAAGATCCTCTGCGGTCGCACGGCGGACATGAAGTTGCGATGACTTCGTCACAAGCCAGATATTACTGTAACTGAAGCAGGAAAAAAATTTCGTTTCCATCAAATGGATCGGCAACATTTTTTGACCAATGAACGGTTATTTGCTTTTGTACCGGCTTATGCCATTTTCAAACGAAGCGAAGGGAATTTAAATATGCCCAACCAGAATACAGAAAAACTTGTGCAACATGTCTGAACCCAGCGGAGGAAATCATGATAAATTACCTTATGAGGACGATATGGATTCGAGGATTTAACCCTGCCTGCATTATGTTCGCCTAGACGCTTATCAACATCGCTTGTAACACCTGTATAGGTTCGTGTTTTAGAGTCATTAAGAAGAATGTAAACGTAATACATCATGCCACCCTTGGCGGATCCGCCTTGTCAAAATTGAATTTTGACTGCAGCACGCCAACCCCGAAAGCTTTCGGGGTTGGCGGAGAGAGAGGGATTTGAACCCTCGATACCCTTTTGGAGTATGCACGCTTTCCAGGCGTGTGCCTTCAGCCACTCGGCCATCTCTCCCACCGAAAACGGCACTCTGGCCGTGAGCACAATTTGACACAATCTTTTTTCGGCAAGACCGCGGACAAATTACGCGCTCAAAATCCCACCCTGGCTCGCATTGGTGACCAGCTTCCGGTAGCGCGCCAGCCAGCCAGTCAGCTCATGCTTTACCGGCTGCCACGACTGCTTCCGCTGCGCCAGTTCGGTTTCTGAAACAAGAATGTCCATCCGCCGATTCGGAAAATCGATCCGGACACGATCGCCCGCTTTCAGTAGTCCGATGGGGCCACCTTCCGCCGCCTCGGGCGACACGTGCCCGATGCAGCCGCCGGCCGTGCCGCCGCTGAACCTTCCGTCGGTGATGAGCACGACTTTGTCGCCCAAGCCCATGCCGGCGATGTAGCTGGTGGGCGAGAGCATTTCCTGCATGCCCGGCCCGCCGCGCGGCCCTTCGTTGCGGATGATGACCACGTCACCCATCTTGACTTTACCGGCGAGGATGCCCGCGCAGGCGTCATCCTGGCTTTCGAAGATCACACATGGACCTTCAAAGACGAAACTCGGGCCACAGTTCGCCTTAAAAACATCGCTGATGCCGGCTGTTTTTACGACACTGCCTTCGGGCGCGAGCTGGCCATAGAGAATCGCCAGACCGCCGTCTTTCGTGTAGGCGGCCTCCTTTGAGCGGATGCAATCCTGCGCGTTGAACATGAACGCCGAGTCGTAGGGCATGAGGCCGCTGGGTTGGGCTTTTTTGACCTGGTCAGGCCGGTACTCGTGATACGCCTTGCTGATCTCCCAACCGCGCAAACGGCCTGTGCGTACCAGACAACAAACCTTCTTTTCACCGCCCTTGGCATATTGCCACATCATCAACACCGGCGTGCCATTCAGTTGCCCCAACTCGGCACGCACGAATCCTTTGAACTCCGCGAATTTCTGCTTCAACCCGGCCTCGATTGCCGCAGGGCCTTTCCAGGTAATCGCGTCGTCAACTTGAAACTCCGCGTCATCGGCAAACAAGGCGGCCGCAGTGGACGCGTCGCTCACATTGAACGCCGCTGCCAACCGCCAGAGCGTGATGGCGCGGGTGTCGGCAGGGAAAAACAGCAGAGGCTTGGGCGCCAAATTGCCACTGGCAGGCCGGACGGCAGGACCAAGCTTGTCATTCGGATCAAGCACGAGCGCGCTGGCGCCGGACACACGGGCGGCCTTTGCCAAAGCCGTGCATTTTTCCGAACGCACATCCCATTCATCAATGTTCTCGCCGATGGTTTTGCCAGTAACCGTTTTACAGGCAAGCGTGAGAGCGCCCATGCGTTTTAATTCGCCAAGAATCGTATGGATGCCGCCGGCACGATGCACGTCCTGGACATGATAGTTCGACGACGGCGATACCTTGCACAGGCAGGGCACACGGCGCGAAATGTCATCAATACGTTTGATGTCGTACGGAATCCCCGCTTCGCGCGCGATTGCCAAAGTGTGCAGGACGGTGTTGGTCGAACCACCCATCGCCACGTCGAGGGCGATGGAATTGTCGAATGCCTCAAGCGTGGCGATGTCCCGCGGTTTGAGGTCGTGCTCGACGAGCTTGATGATGGCACGGGCGGCGCGCTCATAAAGCGCCTCACGCTCCTTGGACACGGCGAGGATGGTGCCGTTGCCGGGCAGCGCCATGCCGAGCGCCTCGGAAAGGCAGTTCATTGAATTGGCCGTAAACATGCCGGAACATGAGCCGCACGTGGGACACGCACTCTGTTCGAGTTTCTGCAAGTCCGCCGCCGATATCTTGCCGCTCTGCAACTCGGCGACGCCTTTGAACACCGAGATGAGGTCGGATTTCTGCGTCGCAGGCCGCAGATGCTCCGGGAGATCCCCTTCTGATGACCGTTGAGCCACACCAGCCGCCATCGGTCCGCCGCTGACAAAAACCGTCGGGATGTTGACACGCATTGCCGCCATGAGCATTCCGGGAATAATCTTGTCGCAGTTCGGGATGCAGACCATGCCGTCGAAACAATGCGCCTTGAGCATGCTTTCAACGCAATCGGCGATTAACTCACGTGACGGCAGGGAATACTTCATGCCGTCGTGGCCCATGGCGATGCCGTCGTCTATGCCGATGGTGTTGAAAATGAACGGCACACCGCCGGCCTCGCGCACAAGACATTTGACCAGCATACCGACCTCGTCGAGGTGGGCATGGCCGGGGATGCAGTCGGTGTAACTGTTGCAAATCGCAATGAATGGCTTGTCAAAATCCGCTTCGGATTCAATGGAGCCGGTGGCACGCAGCAACGAGCGGTGCGGCGCGCGTTCAATGCCTTTTTTGATGATGTCGGAGCGCATGGCAATTTATGATTTACGATTTGCGATTTACGAATTCAATATCGGCCTGCAATATAACTGCGTAAGGACAGGCTGTCACGCAATTGCAAACTCGGGTAGTGTCTTAATTTGAATTTTAGGTTGAAAGCCGGAGCGCGAGTTGTCCCAACTCGCAGCCTTTCCGACCACTCCAACCGCTGCGGATTGAGGACAATCCGCGCTCCGTGACAAATTAAGACACTGCCCAAACTCAGGTAACGATGCAGTCTGGTGGGGCGAGCGTACTCGCGAGCCATAGGCTCGACGCTACAATAAATTAGGACGCCGCTGTTTTTTTGATCGAAGTAAAACGAGAACTGCCACAGCCACACATGCCCAACCAAACAAATCACCGTGACGATTGTAAAATGTTGGCGCGCGATTTTCGGCAGATTGTAACAGCGGCAGTTCAATCGTCTGGAAACCGACGCCATAAACACTGCCGGCCTTGTCCTTGAAAATTTCCCGAACACGACCGCTGGAATCAATCCAGCATGTCAAACCATTGTTGGCGCAACGGACGAGCGGCACGCCGTTTTCGACCGCGCAAAAAACCGCGTTCGCCATGTGCTGCCATTGCTCCGCGCTGTGACCAAACCAGCCGTCGTTGGTCAGATTCACCAAAAAATCCGTGTCGTTACGGACGTATTTCCGCGCAAGCTGCGGGAAAATGTCCTCAAAACAAATGAGCGTGGAGGTCTTGGAGTGCGGGGACATGTCACCGCTTTTCAAAGCGCCGACACGTTGGCGCACTCCAAAATCCATTTCAAACGTCACCGGCTGGTCACCCGGCGCAAAACTGCCGGTGATGGGCGTGAGATATTTGACGAATGGCAACCAGCGCACGAGCGGGATGTATTCTCCGAATATGACCAGCTTTTGTTTGTGGTAGATGCCCCTGCAGCTTCCGTTCGGATCGAACAAAAACGCAGCGTTAAAAACGTCGTAGTCGTCATCGTTCCTGGCGTTTGGTCGCCAAACAGCATCGTCGGCGTTGAAAATCAACCAGACGTGGTGTGCCTGAACCAGATTTGTGATGGCAGCAAAACTCGGTTTGTCAAATACCGGCACGGCCGCTTCCGGCCAAATCAACAAATCCGTCTTGGACGTGCCCCTCACCCCGGCCCTCTCCCCGCCCGGCGGGGAGAGGGTGTCCGCAGGATGGGAGAGAGGTTCGTTTGTTTGCTGCGCCGAAGTCAACGCCTGTTCCGAAAGCTCAAGCAGTTGCCGGAAACGGTTGCTGTTCGCGCTCGAATTCCAAATCAGTGTTTGCGGGATGCTCGGCTGAATCAAGGTAACTCGGAGCGTTGAAGTCGGCAAATTTTGATCGCATAACCGCACGCTTCCAAAAGCAAAAATGGCGGCGATGACGAACAATGGCAGAATAAAGTCAGCCAGCCATGCGAATCGAATCGTTGGGCAGCGCAAGATCGTTTTCACGGCCGAAAGTAGTGATAATGAAACCCACACGACCAAAAACGAAACGCCATATATGCCCGTGACCGAAGCGGTTTGAATAAGCGGCGTCAGTTGGAACTGTGAAACACCTATCAGATTCCATGGAAAACCGCCAAATAACCGTGCGCGAATCATTTCAAGCGCGACCCAAACCGCCGCGCCTGTGAGCATCCATAGCGTGCGCCGGCTCCACGATTCATTTGAAATTCGCAATTCGAAATTCGACATCATCCAAACCCAAACTGCAGGATAAAGCGCGAGGTATGCGCCCAATGAAACCCAGCCAAGAATTGGAAATCCAGTCACGGGAATCAGCAACAGCCAGTAAAGGGATGAAAGAAAGTGCGCCAACCCTGCGACGTAACCGATGCGAAAAGCATCACCGCGGCTTTTGTCTTGCGCGATGGCGAGCATCAAGCCGGGCGCAATCCAGGCGAAACCAGCCATGCCGATTTTGGGGAATGCCGCGGTCAACAAAAGTCCTGCGCCAATCGCGGTCAGATAACCGCTGCGCAGGAAAAGTTCGTTGAAAAATCTTTTCAACGTGGCAAATGCCGGATAACCGACATTGAAAGTTGGACCTAGTTTCGTGCATTTAGCTGCCCGGCTCGCAAGGACGCGGCTGGCATTGACGACAATGGCCTCGCGCGCGCCGCGCCAAACGGCAAGGTCTACGGATGAATTCCCGGCATAATCGAAACCGCGTTCACCGAACTTTTCCGTGAGCGCTTTGAGTTTGTTTTTACCGCGAAGGTTGGTTTTGCCGTCGCTGGCGAATACTTCGCCGAAAAGGCCGACATGATTGGCCACAAGCATTGCCCCCTTTTGGTCAAAGGCTGTAGCAAGAATCAATTTTCGCCCGGCCTTTTTTTGTTCACGCAGAAATGCGAGAAATGGCTCGTTGTAAGGCAAGGTTGCCGGATCAATCGGGACGCACCGGGCGAGTTGCCGTTTCAAGTGCGCGCGTCCGCGCATCCACCAAAACAGGACGATGAACAGCGAAAACGGATTTCGCCGAAACAGCCGCGCGAGCGATTCCCAAACCAAATCCGTCTTGATGAGCGTGCCATCCAAATCCACACAAAGCGGGATTTGAGTCTCGCGTGGCGCATTGGTTGACGACGGCATGGGTTTTGATTAGCCGTTGCGCACGTATTTCAGCAAGATTTTTCGCGCACGCCATGGGTTAATTTTGGCGTTTCGGCTCGGGTAGTTTCGGTGAATTATTGACAAATGCGTAAGTTGCAGAGATGTTACGCGCCGTTGATTACCGCCTCGGTAGCTCAATTGGCAGAGCAGCCCCGAAAGCTTTCGGGGTTGGTTCCGGGTTCGAATCCGCCAATAGGACTTGCTGTTTTGCCACGGCGAAATAAAATCTTTTGGTGCCGATTCGACGCAGCAGGTCACGGCATTGGTTGCCTCGGTAGCTCAATTGGCAGAGCAGTTGACTCTTAATCAATTGGTTCCTGGTTCAAGTCCAGGCCGGGGCACCAAATCCAAAACATGGCCTGGGTTTATATGCTTCGTGGTTCTTCAGGCCGATACTACATCGGTTCAACGACCGACCTGAATCGGCGCGTGCAACAACATCAATCTGGTCATACACACACCACACGGCGTTTGGGGGAAAATTTAAAAATCATAGCGACTCTGAAACTTCCAACCCTGGAAGAAGCACGGACGTTGGAGCGCGAGATGAAACGAAAGAAGAACCCCCGGCTTGCGTTGTATTTATTGGAACAGCGCGGTCAACCAAACCATTAAGAGCAGCCCCGAATGTTTTCGGGGTTGGTTCCAGGTTCAAGTCCTGGCCGGGGCACCAAATCCAAAACTTCAGCGTTTGCAGCCTGGGTTGGGCTTAAAACAGCTAGTCAAATTTCACTTGCACCGGTTTACCGTTATATTTCACTGAACGATCCGGTGGCAGCGTGAATGAGAAGCCCTTGGACTTGCCTTTTGTGACAAGCACAACGTTGAATGCTCGCTCTTTCAACATTCCATCAAACGATCCTTCACGTTTCCCGATCATGAGTGTGCTTTTGGCGTCATCCCAGCGAATTGGAATTTGAGTGAACGCGCCTTTTTCGTATTTGTAAGTCAGGCCGTCATCTTCGTAGAGCGTGAATGCGCCGTCCGCTCCCGCATAGACGTAAAGCGTAATCGGGTCGGCGGATTTTTCACTGGTGTATTGAAGTTCCGGCCCTGTCGGAATGATGGAGCCGGCACGCACGTAAAGCGGAATGGCGTCATATGGGGCTGGTGCATCAATGGTTTGCGCAGCAGAAAGCCACTGGCCGTTCCAAAAATCATACCAGCCGCCAGCTGTTTGCGGCAAATAAACCGAACGACTGCGCGCCTGATAAGTCGTCACCGGATTAACAAGAAATGCGGGGCCGAACATGTATTCGTCGCTGATGTTAAACGCGTTGGTATCCATGGGAAAATCCATGACGAGCGCGCGCATGATGGTGCCGCCATTATGCGTCACCGCACCGGCGAGCGAATAAATGTAGGGCAATAACCGGTAACGCAGGCGGTCGAATTTTAGTTGCGCTTGACAGGCCGGACTCGAGTCGCCGCCGAATTCCCACATTTCGCGGTATGGATATTCACCATGCACACGCAATAACGGAACAAAAGTTCCAAATTCGAACCAGCGCGCATTCAATTCATTCCATTCCCCGGCGTCTTCGGGCTTTGTGTTTTGACCGGAAAACCGCGCCGGCACGGAAAAACCGCCTGTGTCCATTGTCCAATACGGCATGCCCGACAGGCAAAAACCAAGGCCAGCTGTGATTTGCGCGCGTAGCGCCGTCCAGGTCGAAGATATATCGCCAGACCAAACGGCAGCCGCGTAACGCTGTTGCCCGGCAAAACCGGAGCGCGTCAAAATGAACACGCGCTGACCGGGCTCGACGTTACGCTGGCCTTCGTAAATCGCCTCGCTGTTAACGAGCGGATAGGCGTTCAGCATCCGCGCACCCGTGCCCATGGCCGTCGGGTGCATATGAGTGCGCTGGCTTTCAAGCGTCGGCGTCGGGAGCATGTCCGGTTCGCTGGCGTCCATCCACCACGCGTCTGGGCCTTTGCTGAAGAGTCTGGTGTTGATTTGCGACCAGAAAAGTTTCCGCGCTTCTGGATTAAAGGCGTCGTAGAAAGTGTCCGGGTGGCCAACCCAGTCTATAACTTCCTTGCCGAGATTTGGTTCGTAGAGGAAATGATTGGCACGCATGATTTTGAAATTTTCCGTTGTCGGATAAAATTTCGGCCAGACGGAAATCATCAAGTGAGCGTTGTATTTTTCGTGGATGTCGCGAATCCACCCAACGGGATCAGGGAATCGCGCTGGATCAAATTCATGCGAACCCCATTGGTCTTCTTTCCAATAAAACCAGTCTTGCACGATGTTGTCTATGGGGATGCCGCGCGAGCGGTAGCCGGCAAGCACATCCAGACTTTCCTGTTGCGTTTTGTAACGCTGCCGGCATTGCCAAAGCCCAAAAGCCCATTCCGGCATCATCGGCGCTTGTCCGGTCACCAGACGATAACCGCTGATGACCTTGTCGAGTTCCGGCCCATACATGAAATAATAATCAATGCCGTCACCAACCTCGGACCAGAGTGATGTGTTGGCATCGTGTGAAGGGGTTTTCCAGAGCAGTTGAACGGTTTCCATCCCCTGCTCTTTCGTCCACTCCAGTTTCAAGTGATAACGGTGTCCCGCTTCAAAATGAACTTTGGCGATGTTCCACCATGGCAACCAACCTTGACGCCAGTGCGAAATCACCTGCTTGCCGTCCACCCAAAGTTTGATGCCGTTGTTGGAAAACGTTTCGAGCGTGTAATCGCCTGTTTCCTGCGGTTTAACTTCGCCTTCCCAGCGAATGCTCACGTCGCCGGTCGGCGGCAGATCGGGATTGATGAGTTTGTTCGGCTGCTTCGCGTCGCCCGGCACTGCAATGTCAATTTTGGCATCCACGCGATTTGCGACAAAGCGCTCGAAATTTTCACCCGCATAATAGGAGCCAGTAAGGCCGCCGGGATTGCCGTTGGCATCGAACAATTGTGACGCCGGGATCGGCTCCGACTGGCGCAAATCGCCGAATCGCGTATAAGACGTGTTATCCCACAAAATTCCGTAGCCGCGGCTCGAAACGAGGAAAGGAATGGCGACCGTGCCATTGTGCTGCCAAAGGTCGAGATCGTGGCCTTTGATGTTCATGAAGCCAAGCTGGTGCTGACCGAGACCAAACAGGGCTTCGTCCGCGCCGGCCTCCCATTGCTGGCGCACATGAAAAGTTTCATCACCCTGCACAATCGCCGGCGTCATGGCGCGGCCATCTTTCTTCTCGGCGAGGATTGGCCGACCGTTGGAATCGAAAAATGAAACCGCCCCCGACGCGAGGTTGACATGTGCTTGCAATTTGTCCGTCGCCACAATGGCTTCATCATCGCTGGTTTTCAGCGACCATTTTGTTTTAGTGTTACATCGAACGCCCGCCACCAAAGTTTCGCGCTCGAAAAAGGCGCGGTCTTTTGCATAGGCAACGCGGATGACATCATCCGCGCAGACTTCGAGTTTCAAGAAGTTGTCTCCGGCGTGGACAAGAATGCCATCGCCGAGTTTTTCCGGCGGGTTCAACGAAGCTTGCGTTGGCAATTGACTGACGACAGCGATAGCAGTGAATAAAGCGAGAATTTTTTTATGCATAAGGGGACATTAGCAAGTGTTAGAGATTCCGGGAATATACCTTGGATAAACAATCAGTGGAATCAAAAAGCCAAATTTACCTGGATTTGATTCGCACTGCCATCGAATGTGATGATATCCACCGTCGGCATCAGCCCACAGCGCCGCTGACATTATTCCGCCGAAAAACGGTAAATGATTGTGTTGTGGTAAGTTTGCCCCGGCCTCAACACAGTAGTTGGAAAATGTGGTTTGTTGGGAGCGTCAAGATAATGTCCCGGCTCGATGCAAAAGGCGTCGCGAGACCGATAAGCCCTGCCGCCTCTGCCGATGAATCCATTAAGGTGGTTCCCCGTGTAAAATTGCACTCCGGGCTTTGTGCTTAACACTTCCATGACGCGCCCTGTGGTTGGTTCATGAACGCGCGCCACCAAGCCAAGCTCACAGGACGGTTTGTCAATCACCCAGTTATGGTCATAACCTTTGGCGAACTTGAGCTGCATATCGCTGTGGTCTATACGCGCTCCGATTTTCATGGGCTTGCGAAAGTCAAACGGCGTGCCATCCACGGGTTTTAATTCTCCAGTCGGAACGAGCGTTGAATCCGCCGGCGTAAAATGGCTCGCGTTGATGTGAAGTTCGTGATCCAGCACATTCCCCCCGCCGGCGAGATTGAAGTAAGGATGATGCGTGAGATTGCAAACGGTGGGAGCGTCGGTTGTGGCGGTAAAAACCAGCTGCAATTCATTGTCATCAGTCAGCGTGTAATCTGCCTCCACGAAAAGATTTCCCGGGAATCCTTCTTCACCGTCTTTGCTTAAATAAGCCAGCCCAAGCGTGGGCCCCTTGGCGGTTTCCGCAACCTTTGCTTTCCACACAACCTTGTCGAACCCTTTAACACCGCCATGCAAACAATTTGGCCCGTTGTTTTTCGCCAATTTGTAGGTTTTGTTTTCAAGGACGAACTGCGCGCCGCCAATGCGGTTTGCGTAACGCCCGATTAACGCGCCGAAATAATGGTTAAATTTCAGGTAATCATTGAGATTGTCGTGCCCCAGAACCACATCGTCGTATTTGCCTTGACGATCAGGCGCAGTAAGCGAAACCACAGCACCGCCATAAGTCATGATGCGCGTTTCCATGCCCTTGTTATTGCGCAATGTGTAAATCTCCACCGGCTCGCCTTCGGATGTTTTGCCAAAAGGAGCGCTGAAGATTGAATTAGTCGGACTTTTTGATTGAGACATCGGGGTTAAAAATTACGAATTATACACTATTCAGTCCAGTTTTTGTCTTCTGTTTTGCCGAACATCCAAATATAAACCATTTGACATTCAAATGCAAATTCGCAGAATTCCTGCCACTTTTTATGCAACCAATAAATCTCGCTTGGGTTGATTACACCATTTTAATCGCCTATGTCGCCTTTGTGGTGGGCATCGGCTGGATGCTGGCGCGTTACATGAAAACCTCGGCGGACTTTCTCA
>Ga0182027_10013266_pt1 | contig 11506 bp, 9 predicted proteins | sample 712E1DmetaG_FD_121300 | JGI IMG/M metagenome (GOLD analysis project Ga0182027, IMG submission 121300) | Permafrost microbial communities from Stordalen Mire, Sweden - 712E1D metaG (Illumina Assembly) | ecosystem: Environmental > Terrestrial > Soil > Wetlands > Permafrost | place: Sweden...
CCTTCAGGCCCAGCGCCAGCGCCTGCCGGATCAGTTCGCCGCCCACATAACCCGCGCCAAAAACAACGAGTTGTTTGCCCCGAAAAAAGAGGTGTGCATCTGGGTTCATTTATAATTACATCACAACCATGCCGACCGTTCTCGCAATCCTGGCGGATGGTTTTGAAGAAATCGAGGCGATCACTCCCGTTGATTTACTGCGCCGCGCCGGCGTGGAAGTTACCGTGGCGGCCCTCGGCAGGGACCTTCCCGTGAAGGGCCGCACCGGTCTCACGCTGCAGGCCGACACCACCCTGACAGAAGTCGGGCACCGTGTTTTCGACTGCGTGTTGCTGCCGGGCGGGCCGGGGGTGAAACAGCTGCGGGCCGATCCTCGCGTCCGGCAGATCGTGCAGCAGCACGCGCGGGAAAAGAAATGGCTGGCGGCAATATGCGCCGCACCGACCGTCCTCCACGATGCCGGGTTGCTCGCCCAGCGACGCTATACGGCCCACTTCTCGGTCGCCGATGAGCTGCCCGCCATTCTCCACGGCCTGCGGGTCGTGACCGACGGCAACATCGTTACCTCACGAGGGGCCGGCACGGCGGTGGATTTCGGATTGGCCCTGATTGAACATCTCGTTTCGCCCTTGAAGGCTCGCGAGGTGGCCGCAGCGATTTGTGCGTAGAAATACCAGCAATCATCAGGGTTGCTATGTGCTTACGTTTAATTTGAATCAGCCAGGCTAGGGTTAACACCCTAGGCCAATTCCCTCCATGGGTTATCCCACCCGATACCCTCAAATATCGCCCGGTTTACGGACGCGATGGGGCGAAGCCTTGGCGAAGTAACCGAAACGTATGTGCGGCATTGCTGGATTTGTAAGCGAGCGCGACCTGCCGGACGCACGGAATGTCGCCGTAGCGCGGATGTGCTCCGTCATGGAGCATCGCGGACCGGATGACGGAGGCTGCACGACCGTCGGGATCGCGACTCTGGGCATGCGCCGGCTGGCGATTTTCGACCCCGCCAACGGCCGCCAGCCGATGCAAACCGTCGACGGGCGCTTCACCCTGGTTTTCAACGGGGCCATTTACAATTTCCGCGAATTGCGCAGCGAGCTCGCGGCGGCGGGCGAGACGTTTCGCACGAATTGCGACACCGAGGTGTTGCTCGCCGCCTACGCGCGGTGGGGCGAGGCGTGCCTCCGACGCCTGCGCGGGATGTTCGCCTTTGCGGTATGGGATGCCCGCGAACAATCGCTTTTCCTGGCCCGCGATCCCTTCGGCATCAAACCGCTCTACTACCAGCACCGCGCCGATGGCCGGCTCGTGTGGGCCTCGGAATTGAACGCGTTGCGCGCCGCAGGTTTGATTTCGAGCGAAATCGACCCCCAAGCCGCGGCCGATTGCCTGGCGTGGCTGGCGGTGGCGGCTCCGCACACGATCTATCGCGGAGTCTCCAGTCTCCAACCCGGCGAGTGTGCCCGGTGGCAGGCCGGGCGGTTGGAAATACGCACCGCCTGGAGCTTCCGGGAAATACCCGTGGAGAAACCCTGCGCGAATCGACTGGATTTTCAGCGCGAACTACGAGGACGGCTCGACGACACGATCCGGGCGCACGAGCTGGCCGATGTGCCCGTCGGGGCGTTTCTCTCCGGCGGACTCGACTCGGCCGTGATCGTGGGCCTGATGTCGCGGGCCAGCAGCACGCGGCTGAAGACGTTTTCCATCGGCTTCGACGAGGAAGCCTACTCGGAGGCCGAGGCCGCCGCCGCGACCGCCCGGCATTTCGGCACCGACCACCACCGCACCGTGCTCACCGGCGAGCAAGTGGCGCGCGACATCGAAAAAATCCTCGCCACGATGGACCAGCCCACCGGCGACGGGATCAACACGTACTACGTGAGCCAGGCGGCGCGGCGGGGCGGCGTAACCGTGGCGCTGTCGGGGCTCGGCGGCGATGAGCTGTTCGGCAGTTATCCCTCGTTCCACGATCTGCCCAAAATCGCCCGCTGGCTGCCGCTCTGGCGCATGCTGCCGGGGTTGGCCCAACGTCCGATCATCGACCGGCTGAAACACGGCGACACCCGGGCGCGCAAGCTCGCCGATTTTCTCGCGCACGCCCATGATTTGAACGAATTGTGCGCGCTCCAGCGGCGCGTGTTTGCCAACGACGACCTGCGGGCGCTGTTGTCCCCCGACGCGAGCGGACAACTCAACGACGAAACGCCATTCCATTCCCAACTGGCCAGTCTGCGGGCAGACCTGGCGCACTGCGGCACCTTCGAAACGATCAGCGCCTGGGAACTGCGCACCTACATGGCCGATGTGCTGCTGCGCGACAGCGACGTGATGAGCATGCGCCACTCGCTCGAATTGCGCGTACCGTTCATCGACCGCCCCTTCATCGAGTGGCTGTGGAACCAGCCGGCGAAATTCAAACACGAAACCATGGGCTTCAAACGTCCGCTGGCCGCGGCGGTGGTGGATTTGATCCCCCCGGGGATCATGCAGCGAAAGAAATGGGGGTTCACCCTTCCTCTCGCCGTATGGATGCGGCGGGAGTTGCGGCCGTTTCTCGAAGATACGTTTTCCAGTGCGAGCATCGCACGCAGCGGGCTGTTCTCGGCCGACGCCGTGCAGGCGCGATGGCGGAACTATCTCGCTCACGACGACACCCGCGAGTGGTCGCGGATTTGGAGTCTGGCGATGCTCATCGCTTTCGCCAATCGCCGTACGGCGACGGCAGATATTCCCGGAGCCAGTACCGGATCATTGGCCCATGCCATCCTCCGCCCTTCCGCTCCCCGAGCACTTTCTTTCTCACACCCCAAGCCCAGACCAACCAAGGCAAACGGCGGAGTTGCGAAGCCATTGCCGACGAAAACGCTGCTGATGGCTCCCGAACTGTTCACCGGCAACGGTGGCATTCCGCGCATTCTGCGGCTTTACCTAAAGTCGCTCTGCGATCTGGCCGGCCCCGATGGCCACGTCAGGTTTGTGGCGCTCAACGACCGCACGATCGGGGCCGACGAGTTGCGACGATACTCGACCTCACGCCTGGACACCTGGGAAGCCTGCCAGGGGCGAAAGGTCCGTTTCATCCGTTCCACGCTCCGGCTCAGTCGCGGATGCGATCGGATTGTATGCGGTCATGTCTTTTTGCTACCGGTGGCCCTCGCGGCGCGCTGTATGCGGCGCAAACTCAGCTACGATCTCGTGGCGCATGGCATCGAGGTCTGGCGTCCTTTCAGCCTGGCCGAGCGGCTGGCCTTGCGTGGCGCCCGCCGTATTTTCTGCATCAGCCGGTACACCCGCGACAAACTCCTGGAGTATTGCCCGCTGCCACCCGCGAAACTGGTCGTGTTGCCCAACGGATTGGATGCCTATTTTGGCATCGCCGACGCGCTGGAGCCACCCGTGCAACCCCCGATCATCGCCACCATCGCCCGACTGACCCGGTTCGATGTTTACAAGGGGATCGACACCCTCATCCAAGCCATGCCGCAAATTCGGGCGACGGTGCCGGGGGTGCGGTTGCGGGTGATGGGGCAAGGCGACGATCTTCCCCGGCTGCGCCAGCTGACCGACCAACTGGGCTTGCAGAGCGCGGTGGAATTTCTCGGTTTTGTAAGCGACGGGGAGTTGCAGGCGCAGTTGCGCCAGTGCGCGCTGTTTGCTCTGCCCAGTAAAAAAGAGGGTTTCGGGTTGGTCTTCCTCGAAGCGATGGCCCAAGGCCGCCCGTGTCTCGGCGCCCAGGCGGGGGGCATCCCCGAAGTCCTCACCCCCGAAACCGGAATCCTGGTCGAGTACGGTGACGTGGCCCAGATCGCCGACGGCTGCGTCGCCGCACTGCAGCGCTCGTGGGACGCCCAGGCGATTCTCGATCGCGCCCGCGAGTTCGCCTACCCGCGTTTCCGCGAACGTCTCGCCACCCTGCTTTCCGCATGAGTTCCGAAGTTGAAATCCCGCCAGCTACTGAGGCACCCGAACTCGTGATCGAGGCCGGTCGCACCGAGGCGCATTATTGGCGCGACCTGTGGCGCTACCGCGAACTGCTCGGCTTCCTCGCCTGGCGCGATATCAAGATCCGCTACAAACAGACCGTGCTCGGCGTGGCCTGGGCGGTCATCCAGCCGGCGGTGCAAACCTTCCTGCTGACCTTCGTGTTCGGCAAACTGGCCAAGATGCCCGATGGCGGAGTCCCGTACCCGTTGCTGGTGTTGGCCGGCCTGCTGCCATGGCAGCTCTTCTCCTCGGCCTTCAGCGGCGCAGGCAACAGCCTCGTGGGCAATGCGCACCTGATTTCCAAGGTCTATTTTCCCCGCTTGATCGTGCCGCTTTCAGCCCTGGCGGTGGCGCTCATCGACATGGCGATACTCCTGGTCTTCACCATACCGATCGCGGCATTTTTCGGCGTGATGCCGACCTGGCGGCTCCTGCTGCTGCCGGTGTTCATCCTCGACGCGCTGCTCATCGCTCTCGGCGCCGGACTCTGGATCACAGCGCTGACGGTCAAGTACCGGGATTTCCGTTTTATCACGCCGTTTATTCTGCAGATCGGCGTATTCGTTACTCCCGTCGGTTACCGCACGGACTTCCTGCCCAACTGGCGCGACCTGCTCGCGCTCAATCCGCTCACGGGTGTCGTGGACGGTTTTCGCTGGTGCCTGCTGGGAGGGACCACCGAGTTTTACGCCCCGGGATTGGCAATTTCGGTTGCCGTCTCTGCCGTACTGCTGGCCGGCGGACTCTGGTATTTCCGGAAAACCGAGCGTCAATTTGCTGATGTGATCTAAACCATGAGAGTAGCCAGTTTCGAGAGAGTGGCGGGGGGCCTTGGCGAAGCAGCAGGCCGCCTGGGACGCCGCCGAATTGGAAACCCTGCGCTACGGAGCCCGCATGACCTTCCGGCAGCGTCTCGAATGGATTGAAGAAACGCTGACGCTGGCCAAGCGGTTCAGCGGCGCGGCCTCGGGCTGGAGATTGGACCGCGAAGGCAATCCCGTTCCAGTCGAACGCAAGACGCGCTGGCCCATCGCCGCCCTAGTCGCAGAAGAGCCAGCTCCGTATCATGTCAAGCCATCCGCCGGCGCGCAGGCGTAAACCGGCAAAAATTGAAATTTAGAAAGCAGAGATTAGAAATCCATTTCTGCTTTCTACTTTCCTAATTTCCGCTTTCCCAATTTCTGTTTTCAAATAGATGTCCGCACCCGTCATATCCGTCGAAAACCTGTCGAAGCGCTATGTGATCGGCCACGAATCACGCCACGACAACCTGCGCGACACGCTGCACCACACGGCGCGCAAACTCTGGCGTCGCTTTCGCTGGGGCACCGGTTTTCAAACCGAGGAATTCTGGGCGTTACGCGATGTGTCATTCGAGGTAAAGCAGGGCGAGGTGTTGGGCATCATCGGCCGCAACGGCGCGGGCAAATCGACCCTGCTGAAGATCCTTTCCCGGATTACCGAACCCACCGCTGGACAAGTGCGCATACGCGGTCGTGTGGCCAGTCTGCTCGAGGTGGGCACCGGCTTCCACCCCGAACTCAGCGGACGCGAAAATGTTTTTCTCAACGGCGCCATCCTCGGCATGAAACGCGCGGAAATCCGCCGCAAGTTCGACGAGATCGTGGCCTTCGCCGAGGTGGAGAAGTTTCTCGACACGCCGGTAAAGTATTACTCGAGCGGCATGTACGTCCGCCTCGCCTTCGCTGTTGCCGCCCACTTGGAGCCGGAAATCCTCATCGTCGACGAGGTTCTCGCCGTCGGAGACATTGCTTTTCAAAAGAAATGCCTGGGCAAGATGCAATCCGTCTCCCACGACGAGGGTCGGACCGTGCTGTTTGTCAGCCATAACCTACAATCGATCCGCAACCTTTGCCGCTCTGCCCTCCTGCTCGCCAGCGGTCAGGTATGTACTTCCGGGACGGTCAATGCGGTCCTCAAGGTCTACCAGCGCGGCCTGGTCGATGTGGCCCCCACCGCCGTGCCTAAACCAACTTCTGATCTGCTTGATCGTGCGTACGTCACCGGGATTGTCATCGAAACGCCCGATGGTCGCACGGCGTGCGCCCTGCCAATTGGCCAACCTTGGCGGGTCCGAGTGCGGGTTCATGTGGAGAAGCTCCAACGTAACTTTGTGATTGCCTTGGGCATCAGGTCCGGCGATGGCACGCCCGTCCAAACGGCGTGGTTGCCGCCGCGCGATTTGACGCCCGGCGATTACGAGGCGGTATTCACTCAAGATCGTGTGGTGCTCGAAGCCGGCACCTATTCGCTGCTCGTGGGCCTTTCCGAAAGCGTTCGCGATCTGCAACAATTCAACGTCGCATCCCTCGACATTGCAGGCGAAAATGCTCTCGGTTATTTTCCGGCAACTTCGGGCTTTGGTGCCGTTTTGAATTCCATGGATATCACTTTGGCCCGCACGCCATGAGCCAACCGGAACGCCGCTCCTGCCGGGCCCGCCTTCGCCGAATACACGAAAAAGCCAAGCTCCGCCTCCGTCTCGCCTGGCATTGCTTGACGGCGTTCGAGGACACCGTTCCACGCAGCGTTCTCAAAATTAGTTTAGCTCAAAATGGCGAAGACCTGATCGTCTGGCATGCGCTGCACGATCTCGGCATCAAGCACCCGCGTTATCTCGACATCGGCGCGCACGAACCCATGCGTTTAAGCAATACGGCACTTTTTTATCTGTTGGGTTGCAGCGGCATGAACATCGAACCCGATCCTTTGCTTTTCCAGAAATTCCTACGCCACCGCCGCCGCGACATAAACCTAAATATTGGCATCGCCCCTCAGGCCGGAGAATTGACCTTCTATCGTATGGCCGACCCCAGCCTGAGCACCTTTTCCGCGACCGAGGCCGAGCGGATGCAACGCGAGGAAGGTGTCGCTCTTGCCGCGCGCTTACGCATCCCGGTGGATAACATCAATGTGGTCTTGGACCGCCAAGATTTCACGCCGGACTTCCTGAGTATCGACACGGAAGGTAACGATCTAATCATCCTTCAAAACTACGATTTTAGTCGGCGTCGCCCGGCAGTCATTTGTGTGGAAACCCTGAGTTTTTCCACGCGGCGGGAAGGCCGGAAGAATCTCGCCATTGCGGACTACCTGTTGTCTCAAGGCTATCGCGTTCACGCAGACACCGCGATCAACACGATCTTCGTCGACGCGCAGCGTAACCGCAGCCCGGCATGACCCCGCCCGACATCAGTTCTTATCTGGCGCAGCCGACGGAGGCCGAGTTGGAAAATGACATTGTCCACATTATGCCCGTTTAGCGGTTTGGTACTGCCCACCCTGCTGGCCGCGGGACCGGTTTATAGGGGCTTTGGTCACTTTCTTCCCGGTTGGTTGCTGATCACGGCCATGATCGCGCTGACTGCCTGGCTGGCCTTGCGTCGATTCCGACCGGCACTCAGCGGGTTGCCGTCCGGAGGAAGCGACCGGCTGGGCCAGTACCTTTACGTTCCGCTGAAGTGGCGGACAGATTGGACATGGCTGGTCGGCGGCTGCGCGTTGCTGCTCCTGGCTACCGACTACCATGGTTTCACTCAAGGGTTCTTCCGGTGGGATGATTTTTCCTTCATTCAAGACGCCCGGGAAACGCCATCGCTACCCCAATTGCTCAACATGTATCACAGCGATCACTCCATGCCATTGTTCCGGCTGTGGGTGGCAGGCGTGCTCGCATGGGTCGGGCCCACCGCATCGGCGGCTGAACTCGCACGGGTGTTCAATATCGCGAACTACCTCACCTGCCTAGCTGTGCTGCTGGCCGGTGCCGCCCTGCTCGCCGCATGCTCGGTGCGACGAATCACTGCCGTTTGCTTCTGTCTCTTCGCCTGGTTCTGGCCGGGCTGGGGCGAATTCACCACCGGTTTCTACACCCTCATCGTCTACCCGCAAACGCTCGTCTGCGGCCTCCTGGCGATCACCTTGCTGTTGCATTATCAGCAAACCGGGTCGACGCGCTGGATGCTGGCTGGCGTCTTCGGCGCCTTGCTGGCCAGCGGACTGGACATATCGGGAGTGTGGGTCTTTCCCGCCATCGGAGGCTTCGTTTGGGCCGGGGGCGGTTGGCGGACCCGGACCGCGCGCCGGCTTGTGCCCTGGCTCCTACTGGCGTTCGTCATCGCGGCGTACTATCATCTCGTGTGGTTCAAGCACCCCTTTGCCGGCCGTGAACTTGTGCAGAATCCCAGCGGGCACGCTCTGAACCATAGCCTGCTCGACAACCTGACAACGCATGCGTGGGGACTTCCGCTCACCATCGCGTCCGGCTTGAGCGGCACCCTGCTCACCGCAATCACGCCCGGGGTGTTGGGCCTGATCTCACCTCAGTTTTACGGCAACGCTCTGAAGAGCGCTCCGCTCTACGCCGCTGAAGCCCTGATCTTGGCCGGTGCAGCCTGGGTGGTCTGGCGAAACCGCCGCCACCTTTCCCCGGATGACCGGCGCCGGCTGATCGCCCTCGCCCTACCGGTGCTCATTATCGTCGGAATGACGGGGGTCGCCCGGGTGCATGGGCTGAACTTGCCGGGTTCGCTCTGGCCGACAAAATACCTGTGCCTGCCGCAGGTTTGGGCGATGCTGGCCGGCGTTTTTTTGCTGGATCGCACGGCCCTTCGTACACCCGAAACAGCCCGGGCGGCCGCCCGCTGGATCGCCGGTGCGATCATCGCGGGAATCTGGCTGGTCGCCACCTTCTGGTATCTCGAGCAGGCCCTTGATATTCCCACGGCGCGGCGACCCGCCGGCCGGCAAGGCAACACGAGAGCCGCCATGCTGCGCCGGGCGGATTTCGAAACCTTCCAGCGGAACATGGAGGAATTGGCCCGCCGCACCGGGAGGAAACAGCTCGAGGTGCCGCCGCCCGCAGGCATTTACTGGGCCCACCCCAATCTGGAGTTCGGCTATGATCCCAAAATGGGCGGGTCCTATTCGTTCTGCGATCTGCTCTCCGTGGCTCCCGCCACCGGCCTAACTTTGCGGGAGCGTCCGCCGACCGAGGTTTCCGCGGAAACCCTGCGCGCGATAGAAGCCATTCCCTCTCTCCAGCGCGTTTTTGATCCCACTCCGCCGGCCCAGTGAATCCACTCCATCCGGTCGATATCAGCGGTTATCTCGCCGGGCTTTCCGAGCCCGAGCAGGAGTTGCTGCGGCTGTTCCGTTCCGGCAAGGCGCTGACGATTTTCGACATCGGTTCCTGCGAGGGGGAGGATTCCGTGCGCTACGCCCGGCATTTCCCACGCGCCCGCGTCTTCGCCTTCGAGCCCCTGCCCGCCAACCAGCAACTGGTCCGAGCAAATTTCACCCGTTATGGCGCCGCCAATGCCGAGTTGGTTCCGCTCGCGCTCTCCGACCGCACCGGCGAGGCCACCTTCCATGTATCGTCCGGCCGCCCCAAGGACGAATTCGCCGGCCAAGACTGGAACTACGGCAACAAGTCCAGCTCGTTGCTGGCCCCGGCGCAGGAGGATCCGATGCATGGGTGGGTCGAATTCAAGGAAACCATCACCGTCCACACCGACACTCTCGATAATTTCTGCCGTGACCGCGTGCTCGGCCGCATAGATTTCATCCACATGGACGTGCAGGGCGCCGAGCATCTGGTGCTCCAGGGCGCCCGCGCCATGCTGCCCAACATCACGGCCATCTGGCTGGAGGTTTCCGACCGGCAGCTCTACCAGGGACAGAAACTCCGCACTGACATCGGACGATTCATGCATGATCACGGTTTCGCGCTCGGCTTCGAAATTCGCCGCGAAATCGAGGGCGACCAGTTCTACGTCAATCGGCGCTACGCCCGCGTCTGGCCCTATCTTGCGGCCAAGCGGGCGGCGCAATTCGCCCGCCGGTTGCATTTCGCCGCCGGTCGCCTGAAATCCCGCCTGCTCAACCCGACCCCTTCGCCATGATCATCACCTGGCTCTCCGGCGGACTCGGCAACCAGATGTTCCAATACGCTGCCGGACTCGCGCTCGCCGCACATCGCCGCACCGTGCTAAAGCTCGACGTCGGCTGGTTCCGCGAGGACCCCGCCCACGCGGCGCACAACCGCTACGCGCTCTCCAGCTTCAACATCACCGAACAATTTGCCACGCAGGAGGAGATCGACCGCGTCCGGGGCGTGCAACTCACACGCACCGAACGCTGGTCCGTCGTGCTGGCGCGCGCTCTCCGATTCTACCGATACGCCCACCGCCGCGCCGTACCGGGCAACTGGCACCAACCGCCGACTTTTCGTTTCTACCCGGAGTTTTTCCACCAGCCCGACAACACCTATCTCAACGGCATGTTTCAGTCGGAGCGATTTTCCGCGCCGGTTGCCGAGTTGCTCCGTATGCACTTCAGCTTGCGCTATCCGCCATCGACCGAGGTTGCGGCCCTGGCCGAACGGATCCGCCGCGGACCATCCGCCGCGCTCCATTTCCGCCGCGGTGACTACGCCCGTGACGCCACCTTCAAAGCCCAGATCGGAGTGGTTGGTCATAACTATTATCACCATGCGGTCCAACTCCTCCGGGAACGCAGCCCCGACGCCACGCTTTATATCTTCTCTGACGACATCGAGACCATCGCGCGCGAGTTCTCACCGGCCGGCCCACACGTCTTCGTCCGTAGTGTCGAACCCTGGCAACCGTGGGATAACATCCGCCTGATGTCGCTGTGCGACCACATTGCGATCGCCAACAGCACCTTCTCGTGGTGGGCCGCGTGGCTCAATCCGTCCCCCACCAAACTGGTGATCGCTCCGGACCCATGGTTTGACCAAAGCCAATACGACGCCTCCGATGTCGTGCCGGCCCGCTGGGTCCGACTTCCCCGCGAAGGTTGATCTCATCCCCCGCCAACGCCTCCAGCCGGTTCCCAGCCGCGTTCTTCGCTGGCGCTCTGGCCTTCGGCGCATCACTTTTGATCGCCGCCGGTCCCGCGCCGCAGCTCATCTATCCCTCGGATGATGCCGCTTATCTGGACGCCTGCCAACGCGCGTCGCTTGGCCAGTGGATGGGACGCGATTTCAGTTCGCCCATCGGACCGGCCGCATTGCTTCCCACCGCGCTGGCGATGAAGCTGGGCGGCGCCACGGTCAATGCGTTGGTCGTGGGCTCCGCCCTGACGTATTTGGCCTTCGGGATACTCGCTTGGTTCATCGCCCGGCCCCGCATGCCCGCGTGGCTTGCTGCGGCGTTCGCGCTGTTCGTGGCCGCGACTGCAGCCGCTCCCTATACGCTAGATTCTGGGAGCTGGCGGATCCTGTCTTACGGCATGTTGTACAACCGCCTGGCCTGGGCCGCACTCTGCGTGGCGGCTGCCGCAGCCCTCGTCCCGCGGACCGACGACAAGGCTCCGTGGCTGGTGCCGTTCGGCCTCGGAGTCTGTGCGGCTTGGCTCTGGGCCTTGAAACCCAACTATCTGGTCGTCTTCGCCCCGCTTATCCTTTATCAATGGCTGCTCAGGCCCGGCCGGGTTGCCTGGCTCGCCCGGGCCGCGGTTGGAGCGATGGGCG
>Ga0182027_10013268_pt1 | contig 11505 bp, 9 predicted proteins | sample 712E1DmetaG_FD_121300 | JGI IMG/M metagenome (GOLD analysis project Ga0182027, IMG submission 121300) | Permafrost microbial communities from Stordalen Mire, Sweden - 712E1D metaG (Illumina Assembly) | ecosystem: Environmental > Terrestrial > Soil > Wetlands > Permafrost | place: Sweden...
AATTTCCGACCCGGCGACCGGCGTCGTCCTCGGGGGCTGCATTGTCGGTAGCCAGGCCTCGGAGCTCATCTCGGTGATCGCCCTGGCCGTTACCGTCGGCCTCAAGGTCACCGACGTCGTAGAGAGCTGCCTCGTCCATCCTTCACTGGCCGAGGCGCTGGCCGACGCGGCCGAATGACCGATGCCCACGAGCTCTACGACGCCGGCCGGCGTGGTCCTGTCCTCAGGTTGCACGTCCAGCCCGGCGCCGGGCCGGACGGCGTCATGGGTGCCCATGGCAACGCACTGAAGCTACGGGTACAGGCACCGGCAGTTTCGGGCAAGGCCAACGAGGCCGTGCTGCGCCTGTTGGCTCGGGAGTTCGGGTCGCCGTCGGCATCGCTGCGCCTGACCGCCGGACAGACCTCGAGGGACAAGCGGGTGTTGTTTGAGGGCGTGCCGCTCGGCGAGTTCGCCGAGCGGTTGGCCCTCGTCCTGGCCCGTTGCGGGGCCGTAGGGACCAACTAACCGATAGGGGACCGCAGGGGCCCGTGCTGCCGGCCTTGGCCCGCCTATGTTTAGCGCGACTCGGCCTCGACGGCGAAGCCGATGATGGCGCCCACGAGCAGGATGGCCCCGATCGCCCAGAACCATTTGCCGAAGGCGAGGCCGATGGCCAGTGACACGGCCCCCAGCCCCATCGCCGCCGGCCAGATGCTGTTTCCCGGGAAGAAAGCGATCTCCCCGGCGCCGTCTTCGGGCGTGGCGTCGTCGCGGTCCTCCACTCTGGGGGCCCGGTGGCGGCGGAGGTACACCAGCAAGATGTACCCGAACATGATCGCGTAGGCGCAGGCGCCGAACGTAAGCATGACCGTCCCTGAGAACTCACCGCTCCAGGCAAAGTACACGATGGCGACGATCGCCAGGAAGACGGATGTGCCCAGAGCTAGGTGCCACTCGTGTTTCATCGCTCAGGCCCCCTCGCCCGTCCCGTAACCACCATCCCCGGCTTCGCCACCGTCATGGCTGCCACCGTTGCTACCGCCGTTGCCGTGGGCGGGGCCAGCCGTGGCCGTGGCCTCCCCATTACCTGTGAGCTGCCCGCCGCTCATCACATTGGCACCAGCCGCTCGCTGGGCGGCCAGGAGAGCGAGCTGGTGGGCGTGCTTGCCGTGGGGCAGGGTGGTGTGGTCTGGATGATTGAGGTCCCAGACCGGCCTCTCGGACCGGATGGGCGGCAGGAACTCGAAGTTGTGCTCGAGCGGTGGCGACTCGGTCGCCCACTCCAGGGTCATGCCGTCCCACGGGTTGGGCCCGACCTTCTTGCCGTTGCGCAAGGTGACCCACACGTTCAGCAGGAAGGGAAGGATCGAGGCGGCGAGGATGAAGGCGCCGATAGAGGACAGCATGTTGAGGAAGCTCCAGCCGGCGTTGGAGGGGTAAACGGCGATGCGGCGCTGCATGCCGCGGAGGCCGAGGTCGTGCTGGGGGAAGAACGTGAGGTTGAAACCGATGAACATGAGCACGAACGTCAGCTTGCCCAGTCGTTCGTCGAGCTTCTTGCCTGTGAACTTGGGGAACCAAAAGTGGATGCCGGCGAAGGCGGCGAACACTGACCCCCCGAAGAGCACGTAGTGGAAGTGGGCCACCACGAAGTAGGTGTCGTGCAGCTGGAAGTCCAGCGGGGGCTCGGCCAGCATGATGCCGGTGAAGCCGCCGAGCAGGAAGCAGACGAGGAAACCGAGAGCGAAAAGCATGGGTGTGTCCAGCCGCACCGACCCGCGGAACATCGTCCCGATCCAGTTGAAGAACTTGATCCCCGTCGGCACCGAGATGAGCAGGGTCATCACGGCGAAGAAGGGAAGCAGTACGGCGCCCGTGGTGTACATGTGGTGGGCCCAGACGCCCATGGAAAGGGCACCGATGGACAGGGTGGCGAAAACCATGCCCTTGTAACCGAAAACAGGCTTGCGGGAGAAGGTCGATATGACCTCCGTGGCCATTCCGAAGAAGGGTAACGCCAGGATGTAGACCTCGGGGTGCCCGAAGAACCAGAAAAGGTTTTGCCACAGGATGGGCTGGCCGCCGTGGGTGGGGTCGAAGAAATGCGTGCCCAGGTGACGGTCGGCCCATATCAGGACGACGGCCGCGGTCAGCACCGGGAAGGCCAGGAGCACCAGGAAGGCGGTGACGAGCTGGTTCCAGGTGAAGATGGGCATGCGGAACATCACCATGCCGGGGGCACGCAGCGTGAAGACCGTGGTGATCACGTTCACGGCGGTGAAGATGCCGGAGAAGCCCGCTAGGGCCACCCCCACCAGCCACAGGTCGCCGCCCGGGCCGGGCGAATGGATCGCCTCGGTGAGGGGGGCGTAGGCGAACCAGCCCCAGTCGGCGGCGCCCGACGAGGTGAGGAAGCCCGACGTCATCGTGATGCAGCCGCCCAGGAAGAGCCAGTAGGAAAAGGCGTTGAACCGCGGGAAGGCCATGTCGGGGGCACCGATCTGCAGCGGTACCAGGTAGTTGGCCATGCCGAAACCGAACGGCCCGAGGAACAGGAACAACATGATGCTGCCGTGCATGGTGAAGAGCTGGTTGTAGGTCTCCAGGCTCATGAAGTTGTTGTTGGGCACGGCCAGCTGGACCCTCATCAGTACCGCCATGGCGCCGGCTATCAGGAACATGATGAAGCTCGTCACCATGTAGTTGAGCCCGATCTGCTTGTGGTCGGTACTGGTCAGGTAGGAGAGCAGCCCCTTGCTCTTCGGCCCGGGGACGATCTCGACCAGCCGGCGTTCCGGGGCCTCGTGCTGCGGGGGCCTTTCCTGGAGCAGGGTCATGTTCGCTTAGCTACCCTTCCGAAACCGTCGTGTTCAGGCCGTGATGCTGCGAGAGCCACGTACTGAAGGAGTTTTTCGCCATCACCTGCAGCCAGAACCTCATGTAGGGGTGGTACGTCCCGCAGAACTGCGTGCATTCGCCGACGAACCGTTGTCCGGCCACGCTGGGGTCGATGTTGAAGTCAAAGGAGTTGTTGATGCCTTGGATGGCGTCCCGCTTGAAAAGGAACGCGGGCACGTAAAACGAATGGTTCACGTCGTCCGAGTAAAGGTTGATCTGTACGGTCTCACCGGCCGGCAGCGTCAGTATGGGCAGGCTGGTGCTGTTGATGCTGGGCTCGGTCGCCACGCTACCGATGACCTCGTAGCCGTTGGGGTAGGTGAAGCGCCAGCCCCACTGGAAGGCGTCCACCCGCACCACCAGAGCGGGGTGGGGGGACACGTTGTCTTCCTTGTTTTCCGCCTGGTAGGTGTACACGAACAGGACCGCCACCAGAGCGATGGGGACGATCGTGTAGAACACCTCGAGCGGGATGTGGTACTGGACCTGGGGCGGGATTTGGTCTTCGTCCGGCCGCACCCGGTAGCGCACCGCGCACCACACGATCAGACCGATCAGGATGGCGCCCAGGGGGATGGCGATGTAGTAGGTGACGTTCCAGAGCCGCTGGACGTTCGAATCCTGCTGGGTCACGCCCGTAGGCGAGCCCCAGCGGAGGACGGAGGCTAGAAGCGTGTCGTGCACTGGCCATACATTAGAGCGGCTTCCGGGCCTCCAAACAAACCGGGGTAGGCAGCCCGAACCACGACGGCCGCCGGGCCCGGGCCACCGGCCCCGCCGGACGGCCTCGGCGGCCCTGCCACGGGGCCCCGCCAGCCCTGCAAGCCCAGTCGGACCAGCCCGGCAAGCCTCGGGCGACCAGCCCCGCAAGGCCCGTCCCACCAGCTCCGCAAGCCCCGTCGGACCGGCCCGCAAGCCCCCTCCAGGCCGCCGGCTGGCCAATCCGGCCCGGGCCCACTAATGTGAGGGGCCCGTGCGTACCTACTCTCCCAAAGCTGCTGAAATCCATCGCGTCTGGTACGAGGTCGACGCTTCCGGCGCCGTTCTCGGCCGGCTGGCGACCGAGGTGGCGCGCGTCCTGCGTGGTAAGCATAAGGTCACGTTCACGCCCCATCTCGACATGGGCGACCACGTGATCGTCGTCAACGCCGCCCAGGTGGTGCTCACCGCGGCCAAGGCCGAGAAGAAGTTCCACTACACGCACTCCGGTTACCCGGGCGGGCTCCGGACGCGGTCCTACGGCGACCTGCTGGCCAAGCGGCCCGAAGAGGTCGTTCGCATGGCGGTGAGGGGTATGTTGCCCAAGGGCCCGCTGGGACGGCAGATGCTGCGCAAGCTCAAGGTCTACGCCGGGCCCGAGCACCGTCACGCGGCCCAGACCCCCAAGCCCTGGCCACTCGACCACTCGGCTCACCGAGTAGCCTGAGCAGCCTGCCGGCCGCATCACGACAGTCGTTACGACAGAACCGGCGCCAAGAGGAGAACACGGTCAGTGCCCAAGCCCCTAATCCAGTCCACAGGCAGGCGCAAAACTGCCATCGCCCGTGTCCGTCTGCGCCCTGGGGATGGGAAGATCACATGCAACGGCCGTGTCGTCGACGAGTACTTCCCCTCGGCAACTCACCGCATGGTGCTGACCGAGCCCCTGAGGGTCGTCGACAAGGCGACCGAGTACGACGTGGATGCCACTCTTGACGGAGGCGGGATGTCGGGGCAGGCGGGTGCGTTGCGCCTCGGCATTGCCCGGGCCCTCTCCGTGCTCGAGCCCGAACTGCGCCAGCCGCTGAAGCGAGCCGGTTTCCTGACCCGTGACCCACGAGAGAAGGAACAAAAGAAGTACGGCTTGAAGAAAGCCCGCAAGGCGCCCCAGTACTCCAAGCGCTGAGGGCCCTTCCCACGCCGGCGCTCTTCCTCGGACGCCCCGAATGCTGCGTTTCGGCACCGACGGCCTAAGAGGCCAGGCCAACGCCGAGCTGAGCCCGGAGCTCGTCACTGCTCTGGGCCGGGCGGCGGCCCGGGCCCTGGGCGCGGCTCCCCTTGAGGGACGACGGCGCTTCATCGTCGGCCGTGACACGCGCTGGTCCGGGTCTCTTCTGCAGGCGGCCCTGTCGGCCGGGTTGGCCGGCGAAGGCGTCGACGTGGTCGACGTGGGCGTGCTGCCGACGCCGGCAGTGGCATTCATCTCGGCGGAGCGGGGCGTTCCGGCGGCTGTCATCTCGGCTTCGCACAACCCGTACGGCGACAACGGCGTCAAGTTTTTCGCCGCCGGTGGCACCAAGCTTTCGGACGACGTCGAGGAAGGCCTCGAAGCCGAGCTCGACGCTCTGTTGGCGACGCACGACCGGCCGGGAGCCCCAACCGGGAGCGGCGTCGGGCGCATCAGCGCGGACGCCGGGGCTTTGGCGCGCTACGAGCGGTACGTACTGAGCTGCCTGGAGGGCCGGCGCCTGGGGGGCATGCGGGTGGCGCTCGACTGTGCCAATGGTGCCGCGTACGTGAGCGCCCCCCAGGTATTCGAAGCCGCCGGAGCTCAGATAGTGAGCGTCCTTTCAGCCGAGCCGGACGGGGCCAACATCAACGACGGTTGCGGCTCGACCGACCCGCGTCGCCTGGCCGAGACCGTGGTGAGCAAACGAGCGGACCTCGGCCTGGCTTTCGACGGTGACGCTGACCGCGTGATCGCCGTCGACGCCTCGGGGAACGTCGTCGACGGGGACCGTCTGTTGGCGCTGTTCGCCACCGACTTTGCCCAACGGGGCCTGCTGGCAGGTGGGACCGTCGTGGTCACCGTGATGACCAACCTCGGGTTCCACGAAGCGATGGCTGCCGCCGGGGTAAACGTCCATACCGTCGGGGTAGGCGACCGCTACGTGCTCGAGGCCCTCGACGCCAAAGGCTGGGCATTGGGCGGGGAGCAGTCGGGGCATATCGTGTTCCGGACACTGGCCACGACCGGGGACGGCGTGCTTTCGGGCCTGCTCCTGGCTGACCTCGTAGCCCGCAGCAATACCAACCTGGCTGACATGGCCGCCGCCGCTCTGCGCCGATGGCCACAGGTGTTGCGCAACGTGGCCGTGGCGGACCGGGACGGGCTGGCTGAAGCGGCGGCCGTGTGGGAGGAGGTCCAGGAGGCCGAGCGGGGCCTGGGCCAACACGGGCGGGTGCTCCTGCGGCCGAGCGGGACCGAGCCGCTCGTCCGCGTCATGGTCGAAGCACCAACCCAGGAGGCGGCCGAGGCGGCGGCTGAGCGCATCGTTTCCGCCTTGCACACCGCCTTGGGAGGCGTAACCAGTCCCTAGGCGGCTCTCGCCGCTACCCTTTGTCTACATGTGTGGGATCGTCGCCGTCCTGGCGCAACCTTCGTCGCGTCGGCCCCCTGAGCCGCATGAGGTCGAAGACGCCGTCGCCCTCGCTCTGTCGGAGCTGGAGGCCCTCAAGCGCAGTGCCGGTCCTGATGACCAGCTGAGCTCTCTTCGAGCGGCCACTGGCACACTGGCCGATTTGAGCGCCTCCCTGCAAGGTGTGCCCGGCTTGACCTGCCTGATCGGCAACAGTGGCACGGCCGGGGCACTGGGAAGGGGCGCCAAGGAGCTGGACGAAGTTGTGGCCGGCTTCGAGATGGCCCTGGAGGGCGGGGACGTGATCGTGAGCACGGAGCAGCTCGAGGAGATCAACGCCGCTCTGGTGGGCCTGCACGATGCCATCTGGGCACTCGGTCATGACCGGCTCAACGCGGCCCGGTCCGTGTCGTCGCTGGCGGCCTCGCTCGGCTTGTTCGGCGAGGGCGCCCGGCCCGGTCCCGCCGCTCTAAGCGCGCTGTGGGCCGTCCACGTCGCCTTCAGCTCGATCGACCGCCTCGAGGTACGGGGCCGCGACTCCGCCGGCCTGCACCTCATGCTCAGCGGTCACGGCCTCGACTTGTCCGCTCCGGAACTGCGGGGCCTGATCGGGGCCAGGGCGGACGACCCACTTTTCGGTTCCCTCGCCGTACGGGCGGCGGACGGTTGCCTGTCCATCGTGTACAAAGCCGCGGCGGAGATCGGCGAGCTCGGCGACAACGTGGCCGCCCTGCGCCACGCCGTCGGCACCGACCCCCTTCTAGCCCGCGCCCTGGCTTCTCCGGGGGTCAGGGCCACAGTGGTGGCCCACACCCGGTGGGCCAGCGTCGGCCTCATCTCCGAGGCCAACGCCCACCCGCTCAACAGCGAAGAAGCCGCGGCGAAGGCCCCGGGGCCCTACGTCGTGGGCGCGCTCAACGGCGACGTCGACAATTACCCCGAGCTGCTGGTCCTCGAAGGCATCAAGGTACCGCCGGAGGTCACCACCGATGCCAAGATCATCCCGGCCCTCGTTTCCCGGTACCTCGGTGCCGGCCTCGACATGACCGAGGCGTTCCGCCGCGCCGTTGAGCGCTTGGACGGCTCGGTCGGCATCGTGGCCAATGCCGCGTGTGACCCCGACGAGATCTTCCTGGCCCTGCGGGGCAGTGGCCAAAGCGTCAACATCGGCTTTGCGGAGGACGCCTTCGTCGTGGCCAGCGAAGCGTACGGCTTGGTCGAAGAAACGGGCCGGTACCTGCGCATGCACGGCGAGGGCGGCGGGCAGGTCGTCCGGTGCTCGCGTCTTGGCGCCGGCACGCTGGGCGGGATATCCCGTTGGCGCTATGACGGGAGCAAACTACCCGTCTACGAGGACGAGATCAAAACCGCCGAGATCACGACCAGGGACGTGGACCGGCGGGGTTTCCGGCATTTCCTGTTGAAAGAGATTTCCGAATCCCCGCTCTCGGTGCGCAAGACCCTGCGCGGCAAGCTCGTCCGCGGGGAGGACGACCGGTTCGTCGCCCGCCTGGGCGACGACGTGATACCGCCCGCTTTGCGCCAGGATCTCTCGTCCGGTCGGATCCACCTTGTCTTGGTGGTCGGCCAGGGGACGGCGGCGGTGGCGGGGCAGGCGGTGGCGGCCGCCATCGCCAAGGCTTTGCCCGACGTCCTGGTGAGAGCCATGCCCGGCACGGAGCTCTCCGGCTGGGGCCTTTCCGGTGGCGGTCTTCCCGACGACATGTCCGGCGTCCTGGTAGTCGCCATAAGTCAATCGGGGACAACCACGGACACCAATCGTACGGTCGACCTCGTGCGTGCCCGCCAGGCCCACGTGGTCTCGATCGTGAACCGCCGCAACAGCGACCTCGTACAGAAGTCCCACGGCGTGCTCTATACCTCGGACGGCCGCGACATCGAGATGAGCGTGGCCTCCACCAAGGCGTTTTACTCCCAGGTCGCGGCCGGCCACCTTCTGGCCTGCGGGTTGGCGGCGGTGGCGGGGAAGGCTGGCGCGGCGTGGTCAGACGAGATCCTCGGCGCCTGGCGGGAAATGCCCTCGTTGTTGGAAAAAGTCCTGGCGCAACGGGAGGAAATAGGCCGGATAGCATCAGCTCGGGCGCCCGGCCGCCGTTCGTGGGCCGTGGTCGGCAGCGGTCCCGACCGTGTGGCCGCCGCCGAGGTGCGGATCAAGCTTTCGGAGCTGTGCTACAAGGCGATCGCGCTTGATGGCGTCGAGGACAAAAAACACATCGACCTTTCCGCCGAGCCCCTCGTCCTCGTAATGGCTCCGAGCGCGCGCGGGCCCAATGTCCGTGACATCGCCAAAGAGGTCGAGATTTTCCGCGCTCACAAAGCGGCTCCGGTCGTCATAGTGGCCGAAGCCGAAAAGGGCGCGATAAACCGCGATGTCGACATCATCGCCGTACCCGCCTGCCATCCCGAACTCGCTTTCGTCCTGGCCGCCATGGCGGGCCATATTTTTGGCTACGAAGCCGCCCTGGCCATCGATGCCCAGGCCCGTCCCCTTCGGGAAGCCCGTTCTGTTGTGGAGAGCGCCACCCGGGGCGGTGGCGCCCCCGTTCTCGAACAGATGGGGCCAGCGATCGAGGTCGCCGCCGCCCCGGCCCTGGCCGGCTTGCGGGAGGGTGCCTACGACGGCCAGCTCAACGCGTCGACTGCTTCCCGGCTCACGTCCCTGCTCCGCTACGCCACCGGGGCGCTGCCGGTGGAGAGCTACGAGGCCGAGATGGGCAAGGTCGGTACCCCGAGCGCGATCGCGGCGGACCTCGTTGTCGCTCTCGGTCGTGCCATAGACGAGCTCACTCGTCCCATCGACGCCATAAAACACCAGGCCAAGACGGTGACCGTGGGAATTTCGCGGAGCGAAGACGCCCTCTTGAGAGCCCCTTTGGTGTCCGAGACGCTGGCCGCCGGGCCCACCGTGGAATCTCTTGGTTACCGCGCCCTGCGTACGCTGGCGGCCCTCGGCGCGGCCGTCGAGGAGGTGCAGGGCTATACGCGCTACCAGGTGCGGACGACGGGCCTGGTCACAGCGGGCGGGAGCCTCGACGGGGCGACCATAGACGTCGTGGACGTCGGCGGCATTTCCACCGGCATACCCTCCCGCACGGCGACCGACAACGCCCTGCGGGGCACCAAGCACCGCGCCGCCGAAAAGAGGGCGGTGACCGTGTTCAAGGGCCTCCATGACGGCCGGACCGGCGTCATGGTCCCTGAGGTGAAGGACGGCCAGGTGACCGGGATCACCCTGTTGCACCTCCGGTTCGCCCCGGTGCTGGCCCCCGAGGCGGCCAAGGCTGTGCTCCAGGCCTACCAGGCGCGGTACACGGCGCTCGTGGACGCCGTCACCGAGGCCCAACCCCATTTCGACGACGCCGTCCTCGGAGCGGTACCCATGATCGACCTTTTGACCGAACCGGTCGCCGTCCTGGCCCGGCATTGGTCGGATTGAGCCGGGCCCGCTCGTGGCCCTGGACGAAAGCGGCCTCGGCGGCGGTGCCTCAATCATCGGTGGTGCGCCAGTCGGTGGTGCACCCGTCGGCCTCGGCCTCGATCTTGTCGACATTGCCCGGTTCGGGGCCGTGCTCGCCCGGCGTCCGTCCGCCTCCCAGCGTCTTTTCACCGAGGGAGAACGGGCGTATGCCGCCACACTGGCTAACCCGGTCCCCTCTCTGGCGGCGCGCTTCGCGGCCAAGGAGGCCGTCATGAAGGCGCTCGGCGTGGGCCTGGGCGCCTTCGCTTTCGCCGATGTGGAGGTCGAGCGCCGACCGAGCGGCGAACCGGCCCTCGTCCTGACCGGCCGGGCCGCCCGCCTGGCCGCCGAGCAGGACGTAAAGTCCTGGCTCGTCTCCCTCACCCATACCGACTCGGCGGCGGCCGCCGTCGTGATCGCCCTGGCATGACCCCCGTCCCCGAATGATCCCCGTCCCCGAATGATCCCCGTCCTGGCCCCCGAGGAGATGGCGCTCGTCGACCGCCAGGCCGCCGAGCCCGTCGAGGTCCTCATCGGGAGGGCGGGCGCGGCCGCTGCTCGTCGGGCGGCACGTCTTGTTTCGGGCGTTTACGCCAAGCGCATCGTGGTGCTGGCCGGCAAGGGCAACAACGGCGCCGACGGCCGGGCGGCCGCTGCCCTTCTGTCTGGCCAGGGAGCGCAAGTCCAGGTCCTGGAGGCTTCTGATATCCGGCCTGGGCAGGCCCTACCCTCGGCCGACCTCGTGATAGACGCCGCCTACGGCACCGGTCTGCAGCGGGCTTACTCGCCGCCCTCCCCGGGAGGCTCGCCCGTCTTAGCCGTTGACATCCCATCAGGGGTTTCCGGCTTGACGGGCGAAGTGCTCGAGGGCGGCGGGGCCATGCGGGCCGTGGCCACGGTGACCTTTGCATCGTTGAAGCCCGGCTTGTTGTTTGGTGCCGGTCCCGACCTGGCCGGCGAGGTGGAGGTGGTCGACATCGGCCTCGGTGCCCTGGTGGACGCCGTCGCCCGGTGCTGGCTGGTCGGCGACGCCGATGTGGCGGCGCTACTGCCGCACCGGCCCCGGGACGGGCACAAGTGGCAGACCGCGGTACAGGTGGTGGCCGGGTCGCCAGGCATGACGGGTGCTCCCTGGCTGGTCAGCCGGGCGGCCCTGCGCGCCGGCGCCGGGTACGTGCGCCTGTCCATGCCCGGGGTCGACCCCTCCGTCCTGCCTCCGGGGGAGCTGGTCCACCTCCCGGTCCCCGCGTCGGGCTGGCACGCCAAGGTGCTGGAGGAGCTGTCACGGGTCAAAGCCCTCGTCGTCGGGCCCGGCCTCGGCCCTGTGGTGGGAGCGAGCACCGGACCTGAGCGCCACGACCTGCCCGGAGGCGAAGTAGGCCTGCTCGTTTCGGCGGCGGGCGTGCCCACCGTCGTCGATGCCGACGGCCTGAATGCCATAGGGAGCCTGGAAGGCCTGGCGGCCATCGTGGCCCGCCGCCGCCAGCCCACGGTGATAACGCCCCACGCCGGCGAGCTCACCCGACTGGCCGGTCATGCCCCGGGGCCCGACCGTCTGGCCGAGACCCGTGACGCGGCGGCGCGGAGCGGGGCCATCGTGTTGTTGAAGGGCTCGACGTCGGTCATCGCCGCCCCGGACGGCCGGGCCTTGCTGGCTGCCTCGGGAGACGCCCGGCTGGCCACAGCAGGCACGGGGGACGTCCTTTCCGGCGTCATCGGCGCTTTCCTGGCTCGGGGCCTGCCCGCCTTCGAGGCGGCTGCCCTGGCTGCTCATGTCCATGGCCGGGCGGCACTGACCGGTTACCGCGA
>Ga0182027_10013269_pt1 | contig 11505 bp, 14 predicted proteins | sample 712E1DmetaG_FD_121300 | JGI IMG/M metagenome (GOLD analysis project Ga0182027, IMG submission 121300) | Permafrost microbial communities from Stordalen Mire, Sweden - 712E1D metaG (Illumina Assembly) | ecosystem: Environmental > Terrestrial > Soil > Wetlands > Permafrost | place: Sweden...
ATTGAAGAAAAGAAAGTAACCATCAGCGGTTTGTAGTAGTAGCCACCTAAATTTTGTGCTCCCCAATTATAGATTGTGCTACCTGAAAAAAATGTAGGTAAGTTTTGAATTGAACGAATAATTGGATTATTAATTATTTGTGCATAGTCGTCGTTAGCAAAACCGTTGAAAAGACCATTAAAAAAAAACGATGAATCCAATGATAAAAATAAATATTATTGCTTTTTTGGTGGTAAATGGAAGGAAAAGACTCTTAAAATTAAGCGCCGATTCTTCTTTATTCATGTTTCAATACTAACATTGAGAAATTCAACATTCAAGAATCATAAACGCTTGACGTATATCTTGAGTTTATGCGACTTATTAGGTTTCTAAACGAATTTGTAAAGTTTGAGAAAATTAAACATTTCCAAAGCCATATCTTTGCTATCAATTCTCCTCATTATTTCACGGCTTTTGGTTTGAGATAGAATGTTTAGACTTCCCTCCCAGAGAACTTTTCGGTCTATCATTGCCAGTTTTCGATGATGGCCGCCCTCACATAACAAAACTTGTGCTCCTAAAACTTCAAAATAGCGCACTCCAGCTTCTGCCTGTCTTAGCATGGGTTCATCGTGTTCCAAAGGATCGCGGGTCATTATAAAGACTTGAACGCCTCTACCTACCAGTGTTTCAAATATCGGCTTTAACATTTCCAGTCTTCGAGTAGTAATAAATGGACTTTCGATAATGACCTCCTGCTTAGCCTTCAGTAAATCCTGTTCGAATTTGTTGTAAAACGTAGTCTCATCGTATAAAATAGAAATGGGCTCTGGGAGAGATTGAGGAATTAATCTGAATGACTTAAACCAATTCATGATTTTACCTCTTCTTTCTTTTTGAAATGAGCAAAAGCTATTTTAAGAAAGGCTTTCTCTTTCGGATCTATATCTAAGACAAGGTAGGTACGAACTTCATCCCAGATGCTGCACAACTCGTAAACTTGTTTGGGATGGACCCTTACTCCTCATCCGGACAATATCGTAATGCAATCGCTTGACAAAAACTTTTCATAAAGAGTAAAATTTTTATATGGATAATAATCTTGGAGCAACGCAAATGATTCCACCTTTGTCACAAACTCCTCCGCAAAAATCTAATTTGGGGAGAAATTTAATAGTGGCTGTTTCAGCGATTTTAATAGTGATAGTTTTAATAGGAACAGGATATATATTATTTTTTGGTAATGCAAAAAAAACAACATACACAGCCCAGGTTTATAATCAGCCGACAACGGCTGTAATGCCAACTGTTATACCAACGCCTTCGACATACCAAGTGAATGTCAAAGATACGAGTGATAATGCAATTAATAAGGATACTCAGGCTGTGGATCAAAATTTAAATAGTCTTGACACGGATTTAAATAATGTAGATCAAAGTTTTAATGATCAGCAAACCAATTTGCAATAATATGAAAAAAACAATTTTAATGGTTATCTTAGGATTAGCGCTTTCAACAAGTTCTGCCTATGCGGTTGGCAGTCTTATTCAAACAAGAGATGCAGCAGTAACTCAAAGGGAAAATCATATTGCCTCAAGGGAGGCTAAGATATCGCAAGTTCAGGCCAATATCTCTGAAGATTTGAGACAAAGGGCAGAAAAAGAAATTACTAGAAGAGTAACTTTTCTAAACGAACTTATTACGAAGTTAAACACGATTAAGAAAATTTCCTCAGCAGAAAAAACGGACCTTCAGGCGCAAATTCAAGCTCAAATAGACGGCTTAAATGCATTACGAACAAAAATTAATGCGGATACGGATAACGTAACTTTAAAGACAGACGTAAAATCAATTATCGATAATTATTATATATTCTTGTTTTTTAGAGTGAAGGTAAGCCTTCTAATTGCAGGTGATCGATCATCTACGGTAGTAAGTAGCTTGAATGGCATTTATACTAAATTGCAAACTAGGGTTAATCAGGTTCAAACCTCAGGTGGAGATTTAATAGTTCTTAATTCTTTGCTTTCAGATATGAATGCAAAAATAACTGACGCAACTACGCAAATTACAGTTACGCAAACAGAATTAACGCCCTTAACAGCGCAAGGATATCCTGGAAATAAAACGACGCTTACTGATGCCAGATCGAAAATAAAAAATGTGAATGACGAATTAAAAACTGCTTATAAAGATGCTATGCAAATAAGAACAGATTTGGGTGGAGAAAAAATAAAAAATCCAGAAGCCTCGGGAAGTGGAGATCAGAAATTTGAAAAACCAAGACCTCTAAGCACTCCGTAATAGTAAAGAATATAAGCTAAAACTCCGGTAAAAACAAAAAGTGTAATTAGGGTAATAATTATTCTTGAAGCTGCATTTTTTCCGCCCAGGATACGAAGTCCTAAAAGAATAATTAAAACCGGCCAAAATTTCCATAGCTCGTTCCAGATGCTTGATGGGATAAGTCCTAGGTTAGTTAGTAAAAAAATTATTCCAAGAAAAACTAAAAAAAGCCCGCCAAAGATTCCATGATCATGTTTTCTATGACGAAAATCGTAAGTATAAGTTGGCGTTTCTTCTTCTGAAAGTTTTTCTACTTTTGCCATGCTTGCAGCACCTTTCGGTGCTATCTAAATAAAAGGATCAATCCGAATAAAATTAAAATTATTGGCCAAAATAAATGAAATTGGAAGAGCCCTAAACTATTAAGCAATAATAAAAGTCCTAAGCCAATTACGATATAACCAAACCAGTTTTTGGAATGATGCTGCGCAGACATTCCTTTGAATTCTTCTGCGAATTTTTTTGCTTTGTTTTTAAATTCTTCAGTATTATTCTTAATTGTTTCCTCAGAGTCTTTACCAGTATTTTTTTCGGACGGAATAAGAATCCAAAGAATAATATAAACTAAAACTCCACTGCCTCCGAAAACCGTAAGTAAAACAAAAATAAGTCTTATGATAGTCGGGTCAATTTGAAAATACTCCCCCAAGCCCCCGGCTACACCAGCGAGTGCACGGTTTGTTTCAGATCTGTAGAGTTTTTTAAAGTTCTCTGTTTTTGCAGCCATAATTGAAGTATACCAAGAGTGCTAACTTGTTTTCAACATATAGTGCTTTCTTTTTTCAATTGAAAATTTTTCAATAGCGTATCTTAGCATTGTTCTTGGCATTGTTTTGTAATGTTTATCTAAAAAATTTTCTTCGACTTTAAGATCTCTTTTGCCGATTTCTCTTAACATCCAACCGACAGCTTTTTGGATTAAATCTTCCTTGTCATGTAAAAGCGTCTCGGCAATTTTTAATGAATCTTCAAATTGACAGTTTCTGATAAAAGTAAAGGTTGAGATAATAGAAATTCTTTTTTCCCAAAGACTTTTGGATTCAGAAAATTTGTAAAGAATTTTTTTATATTTCGGATTTACTAAAAAATATTCGCCAAGTATTTCGACGGATGATAAATCGATTAAATCCCAATTGTTGATATTTTTTGTGTTTTTGAGATACAAATTTACTATTTCTTTTTTGAGCTTTTCATCAGCACCAAGAAATTTATAAGTTAAAATAAATAGTCCGGTTAGGCGGTGTTCATGAATTTTGCTAGTTAATAGTATTTGGACTTCGGGCAACGCGAGTTCTTTGTATTTTTTTGCAACAATTCTTTGGTTGGGAACGACTATGCCGATAAAGATATCGCCTTCCCCGTATTCACCTTTGCCTGTTTTAAAAAAGCCCGATAATAGTTTAGCTTTTTTCTTGTCAGCAAAATAATTTAAATCATCAGTTACATCTTTGGCTATCATAATTTTTATTATAGCATTTGACTTAAAATACCAGATCATGAATAATAAATTTAGTGAATAAAATCATAAATTTCCTCTTCAATTGGATAAATAAGAATAAATTTCTCTTATGCCTAATATTTTTTTATTTCTTGTTACGGCTTATTAATTTAACAAAGCTACCAATATTTAATGATGAGGCAATTTATCTCGATTGGGGGTGGAGGGAAACTCATCGATCAGGAAATCTTTATTATTCACTTTATGATGCTAAGCAGCCATTTTTAATGTGGATTTTTGGTATTTCAGAAAGTATATTTTCCGATCCTCTTTTTGCCGGAAGATTGGTTTCAGTATTCGCAGGATTTCTTAGCTTAATCGGAATCTATAAAATCGCACAATATATTTTTACGCAAAAAGTAGCAATTCTTTCGGCACTACTCTACGCAATTGTTCCACTTTTTTCTTTTTACGATAGACAAGCGCTAATGGAAAGTTCGGTTGCTCTTATTGGTATTTGGTCATGTTTTTTCATTCTCAAATCAATTAAAGAAAAATCTTTAAAATATCCAATTTTTATTGGTTTTATTTTAGGAATTGGTTTTTTTATAAAATCATCTTCACTTGTTTTTTTAATATCATATGCTTTTTTTGTTTTACTCTATTCATTTTATTTAAAAACAATAAAACTGATCAGTAATTTTTCAATTTCACTGATAATTTTCCTTGCAACAATTTCCCTATTGTTAATTAATCCGCAATTTTGGGATACTTTTAGCTCAAACTCAAGATATACATTAACGATAAATGAACTCTTAAAATTTCCTCTCGGAACATGGTTGCATTCTCTGTTGGCAAATTTGCAAATCGGATTTTATAGTCTTACTCCCCTACTCTTTATAACGAGTTTAATAGGAATAGTTGTAATTTTAAAAAAGAAAAATTTACTTAAGAATTCATTTCTATTTTTTTTCCTGAGTGCTTTTTTAATAATTACTCTTATTGTAAGGGCGCCAACCGATAGATATCTTATTTCCTTTTTATCTTTTTTGTTAATACCTGCTGCTTATCTAGTGTCCTTAATTTTTAAAAAAAATAAATATTTTGGAATATTGATAATTTTAATTATTTTTATCATTCCTTTTTGCTTAACGATTTTTCAGATCGTAAACCCCGCCGGCTATCTACTTACTACGGAAAAAACTAGTTATTTTGGAAGTTCAGAATATCTTCATGATTTTACATCGGGTTATGGAGTAGATGACACAGTAAATTATTTTAAAAACCTTTCCAGTAAAGCTGAAATAATTATTACTATTGCGGAAAATACAGGGAATCCGGAAAGCGCAATTATTGATTATTTTAACAGGTCAAAAAACGTTCAAGTAGTTTATATGGATGCAAAAATTTTCGGTACTATCCTTGATGGATACAACTGTCTTTCTTCGAATAAGCCTCTTTATTTTGTAGCTAGAGATGATCAGCTGGCAGGACTTAATAAATATTTAGAAAGATTAAAAGTTATTAAAAATCCGTATGGTCCGAATACAATAGGTATTTATATTTTGAAAAAGAACTGCAAGGGGAAAACTTTTGAACTAAGACCTGTATCTACTTAATTTTACTAAGAACAAAAACTGTTATAAGGCTAGCGATCATTGTTGCTGCCCATCCTAATAATATAATAAATTCTTGTTGTGTTTCTCTTATTTCCACTTCTTTAATTGATCTTCCGATTAATACGTATCCGGGAGTTAAACCTTTGTAATAATCTATTACGACTGCGCTTCTGATACCTTTTTGTGGTTGCCAAGTGAATATAGTTTCACTAGTTGAACTTTTTTTGGCGCTAGCAAAAACTCCTTGTGGTATAACTGGGGTTTTTCCATTTAAGCTCACGGATGATCCGATTGATTTGCCGTCCTTATCGAAAAGCATTATGTATGTTGCCAGACTTTTAGATAGATCAGTTGTTGTGGGAGGAATAAAAGCTTGTGGGTTTTGACCAAGAGCAAGCTGATTAGCAATATCTTCAACGATTTGAATTTGAGGATCATTTGCGTTTGCTCTTAGATTTTGCTGAACGCTTAGATAGATTAAGCCGGAAAGACAAGTAATAATAACCGCTAAGGGTAGCCAAGTTTTCAAAATATTTATCTCTGTTTTTTTAAATTTAAACATAAAAAAATTATAACATCAGTATCCTAGATTTTGCAATTGGTCTTGATTGAGTTGTGAACTCACACTTTTACTGATGCTGCTAAAAGCAGCCACGCTTATCCAAAGTGTGATAACGGTAGAAATTATAGTTAGAGCAATTGCAATTGAGCCTACCCATTTGGCTTTTTGATTTTTTTGGAATAAGTATTTAATTCCCGGCCAAAGCCCAAGCGGCGGCAAGAAAACACTTAATAGGTATACACCTATTTCTTTAAGTGCCGTAATCGGAGGCTCAATTAGCTTTTTGCCACAATATGGACAAAAATAGTAATTCGTAAAAACTGCTTGCCCACAAAATTTGCAGATTGTTTGTTCCATAAAGATAGCATCTCACAATGCGTCATATTCGTCAATTTGCTATTATATGGAAGATGAAAATTGAATTTTTAGTTTGGGGAAAAGTTAAAACGGGAAATAAAAGAGGAAGGCTCTTAGGTTTTCCAACAGCAAATATATCGTTGTATAAAAATATTCCTGAGGGAGTTTATGTCTCGGAAATAAAAGTTGATAATCTTATTTTCCCCTCCCTAACTTTTGTTGGCGCGGCAAAAACTTTTGGAGAAAAAAATAAACAAGTAGAAAGTTACATTTTAAATTTCAATAAAAATATTTACAATAAATGGATTACGGTTAAAATGTTTAAAAAAATCAGAGGCAATATAAAATTTAATTCGGAGAAAGAACTTGCTCTGCAAATGAAAGAAGATTTAAGTTTTGCTAATGATTTTTTTACAAAGCCTCAAGCTCGTTAAAGCCAACTTTATTGGAAAAACTTTCCCATGCGCTATCCGCCGCCTGAATAAATCCTTTATCTTTAAATCTACTTAACTCTTGACGAGTGAGCTTAGTCAATTCCCTTTTAGCTTCAATTTTATCTTGTGGTAGCGCAGTATACAAAAGACTTCCAAATTGCGCAATTAAATTAGCCGATATACTGCCGTTGTCTCGGTCACCAAAAACGTTTTCCTGTCCAAATCTTCCTGCTTGAATTTTATCTACTAGATGAGTAAATAATGATTCTAAATCAGTTAGTTCGTTTATTTTTTCAGGTCTGCAGCAGTTGTACCTTGCATAAATATCTCTAAGTTTTTTTCTTAAAGCTGGGTCGGAAACGTGTGGCTCGCGGGTTAAAATGCCAACCGCTATTCTTTCTTTTTCCCATCTTCTTTCCTTGTTTTTTTCGTGACCATCGTTTAACACCGCATCGTCGCCTGTAATAATTTCTCCGGCATCATGAAAATAAACCATTTCTCTAACCGCTTCCAAACTTAAGCATTTCGATAGCGCTGGAAATTTCTCCTCGATCTCGTTAACAATAAAAGCCATGCCGTTAATATGTGCTAAGTTTGATTCAGGTTTTTTACTACGATTTTCTCCGTTTACCACCCAACGAGAAGTATGCGCAAGAGCAAGTCTATATTCTGCATCTTGAATCGTGGTAACGCCTTGGGGTTTGTAAGCAAGTGTTTCAGCTAGCATAAAGAGGCAGTTTAAGGCATTATAATATTAATTACGCCAATTGAAAAGAAGAGTTTTATCCAAAATCTAAAAAGAGTGGCAGATGATCAGAAACGTGTTCGTCTAGGACTGAAAAATCTTTAATATTAATATCTGGAGAAACCAAAATATAGTCTGCGAATTTTTCGTTTCTAGTATAAAATTTGCTTCTTGTGTTGGTGACTTTATATTCGATAATTAAATTTTTCATTTTCTCCTCCAGTATTTTTACGCTTTTAGTGTCGGGATGTAAATTGAAATCCCCACATAAAACCTTTGGGCCATTAAAATTGTCGAAAATTTCTTTGACTTTTTCCATTTGAGATATGCTTTGCGGAGTGTCATTTTTTGATCCGGGTGTCCAATATCCATGCAAATTGCCGATAAGATAGTTTTTATTATTAGATTTAATTTTAATCAAATGGATATTTCGAGGAAGGTCTAATCCATCTTTAATTCCAGGAATAAAAATTGAAGGCGTAATGTCATATTGTCCGTAAACAAAAACTGTTTCTCCGGAAATTAAATTCAAAGATTTTTTAACAAAAGTTGCTTGACCAAATTTTAAATCAAAATCAACTTTTTCATTAGTATCGTAACCGGTAAAAGTTGGGGCAAAAAAAGCATAGTAATCTTTTAAAATATTTGAAATTTCAGAATAAATATCAGTTTTCGTTCCATTGTTATTAAACTTACTTATCGGAGAACTAAAAAATTCTTGAAAACAAAAAATATCAATTTCTCCGTTCAGCTGTTTAACATATTCTATTAATGGTTTATAAACTCTGCCTCCCCAAATATTCAAACTTATCAATTTCATAAGAACAATTATATCAAGAATTTAAACAGAAAGAGGCGTAGTTGCTAATTGGTTGTCCTCTTTTTTACCTGACAAATAAAATTAAATTTATCAAAATCAAGCGCATAGTCAACATCAACTAATGGAAATTCAGGTTTCTTAGGGTCCATAAACCAACCTATTCCGGGATTGCTTCGTAATTCTTTTCGAATCATTTCCCTATCCGTCGGTAATCCTCTAAGTGATGACTCAAGAAATTTTGCGAATATATGATCTTCAATGTCCATAGACACTATTGAAACATTGGAATATTTATTATTCTGAATATGCTTAATGATTGCGGACCCTGTAACAAAACTTCCAAAAATTAATTCGGTTGCATTTTTTGCGTTGACTAATCCTTGTGTTCCCGAGGAAGTTCTATGAACTAGCGTCTTGTTTTTTAAATCTGTCTTTACGACTTCCGATGGTGAATTGCCCAAATCAAATCCGTCAATTTTTATGCCGTGTTCTTCCCCTATTAATAAAAAATCTAAATTCTTAGATCTTATTAAGAATGCTTCTTCTTCTGTTGCAACAGGAATAATTTTTTTGCTCCTTGACCAAAAGCATAGGCTTCAACTGTGGCGGCTCGCACGATATCAATAATAATCGTTAACCCTATTGCCTGTTTTGCACCATCGATTCCAGTTAGTTGTTTAATGTTCATAAGCTAAATTATAGCAAAATAAGAGTTAGCAATTTAGGCTTACGCATTTACCAGCAAATAAATAAAATACAGGTTTTGTGAGGAATGGATAATTGTTTTTTAACTACTTTCTTGTGACTTGAAGTTAATGGCATGTTATTAGGGAGAATGGGCGTACTAGAAGTAGTTAAAGATTGAATAGTACCCTCAGTCGTATTAGCTGCAGAGTTTGAATACGCAACAACAAAATCCGTAAAAAACGTTGTAGTAGTGCTAATACTATGATCTGCTTGATCAATAACAACAGGTGATCCTAGAAGTTCCCACTTATTAGTTAATTTATTAAAATAACCGATCCGTAGACTATTTAAATTTTTACCATTATTCTTGGGATCGTACGGAAGAGAGATGGTTACAGGTTTATAAAAAGTATTAATTGGATAACCATTGAATGAAGAGTATGCATTAAATTGATAAATATTGGCTTCGGTATTTAAGCCTTGAGTCCAAGGAAATGGAATTGATCCCAATTTTTCAAGCGGTACTTTTATAATCGAAATATGCAAATCATTCGGACTTGCATATGTGCTAATAAAAGTTGATGCATTTGAGGCATCGTCTGTTCCGTGAATAAATCCGGGCACTCCCTGATAATGTGGTCCTTCGTCGATTGGATAAATCCAAGAAGAAGGGTTAGATGTAGAAGTAGGCGTAGATGTGTTTATGGGTATTGTATGAATAAGCGTTGGAAACGTAAAGCCAGCTGGTGCTCCGCTAATAATTTGCGCCCAAGCAAGCGGATAGTTAGGGTTTTCATCGAAATGCGTTCCTCCTAGCACTTCTGGACCTATGTTCCAAATGATTAGACCATTATATCCATATTGACCTGCGTTTTGTTGAACTGTTTGGATAGCTGCTGATCTAGTAGCATCACTCAATGATTGATTAAATCCGTATTCTTCTATTTCAGATGGCTTATTAATTTGATTAGCCCATGCGCTTACAGCAGGGACCGTAATTGATAAATCTTGATTTGACGAGATGGGATTATTGGGGTTAGAAGGATAAACATGAATAGTTGCTATTGACACATGTGGAAGATTGAATATCTGCTGCCAAGGAATGCCGTTGTTGGTTTCATTAAGAAAACTAAATCCGCCGCTTGCAATTAAATGGTTTTGATCACCACTATAAATTTGATTCGTAGCACCTGTAAAGAAATCAAGATATCCTTGAGTTGTTGAAGTTGGAAAACTTCCTCCTACAACATTAACTTCCCCAATAACTGAATAATTAGAAACGTTAATAGCATATTTATAGCGATTAGTTACAAAATTTATAAATTGATTCCAAAGAGAAAAATCATAAGGATTAGTTCCTTGACTAATAAGATGTTTTCCAAAAGTTGATAAATCCATTTCGACAAACATATTTTTTAGTCTTGCCTGCTGCACTAAATAATCCATATTTTGCCAAAAAATAGGATTGTAAGGATCATCTGTTGTTGCATTCGTTTCGTCTGTTGGTCTAATAAGATTTATATGTGCCTGTTGTGCTAAATCTAAGTCATAATCAATTCTTTGGGTAAATAATGGGTTAGTCCATGAGAAATTTGGAGTGCCAATTCCTTGACTTGGATAAATGGTTCCACCGTACAATTTAATTGGCTGTCCTTGGTATGTAAATTGTTGATTATTAGTAGTAAGGAATGGTCCCAAAGCAGCATTTCCTCCTGAAATATTAACATTATCAAATTGAGCAATAGTATCATTAACGGTATTATTTGACGTAACGAACATTCCGATTTGAGCATTGTCATTGGTATTAAAATCATCTGTTTTAAATTCGTTCCAATTATTTCCGTCGGTAGATGTATAGGTTGAAATTTGTCCATTTAACCTAGCAAGCTTTAGAAATATGGTGCCGGAAATACTAGATGACTTTAGAATTTGAGGAATTGTTTCATTTGCACGAAGTCTTTGAACAACAAGCGATCCGGATGGAGTCACGAATATTGTAAAGTAAGGAGATGAAGGTGACAAATCCTGACGGATCATGATTCCCGCTTGTCCGGTTGAAAGTCCTTGTCCCGTAACGGATGGATTAACGATTCTTGCTTGAATACTCCCAGTGCCAAACATTTCTTGTGAAACAAATTGCATAGAATTAGAAGTATTATTTGAATTTACCTCACCTGATCCTTGTAGGTAAAATGTGTTTGTTGAATAATCTTCAGAACTATTCCCGGAAATTGGCGTAGAACCGATATCATTACAATTCCAGCCAAAAGGACAAAAATTACGACTTGCAACATTAACATCTTCAAATGTTGCACTTCCGAGATTGTTTGCGCTATGAGATGTTAACATCATTCCTGCCTGTACTGCTCCGGTTGCTGTCAGTTGTTTTGTATAGTTATAATCAATCCAATTAACATTATCGATTGAGCTTTGCGGAGTAAAATAATCACCCTGTCTAATAATACGTAAATAAATAGGAAGCGAAAGATATGCACTGGAAGTAGCAACACTAGA
>Ga0182027_10013271_pt1 | contig 11504 bp, 11 predicted proteins | sample 712E1DmetaG_FD_121300 | JGI IMG/M metagenome (GOLD analysis project Ga0182027, IMG submission 121300) | Permafrost microbial communities from Stordalen Mire, Sweden - 712E1D metaG (Illumina Assembly) | ecosystem: Environmental > Terrestrial > Soil > Wetlands > Permafrost | place: Sweden...
CACGATCACGAGCACGATCACAGCCACGCCGCGCTGCCGCTCGCGCAGACGCTGATCGGCCTGCTTTTCGTCATCAATTCTTTTGCGGTCAACTGGATGTCCGGTTTCTTCCAGGGCGCCTCCGACCCGGTCTCGGCGGCCAGCGCGATGATCGGAGCGATTATCCTGGGCTATCCCATTCTGCTCACCGCCTTTGTGGATTTGCGGCGCGGCCTGCTGACCACCAATGAACTGGTGGCCCTGGCGGTCACCATCTCCTTTGGTTCGGGCCATTATCAGGAAGCCGGCGTGGTCGCCTTCTTCATGCTCCTGGGCCAGATCATCGAAACCCGCACGGCCGAAGGCGCCCGCGCTTCCATCGAATCGCTCATCAAATTGACCCCCCCAAAGGCCCGCCGCATCACCAAACAAGGCGAGGAGGAGGTGGACACCAAACTCCTGGCCATCGGCGATGTCATCCGCGTGCGGCCCGGCGACAACGTGGCGGCGGACGGCGTCATTGTCAGCGGCCAGGGTTCCTTCAACCAGGCGAACATCACCGGCGAATCGCTGCCGGTGGACAAAAAGCCCGGCGACGAGGTGTTCGCCGGCACGCAGAATCTGACGGGCGCGCTGGAGATCCGGGTGACGCGGGCGGGGCAGGACACGACGCTGGGCAAAGTGCGGGACCTGATCCTGGCGGCGGAAAAGACCAAGCTGCCAATAATGCGGCTGATGGATCAATACATGGGCTTTTACACGCCGCTGGTGCTGGTGATTGGCGCGCTGGTCTGGGCCTTCACCCACGATTTGAGCCGGGTCATCGCCATTTTTATCGTCTCCTGCCCGTGCGCCTTCATCCTGGCCACGCCCAGCGCCATGGTGGCCGCGCTTTCGGCGGCGGCGCGCCTGGGGATACTCATCAAGAACGTCGGCGACATTGAGCTGGCGGCGCGCATCAACGCGTTTGTATTTGACAAGACGGGCACCCTCACCACCGGCAAGCTGGTGGTCAGCCGCCTGGCCCCGCTGCCCGGCACGGCGCCCGCCGAGTTGTTGCGCATGGCCGCCTCGGCGGAGAAATACAGCAACCATCCCGCCGCCAGGGCGCTGGCCCAGTTGGCCGGCGAGGCGGGGGTGCCGCTGCTCGAACCGGCGGATTTCTCAGAAGCCGCCGGCCGGGGAGTGAGCGCCCGGATTGACGGGGCGAAAATCCTGGTGGGCCGCGCCCAATGGCTCAAGGAACAGGGCGTGCGGGAGGATTTTACCGGCGCAGTTGATTTGAATGAAACGGAGGGTTTCAGCCTCATCTTCGTCGCCCGCAACGGCCAGTGCGTCGGGTGGCTGGGATTGCAGGACCAAACCCGCGCCGAGGCCCGCGAAGCGCTGGCCGAACTGAAGACCGTCGGCGTGCGCCGCGTGGCCATGGTTTCCGGGGACCGCCAGCCGGTAGCGGCGCGCGTGGCCGGCGAGATCGGTTGCACGGAAGTCGCCGCCGAATGCCTGCCGCAGAACAAAGTGGAGTTCGTCCGCCAGATCAAAGCCAAGGGCTACCGCGTGGCCGTGGTCGGGGACGGCGTCAACGACGCCCCGGCCCTGGCGGCCGGGGATCTGGGCATCGCCATGGGCGCGGCCGGGAGCGAGGTGGCCATTCACAGCGCCACCATTGCGCTGATGAACAACGACTTGCGCCGCCTGCCATTCCTGGTCAAACTTTCCCGCCAGACCCGCGCCGTCATCAACCAGAATTTTATGATCGGCATCCTCTTCGTCATCGGCGGCCTGGTCCTGGCGGCCATGAGTTACATCCAGCCCATCGTGGCCGCGTTCATGCATGTGGGCGGCTCGCTCCTGGTGGTTTTCAACAGCGCCCGCCTCGTGCGCGAGGGCGAGGAATTGGAGCCGCACCTGCCGGCGGCCCCGGAACCGCCCGCCCTGCCGCCTCCCGCCGCCCGGCCGCAACTTTCCACCACGCCCGCGTAACCGCCTCATGCCCGCCATCGCATGAAAGAGAGCCAACAGAAGAACCAAACCAAGATAACAAAGGAAGAGGCGCTCCCCTCTTCGTCGCCTTCTGTTCAAACTCCGCAATCCGCAATCTCCAATCCGCCATCGGCCAGTCCGCAATCCGCGGGCGAGGCGGTCATCTCCGTCCGCGGCCTGACCAAAGTCTTTAAGGATTTCTGGGGCCGGCCCAAGGCGCGGGCGGTGGACAACGTGGATTTTGAAGTGCGGCGCGGCGAAGTTTTCGGCCTGCTCGGCCCCAACGGATCGGGGAAATCCACCACCGTGAAGATGTTGCTCGGCCTCCTGTATCCCACCCGCGGCCATATTGAAGTCTTCGGCCACTCGCCCCGCCATGTGGGCACCAAGTCGCTCATCGGCTACCTGCCGGAGGAGTCGTATCTTTACCGCTTTCTGGACTCGCGCGAGACCTTGGGTTTTTTTGGGAATCTATTTGACTTGCCCCCCGCCCAGCGGCGGCGGCGCACGGAGGAGCTTCTGGAAATGGTCGGCCTGGGCGCGGTCCGCACCCGCGTGGTGGGCGAGTTTTCCAAGGGGATGCAGCGGCGCATCGGCCTGGCCCAGGCCCTGATCAACGATCCGGAATTGATCATCCTCGACGAGCCAACCGCCGGCCTGGACCCCATCGGCTGCCGCGAGGTCAAGGACTTGATCCTCACCCTGGCGCGCCGGGGCAAGACCGTGCTTCTGAGCAGTCATTTGCTTTCCGACGTGGAGGAGGTGTGCGACCGCGTGGTCATTTACTACGGGGGCAGAATCCAGGCCATGGGCACGCTCAAGGATTTGCTCGCCAAACCCGACGCGGTCTGCATCACCATGCCGCCGGTCTCCCGCGAAACCATGCGGCAGGTGCTCGAACTCATCGGGCGCGACGCCGCCCCGGGCCAGGTTGAGGTGGGCACGCCGAGCCAGAACCTGGAAAGCTACTTCCTGGATGTCGTGCGCAAAGCCAGGGAAGGCATGTCCGCAACTTCCGGCGCCACTTCCGGCAGCCATGTCGCCGCCTATCTGCGCGGCGACGCCGAATCGGCCCCGGCGGGGGAGAAAATCCTCGAACGCCTCACCGCTGCGACCGCCCCCAAGACCGCCGCGCCCGCCGCGCCCGCCGAGCCCGCCCCGCGCATTGACGAAGCCAAACTGGAAGGCCTTGCCAAACCCGCCCCAGCGCGCCCCTCCGCGCCCGCGCCCAAGCCTGTGCCAGCCCCGCCCGTTGACCTGGGCAAAGCCAATGAAAAGCTGTCCGCCCTGCTGGGAAAAAGAGATGAAACCGGGAAGTAAGAACCTATTTTTATAGACATGCAGCGCGTCCTCGCCATTGCCCGCCTGACTTGGAAGTCGGCCTTTCGTTACCGGCTTTTCTGGGTGATGGCCGCGCTGCTGGTGGCGGCGGTGGCGGGCCTGCCGCTGGTCCTCAAAGACGACGGCACGGCGGCGGGGTTGGTGCAGATTGTGCTCACCTATACGCTGACCGCCATCACTGTCCTGCTCGGCATCGCCACGCTCTGGCTCTCCTGCGGCACACTGGCCCGGGATATCGAGGACTGCCAGATTCAAGTGATTTGCACCAAACCGGTGGCCCGCTGGCAAATCTGGCTGGGCAAGTTTTTGGGAATTCTCGCCCTCAACGCCCTGTTGCTCGCCCTTTCCGGCGCCGCTGTTTTTATGCTGCTGCAATGGCGCGCGCGGCGGCTTCCCGCCGAACAGCAGGCCATACTCCGCAGCGAGATTTTTGTGGCGCGCGCCGCCGCCAAAGAAAGGCCGCCGGATCTCGCGGCCGCGGCAAAACAAGCGGCGGCCCAATGGCTCCGCAACTGGCAGGCCGATCATCCCTCCGAGTCCTTCACCAATCAGGACGAGATCCGGCAAGTCACCAGCCAGATTATGGCGCAAGCCCGTTCCGAGGTGGAGGAAGTGCCCGCCCGGTTCGCGAGGAAGTGGGAGATTTACCTGGGCAGCCTCCCGGAGCGCATGAGGGCGCAACCGATGCAATTGCGCGTCAAGTTCCATGTGGCGGATCCCAATCCGGCGGCGACTTACCTCCTGCGCTGGCGGATCGGAGCGACCAACTCGCCGGACCCCCTGGTCCTGGATGAGATTCTGCCGCCCGATTCATTTCAGGAAATCAACGTGCCCCCCATGCTGGATGCCGGCGGCAAGCTCACGGTGATGTGCCGCAACGAAAACGACACCTCGGTGTTCTTCCCGCTGGAGGATGGTTTCGAGGTCCTCTACCGGGAGAGCAGCTTTGGCGTCAACTTCGCCCGCGGCCTGGCGGTCATCCTGTGCTGGCTGGCGTTGCTGTCCGCCATCGGCCTGGCTTCCGCCAGTTTTCTTTCCTTCCCGGTGGCGGCGTTTTGCTCGCTGGCGGTGTTGCTGGTGGGCCTTTCCAGCGGCGTCCTGAGCGACGTGCAGGAACAGAAAAGCATCTTTGGCTACTCGCAGGAAAAACCCGGCGCGCTCCGATACATTGTTGACTCCGTTACCGTGCCCGTCTTTGCCGCCGTCCTCAAGCTCGTCAACCTGGTGCAGGGCTTTTCGCCGGTGGACGACTTGAGCACCGGCCACAGCATCACCTGGGGGCAACTGGCCCGGGCCGCGGGGCAGATTGTCCTTTTGTTGGGCGGCATTTTCGGCCTCGCCGGCGTCCTTCTTTTCAACCGCCGCGAACTGGCCGCCGTCCAGCCCAACTCCTGACCCCGCGCCATGGACCGCGTTGCCATCCACGATTTGACCGTCTTTTTTCACGTCGGCGTGCCGGACGCCGAGCGGGCCAATCCCCAGCGCCTGGCCCTGACGGTGGAAATGGACCATGACTTCTCCCAAATCGGCGACGCGCTGGACCGGACCATTGATTACAAGGCCGTCAGCCGGCGATTGCTGGACTTTGGCCGGGGGCGAAGCTGGAAACTCATCGAGACCCTGGCGGTGGAACTGGCCGAAATGATCCTGCGCGAGTTCCAGCCGTCGCGCGTCACGGTGGAGGTCAAGAAGTTCATCATCCCCCAGGCCGGCCATGTCTCCGCGCGCGCGACCCGTCCGCAAAATGGATTAAATTAAGCTTGCCTTTTTTCGGGCCAGCCAGTCTATTCTCCGTCTCTTATGGAAAATGATCCAACAGTAGCGCTTTATGATTTTTACGGCTGGCTGCACACCAACCGGAAACGGGTTGTGGCGGGCGCCATCGTCGCGGCGGTGATTGCGGCCGTCGTCCTTTTTGTGATGTGGAGCAACAACCAGAAGGAGGCCGGCGCCAACCAGGCCTTGCTCGCCTCTCCGTCGCTCCTGGGCGGGGCCGCCCCGGGCGACCCTCTGGCCGCCGCGGCGCTGCTCAAAGTCAACCAGGATTTCTCCGGCACCGGCGCCGGCGCCGTCGCGCAACTCCTGGCCGCCCGGGAACTCTATCTGGCCGGCAAGTTTCCGGAGGCGGGCGAGCAATTCTCCAAGTTTGTCGCCGCCCACCCCAGCCATCCGCTCGTGCCGCAGGCCAATGTCGGCATCGCCGCCTGCCTGGAGGGCCAGGGCAAGATCCCCGACGCCGTGCAACAATACAAAAAGGTCACCTCTCTTTATCCCACCAGTCTGAACATCGTCATTCCCATCAAACTGACCCTCGGCCGCTTGAGCGAGGCGGATAACAAACCGGACCAGGCGGTCGGCTTTTACAAGGACTTGGTCAGCCTGCAGGACCCCCAGGATCCGTGGGTGGCCGAGGCTTCCGAGCGGCTGCGCCTCCTGGTGGCCAAGCATCCTGAACTCAACCCATTCCAGGCCCCGCCCGGCGCCGCCGCCGCCCCTTCGCCTGTGCTGACGCCGAGCGAGGCCGAGATGCAGCTCTTGGCCCCGCCGGGAAGCACGGCCCCCGCGCCCCCGCCGCCCGCCTTGCTGTCAAACACAGTCCCCGCGCCCCCGCCAGCCGTTCCGCCCCCGCCTCCCGCGCCGCCGGCAGCCGGCCAAAATCCCGCCGCGATCCCGCCGGCCGCCAATGCCGCGCCCGCGGCCAAACCATGAACCTCAAGCTGCGCATCCGGCATGCCGGCGCGGTTGAGTCTGCTTTGTCCGCCGCATGAAGCTGACGCTCATTGGAACGGGATATGTCGGGTTGGTCACGGGAACCTGTTTCGCCCAAGCCGGCCACCAGGTGACCTGTGTGGACAAGGACGCCGGCAAAATCGCGCTCCTCAACGCGGGCGGCATGCCCATTTACGAGCCGGGCCTGGAGGAATTGGTGCGCCAGAACACCGCCGCCGGCCGCCTCCATTTCACCGCCAGCACCCGGGAGGGGGTCGAGCGGTCGGATGTCATCTTCATCGCCGTTCCCACGCCCGCCCTGCCGGACGGCTCGGTGGACCTGAGCTTCATCGAAGCGGTTTCCCGCGAAATCGCCGTCGCCATGACCCGCTACCGCATCGTGGTGGACAAGAGCACTGTCCCGGTCAAGACCGGTGAAAAGGTCGCCGAAACGATCAAGCGCTACGGCAAACCGGGGTTGGAATTCGATGTCGTCAGCAATCCCGAGTTCTTGCGCGAGGGCTTTGCCGTGGATGATTTCATGAAGCCCGACCGCGTGGTGGTGGGCGTCTCCTCCCGCCGGCCCGTCGCCGCCATGCAGGAGATTTTCGCGCCCTATCACGCCCCCGTCATCGTCACGGACATGAACTCGGCCGAGCTGATCAAGCACGCGGCCAATTCCTTCCTCGCCCTGAAGATTTCCTATATCAACGCGATTTCCGTGCTTTGCGAATTATCCGGCGGCAACGTCCAGGAAGTCGCCCGGGGCATGGGCATGGACACGCGGATCGGACGCCAGTTTCTGGATGCCTCCCTGGGTTTTGGCGGCAGTTGTTTTCCCAAGGACCTCAGCGCCTTCATCCGCATCTCCGAAACGCTCGGCTACGACTTCGGCTTGCTCAAGGAAGTCCAGCGCATCAACGCCGCCCAAATGGACCGCTTCGTCAAGAAGATCAGCGACACCCTCTGGGTCCTCAAGGGCAAGACGCTTGGCATCCTGGGCCTGGCCTTCAAGCAAAACACCGACGACATCCGCATGTCCCCCGCCATCGAGTTGTGCCGGCGCCTGCAAAAGGAAGGCGCCATCCTGCGCGTTCATGATCCCCAAGCCATGGATAAAGCCCGGGAGGTTCTCCCGGACGCGGCCTATGTGGACAACATGGACGAGGTGGCCGCCGGTTGCGACGCGCTGGTCATCGCCACCGAATGGCCCGTCTTCAGAAAACTGGATTTGGAGCGCGCCCGCAAAGCCCTTTCGCACCCGATCCTTTTCGACGGCCGCAATTTGTTTGACGCCGCCGAAATGGAGCGCCTGGGCTTCATCTACAAGTGCATCGGGCGGCGATGAGGCCGGGCGCCATGAGTTCCGCGCCGCCGCCGGGGATTCCGGTTGAAGTTGCCGCCGGTCTGGTTTTTCGCGGCGGGAAACTGTTGATCACCCGGCGCTCCGCCGGCGGCCACCTTGCCGGCCTGTGGGAATTTCCCGGCGGCAAACGCGAATCCGGCGAAACTTTTGAGCAATGCCTCCACCGCGAACTCCGGGAAGAACTGGGCATCCAAGTCCGCATCGCCGCCTTGATCGAGGAAATCGTCCATCATTATCCCGGCCTCTCCGTCCGCCTCAAATTCTTCCGTTGCCGCTGGCTGCGCCACGAACCCAGGCCGATTTTGTGCCAGAGCCTGGCCTGGGTCACTCCCGCGCAGCTTTCCCAATACGCTTTCCCCGCCGCCGACGCGTGCCTTCTGGACAAACTGCGCCAGGCCCCGGAACTCTGGTCATTCCCGCGCGCAAACCGGACAACCTGAGAGGTCTTGCGATTTCTCCACAATGTGGGATTATTCTTGAAGGATGACCGGACCACAAATCAGAGCCTTTAACTCCGCCGAGCAGTTATTGCTCAAGGCGGCCGCGGTTTCTCTGGCCATCCATCTGGCCGCTTTCGGCGGATGGAGATGGGGGCGAACCCATCTCCGGTGGAAGCCCCTGGCCTTGCCCGCCTGGCTGCAGGTCATGCCGCATAATTTGACTTCCCCCATCCTCCGCAATCTCATTCAAGTCCAACCACATCCCCAGCAGCAGCCCTTGATTTATGTGGAGGTGGACCCCGCTTTGGCCGTTCCCAAACCGCCGGAAAACGCCAAGTTTTACAGCGTGGAAAACACCGTTGCCGCCAATCCGGAAAAAAAGCTCCCGTCCGAGCTGCCGCAAATATCGGGCACGCAGGACAATGTGGTAAAGACCGTCGCCCCCGGCTTGCGGTCCGCTCCGTTGCAGCCCTCGCCACTCGTGGAAAGAACCGCGGAACCGTCCACAACGGCTGTCAAAGAAACCGCCGAAAGCAGAGCGATGCCCAAGCCGGCTTACACGATTGGCGACACGGTTGAGGCCAAGCCAGCCCCCCAGGCGCAGGAGAAGAAAGGAACCTCCGACACGGACCACGGCACGAGCGCCGCGGCCGAGGCGTCCCATGAACGGCCGCGCAATCTGGCTGATGCCCGGGACCAAGCGGGAGCGCCCGGCGCGAGAATGCGGCAGCCGGGCGGCGTCAACCACCTGGAGGCCCAATCTTCCGTGAACGCGATGCGGACGGTTTATGGCGATTATGACCGGGATTTTATTGACGCGGTGCAGGCGCGCTGGTACGAGCTGCTCAAGGGCCGGCAGGACGAGGCGGCGGGAAAAGTGGTGCTGGAATTCAACCTGCACGCCGACGGTCGGATCAGCGACATGAAAATGCCGTTCAGCGATGTGAACGAATTGCTCTCCTTCATCTGCCAGCAGGCCGTGCTGGACCCGGCCCTTTACAAACCGTGGCCGGCGAAGATGCGCGGGGTGATTGCCGATCCGCGGCAAATTCGATTTACCTTTTTCTATTCCAACTAATCGGTTAGACTCATGGCGGTTTAAACATGGAAAACATCATCATTGGCCTGCTCCTGCTGGCGTCGGTGCTCGGGCTGGCCGTTATCATCGAGCGGGGCATCGCCTTGCGGGCGGCCCGGATCATTCCGCCCGCCGTGCAGGCCGCGCTGGAAGGCTGCCGCAAGGAGGCGGACTGGCCGGTCTTGCAGAGGATTTGCGAGGATCATCCGTCGCCGTTGAGCCGGCTGGTGTTGCATGCCGGCCAGCGCCGCAGTTGGCCCAAGGCGGAGAATGCCAGCGCGCTGGAAACGGCCGCCCGGCACGAGGTGGCGCTCATGGAGCGCCGTCTGGTCATTTTGGAGATGATCGTCGGGGTCGCCCCGCTCATGGGTCTGCTGGGCACGATTTGGGGGTTGATCGAACTCTTTGGCGGGATGTCGCTGACGGGCCTGGGCGACAACAGCAGCCTGGCTGGAGGCATCGCTTTCGCCTTGAACGCCACCCTCTTTGGCCTGATCGCGGCGATCCCCTCGCTCGCCGCCTGGAGCTTCTACAACAAGAAGGTCGAAGATCTCGCGCTCAGAATGGCTGCGTTGTGCGACCAATTCCTCATCCGGCAATACCACCGCGAAAAGGACAGCGAAGGGCAAGAGGCGACGGCCTGGCAACACCCGTAAGAGCCATGCAGTTCATCGGCCACAGACGGCGCTCCACCCCAACGGTCATCATCATGTCGCTCATTGATGTCCTGCTGGTCGTGCTCATTTTTCTGATGGTGACGACGGCCCCCAAGCGACTGCCGGCCATCAGCGTGCGGCTGCCTGACTCCAGGCAGCCCAAACCCGGCGCGACGGAAAACGCGCTGGTGGTGACGATCCCCAAACAAGGGCCGATGTACTTGAATAGCGATCCGGTGACCATGGACAACCTGCAACAAAAACTGGCCGAAGCGGTGCGGATCAATCCCCAGGCCACGCTGACCATCCGGGCCGACACCGAATCGGTGCTGGGCCAGTACGTCAAAGTGGTGGAGGCGGCCATCGCCGCCCACATCCCGGTGTCCAGTCTGGCTGTCAAACCCGCGAAGTGAGCCGCCGGCTGTGCGGATCCCATGCCGGTCTAAGCGCCGGGAGGGAAGCCCTCGCCGCGGCGATGTCCCGGCCAAATTGCTCCGCATCCTCCGGCGTGAGGTGGGCCAGTAATGGCCAGGAGGAAGCCATACCTTTGGTGGTTTTTTTGTTCAAGGCCGCCGGAACAATCCGTGCGACCGGCTTGCCCCGTTTCAAGATGAGCAGGCTGGCGCCGCCGCTTTGAACGCGGCTCACCAATTTTGAAAAACACCGGGAGGCTTCCGTGACGGTCATGCTTCGTTCGCTCATGACGGCAAGTTAGCCTATTGGCGCCCGCGCAACAAGCCCGGTTTTGTTCCGTCCCTCCGGCGCCTCCCGATCCAAACCCTTTTCATTTCCACAATTCCTCGGCGATTTGCACGGCGTTCAAGGCGGCGCCTTTGAGGAGTTGATCGCCCGCCACCCAAAAACAAAGGCCGTTGTCAAACGCGCAGTCCAGCCGCAGCCGGCCCACCTGGCAATTGTATTTTCCGGTGGCGCAGAGCGGCAGCGGGTATTCCTTTTTGGCCGGATCATCCACCACGTCCAGGCCGGGGGCCTTTTCCAGCGCCGCGCGGGCGGCGGCCAGCGTGACCGGCCTTGCAAATTCCGCGCTGACGGCGACGGAATGGGCGCGATAGACCGGCACGCGCACACAGGTCACGCTGGCGCGAAAGGCCGGATGGTGCATGATCTTGCGGCCCTCGTTTTCCATCTTCGCCTCTTCCTTGGTGTAACCGCTGGGCAAAAAAACGTCCACCTGCGGCAGGACGTTGAAAGCGATTTGATGCGGATAAACCTCGCGCGTCACCGGCTGGCCGGCCACCACCTGTCCCACCTGCCGCTTCAATTCCTCGATGGCTTTGGCCCCCGTGCCGGAGACCGCCTGGTAGGTGGAGGCAAATATGCGGGTGACGCCGAAGGCCTGATGCAACGGGTAAAGCGCCATCAACGTGATCGCGGTGGTGCAATTGGGATTGGCGATGATGCCGCGGTGGTGCTTCAAATCACCGGCATTGATTTCAGGTATGACCAGCGGCACGGCGTCGTCCATGCGGAACGCGCTCGAATTATCAATCACCACGCAGCCCGCCTGGGCGGCGATGGGGGCGAATTCCCTGGAAATGGCCGCGCCGGCGCTGAACAGGGCGAGGTCAATGCCCGCGAAGGAACTCCGGGTCAATTCCTTGACCGGAATCTGCCGGCCGCGAAAGGGCAGCGTCTTGCCAACGGAGCGCGCCGAGGCGAGCAAGGTCATTTGCCCGGCGGGAAAATTGCGTTTCTCCACAGTCTGGATCATTTCGATGCCGACGGCGCCCGTGGCGCCGACAATGGCCATGTTGGGATTCGATTTCATAAATGGGCGGTGAATATAGCCCGCCAAAGCCGGATGTCAAATGAGACTTCCCCCTCACAGCTCTGAGGAATAGTTTTTCTTCGCACTTCCGGCCCTGAGGGGAGCAGGCCGATCCGCAGCCAAAACAGCCTTTCCCCCGGGTCGCCCGGCTGCCCGCCAAAAA
>Ga0182027_10013272_pt1 | contig 11504 bp, 5 predicted proteins | sample 712E1DmetaG_FD_121300 | JGI IMG/M metagenome (GOLD analysis project Ga0182027, IMG submission 121300) | Permafrost microbial communities from Stordalen Mire, Sweden - 712E1D metaG (Illumina Assembly) | ecosystem: Environmental > Terrestrial > Soil > Wetlands > Permafrost | place: Sweden...
GCGGCCTTCAGCCCTTTCTCGCCATCGGCGGCGGTGAGCACCTTGTAACCCTTGAACTCGAAGTTGTCCTTCAACCCGATCAACATCGTCGGGTCGTCTTCAATGATGAGCACGGTTTCCATGTGTGTTGGGTGTTAAATTTGAACCGGGACTGTTATCCGCAATAATCGGCGCGTCCTGCGCAAGTTTTTCGTCCTCGTTCTCGTTCTCGTCCTTCGTCCTCGATAGCCCGATGTTCGATTACGAGAACGAGGACGACGACGAGGACGATCTGACGATCTTGGTTGCGGCTGGGGCAGGCTGTTTTCATTGGTAGTTTTGATTTGCCGCCTTCACGTTCTATCGCCGTTGCTCCTGGAAACAGGCAGCCGGACGGTGAAGGTGCTTCCCTTGCCCGGTTTGCTTTCGACGGTGATTTTTCCTTTGTGGGCATCGACGATGAATTTGACGATGCTCAAGCCCAGCCCGCAACCCTCGGCTTTGCGCGCCAGCGAACTGTCCACCTGGTAGAAGCGGTCAAAAATTCTCCGCAGGTGCCTCCGGGTCATGCCGATGCCGTTGTCGGATACCGCAAAGCAGACAAACCCGTCGTCGGAAAAGATTCGCAGCGATATCCGCTTGTCGTCGGCGGTGTATTTGCGGGCGTTGTCGAGCAGATTGATGAGGACGGTGACCATCGCGTCGTGGTCGGCCGGCATTTCCGGCAGGTCATCCGCGAAGTCAACGGCCAGATGACAGTTGTGCGCGGCGAATTTGGTTTTGACCGACTCGATGGCATCGCTGGCGATCGCCGCGGGTTTGGTGTCAACGATGGTGAACGCCATTTTGTTTCGTTCCATCCGCGAGAAGGTCAGGAAATTTTCAATCATCCGGCTGAGGCGCTCGTTTTCCTTTACCGTCAGACGCAGGTATTCCTTGGCCTGCGCCTCGTCCCGGACATTGCCTTCGAGCAGGGTATCCACGAGGAGGCGCATCGAGGCCAGCGGCGTTTTGAGCTCATGCGAAACGGTGGCGATGAAGTCGTTCTTCATGGCATTCAGCCGGATTTGCCGGCCGACCGCGCGGGTTGCGAAGCCGCCCGCGATCAGGATCAGCAGGATCACCAGAAAGCCGGTCCACGCATAAACCGCGATTTGCCGGTCGGCGGCTTTCTTGAAGACGTCGCTGCCCTGGAAATACAATTCGGCCTTCCAGCCGGGAAAACCTTCAGGCAGGGCTGCAACGGTAAACGGGGTGCCCTGCGGTTGGGCGGTGCCCGCCACAAAACCACCCGGAGCGTCCAGAATCCGATAAGCTGATTCGGAGTTGCTGAAGGCGTCCTGGTAACCGGAGAGGAGCGGGGCCATGGCCGTATTGGACAGCAGCACCAGCAACGTTGATGATTGAATCCGGTGACGAAGGCCATAAACCTGTTTTTGGCCGAAGTCGGTTTGAAAGCAGCCGTCGAACACACCGGCGGAAGATCGGGGCGTTTCAGCGGCGGAAATGGAAAGTTCCTCGGCGGCGGCCAGCTTTTCGAGCTGTTCCCTTGCCTGGGCGTCGTCAAAGCGAAAAGGACCTTGCAGCGCCTCGATGACTTTTTGCGCGATGAACAGGTTCTGGTTTGCCGGGAGCAGGGCGCGGTCGCCGGCGGAGTTGTAGAGATCGCCCATCAACGCGGCGATGGTCAGATTGAAAAGCCTGGAGTTGGGCGGCGACTGGCCGGATTGTTTGAGCAGGGACAGCAGCAGCAGCCGGGCATTCTCGATGGTGAGACGCAGGGCCGGGTCCGCGTTCTCTGCCGCTGGCGCAAAGGCGGCCTTTTGGCATTGCTCGACCGCTTCATCGAATCGGCCGAGCCTGGACAAGCACCGGCTTTTGCCCGCCATCGCCGCGATGGCCACGTATGGGTCGCCATCGGTTGTGAACCGGTCATAAAGTTGCGCCGCGTCGGAGTACTGTCGGTTGGCGAATTCCTCATGCCACGCGCCGGCCAGCGGACTGGCTGACGAGACGTCGTTGCCCAAGACCTCCGTGGTTCGTGGATAAACCACCGCCCCGTCCGCGCTCCACAGCACCACGCCCTGAAAATTATTTTCCAGAACGAGGCGCCGGAAAAACGAATAGGGATTCGCCGCCGGATTGATCCGGTCGAGGCTGGCGATCCGGGCGGCGAAAGTGGATTCGGTTTTGGCGGAGGCATCGGTGAGTTTGTCCTGGTAAAGCGCCGTAAGCTTCTGCCGGACGACCAAACGTTCGTTGGCGATCACCCGGCTCATGAACCAGAGCAAACTCACCGTGGGCAGCACCACCGCCACCGCCAGCAACGCCAGCCACTGCAACTGACTTCGTTGGGTGGTGAAAACAGCCATGACGCCTCAATCTTTGCTGCTCTACGGGCCGGCGGCAAGAGCCTTAATCTCGCTCTCGGAAAGCGCCTGGTTGTAGATTCGGACATCGTCAATCAGACCATCGAAGCATCGGTTGGGTTGTTCCACGTTTTCGCCGATGAGGACCTCGGAATTATTTTTGGCGATTCCGCCGGTCCACGTCTGGGTGCCATCCAGCTTGCCGTCAATGTAGAGTTGCATGACGCTGCCGTTGTAAACCGCCGCCAGATGATGCCATTCGTCGGCATTGATCGTTGTTGAGCCATTCAACCCGGCGGTGCGGTTCCAGTCATTGACCGAGAAATGAATTTTTCTGTCCTTCGCGATGGTGGACACTCTCCAGGCGCTGTCGCCTTTGGTGATGATGGCCATCCACTCGGCGGGCACCGAGTGAATGTTCACCCAGCAGGCAATGGTGGCCTGGTCGCCCATGTCAAAAGCGGACTGGTCGGCAATCTGCACAAAGCTGCCGGTACCATCCAGTGCCACGGCGCCGCCAGTCTTGCCGTGAGCCCATTTGGCGTTGCCCACCAGCGTGCCGTTGTGGTTGCCCCCGCTGCTGTCCTTGGCGGTCTTGCCCTGGGTTTCATCAAACTTCCACCAGCCGACGAGGCCGGCGAGTTCCGCATTGCCAAAGGCCCGTGGATTTTCCCAGGCATTGTCCTCCCTGGCGTGCCAGGCAAGCTTGCTCTTGCGTTTGCCGTCGGCGTCGTTGTCGTTGACCTGAACGTCCAGGCCGATCTTTGCGCCGACGGAAGGCTTCGTGCCGAGGGTTGACCACGGGAACTTGATCTCCAAACGATAGCCTGTGTCGGTCGTCACCAGCGCATACTGAACACCGTTGGTGCGACTGTGCTTGCCTTCCAGCATCTGCGGCGAGGTTTTGTCCCAAATGAACCCGTACTGAAAATCCGTCTCGCCGTATTCGGTGGATTTGCTGTCCGTGGCATCAATATAAACCTCCACGCTGTCCGAATCGTACCAGTCTTCCAGGCTGGTATCGTGCTTGAGGATGTCGTCGGTAACATCAACGAGCAGGTAAAGGTTGTTTTCATCCCACATCGTCCGGTAATTGGCCGAGAGGTCGGTGGCCGCCGTCGGCGGATCATACAGAGCGTTGGCAATCTTGTAGGGCGTGGCGGCGTTCCAACTGTCATCCACTTTGCCATCAATGACCGGTGCGCTGGCCGTCGGGATGATGGTGGCCGGGCTTTCCAGTTGCAGTTTTTTGACCGTGGCTTTGGTCCGGGCCTGTTTGGTGATCTGCGCAATTTGCGTGGCCGGCCCAAGAACCTGATTGAGGGGCGGTATTCCGGTTACGCTGGAGTTCACCGCGAAACTGTCAAGCTGTTCATCCGTGCGAAACTCGATGGTCGTGAGGTCCGCCGCCCGGGCAATCTGGTCAAAACTGGCGTTCACCTGTGCGGTCTGTTCATCGTTCAGAGGCCCGAAGTTAATCTGTGAACGCGACAACCGCATGGCGCCGCCGGCATTTACCAGGAGCAGCTTGCTGGTGGTTGGAGCAAGCCGGTTGACAGCGCCATTCAACGGCCCTGAAGCGCAGATGGACTTGTGGGTTTTAATTGCGGCGACGGAAGCATCCATGACCTCGTGGTTCAACGACAGGAGCGTAATCCCGTCCACTTGCTCCAGATAGCAATTGAGGTCCTGCTTGCCGTTCGTGCCGATCTGGTACTGGCCGGGCTTGGCGTTCGGCTGGCCGCCAGCCGACGCGCTGGCGATGCTCAATAATGTGCCGAGAACCTGCCGGGTCTGCTCCGGGTTGCGACTCGTGATGGCCACACCCAGGCGACTGGGGATAACCTCGGTTGATTTGACCCCCGTGGAATTGCCGTCAGCCGGCAGGGCGAAAACGGTGACCTGCTCGAGGTTGGCGAAAATCTCCCGTCCCACGTCCAGTCCGGTGACGTTTTGAATCTGGGCCCGGACCTTTTCGGCCTGGGCGGGATCCGTGTGATTCAAGGCGAAGCTGGCCACGGCGATGGCTTCGGCCGGCACCGCATCCAGCGCGGCTTTGCTGAGGTTGGGAGTGCGAATCAGGTCATACGCAAGACAGTGATGGCCGTCTTTGAAGCGGATTTCCGTCTGAATGCCGAAGCCATTGGTCTCGAGGGATTCCGTGAGGACAACCTCGTCCATGTTGCTGAAATCGGCGATGGCATTGGCCGAAAGAATTTCCGGAGGAATCTGGCCGGCGGGAAACATTTTCAGCACTTGCGCGTAGGCTTCATCCACTTTGGCCCAAACCGTCAGTGCGTTTTTCTGTCTCTGGGTCTTGCTCAATTTTTGAAACGACGGGTTGCTGGAAGCGAGGGTCGGCCCGGAACTCAATCCCTGGTATTGTTTAACGCACCACGGGAGCTGGGTTGCCGGTTGTGCAAAGATGACCACCTTGTCATCGTAAGCCGCCGCCCCACCAAGTTTAAAGGTCACGGTTTGCATGCCTTCGATGGGCTCGCCCGGAGTTCCAGCCATGCCCAAGCCGGCCAGGATAAGCCCCCGCAACACATCGCTCTTGCCGGGATACAGCACCGAAATCATGGGCGGATTGTTTTCAGCAATGCCGGTAATGCCGATGGCCGAGCCGCGGATTTTTTTAAATTCGGCCATCATGCTCGGATTCATGAGGGCGGATAAGATGTCGCCGGGCGATTTTTGACTGATGTTGGTTGCCGGCTGGCCGCCGATGGTGGCCAGCGGATTTTCGAAAGGGGTGCCCTTGAGCATGGCGAGGATGGTCTCAACCTGCTGACCGGGGCTGCCGAACTCCGCATACACCAGGGTCCCGGGCGGCATCAGCCTGGCCGGATCAAAATCGGTTAATTCATCCAGAATCGGCCTGGCCTTTTCCACGATCTCAGTCTGACCCGGGTAATCCGCCACCAGTTTTTCCAGGGCCGTCCGGGCGGACGCCTCGTTTTTGAGCTTCAGGTAACACATGCCCTCCCGATACAAAGCTTGGGCGGCCTGGTTGGGCGGCGCGGATCCGTTTTTGATGACCTGATCGTAGTTCTTGATTGCCGAATCCAGGTTGCCTTCGACTTCTTCGGCGTAGAGGCCTTGTTGCAGCAATTCGCTGGTGCCAGCCCCATGGGCCGGGTTGCACGTTATCGCCAATGCTGCGAGCAGCAGGCCCAGTGTGATCATTCGTAATTTTTTCATAAATTGACTGATTTCGGAATACAGGTTGCCAATACTCTGTTCATCGGCGTTCACAGTAAGGAATCAATGTTACCGTTTTGCTACCGACTCGTCCTTTAATAAACAATATTTTTTGCCGGCAGTGGACAAATATTGTTCCGGCATCCGCAAGAATCGCTTAAGCCGCGCAGGTGCTGGTGTAGCCGCGTTTGTGAAAACGCGGTTGCGATAATCCGCCGATTCACATCGGCGGCTACGCTGTGTTATTTCACCTTCACCACGGCAAAGCTCGCTGGGGGCAGGACGACACGCCAGCCGCCGGCATCATGGCGGAATGCGATTGCTTCGCCGGCCAGCAATTGCATCTCGCTCGCCTTGATTTTGCGGGGCAGGGCGGCTTCGCACGACTTTGCGGTGGGGTTGAGCGCCACGAGAATTTCCTCGCCATCCTTCGTGCGGCGGAAGACAAACGGCCAGCCGCCCTTTGCGACGAACACGGTCTCGTAGTCGCCGCTGGCTCCGAGCGCCGGGTGCGCTTTGCGCAAGGCAATCAGCGCATGCGCGAGGTTGAGGCTCGACGCCGGATCGGCCTGTTGCGCGGCGACCGTCGGCCGGTTGGCGGCCGGATCAACCGGCAGATAAAGTTTTTCCGACGGGGCGGTGGAAAAACCGGCGTTGGTGGAGGCGTCCCATTGCATGGGCGTACGCGCGCCGGTGCGGCCGTAGCCGCCTTCTTTGGACGGCAACCCGTTGAGCGAATGCATGCCGATTTCGTCTCCGTAATAAATGAATGGCACACCGGGCATCGTGAGCAGAAAGGCCATTGCGACGTCCACCTCGCGCGTGGTGCGGCCATTGCCGAGGCGGGGCGCGGTGTCGTGGTTGCCGCTGGGGATGGCAATGAAACCTTTGCCTTTCGTTGCCGCGAGGAGCGGCTCGAACTCGTCGAGAAACACCTTGATGCTGGTCTGGCCGCTGCGATCAAAGATTGGCTTCGCATCGCCTTCGGGGCGAAACAGCGCCTTGTAGCCCGGCTTGGCGAACGGCAGCAGAAAATCCATGTGGAACCCCGACGGGATGGCGACCTGCGGTTGCGACCATTCCGAAACCAGCGCGCAATCGGGATATTCCTTGTCCATCCATTGCCGGAACTCGTGCCAGAGCGCGGCGGTGGCCTTGCCATCCGGGTCGTTTTTCACGAGCGAACCGGCCATGTCCACGCGGAAGCCGCTCGCGCCGAGGTCGAACCAGAAGCGCATGATATTTTTCAGTTCCTCGCGCACAGCACGCGGGCCGGGCGCGTCCACCGGTTGCTCCCACGGCGCCTTGGGATCGGGCTCGGCGAAGCCGTAGTTCAGGGCCGGCTGGAAATGGAAAAAGTTGGGAATGTAACTGGCGTCGCGCTCGGCGCCGCCAACCACCACCTGTTGCCCGGGCGCGGTCCAGGTCCACACGCTATCCGTCCAGATATACCAGTCGGTGTATTTGTTGCGCTCATGCCGCTGCGATGCCTGGAACCACGGATGCTGGTCGGAGGTGTGCCCGGCGACGAGGTCGAGCATCACGCGAATGCCGAGCCGGCGCGCTTCGGCGAACAGCGCGCGCAGGTCGTCATTGGAACCGTAGCGCGGCGCGACCTTGTAGAAATCGGAAATATCGTAGCCGGCGTCGCGGAAGGGCGACTCGAAGCACGGATTCAACCAGATGCCGGTGATGCCGAGGTCGTGCAGGTAGGGCAATTGTTCCGTGATGCCGCGCAGGTCGCCGATGCCGTCGCCGTTCGAGTCGCGGAACGACTGCGGATAAATTTCGTAAAAGACCGAATGTTCAAGCCAGGCGGGCATGTTGGTGGAAGCTTCGGCGCCTTGGGCCAGCTGTGCAAGCGCGATCATTGAGGCGGCGAGCACTGCAGCCCGGCGAAATGGGGTGTTGTGATTCATGGCTGGTAACGTTTGGTTGGTGGAATCTTGGCGAACAGCGGCTGGCAAATACAAGCGGCAACTTGTGCCGGCTCCAGCCGCCGAAGGGAAGGTAATGGTAGGGCGGACCTGCCGGTCCGCCGGACGCGCGGCTGCGCGTCCCTACCAAACGAATTCAAAGCCCGGAAGCCGGGTTGAGGATTCCGGTTTTTGAGCTATATTGGAATACAGTGATGCATCAAAGTCGTTTTTTTATCGTCAACCGTTTTTCTCGCGGTTGGTTTCAACATTTCCCAGGGAAAATTCTGGAAAATCTGTCGCCCGGCCGGTTTTTGGCTGTGGGCAGTCTGGCGCTTCTCGCCCTGGCCTCACCGGTTTTGGCCAATGACGACCAGCTCGTTTACAGCGAGATGCTGAACAATGGGTGGGCGAATTGGGGTTACGGTTCAACTCTCAATTTCAACAACTCCAATCCGGTCCACTCCGGCAGCAATTCCCTCAGCGCCACCATGCCCGCCTGGAGCAGAATCTGGTTTATCCATGACCCGATTGATACGTCGCTTTACACCAACTTCACGTTCTGGGCGAATGGCGGGACGAGCGGCGGGCAGCGTTTGCAGGTGGCCGCCAGCACCAACGGCGTTGATGGGCCGTGGGTCAACATCGGTCCGCTCCAGGCCAATACCTGGCAGCAAATCACCGTATCACTCGCCGCCCTGGGTGTGGCCAACAAAACGAACCTGAACTACCTCTGGATCAACAACTGGAGCGGGAGCGCGCAGCCGGTTTTCTACCTCGACGATGTCTCATTGACCGCCAAACCGCCACCCGCTACCGTCCACGTTAGCATCAATGCCACGCAGACTGTGCGCACCGTGGACGCCCGGGTGTTCGGCATCAATAACGTCGCTTGGGATGGCTCTGAAAACGGCAAATACTATCCCGGTACCATGGCCCAAGTGACTAACATGGGCATTGGGGCCTTGCGCTGGCCCGGCGGCAGTTGGGGTGACGGTTACCACTGGACCAATGAAGCGATGCAGTACGGCAACACCAGCCCGCGCACCTGGGGTTCCTTTACCCCCGACTTCATTTATACGGCCACCAATGCGCACGCCCAGGCCTTTATCATCGCCAACTATGGCAGCAGCACACCCCAGGAAGCCGCTTACGGAGTCGCCATGATGAATATCACCAACCATTGCCATTTTCAATACTGGGAGATCGGCAACGAGGTCGGCGGCAGTTGGGAACTGGACTGCAACACCAATTCGCCTTGGCAGCCCCACGACCCGTGGACCTATGCCATGCGCTTCGCGCAATACTATACCGCAATGAAAGCCGTGGACCCCACCATCAAAATCGGCGCCGTGGCCGACACGACTGAAGACGGCACGTCCAACTACAACAATCATGCCGCCGTCAATCCTGTCACCGGCGTGACGCACTATGGCTGGACGCCCGTGATGTTATATACCATGCGAACCAACAATCCCAATGCGCTGCCGGACTTTCTCATTGATCACTCTTACGAGGGCGGCGATGGGGACACCTATAATCTCCTTTCGTGGGACACGCATTGGCAGACGGATGCGGGGAATTTGCGCATGATGCTCAATGACTATCTGGGATACTATTTGGGCACCAACGTCGCCACCAATATCGAGCTGTGCGTTACCGAGTATGGTCCGGGAGGTGACAAACAACCCCTTAGCCTGGTGGGCGGGTTGATCGAAGCCGACTGCATCGGCGCTGGTCTGCAAACCGAATTCAACGCCTTCCTTCGGTGGGACCTGCACAACGGCCCGACGGACTTCGCCAATGAAGACAACGCCATCTATGGCTGGCGCACCGACCCCAGTAACGGTGAATACATCACCGACGGAGGCGTCGCCAGTGGCTCGGTCGTGCCGCCCAACCTCGGCTGTTACCCAAGTTACTATTGTAGAAAGTTGATGACATATTGGACTGCGGGCGGCGATACCGTCATCACCGCCACGAACGATTATAAACTTCTGGGAACCTATGCCGTGCGTCGTACCAACGGGTCATTGACCATGCTGGTAATCAATAAAAGCTCCTACGCCAGCCTCAGCACCGCCATCAACCTGGCCGGTTATGTGCCGTTTACCAACGCGACCGTTTATTCGTATGGCATTCCGCAGGACGACGCGGCGCGCACCGGCATCGGGTCGCCGGACATTGCGCAGACCAATTCCCTGATCTCCGGCGCAAGCTTCAATTACACTTTCGCGCCCTACTCGGCCACAGTGCTCCAGCTTGCGCCGGCGGCGCCATCGCTTGCCGTGCCGGCTTCGCCGTCACCGCCGCCGGGCCAGTTCATTTTCCAGTTGCAAGGCCTGTCGGGGGTGCCGTACGTGATCCAGATGTCCACCAACTTGACTTCGGCGAACTGGATTCCGATTTCCACCAACACGCCGGCAAATGGCACACTCTACCTCACCAATGCCGCGTCGTCCGGCGCCCAGTTCTATCGCGCGGTCTGGCGTCCGTAAGTATTGGCAACAACGGAGCGCCGAACTCCGATTCGGCGAAACCCGGAATATTTTGAAACATGCCGATTTGGAAATCGGCGCTCCAATTCAAAACCGGAAGCCGGGTGACTGGCTTGCAGGTATTTCATGTGGTGGGCGGGACAGATCTTGTTTCGGTTGCTTCAGTTCGGTGGGGTTACCGGTAAGGTTGCATGAACTCCTGCTGTTTCAACCAGGCAACCAACTCATCGGCCATGGCGCGATCATCAGCCACGCGTGGGTGGTTCGAGGTCCAGTGTTTGATGACGAAGTGACTGATGGCCGGGTCGTTGGCTTCGAGTCGCGTTACGGCGGATTCCCAGGCTTGGCGCAGGGGTTCGCTTTGCGCCCCGCCAAACATGCCGCCGCGCAGGAGCACGATATGGGCGACTGGATACGCCGCGCGGATGGCGTGGACGAGCGTGATATAACCGTCGGTATAGCCTGCGGGAAATGGTTGGCTGTGGGCTCTCGGATAAGAATCATCGTTCTCGCCATAATTCACGAAGACAACCTGGGGAATCCATTGCGTCAGATCGGTGTGTGGCGATGCGGGGTTGGGATAGGTTTTGTTCCAGATCTGCCCGGCCGTTTTGTCAACCCAGCCGGTGATGATACCCATGCCGCTGACGGCGATATTGCGATAATCAGCCGAGAACGCGCTAGCCGTCAGGGCGGCGAAACTGAGGGCGGCGTTATGCATGCGACGATTGTCCCACTGGTCGGCGCTGCCGTCTTCATTGCAGGCGCCGACGGTGATCGAATCTCCGAAAAATTCCATCCGGAGCCGGTAAGCCGGCGCTGGCGATGGCCACGCTTTTTCACCGGTAGTCAGTTCAACGCCGCGAAAACACACCGTGCCGGCATCGGCTTCACTGCGCTTGAAGAGCACCAGATGATGACGACCGGGTCCGAAACCGGTGAGCACGGCGGGCTGGGCCGGTTTTCCCTCCCGGATTTCAACGACTGTATTCGAGCTGTCCACCATTGCATTAAAAAAACACTGGCCCTTGGCGTTGTCGAAGTCCAGGCCCAGCGTGTGGCCCTCAACATCAATGCTGATTTGGCTCGCCTGCCAGATGATGACGGGTGAGTTTGTATCTGAGAAGTCGAACCGGCCTTCGTAACGGAAACGCGGGTCCGACGCGGGAATTTGCCGGACCAAACCGTCTTTGATATTCTGATGAACCGGTGGCCCGGCGGATACGGAGGGAGCTGGCTGGCTGGTGCAGGATGCCAGCAAGAGCCACGAGAGGGAAAAAACGGTCAAGGAAACGTTGGTGACTTTCATCGAAGCTTTTTTTGGGCGGAAGATGGGTGGCGACAATTGCTTTCAGCATGACTTCATTTGGAAAGGCTATCCGGGGACAGCTGGACTTCAAGCCCAACTTGTCGCAGTGTCGCGTAGTTTTCAAAACAGGAATTTTTTGTAGTTTTCAAAACAGGAATGTTCATTTGGGGCGGTTGGTGAAAAGGAGGACAGGTTTTAGCTGGGGATCGGGCGGGGCGGCCAGCACGGA
>Ga0182027_10013273_pt1 | contig 11504 bp, 8 predicted proteins | sample 712E1DmetaG_FD_121300 | JGI IMG/M metagenome (GOLD analysis project Ga0182027, IMG submission 121300) | Permafrost microbial communities from Stordalen Mire, Sweden - 712E1D metaG (Illumina Assembly) | ecosystem: Environmental > Terrestrial > Soil > Wetlands > Permafrost | place: Sweden...
AACGCCGCGTAATAGGCGCTGGACACAAGAAACTGGTCGATCTCGCGGGCGCGGCGGCGCAGCAGCGCGACCGTCCGCGCGCGGTATGGCTCGGGGAACGCATCGATGAACATGTCTTCGCCCGACAGGAGGCAGAAGACCGGCAGGCCGAGCCGGCGGATCGAGCCGGCCAGCCCGGCGAGCATCGAGTTGGGCAGCAGGGCCAGGTCAAAGCGCGGCTGGCGCCCAATCCAGGCAAGCAGGTTCTCCAGTTCCTTGCGCTGATGGCCGTCCTCGCCGGCCAGCACCGAGAGGGTCAGTTCGGCCAGATCCCGGGCCTGGGTCAGGTGGCCGAAGCGCGAAACGAAATCGAGCAGCCAGCGGCTGTCGAAGACCTGATCGAGCAGGCGCGGCGTGTGACGGAAGAGCGAGAATTTCTGCTGCAGGAAGACGTTGATCCCGCCGTAAAAAAGCGGGCGTTGGCCGCCGCGATCGACGCTGGCGGGCGGCGGCGTGTAGGTGACCACCGAGACGACCTCGTGGCCCAGGGCCGTCAGCGCCGTGTCCAGGGCGCCGTCGCGCAGGCAGGCGTCGCAGGCCATGCGTCCCGCGCCGGCGGTGATGAACAGAATCCTCATGCTCAGCGCCCTTCCGCGCCGTAATGGAACCACGCTCAGGGTTTCGAGAGCGCGGTGCGGTTGCCTCCGCTCATCACAATATCGCCGGCCGAGACGGTGCCGTTGGTCGGATCGTATTGGAGCATTGTGCCGAGCACCGAGTCAAATTTCCGGTCGGGCCCCAGGCCGGTCAGCGAAAAATTATCGGGATGGCCGGCATCGGCCGGCTGCCAGATACCCATGGCGGTGTAGCCTTCTTTGAACTGGCCGTAGGTATTATAGAGATAAGGATAAGGCGGATCGCCCGGGCAGAGCGCTTGAAGCGCGATCGCGGGCCAGTCCTGAGCATTATCCGGCGCGATGGGCTTCAGCGAATTAAATGGATCGAAAGGAAGCGCGGTGAGATAGGCGATCGGCGTCGTCAGCACGCGCAACCGCTCTCGCGAATCGAATGAGACCATCGTTTCCGGATCGTCGCCATCTTGCGGATAAGTGTTGTTGTCCACGCGATAGGATTCGAGGGCGGTGATATCCGAGCGCATGTCGGCCTTGGCGCGCGAGACCTTCGAGCGGGTCTGGGCCTCGAGGAAATTGGGGACGGCGATCGCGGCCAGGATGGCGATGATCGCGACGACGATGAGCAGTTCGATCAGGGTAAAGCCCTTTTTGAAAAGCAACGGCATGACAACAAGTCCTCGAAGAAATGAATCCAATACTTTTCCGCATGAAAGCAATAATTGTGATTTTAAACTTTTACCGCATGAACATATCGAGCCCGCCCGTCTTGCCGACCAACCGGCCGATGTCGCCGCCGCTGACGGTCCCGTTGGTCGGGTCATAGATCATGCCCAGGCCGTTTAGATCGTCGGGAAGCGGATGCCTGATCTTGGATTCATATAACAGCCACTCCAGATTGTCGGGTTTACGATTAGGTCCCCAGCTTATCAGGATGCAGGCGGTGGCGGCATATTGGCGTGCGCCAATGGCATCCATCCAGTTACAGGCCGTCTTGTTGGCCAACAGATCGGGAGGCGTCGGTTCGTAATTGATGTAAAGATAACGCCGTGAATATTGATGATACGGGTTTGGATGCCCTGCCGTGGGAACCAAGGGCTGGAACGGATCGAAGAGGTCGACCGTAGGCAGGTAAGCCACCGGTGTTGTCATGACATTGAGCGCCACGTAGGCGGTTTGATAAACATCACCTCCCGTGCCGGGAACGACCATCATTAACGGATAATGCTTAAAATCATTGTAATAGGCATCCAGCCCGACGGCCAGCGTCCGCAGGTCGCTTTTGACCCGGCTGACGTTGCGGCGGATCTGCGCCTCCTCGAAATTGGGCACAACGATCGCCGCCAGCACGGCGAGGATTGCCACGACGATTAAAACCTCGATCAACGTAAACGCGCGATTCGTCATGGTTATACACCTATTCCTCAAATTCTCTTCCTTTGCGTCACCGTCTTTTCTTTATTTCGCACTCCGCATGGTTCGTGTCGCTCCCGGCGGGAGCGACCTACTCATTCCGCACTCCGCGCTCCGCACTCCGCGCTTACTTAAAGCAGTAAAGCGTGCCTTCCATGTCGCCGATCACCAGCCTGCCCTCGCCCACGGCCGGCGAGGCGGCCAGCGGCGCACCGGTGACATAGTGCCAGATTTCATGGCCATTTTGTAAGTCCAGACCGTAAAGCGAGCCGTCCTTCGAGCCGACCCAGACCCGATCGCCGGCGATCACCGCCGCGCCGTCCACTTCGCCCTTGGTTTCAAAAACCCAGCGGCGCGCGCCGGTTTGGCGGTCCAGGCAATGCACCTTCTTATCGCGTCCGCCGACGACGACCCACTCGGCCGTGACCGCGCACGAGGCGTAAAAAGGAAACCCGTTTTCCGGCTCGGGCTTGTATCGCCAGACGAATTGGCCTTTGTTGATGTCGACCGCCAGCACTTCACCGGAAAAGTTGCCGACATAAAGCGTACGGTCAAAAATCGCCGGGGCGGCGGCGGCATAGCTGGACATCTCCAGGCTCCAGGCCTGACGACCCGTGGCCGTGTCGATGGCGCGCAGGAGGTGGTCGCAGCCCGCGATGAAGGCCCGCCCGCCGGCCAGCGCGGGGGCGCAGTGGACCGGTCCCTCGGTCGCGAAAGCCCATTTCACCTTGCCGCCGGCGGCGTCCAGGCAATAGAGATGCTGATCGTAGGATCCAAACAACAGGCGGCCCTGGTCCAGCGCCGGCGAGGAGTGGATCTCGGCGTCGGCCTTGAACGCCCAGAGCGTTTTGCTCGTCACGGCGTCGAGGCACAGCAGGTTGCCGCTGTTGTCGCCGACGGTGAGCCGCCCGTCCGCGACCGTGGGGATCGTGGTGACGCCCCCTTCCAGCAGCCTTTGCCACTTGAGCCGGCCCGTGCCCAGATCGAGCGCGTACAGCCGGCCGTTCATCGTGCCGGCGTAAACCGTGCCACCGGCGATCGCGGCTCCGGTTTCAAAGGCGCCGCGGCCCTTGAATTTCCAGGCCAGTTGCAGCTTATCGGCGAGGCGCTCGGCGCTGACGCCGCTGTGACGCGGATCGCCGCCGGCCATCGGCCACTCCGCGCCGCGAACGCCCGGCGCGATCAGGCAGAGCAGGACCAGACTCAGAAGGGGGGGAAACAGACGGCGTGACGGCATCAATGGCGTGACAACCCTTCGGCAAGAAATCAAGTCAGTCTAATGAGCCGCCTCGCCCTCACGCCAGCAATTTCTTTGGCAATTTCTTTGGCCCGGCAGGCTTGAAAGACGATCGGCTTGATCTTTGGCCGGCAAATCATTAATATCCTTTAGTTAAACTGTCGGGAAGGGGAAAGGAGTCTTATGAGGAAGCCGCTTCAACCGTTCATCGGGTCCGCCCTCGTGGCGCTGACTTTACTGGGGTCCGCTTACGCCAAGGACTGGCCGCATTGGCGCGGTCCCCAGGGTGACGGGATCAGCCAGGAAACGGGGCTGCTCAAAGCCTGGCCTTCGAGCGGGCCGAAGATTCTCTGGGAAGCGCCGCTCGGCGCCGGGTTTTCCAGTTTCGCCGTGGTCGAGGGCCGCGTCTTGACGCAGTACCAGACCGAGGAGGGGGAGTTTCTGGCGGCCTTCGACGAGCCGACCGGCAAGCCGCTCTGGAAGCTGCGCACCGGCGACCCGTATATCGATCGCCAAGGTTTTCATGGCCCGCGCGCCACGCCGACCGTCGAAGACGGCAAGGTTTACGCGCTCGACGCCATTGGCAACCTGGTTTGCGCCGAGGCGGCCAGCGGCAAGGTGATCTGGCAGAAGAATGTCCTTAAGGAACTCGGTGGCCAGAATACCACCTGGGGGCTCGCGCAATCGCCGTTCATTGACGGCCCTCTGCTTTACATCATGGCCGGTCTTTCCAAGGGAAATTCGGTGGCCGCCTTGGACAAGAAGAGCGGCAACGTGGTTTGGAAGGCGCTCGACGACCTGGCGGGTTACGCCACGCCGGTCAAGGCCGTCATCGGCGGCATGCCCCAGATCATTTTCTTCACCGGCAGCGAAATCGTCGCGCTGACCCCCAAGGACGGGAAGAAACTCTGGAGCGTTCCGTGGAAGACGATGTACGATATCAACGCCGCCATGCCGATTGTCAGGGGCGACAAGGTCTTCATCAGCTCGGGCTACAACACCGGTTGCGCCTTGATCCAGGTCGATCCCAAGGCCACGCCGGCGGTCAAGGAAATTTATAAGAACAAAAACATGCGCTGCAAATTCCAAACGCCGGCGCTGCTGGGCGATTATGTGTATGGCGCCGATGACAATCAATTGCGCTGCATCAAGTTTGACACCGGCGAAGTCCAATGGACGCAGCAGGGGTTTGAAATGGCTTCCATCATGATGGCCGATGGCCTGGCCACGATTCAGGGCCAAAAGGGCAACCTGGCCCTGGCCAAATTGACGCCGGAAAAATTCGAGAAGATCTCCGAATTTGACGGTCTGATCAAGGGCGGGCACTGCTGGACGCCGCCGGTCGTGGCCAACGGCAAACTGTTCATCCGCGACGTAACGAAGATGTTCTGTCTGGACATCAAGGAAAGGTAAACGCAGGAAGAGATGCGGTTCGGGCATTGATCATGAAGCCTGCCGAACAGTGTTGCGTCTATCCCCAATTACATTAAGCGCAAATTCCGAACAGGAGAGAACGAAGAGAGCGAAGAATGATCTTCTCCGTTCTCTCCTGTTTAATATTGTCACCAATAATTGTGTGTGTTATTCGCTCTTACGAAGGCTTCAGCGCGCTTTAAGCGTCTTTTTGTGGTTGAATCTTTTTGAGGCTCAGCGCGCCGCTGGGGCAGGCCTTGGCGCAGGCGCGCGCGGATTTTTTCAAGCCCTCGGCCAGCGCGCCATCCAGCGGCACGGCCATGCGCGTGGTGAAGCCGCGGCCGATGAAGCAGAGTCCGCGCGCCTCGCCCGCCTCCTCGGCGATGCGCAGACACAACCCGCACAAAATGCACTTGCCCGGTTCGTAAATGATTTCGGCGTGCGAGAGGTCGGGCTCCAGCGTGCGCCTCTCGCCGCGGAAACGGCCCGCCTGCGCCCGGTACTCTCCGGCGTAGAGGCGCAGTTTGCAGGCGGCGGCGCTCGGACAGCCGCATTGCAGGCAGCGCGCGGCCTCTTGGGCAATGGCTAATGATAATCCGGTTGGGGGTTGATCTTTTCTGTCGTCCCTACGGGACTCGGGATTTTCGGTTGACGCTGACCCAGCACTAAAGTGCTGGGCTGAAAGCGAGTCGTCCCTCCGGGACTCTTGGTGAACGAAGTCCACCTCGTCCACCTTGTCCACCTTGTCCACTTTGTCCCGCTTAAAGGCCGAGGGGCTTTTTTCAATCGACCCGTATAGAAGATGTTCCTCTTCGGCGGTCTGCGGCGCGCGGCGGAAATAATAGGGCTTCTCCGGCCCGGTCACCTCGAGCCCGCTCAGGAATTGATGGATGGAAACCGAGGCGTGGCGCCCGCCGGCCACGCACCAGACCGCGTGGCTGGCGCCGAGCACCGCCTCGCCCGCCGCGAAGACGCCGCCGCGCGCGGTCGCCAGCGTCTCGCGGCTGACCGCCAGCCCTTTGCGCGTGACCTCGAGTCCCTGGCTTTTTGAAAAATAAAAATCCACCTTGCGCTTTTCGGTCTGCCAATCGAGCGTTGCGCCGAAGGCGAGCAGCACGGCGTCGTGCTCGCGCCGCAGTTCATCAAGGGAAGCATCCACGCCCAAGCGCCAGTTCATCACGAAGCGCGCGCCGAGCTTTTCGATCACCGCGATCTCGCCGTCGAGGAGCGCGGGGTCGAGCTCCTCCTTGGGGTGATGACGCAGCAGCCCGCCCGGCCGCGCGGCGGCGTCAAAGAGCGTGCAGGCGTGGCCCTGTTGCAGCAGGTAATAGGCCGCCGAAAGCCCCGCCGGCCCCGCGCCGACGATCGCGACACGTTTGCCGCTGGGCGGCGCGCAGGGGGGCAGGTACGGGGAGGCTTCGGCCAAGTCAAGCTCGGCGGCGCGCAGGTGCAGCGCGTGAATCGCCAGCGGGTCATCGACGCGTTTGCGCATGCAGGCCGATTCGCAATACGCCGGACAGATCGCGCCCAGCACCGCCGGCAGCGGAATCTTTTCTTTAATGATCGCAATCGCCGCGCGAGGGTCGCCGGCCGCTATCTTCGCGGTGAAGCCGGGGATGTCCAGATCGGCCGGGCAACCCATCGTGCAGGTGGCCACGCAGCACCCCGCGTGATCGGACAGGAGCAGCTCCAGCGCCGTTTTGCGGATCGCGCGGACCTCGGGCGACTGCGTGTGGACGACCATCCCGTCGGCCGCCGGCGTGGCGCAGGCGGGCATGAAATTCTCGTTCCCCTCGACGCGCGCGACGCACAAAAAGCACGAGGTCAGCGGCTTTTTGCCTTCCAGATGGCAAAGCGTCGGCACCTCGATCCCCGCCGCCCGCGCCGCCGCCAGGATCGTCGTTCCCGCATCCGCCTCGATGGTCTTTCCGTCAATCGTCAGTCGCATGGCCATATTGATCATCAGGATTTCAGTTTGGGCTCCACGCGAATGGAATCCTTCGGGCAGATTTTCACGCACAGCCCGCAGCGCGAGCAAAGTTCGTCATTAATTTCGTGCTTCTGATAAGGGTTCATGGGGATGGCGTGGACCGGGCATTCCTGCGCGCAGATCGTGCAGCCGATGCACGAATCTTGGACGACATAACTGATCAGCGCCGTGCATTTGCCGGCCGGGCAGCGCCCCGCCACGTGCGCTTCGTATTCGTCGCGGAAATAGCGCAGCGTGGTCAGGACCGGGTTGGGCGCCGTTTTGCCCAAGCCGCAAAGGCTCGCGTGCTTGACCTGGTACGCCAGTTCTTCAAGATTATCCATGTCCGCCGGCTTGCCCTCGCCCGCGCAGAGCCGCTCCAGAATCTCCAGCATGCGCTTGGTGCCGATGCGGCAGAAGGTGCACTTGCCGCACGATTCCTTCTGTGTGAAATCGAGAAAAAAGCGCGCCATATCGACCATGCAGGTGGTCTCGTCCATCACGATCAGCCCGCCCGAGCCCATGATCGCGCCGGTGGCCGTGACCGCTTCGTAATCGACCGGCGTGTCGGCCAGTTCGGCCGGAATGCAGCCGCCCGACGGGCCGCCGAGCTGCACCGCCTTGAAGCGCCGACCGTCCTTCGCGCCGCCGCCGATGCGCTCGACGATCTCGCGAATCGTCGTCCCCATCGGCACTTCGATGAGCCCGCCGCGCGCGACCTTGCCAGCCAGCGCGAAGACCTTGGTGCCCCTGCTGCGCCCGGCGCCCAGCGCGGCGAACGCCTCGGGCCCGCGCCGCACGATCCAGGGGAGGCAGGCGAGCGTTTCGACGTTGTTGACGCTCGTCGGGCAGCCCCACAGGCCCGACTCTGCGGGATAAGGCGGGCGAAATCGGGGCATGCCGCGCCGGCCTTCGATCGACGCGATCATCGCCGTCTCTTCGCCGCAGACGAACGCGCCCGCGCCGCGCATCACGCGCAGCTTAAGGCCGAAATCCGAGCCGAACATCTTCTCGCCGAGGATGCCGCGCGCCTCGGCTTGCTCGATCGCCATTTGAATGCGCTGCACGGCCAAGGCATATTCGGCGCGGATGTAGAGGTACCCCTCGCGGGCGCCGATGGCCCGCGCGGCGATGGCAAAGCCTTCCAGGATGCGGTGCGGATAGGCCTCGAGCATCATGCGGTCCATGAACGCGCCGGGGTCGCCCTCGTCGCCGTTGCAGAGGACGAACTTGGGTTCGCCCGCCGCCGCGCGCGTCAGCGCCCACTTGCGCGCGGTGGAAAAGCCCGCGCCGCCGCGCCCGCGCAGGCCGCTGCGATCGATCCGGTCAATGATTTGTTCCGGCGCGAGCGTCAACACGCATTGCCGGAGCGCGTCGTAACCGTCGGCGGCGAGATATTCGCCCAAATCGAGCGGGTCGAGCTGGCCGCAGCGCTCGGTGGCGATGCGCACCTGGCCGCTCAGAAAGGCGTTGCCGGCGCCGCGCTCGGGATCGATCACGCTCGCGTCCACCTTGCGCGCCGTCTCCCAGTCGGCCTCGCCCGCCAGCAGATCGAGCGCGGAGGCCACCACCCGGCGCGCGCGCGACCACAGCCCCCGAGGCCGGATGCGGCGGCGGATGATGGCCACGGCGCTGCGGGCGTTGTTATCGCCAAAGAGCGTCGAGCGCCCCTCGGGCGTGACCAGCTCGACGATCGGCACGCGGTGACACATGCCGATGCAGCCGACCGGCTTGATCGTGACCTCCGCCCCGCTCGCGCGCGCGGCCCGGCTGAGCGCTTCGCAGACGTCCAGGCTCCCGCTGGCGATGCAGCACGAGTTGAGTCCCACGCGGATTTCGGTTTTATTTACGCCCACTTGCATTTGGTGATTGGCAATGGCGTCGTGCGGCTGCCGCCGGTGCGCGTGCCGGCCTTCGGCTTCCTCTTTCAAAAACCGCTCGACCGCCTCGGAGGCCTTGGCGGGGTTCAAATGGCCGTACGTGATTCCGTCGATCAGCATCACCGGCGCCAGCGTGCAGCATCCCAGGCAGGCGACGCGCTCGAGCGTGAACTGGCCATCGCGGGAGGTGTCTTCGTCGCCTTTCAAGTCCAGGTGGCGGCGTAGCGAGGCGCTCACCTGCTCGGCTCCGGCGACGTGACACGCCGTGCCGTGACAGACCTGAATCAGGTGGCGCCCCATGCCGAGGTGGCGAAATTGCGAATAAAAGGTCGAGACGCCCGCGAGCTGCGCGGGTGTGATGGCGGTCAGCTCACAGACCCACTCCAGGGCCTCGCGGGGGAGATAGCGATAGGTCGCCTGGATCGCCTGCAAGATCGGGATCGCCGCCTCCGCTCCCTGGCCGCATTTTGCGGCAATCCTAATGATATCCTCGCGCGTCACCGGCGTAATGGAATTGCCATTAGCATTATGGCATTGGCATTGGTCCTTGGCGGCCGGAGGGGTCATGGCTTGCCGCCGATGCAGAAGAGGTGCTTTTCGCCGCGCAGATAAATCCGTCCGTCGCCGAAAGCGGGCGTGGCGTAAAGCGGCTCGCCGACGTCGCCGCGCCCGCGCTGCCTGAACTCATCCGCCAGCTCCAGCACGCGGGTGACGCCGTCCTGCCCCGCGAGGTAGGTGAGCTTGCCGGCAACGATCGGCGACGCCGAAAGGCTGCATTCCAGGCTCTTTTCCCAAAGTTTTTCCCCCGTCTGCGCGGCGAGGCAGGTAAGCTGGCCGCCGCTCACCGCGAGCAGCACGCGCTGGCCATCGCTGACCGGGCTGGCGATGTCGGGCAGCCCGTCCTCGCATTTCCAGACGATTTGCGCGGGCGGGCCGGGCTTGATCGCCAGCAGCTCCGAGCCGGCGTTGGCCGCGAAGACAAGCCCTCCGCCATACGCGGGCGAAGGGGCCATGTCGCCGCCGAGGCCCTCCACCTTCCAAAGCTCTTTGCCGCTGGCCGGATCGTACGCGATGACGTTGGGGTTGGCGCAGGTCACCAGCATCACGCCGGCGGGCGCGCGCACCAGCGCCGGCGAGGCCCAGGAGTTAGGCACCGGGCGCGGCGTGCTCCAGCGGATATTTCCGTTGGCCGGATCGAGTCCCATGATCCTGGATTTGCCCGGCTCGCCGCCCTGGTCGAGTTGCACGAGCAGCGTGTTCTGGTAAAAGAGCAGCGACGCGGCCAGGCCGTACGCGCTTTCGGGTTTGCCGAACTGCTTGACCCATAAAGGGTGTCCCTCAAAATCCAGCGCGGCCAGCGCGCCGGTGGCGAACATCGCGTAGACGGCCTTGCCGTCGCTGACCGGCGTCGGCGCGGCGAAGCCCGTATCCTCCGCGACCGTGATCGTCTCGGCGCCCGGCGGCGCGGGGACGCGCACGTTCCAGAGCAGCTTGCCCCCGGCTCGGTCGATCGCAATCAGGCGTTGTTCTTTCTCATCGCCGCCGCTCAAGAAGATCCGGTCACCCCAGACGACCGGCGAACTCTTGCCGGTCACGGGAAGCTCGCATTTCCAAACGATATTGCGCCCCGTGGCCGCGCTCCAGGTGGTCGGGAAATCCTCACCGGCGGCGCCGGCCGGCACGACGCCGATCCCATCGGGCCCCCGGAATCCGGGCCAATTGTCCTTGAAAGCCGACGGCGCGGACGTGGGCGGAGGCGGGGAGGCTTTGACCTCGCCCGTGGAAGGAGTGGAAGGCGTGGCGATCGCCTGCGTCGCCGCAATTGGGGGCAACGCTTGCGCTCGCGGCGCGTTATGCCCACTTGCCGCCGGAAGCCCGCCGGCCGGCGGGAGCCCGCTTTTCATGAATAACGCCAGGCCGGCCAGCCCCGCGAGCATCATCGCCGTGACCAGCGCCGCGCTCCAGGCATTGCGGGCTGGAGATTCCACGCCCGGCGTGCCGAGGAGCTCTTCCGGAGCGCGCGCGGGAGCCAGCGCGATGAACCAGCGCGCGGCCGCCAAGGCGCCGATCAGGCCGGCGATCAGCAGGTACGCGCCGAGCGTTAATTGCCGGCGGCTGCGATAATAATCCTCGCGGAGTTGCACGTCGAGCTGCCGGATGGCTTCCTTGAGTCCCTCGCTCTTGGGGTCCCGGCCATAGTTCTCTTTGAGCGTCGCGATCGTGGCTGAGGTCAGCACGCCCGCTTTGTTTTCCTGCAAATACGTGGCGTACATCGCCGCCGACAGGCTCAGGGCGAAGAACGCGAGCAGGGCCACCAGGCTGAGGGCCGTTTTGCGTTCGGCGGTCATGGCGCGTTTTCTCCGGTATGCGGTTTGTGCCGTTCCTGCTCGACGGGACAGGCCTGGTAGCAGCGCGTGCAGGCCAGGCAGGCGGCCGGGTCGGCGTCGTACTCGCGGCGGCCGCGCTCGGCCAGCAGGCTGAGGATTTTACAGGCCGCGACCACCCCGCACCATAATCCGAACAGCGCCGCGCCGACACGAAACTGATGGCTGATCTCCCGGGCCTGGGCGTAGAGCTGTACGGGCGGCATGCCCGTGGCTCGGAAGGCCGTGCTCTGGTTGGTGCGTTCGCTCAGCCCCTGCGATTCTTCAAGCCAGACGCGCTCGGCGACTTGCACCATGTAATTCTGCTTGGCCAGCGCCGGTCCGCTCAGCCAGCCCGCGAGCGTGCCGGCGAGCGGCGCCAGCAATAGGATCAGCAGGGCGCGCCAACGCGGATTAATCATGCGTCGTCCTCCCCGTCGCGCCGGCCTTCGCGGATCGCCCCGTACGGGCAGGCATTGCGGCACAAGTGGCAGACCATGCACTCGGCGGGCGTGACGCTCACGCGCTTCATCGAAAAGCGCGAGCAGATCCCGAGCAGCGCGCCGTACGGGCACAGGAACCGGCAGTACGGCCGGCCGATGAACAGCGAGAGCGCCA
>Ga0182027_10013274_pt1 | contig 11504 bp, 10 predicted proteins | sample 712E1DmetaG_FD_121300 | JGI IMG/M metagenome (GOLD analysis project Ga0182027, IMG submission 121300) | Permafrost microbial communities from Stordalen Mire, Sweden - 712E1D metaG (Illumina Assembly) | ecosystem: Environmental > Terrestrial > Soil > Wetlands > Permafrost | place: Sweden...
AATCAAGTGACAAACCTTCTCACGATTACCGCGGCCATTCAGGAGCAAGGCGGCACGAACATCAATGCCAATAGCGGCGTCACCACGGTTGCGGCACCGACCAAGTTCGCCATGAACACGAAACAAATCCTCGCGTTTCTGGCTAAGGATGAGTTTGCGGCTGGGAGTTACTCCTCTACCAACTTTCCTGCAGGGGCGAAGCTGGTGGCCTTAGTCAGTGATGTTGGCGATGACTACCAGGTGGTGGACAAGCACAATGGATTTCTCGTTGATGTCTCCAACATTATAAAGTTTTCAACCGGCGCCCAAATTTATAGCGGCAAAACGAAGGACTTTCTTGGCAATGTCCTGGGCTACCCGACTGTGACCAGGCTGCAGGCGGCGACGATGGTTTACGACGATTCAGCAATAACCAATGGTGTAAAATTCAAGTGCAATATGATTGGCTTGATGAAACGTACCGCCACCTACACCGTCCCCACCCTCCACAACCCGGCGACAACCGTGACCACATCAGCCAGGATGGTCTCCTTCACTGGCGCAGGAACCAATCAAGTCACTCCTTTCATCATAACTGGCAGTTTGAATGCAGCCGGAAGGGGGACTTTCAGGTAGTCGGTCTGGTGATTTCGTGGGACTTTGACTCACGGCTGGTTCGACACGGATGAACCCGTGTCGAACCGGTTTCTTCGCAGGCAAGAGGCTGTTTCATGAGACCCAAAGTTGTCGCCGCAGTTTTGTTGCTGGCGTTTGGCGCGTTGGGGTTGGCGGTTCTGCTGTCAAGGGTGTTTCACCATGAGGAAGGCCGCGAAGCGGCGGGGAATGCGCCTGTTGCACAAGCCGAGACGGCCCTTCCGCCCAAGAAAGATTTGACCACTTCCGCACCGCCGGCGGTCGCGAACGACAAAGCGGCAGCCGCCATTCCATCCGTCCTTCAAGAAGAAACCCACAAAGAGTATGTCCGCGAGCGCCTCACCCAGCTCATGGAGCTGGCGATGAACGATGATTCGGAATCGCTCACCACCATCTGGGCCGAACTCTCCAACCCGGACAAACAAATCCGTGAAGGAGCACTGGAGGCAGTGGTTCAATTTGGGGATCGTTCTGTCGTCCCGCGCCTGCGCGAACTTGCCGCGCAAACGGAAGACCCGGCCGAAAAAGCCGGCATTCTTGAGGCAGCGGACCATCTTGATCTGCCCCCCTTTGGCGAAGCGCATGGCGCACAATAGCCCGGGCAGCAGACGGGACGGCTGCCAGGCTGGCGGCCCTGCCGTCTGCCAGAGGTCCGGCCACGGTTGATTCTCTCCGGCGCTTGACATGACGCGGCAATTGGCTTATCTATATTTCGCCATATGACGAAACATAAGAATTTACCATGCGCGCATTCATGAGCATTACACGGGCGTTGGCCGACGAACGCCGCGTCCGCGCGCTGCTGATTTTGCGCAAGGGTGAAGTGTGCGTGTGCCAGATCACCGAGTTGTTCGGGCTGGCGCCGTCCACCATTTCCAAGCACTTGTCCATTCTGTACCAGGCGGGCCTTGTCGAATCGCGCAAGGACGGGCGCTGGATGTACTATTCGCTGCCGGACAAATCGGCTCCCGCGGCGGTGCGCCAGGCCATCGACTGGGTCTTCCGATCGCTGGCCGACACCCCGCGTGCCAGGGACGACGCGCGGCGCCTCAAGGCAATTCTCAACATGGACCCGGTTCAATTGTGCAAACGTCAATGCCGAAGATAAGCATCCTGTTTTTGTGCACGGGAAATTCCTGCCGCAGCCAGATGGCCGAGGGCTGGGCACGCCATCTCAAGGCCCATGTCATCGAGCCCAGGTCCGCCGGCATCGAGAAGCACGGCATGAACCCGCACGCTGTCCAGGTCATGCGCGAAGCGGGCGTGGACATTTCCCGGCAGATTTCCAAGACGCTTGAAGAACTGGGTGGCGTTCCATTGGATTACGTGGTGACCGTGTGCGGGCACGCGAACGAGCATTGCCCGGTTTTTCCCGGCAAGACAAAGGTGGTGCATGTGGGATTTGAGGATCCGCCGAAATTGACGGCGCACATGCCGGACGGCGAGGAGAAGCTGGCGGTGTATCGGCGGGTTCGGGACGAGATCCGGAGTTTCGTGGAGACCCTGCCGGAGTCGCTCAACAACGGCGCGCCGGGGGCAGCGCGCCAGACAAAACGAGGTGCAACATGAAAGAAACAATGGATTCAGAGAATGTGCGGCGAGCGGTCCGCGAAGGTTATGGCAAGATTGCCCAAGCCGAGAATGGCGGCTGTTCGGGCGGAGCGAGCTGCTGCGGGTCGGGTCCCGAGGATTCTGCCAAATTGGCCAACTACGTCGGTTACAGCGCGGAGGAGCTGGCCGCGTTGCCGGAGGGGGCCAACATGGGTTTGTCCTGCGGGAATCCGACGGCGCTGGCGGCGCTGAAGCCGGGCGAAGTCGTCCTGGATTTGGGGAGCGGCGGCGGTTTCGACGTGTTCATTGCGGGCCGGAAGGTGGGCGCGACAGGCCGCGCGATCGGGGTGGACATGACGCCGGAGATGCTGGCCAAGGCGCGGAAGAACATCGCGGCCTATCGCGAGCGGTCGGGGCTGGATAATGCGGAGTTCCGGCTGGGAGAGATCGAGCATTTGCCGCTGGCGGATGACAGCGTGGATGTGGTGATTTCAAATTGCGTGATCAACCTGTCTCCCGACAAGCCACAGGTGTGGCGCGAGATTGCGCGGGTGCTGAAGCCGGGCGGACGGGTGGCGGTGTCGGACCTGGCGCTGCTCAAGCCATTGCCGCCCGAAGTCAGAGAGATGGTCGAAGCGCTGGTGGGATGCGTGGCGGGCGCCGCGCTGGCCGGAGCAACCGAGCGGATGGCGCGTGAAGCCGGACTGACGGAGATCCGGTTGAAGGCAAAGAAGGATTACATGGAGGCGATGACGGATTGGAAAGATCCGCTCTATCTGAAGATCATCGCGCATTTGCCTCCGGGCGCGAAAGCGAGCGATTACGTGACCAGCCTGGAGGTGTCGGCCGGCAAGGCGCTCTCGGCGCTGGATTACACGGCGGCGGTGAATGAGCTGGTCGCCATCGGCGCGGCGATTGCATCGAACTGCGAGCCTTGTTTGAAACACCATTATCACCAGGCGCAGTTGCTGGGGGTATCAGAAGGCGTGATGGCGCGCGCAGCGGAAACGGGCGCCACAGTGAAGGACTCCCCGCATCAGGCGATTCTGAGGCTGGCGGACAAATTAACGGGAGCCGGGCTGGGCAAGCCGGCAGATGCCGGCGATCCCTGCTGCGGCTCGCAAACAGCGGGTGAAACACCGGCTGCCGGAAAGTGCTGTGGTTAGGAAAGTCTGCAGGCTCCGTCCCAGGTCTGGAGAACAAAGAAGATGAGAATCGAAGCGCTGTCTTTATTCGCGGGGCGGGAGGGTGTCCTGCGCCGGAGGCATCCATCGCGCTTGACGGCCGAGTTTGCGCGCCTGAAGTCGTGAGTGCTCCCGCAAAGCGGCTGGCGGTCTTTGAGCGGTACCTGACTGTCTGGGTTTTCCTGTGCATGATTGCCGGGGTCGGGGTGGGCAAGGCGGCGCCGGCTTTGGTCGCGTTTTTGAGCAAGCTGGAGTTCGGGCAAGGTTCGCACGTGAACGTGCCCATCGGGGTGCTGTTGTGGTTGATGATATACCCGATGATGCTGAGGGTGGATTTTGGCGCCATCGCCGGAGTTGCGCGGAAGCCGAAGGGCCTGGCGGTGACCTTGTTTGTAAACTGGCTGGTGAAGCCGTTCGGGATGGGGTTGCTGGCGTGGGTGTTCATGCGGCACGTGTTTGCGGCGTGGATTGATCCGGAGACAGCGAAGAGCTACTCGGCCGGGTTGATCATCCTGGCCGCTGCGCCTTGCACGGCAATGGTGTTTGTATGGTCGTACCTGACGGACGGCGACCCCGCGTACACGCTGGTGCAGGTGGCGGTGAACGATTTGATCATGCTGGTCGCCTTCGCGCCCATCGTGATGTTCCTGTGCGGAGTGGCCCATGTGGTTGTGCCATCGAAGGTGCTCATCACCTCGGTTGTGGTGTTCATCCTGATTCCTCTGGCGGCGGGCTGGCTGACTCGCGCGTTGGCGCTGAAATCGCGCGGCAAAGAGTGGTTTGAACAGAAGTTCCTGCCGAAGTTTCATCCCGTGATGGTGTTCGCGCTGCTGTTGACCCTTGTCCTGATATTCGCGTTTCAGGCCGAGAATCTCACAGCCAGGTGGTTCGCCGTGCTGCTCCTGGCCGTGCCGATTCTCCTTCAGGTGTATTTCAATTCGCTCCTCACCTACTTGTTGATGCGGTGGCTGAAGGTGCCGCACAACGTGGCTTCGCCCGGCTCGCTCATCGGCGCGAGCAACTTCTTTGAACTGGCTGTGGCGGTGGCCATCACCCTCTTTGGCCCGGGCTCGGGCGCGGCCCTGGCATGCGTCGTGGGCGTGCTTGTGGAAGTGCCTGTGATGCTCTCGGTCTGCAGGATCTGCACCGGTTCACGAACCTGGTACGAGCGGGCGATTCACATCGAGGTCTGACTGCTGAAGAACCTTGCTGCCACGAAGGCTCGAAGCGGGTCCCCCCGTTAACGTCAATGGCTCCCAAGATCTCAGCTACCTGCTCCGGACCCCTCTCGGAAAAGCGCGGGCTGCTGCTCTGTTTCGGTACACATCGGTTGCTCTGGCAGCTTGCACAGACTTGGGTGGATCCTTGCGCAGAATGCGGCTGGTCACGAATGGGCGCCTTTCCGCCCGTTTCGCTCCCATAGCGGGACCGATTCAGTGGGGGAGGGCACAACATCTGCGGCAAAGGCGCCACGGATTATGAATAGATTTTACGTTACTTGCGATCTTGGCATCGAAAGCGGTCGCGTCCTGTTGAGCACCCTTCACAAGGACAAGCTCACCATCAGCGAAGTCCGCCGGTTCCAAAATGTGCCGATTGCCGAAAAGCATTCGCTGCAATGGAACATCCCTCAACTGTACCAGGAAATCCTGACGGGGCTGCGGGAAATCAGCGTGTACGAGGAACCCGTTGACAGCATCAGTTGCAGTTCGTGGGCCGGAGATTACCTGCTCTTTGAATCGGACGGCTCCCTGGTTTCACCGACCTATCATCATCGCGATCCGCGAACGGAGGCCGGGATGAAGGAAGTCCTGTCAAAAGTCCCGTGGGAAACCATCTACGAAGAAACCGGGGGCCACCAGACGACCATGAACACCCTCTTTCAGCTGGGGGCCGAAAAGCCCCGCCGCCTCAAACGCACCCGGTTGCTGCCGATTGCGGACGGGTTCAATTTTCTGCTCAGCGGCGTGCCCCGCATCGAGATGTCCCTGGCCAGCACCACGCAGCTGTATAATCCGGTGACCCGAACCTGGTCGGATCGGCTGTCCAAGGCCCTTCGATTGCCGCCCGAGTTGTTTGCGCACGTCGTTCCAGCCGGGACGAAGCTGGGCGCGCTCAGGCCGGAAATCATGAAAGAAACCCACCTGGAAGACGCCCGGGTTGTTGCCTCCTGCTCCCACGAAATGGCGGCGGCGCTGGCCGGTTTGCCTGTTGACCGCAACGAGAACTGGGTCTTTCTGCGCTCGGGCACCTGGGCGGTCATGGGGACCAGCCTCATCGGGCCGATCATCAACGAGGCCAGCCGTGAATCCAATTTCAACAACGAAACAGGCTACGGAGGTTCCGTCCATTTCTACAAGCACGTGGTCGGTCTGTGGATTCTGGAAGAATGCAAACGGTTCTGGAAGGAAAAGGACCGCGAACTCTACGACGACGTGCTCACGCACCTGGCCATCGCCGCATCGCCGTTCGAATGCCTGATCGATCCTGCCGATCCGCGCTTCCTGACACCGGGCGACATGCCGTTGAAGATCCAGGCCTTCTGCAGGGAAACCAATCAAGCCGTGCCCCGCAAACCGGGCCCGATTCTCCGTTGTGTCCTGGAGAGTCTCGCATTGCAGTATCGGAAGACCCTCCAAGAGCTTGAAGTCCTGACCGGGCGCAAGTTCACACGCCTGTTTCTCCTCAACGGATCGTCGACCAACCTGTTGTTCCATTTCATTGCCAACGCGATGCAGATTCCACTGGTCATCGCTCCGGCGGACACCACCGCCATCGGCAACGTGATCGTGCAAGCCCTCGCTCTGGGACACATCGATTCACTCGATAACGCCCGCGAGCTGGTGCGGCAGTCGTTCAAGACGGAAACCATCACGCCGCATGCCGCGGTTTGGAACGCCGCTTACGACCGTCTGGCCGAACTGGCTCCCGCCTGATCCTCATCGGCGCTTTGATGAATTGAACCGCCCTTTCATCGTTCGGCCGCCGCCGCCCGGGCCAGCAGCACCTTCTGCGTCGGGCGGTAATTCGCGGCGAATTCGCGGCGAAACTCGGCGAAAGTTCCCGCCCCGATGGCTTGGCGCACGTCGGCCATGACCCGCATGAAAACGTGCGTGTTGTGGACGCTCAGCATCCGAAGCGCGAGAATCTCCTCGACGTTGAACAGGTGCCGCAGATACGCCCGTGTGAAATGGCGGCAGGCGAAGCAGTCGCACCCGTCTTCAACCGGCCGGAAGTCGGCCTTGTTGGGCGCCGCTTTGAGGTTGAACGTGCCTCTGCGGGTGAAGGCGGTGCCGTTGCGCGCCACGCGCGTCGGAAGAACGCAATCGAACAGGTCCACGCCTCGCGCGATCAACTCCACCATTTGAGCCGGCGTGCCGAGCCCCATCGCGTACCGCGGCAGGCCGGCCGGCAAAAAGGGCTCGGTAACTTCGACGGCCTTCATCATCTCAGGCTCCGGTTCGCCGACGCTCACGCCTCCAATCGCGTAGCCGTCCAGTTGCATGGCCACGAGCGCCTTGGCACATTCCTCCCGCAATGCAGGGCGGGCTCCGCCCTGCACGATGCCGAAAACGAGCTGTCCGGGCGCGCGCGGCTGCGCGCGGCATTCGCCGGCCCAGCGAATCGTCCGCTCGACCGCCGCGTGCAATTCACGCGGCGTGCTGGTGTGTGCCGGGCAATCGTCGAAGACCATCGCAATGTCCGAACCCAGCACGCGCTGGATTTCCATGGCTTCCTTGGGCCCGAGAAACAGGAGGGTGCCGTCGACGTGGGAGCGGAACTCGACGCCATGCGGTTTGATTTTTCGGATCTTCGAAAGGCTGAATACCTGGAACCCGCCGCTGTCGGTCAGGATGGGACCGTCCCAACTCATGAAACGATGGAGGCCGCCGGCGGCGCGGATGATTTCGATTCCGGGCCGGATATTCAAATGATAGGTGTTGCCCAGAATGATTCGAGTCCCCATCTCGAGCAGCTCGCGCGGGTCCAAGGCTTTCACACTGGCCTGCGTGCCCACCGGCATGAACACCGGCGTCTCGACGACACCGTGCGGGGTTGTGAGCCGGCCCAGGCGCGCCCTGGAACTGGAATCGGTCTGTAGCAATTCGAACATGACACGAAACCATTAATGGGAAACGACGTTCTTGAACATGCAATTCTAACCGTCGAGTGACGTTCAGCCCCGCTGAAGCAGGCTCGGCCGATCATTCCCTTTCCTCGGCGTCCTCTGCGGGGGCTTCCTCAACCTGGGCCGCTTCCGGGTCCACAAAGGTAGCGTAGTGGACGCCGAGATTGTGTTGAGCGGTCTTGTCTCCCTGGCGCGCGGCGCGGATGAACCATTTCACGGCCTGCTGTGTGCTTTGTTCCACTCCGCGGCCGGTTTGGTAACAAAGGCCGAGATTGCACTGGGCCGGCGCGACTTCCTGTTCGGCGGCAAGGCGGTACCATTTTACTGCTTCCTGAAAGTTTTGGGGAACCACGTGGCCTTGCTCATAGAAGACGCCCAGGTTGAATTGGGCCTGGGGCTCGCCCTGCTCGGCGGCGGCGTGGTACCATTTGACCGCTTCCGCGTAATTCTTGGGCACGCCCTGGCCCGTTTCGTAGAGGACACCCAGATTGAACTGCGCCGCCGGATCGTTCTGCTCCGCCGCTTCCCGGAACCATTTTGCGGCCTGCCCGTATTCTTGCGGCACGCCCAGGCCGGATTGAAAACAGACGCCGAGGTAACATTGCGCAACAGAATCATTCTGATCGGCCGCCCGGCGAAACCATTTCACCGCCTCCTGGTAATCCTGCTGCACACCCTGTCCGGTCTGGTAACACACCCCCAAGTAACATTGCGCCTGCGCGTCGCCTCCTTCGGCAGCCTTGCGCATCTCATCGAGATTCTGCCATGTCTGACGGTTCATGTCGTTTTTCTAAAACTCGCGGGTCAATGAAACTCCGCTGCCCGAGGCCAGCATAGAGTCCCGGCGCGGAAACTCAAGCGCGTTCGGACAAGGTGTTGGGGAAACCCTTGATCCCACAGCACGACGAGTTTAAGCGGGAAGTCCGAAGGAAACCCAAACCTCGAGCTAAAGTCTTTCCGGGTTGCTCCGATGAACACAGCGTCGCAAGACAGGTGGTCAACCACCAAAAAGAGCTGACCGGGAAACGGCGCGCCGCCCGTAAAAATGGCGCACCCGCGGCAAGGACGCCGCGCAAAATCAAAGGCCCACCAGGGGCGACTCACGGAAAGAGTTATGGTAATTAATACAAACCTCGCGGCTCAGAACAGTGCCCAACTGCTCATGGGGTCCTCCCAGATGCTGAGCCAATCCCTCGCCCGTTTGTCCTCCGGTTCGAAGATCACTTCGCCGGCGGATGACAGCGCAGGGCTGGCGGTCTCGATGAAATTAACCGCGCAAATGTCCCGCATCGACGGGGCAACGAACAACGTCGGGAACGCCATTTCATTCAACCAGACGCAGGACGGTTACCTGCAGAAGGTGTCGGATGCGTTGAATCGAATGAGTGAGCTGGCTCTGCTCGCTCAGGACGTCACCAAGTCCGACAGCGACCGCGGCCTGTACAACCAGGAGTTCCATACCCTGGCCACCTACATCAACGATGTGGCCAGCAAGGACTTCAACGGGGTCAGCCTGTTCAACGGTAACACCCTCAACGTGACGGTTGACAGCGATGCCAACACGTTCGCGATGAAGGGCATCGACCTGACCAGCAATACCTACCACTCGATGCTTGCAGATTCGGTCACCTCGACCACCCTCGCAACGCAGGGGTTGACGGATATCAAGGCGGCAATCAACCAGCTCGCGGCGGACCGCGCTTCTATCGGTTCGAACATTGAGAGCCTGACCTATTACAACGATCAGCTGGGAACGCTGAAGAACAACCTCTCGGCCGCCAACAGCCGCATCATGGATGTGGACGTGGCGCAGGAGAGTACGAACTACGCCAAGTACAACATCCTGGTCCAGACGGGCACAGCGATGTTGGCCCAGGCAAACGCGATGCCTCAGACGGTTCTGAAGCTCCTGGCTTAAACAGATTAGTCTCCGCAGGTGGGCATGCCCGGGCGGCCCCGTGGGCCGCCCGGGTTCTCCTCCGAATCCGCGCCGCAAAACACCGCAGTCCCCAACCGCAGTCGTGCATAAAGATACCCTCACCGGCAAGTGCCCTCCAGGCCCCTCCTCTTCCGAAGTGAATCCCCCCAGGGAAGATATCGCCGGAACCTGCTGCTCCCAATCCTGCAGACCCAGTGGCGGGCGCTTCATCCCCGTGCAACGGCGCGTCCACGCACAGTGCTCGCGATCCCCTCGCCACTCAGTTTCCGAAGTGGCTGAATTGCAGCATGAAGCACCTTTAACGAGAACGATTGGACGAATTTCACAGCTCAAGTACCGGCGCCAGTCGTCGATACATGACTGTCGGAAAACGGCACCCGGCGGCCGCAAAGAGCCGGAAGGAAGCCTGGGCGGGCGCCTGAAATACAAAAGGCCCGCCTCACGACAGGGATGCCGTGTAAAACAAACCCCCGCAAGGGGTGACTCAAGGAAGGAGTCAGCAGTATGGTAATAAATACAAACATATCAGCACAAACGAGCGCACAGCTGCTTAGCCAGTCCAGCGACCTATTGAGCAAGTCTCTCTCGCGTTTGTCTTCCGGTTCGAGGATTACCTCCCCGGCGGATGACAGCGCAGGTCTGGCTGTGTCCATGAAGTTGAACGCCCAGATGGCGAGAATCGACGGTGCCACAAACAACGTCGGCAACGCCATTTCGTTCAACCAGACGCAGGACGGCTACCTCTCGAAGGTATCCGACGCATTGAGCCGCATGAGTGAACTGGCCGTCCTTGCACAGGACGTTACCAAGTCATCGAGCGACAAGGCCCTGTACCAACAGGAGTTCCATACCCTTGGCCAATACATCAACGATGTGGCGAACAAGGACTTCAACGGCGTCAGCTTGTTCAGCGGTGCAACCCTGAACGTGACGACCGACAGCGATGCGAACACGTTCGGAATGAAGGGTGTCACACTGGGCAGCAACACCTACTCGAACGCCACCAACGCTGATATCAGCTCGAACGCCACGCAGGCTCTGAGCTACGTCAAAACCGCCATCTCCCAACTGTCTGCCGACCGCGCGACGATCGGATCAAACATTGAGAGCATGACGTATTACAACGACCAGCTCGGAACACTGAAGAACAACCTCTCCGCCGCCAATAGCCGCATCATGGACGTGGACGTGGCGCAGGAGAGTACGCAATATGCCAAATACAACATCCTCGTCCAAACCGGCACGGCGATGTTGGCGCAGGCAAACGCCCTTCCGCAAACCGCTCTGAAGCTCCTCGCTTAAAGAGCCCGGTTTGTCGAATCGGTGAACATCCTCGGACGGCGCATCCGCGCCGTCCGAGCTTTGCCATGAATGGCTCGACAGCGCCGGTGTGAAACAGATGTGAAAACGATCGGATCGGAGCAACGACTATGGCGAACACATTGACTAGCATCGGAAGCTCAACGGCCAGCTCAAGCCTGGCATCGAGCCTGGCGGTGACCGGACTGGCCTCAGGCATGGACTGGTCCACCTTGATCCAGGCGTTGGCCAACGCGGAGCGTTCCCCCGAAATCCAGTGGCAGCAACAACAAACCACCGTCAACAGCCAGAATGCCGCCTTCGGAACCATCTCCAGCGACCTGACGACTCTCCAGGCGGATGTGAAGACGCTGCAGGATCCCTCCTTCTACGACAGCCGCGCCGCCCAGACTTCCGATTCCACCATCGCCACCGCCACGGCCGCCTCCGGCGCCACCATCGGCACCTACAGCTTTAACATCTCTCAGTTGGCGACCGCATCCCAAATCTACAACACCAGCAAGGTCAGCCAGATTCTGGCCCCCAACGGCAATATTGGCAACGTGACGATCGGCACGGCTGGATTCTCCACCCCCGTCACCGCCGGCACATTCACGGTCAACGGTGCGTCCGTCACGATTTCCGCCAGCGACTCGCTGCAAGCAGTCTTCAACAACATCTCGACAGCCACCCAGGGCAAGGTCACCGCCAGCTATGATCAAACCTCCGACACGATCACACTGACCGGCAGCGGCAACAGTCAAATCAT
>Ga0182027_10013276_pt1 | contig 11503 bp, 5 predicted proteins | sample 712E1DmetaG_FD_121300 | JGI IMG/M metagenome (GOLD analysis project Ga0182027, IMG submission 121300) | Permafrost microbial communities from Stordalen Mire, Sweden - 712E1D metaG (Illumina Assembly) | ecosystem: Environmental > Terrestrial > Soil > Wetlands > Permafrost | place: Sweden...
ATCCCCAGTTTAAAACGGCCACTTCGATCCTCAAGACATTGGTGGCACAGTTCAATGTGAGGTGCTCGCCGATGAGGCGGTTGAAGTCGTCCAGGAAGGCCTCTTTCACCGTATCGCCATTAATTCCAGCGAGCTGCTCGCGCATGGTCGAGGCACGAGAAGTCCCCGTAACCAACGCGCCGACCAGACCGCCCTGGCCGGAATCCCTCATTACAGGACGCGCCGGCATTTGCTTGATGACGACGGCTGCCGCCGAATGGTTTTGCACGTAGGCGGCGGGGATGTAGCGTCCTGGAGAGGCGCAACCGGATGTGAAAAGTGAACAAGTCAGGGCCCCAGCCAAAACAGGCAAGAACCGAAGGGCACAAGTTGCCTTGAGAATGGAGTCTAAACGTTCAATAGTTCGGAAGGTGGCGCGTGCCAGTGCTGATTGTGTAGTCATATTTAAACTGAATTTAGTCCTTTTGCCCGCCCGCATGCACGCTAATAGATTTGCCTTTCGCGCGCCCGCCTGTACTCAGCGTTGTGCGGGTGAGAAAGCAGGCCGTGACCAGCACGAAGGCGGGAATTCAGAACCACGGTTGCGCAAACCAGGGCAAGCGGGCTTGTTGCTGCGGAGTGTTGGCGTGAAAACACTTCCACGCCCCCACATCGCTGACGCCCAGCAACAGGAGATCGCGACGCCCGTGATCTGTGAGATCGTATGAGCCAGCTCCGTGCCCGGCGCCACTGCGTTGGTGGACACTGCCGGCTCCGCGGGAGCTGCTGCCCAGGCGGCGGGCGGGCACCAACAGCCATTGGCCAAGGCGAGCAGGGTGCCTAACAGGACGAACTTTCTGACACCGCAGATGCTCTGCCTCTCTAGGAGGTCTGTAAAGCGGGCCGTTCAAAACGGCTTCCTGCCCCTGCTGACCGAAAACTCGCGTCTGATTTACTCGCGGCGCAAGCGATAGAAACCGGACGGCGAGTTGGTCGCCACGGGCACAAGGCCGCCCGAGCCGCTCAACGGTCCGGCCACGGCGCTCCAGGTGACGGGCGGCGTGAGCGAGGGCGTGAACTCGACATACAGCTTGTTAGTAGTCGCCTCCCAACTCAGCAGCATCGAGCCGTCCGGGGCAGGTTGCAGCGACGTGATGACCGGCGGCGGAAGGTGGAGGAAGACGAACGAGCCAGTTTCGGTGCTCCAGCCTGAGGGGTTGAAGTGCGAATCCACCGACTGGACGCGCCAATAATAGTTGGTGCCCGCTACGAGGTTGGTGACGCCCGCAAAGTCGCCCACCGGGGCGGAAATGGTCACCCAGGGCCAATTGTTCACGGTGACCGGCCCGTTCATCGGGATAGTAACGTCGATCACGGGCGACCCAAAGGCCGGGGTGCTGTCCACCTGCAGCCGGTACGCCGCAATCACATCGTATGGATCAGGGTCGATGGCCGGGTACCACGTAAGCGGACTGTCCATGCTTGGCAGAATCGTTCCGTTCAGCGGCCAGGCCACGACGGGCGGGTTCGGCGGCGAGCCGCCCTGGTTCACCAGGAAGGTAGCGGTGGCCATCCACGGGCCGGCATTGGTGAGATAGGCCGCGCGGCAACGCCACCAATATGAGGCATGGTTCGCCAGGTTGATGTCCACTGTCCACGCCGTGGTGCTGGCCCCGGACGCCAGGGCGGGCACCTGCGCCACCAGGTTGGTAAGGCCGGGATCCGAATAGACCTCGAACTGATAGGTCAACGGCAAGTCCTCCGCCTGCACCGCGTTGCCCACGACCAGCGTAGGCCGCAACACCGGGACAAACCCGGTCTGCGCTGGCCCAACGAACGTGGGCGCTCCCGGTTCAAGACCGCCCACGCCGAAGTGGTCAATATAAATATCCGGGTTGCCTGACATGTAAACCCGCAGCCGAATTCGTGTGCCAACATAATTTGTCAGCGACACCTGTGCCCGCGTCCAGTCATACGTTCCATTATACCCGGCCGAGCCGTTGTCCCAGAGTGGCTGCCAGCCCAGCCCCGCTCTGTACACCTGCACCCAGAACGTGCCGCTGCCGTACGGGTTCACATACCCCCGCCACCAAAACACCAACTGCGGATTGACCGCCCCGGCCAGGTCGAACTCCCCCGCCGGCGTCAACAGCATGTTCGGCGTCCCCAGGCCCGTGTCATTGTACCAGATATCGGCCACCTTGTTGTGCACCGCATTTGTCCCGGTATCGGGCTGGGACCCGCTGAGCGACCAGTTGCCCGGCAGCCACTGGCTCACTCCATTCTCGAAGTCTTCGAAAAACGGATACCCCAGCGTCGCAACCGGCTCTTCGCTCACACTCACATCATCCACATACCAGCCGTCAGCCGTCCCGCCGCTCCTGTTCCACAGCCGGAATGAAATCTGCACGTTCGGCAGGCCCGCCCAGGGCGACAGATCCACGGCGTGCGGGCTCCAATCCTGTTGCGTTCCGCTGGCCTCATAGACCGGCTGCCCATTGACCACCACCAGCGCCCGCGTGTTTCCGTCCATCGCGTACCGATCCCAAAACCGCAGCACGGGCCAGGACGCGCGGCTCAAATCCACCGCCGTCTGCGCCAGGCTGTCCGCGTATGGTCCGTAGTTGCCTGCCGGCGAGTCGGTCAGTGAAGCCGGACCACTATGCGCCGTGCTGGTCGTCAAGCCCCAGTTGCCAGTCGTAATCCACTGGTCGAGATTGGCCATCCCGTCGGCAAATGGATAGACTAAAGGCAACAGCGTGCAACTCCCCTCGTTGGAAGCCGCGTAGGCTTCGTTGGTATCCACCACAAACACCCGGTAGTAGTACGTCGCGCCGGTCGCCAGGCCGCTGCTGTCGGTCAGATTGGTCTGGTTCACGCTGCCGAGCGTGCCCACCAGCGGCGAACTCGGACTGACCCCCGCGCTGGCGCTCCGGCGCACTTCGTAACGCCGAAACGCCCCGCTCGAAGCCGTCGGCGTCCAACTCAAGTCCACCGTCTTGAAATGCGGCACCGGCGCGTTGAGCGTCACCGCCGCCGGCAGCTCCGCCACCGACACGTTGTCCAGATAGAGGTCCGGGCTGCCATAGCTGTAAACCCGCAACCGAATTGCTTTGCCCACATAGGCAGCCAGCGACACCTGCAGCCGCGTCCAGTCATACGTTCCATAATACCCTACCGAGCTGTTGTCCCAAAGTGTCTGCCAGCCCACCCCCGCCGTGTACGCCTGCACCAAGAACGTGCTGCCGTACGGGTTCACATACCCCCGCCACCAGAACACCAACTGCGGATTGGTCGCCCCGGCCAGGTCAATCTCGCCGGCGGTCGTCAATAGCATGTTCGCCGTTCCCAGACCCGTATCATTGTACCAAATGCCGCCCACATTGTTGTGCGCCGCCGCGGCCCCGGCGTAAGGTTGGGACCCGCTGAGCGACCAGTTGCCTGGCAGCCACCGCCCCAGCCCGTTCTCGAAGTCGTCGAAGAACGGATAGCCCAGTGACACCACCGCCATTTCGCTCACGCTCACATCATCCACATACCAGCCGTCGGCTGTCCCATTGCTCTTGTTCCACAGCCGGAACGAAATCTGCACGTTCGGGTTGCCCGCCCAGGGCGAGAGGTCAACCGTGTGCTGCGTCCAGTCCTCTTGCGTCCCGGTTGTCTCATACACCGGCTGTCCGTTGACCACCACCAGCGCCCGCGTGTATCCGTCGATTGCATACCGATCCCAAAACCGCAGCACCGGCCACGACGCGCTACTCAAGTCCACCGCCGTTTGCGCCGTGCTGTCCGAGTATGGTCCGTAGTTGCCCGCCGGCGTGTCCGTCAGAGAAGCTGGCCCGCTGTGCGCCGCCAAGGTCGTCAAGCCCCAGTCGCCCGTCGTAATCCACTGGTCGAGATTGGTCATTTCGTCGGCAAACGGATACCCTAGCGGCACGGTCGTGCAACTCCCCTCGTTGGAAGCCGCATAGGCCTCGTTGGTGTCCACCACAAACACCCGGTAGTAGTAGATCGTGCTCGTCGCCAGGCCGCTGCTGTCCGTCAGATTGGTCTGGTTCACGCTGCTGAGCGTGCCCACCAGCGTCGAAGTCGGCCCCACCCCTGCGCTGGCGCTCCGCCGCACTTCGTAACGCCGAAACGCCCCGCTGGAAGCCGTCGGCGTCCAACTCAGCTCCACCGTCTTGAAATGCGCCACCGGCGGGTTGAGCGTCACCGCCGCCGGCAACTCTGCCACCGACACGTTGTCCAGATAGATGTCCGGGCCGCCATAGCTGTAAACCCGCAGCCGAATCCGTTTGCCAACGTAAGCAGCCAGCGATACCTGCGCCCGCGTCCAATCATACGTTCCATTATACCCGGCCGTGCTGTTGTCCCAGAGTGTCTGCCAGCCTTGCCCCGCCGTGTACGCCTGCACCCAGAATACGCCGTTGCCGTACCAGCTCACCCACCCCCGCCACCAAAACACCAACTGCGGATTGAGCGCCCCGCCCAGGTCAATCTCCCCGGCGGTCGTCAACAGCATGTTCGCCGTTCCCAGACCCGTATCATTGTACCAAATATCGGCCACCTTGTTGTGCGCGACCGCGGCCCCGGCGTAAGGTTGGGACCCGCTGAGCGACCAGTTGCCTGGCAACCAGCGCCCCAGCCCAGTCTCGAAGTCGTCGAAGAACGGATAGCCCAGCGACACCATCGCCATTTCGCTCACACTCACATCATCCACATACCAGCCGTCAGCCGTCCCGCCGTTCTTGTTCCACAGCCGGAATGAAATCTGCACGTTCGCATTGGTCGCCCAGGGCGAAAGGTCCACCGCGTGCTCTGTCCAGTCCTCTTGCGTCCCGGTTGTCTCATACACCGGCTGACCGTTGACCACCACCAGCGCCCGTGTGCCTCCCTCTATGGCATACCGATCCCAAAACCGCAGCACCGGCCACGACGCGCCACTCAAATCCACCGCCGTCTGCGCCGTGCTGTCCGAGTATGGTCCGTAGTTGCCTGTCGGCGTGTCCGCCAGGGAGTATATTCCGCTGTGGGCCGCCCGCGTGGTCAGTCCCCACGAACCCGTGAAAGTCCAGTTGTACAGCGGTCCTTCGAAGTCGTCGCTGAAAGGCAGGGGATTGTTCTGCGTCGTCGCATACGAGCACACCGGGCAGTCGGGGGAGAAAGTGCCCCACGAGTTCACGGCATAGACGCGATAGTAGTAGGTGGTATTGGGCAACAGGTTCGAGTCGGTGACACTCAGGATGGCCTGGTTGGTTATGGCGGCCACGAGGATCGAATTGATGCCGACATTCGGCGAACTGTCCCGGAAGACAGCGTAATACGTGAATTGGATGTCGGTGTTCGCCGGCCAGTGGATTTGGATGGTGTGTGAGGTGATATGGTCGAGGATGGATGTGGTGACCATCGAAGGCGCTTCGGCGACGGAAATGTCGTCAAGGTGCCAAGCGTCGGCGCTGTTGGTGGTATTCGAGGTGAGCCGGAACCGCACCAGCACCGCAGGCGAGTTGGTGTAAGACAGCAGGCTCAACCGCCCGCGCCGCCAGCCGCCGGAATCGCCGTAGAGCGGGGAGAGCAAGGTCCAGCCGGCGCCATAGTTGGTCGAGACCTCGACCGCGCCCAGATCGCTGGGGGCAAAGAAATACTTCTGGTTAAAGGAGAGCACGGGCGCGACCGCCCCCAGGAAGCTCATCGGCGCCGACAACGTCAGTGATTGGTTGGCAATGCCGCTGACATAGTTGGTGCCGGGCAAATCAAACCAGGAGTGGGTCGGAGAAGTAAAGTCATCCGTGCTTAGAGTCCAGGGCACGTCGGCCACCCAGGTGCCCCCGCCGCCTTCGCCGTTATCAACGAATGGATAGTCCATCCCGGCCGGCGTGGTGCCCGGCACTTCGTTGCTCAGCGCAAACAGTTGGTCGGTATTCACGACCATTACGCGATAGAAATACCTGGTCTTGGGGCAGGCGGTGATGTCGGTGAGAGTTGTGGTCCCCTGCGCGGCGATGGTTCCGACCAACCGCGCGTCGTGCCAGTTCTCCCCTGCGACCGGCGACCGGTAGATCCGGTAGGCCAGGAAGTTCGGGTCCGAGGAGGCGGACCAGCCCAGCGTAATAGAATTGGGTGTAGCGCTGACTGGCGCGGCGAGCGTAACGGGCGCCGGCGCGGAGCCGATGCGCACGTCGTCAATGTACCAACCATCCATCACCACCGATGGGTCGGTGAGGAGCCGGAAACGCAGCTTGAATTGCCCGGCCCCGATGTAGGGGGTGAGGTCGAGTTGCTCCTGAACCCAAGCCGGCTGCTGGCCCGTCACCGCGGCCAGCGGCGGCGTAATCCAGGAGGCGCCGCCGTCGGTGGAGACCTCGACCCGGCCAAAATCGTAGCCGTCTTCCAGGGCATATTGATCCCAGAAAGAAAGCGCGGGGCGGGCGACGCCGGCCAGGCTGACGGAATTGTTCATCGTCAGCGACCAGTCGGCGTTGTTCGGATAATAACTGCCGGGGCTGTCCGTAACGGCGTACGTCGGGGAGACCGCGTGGGCGGTGGTCAGTCCCCAGAGGCCGGTGGCGCTCCATTGACTCAGGCCGGATTCGAAGTCGTCGAAGAACACCAGGCCGGCAGCGGCGGGCGAGGCCGCGCCGACCCCTAGCGCCAGCCCGAGGAACACGGCCAGGGGAAGACGCAAAGATTCGCGGAGCAAGTTACGTTTCAGGTTCATGGTATTGTCCTTTCAGCGGTAGAGGAAGCGACGCGAGCGGTCGCTGCCGGATTGATCTGCCCGCCAGAGCTCAGCCCTGGGCCGGGTGCGCGTGGAGGATTCAGTATTGTTAGTTGTTAGGAAACTGCTCTTTGCGCGCCCGCCTGTACTCAGCGTTGCGGGGGTGAAGGAGAATTTGTTCTCGGTCTCACCAAGCATGGTGCGATTTTGCCCAAAGCCAGCCGTGGTGTCAACCACCAATACGCTTGCCCGACTTGATGCAGAGCCAGCCGGCTAGACCTTCTCGGCCTTTTCGTAAACGACCAGTTCGCCGGAGCCGCGCAGGTCGCTGGGGTGGTAGCGCGGGATGGGCATCTCCAGTTGCTTGAACACAACCGGCGCGGTCTTCTTGTCCACCAGCCCAACTGCGACCGCGACGCCGTAGATGATCGCCTCTGGCCGCGGCGGGCAGCCGGGGATATAGAAGTTCACCGGCACGATCTTCTCGACTGGTCCGAGGACGGAGTAGGAATCGAACCAGATGCCGCCCCCGCAGGCGCAGGAGCCGATGGCAAAGACCAGCTTGGGGGCGGGCATGGCCTCGTAGGCGCGCCGGAGGGCCTTGGCCGTGGAGCGCATCGCCGGGCCCTGGCAAAGCATGACGTCGGCATGCCGGGGCGAACCGACCAGCTTGATGCCGAAGCGCTCGACGTCGTAGTAGGGGGTGAGGACGTTGAGAACCTCGATGTCGCAGCCGTTGCAGCCGCCACTGTTAGCGTGATAGACCCACAGGGAGCGGCCGAACATTTTTTGGCAGAGGCTTGTTAGCATGACGGCATTGTTGAAATCCGAAAACCGAAATCCGAAACCCAAGGCACCTGTCCCAGGGAGACATTATCGGGTTTCGGATTTCGGTCTTCCTTCGGATTTCGGGTTTCGGATTTCGAGTCCTTCATCACTTTCTCAGTCGAGTTCAATTCTGATGTCATCCACAGTCGGCTCGCTCTCGAGGTAGGCCTGCGAGCGGAGAATCCAGCGTTCGTTCTGGACGTCGTCGAAGCGGTAGCCTTTGAGCTTCAACTGCTCGAGCGGCGACGGCTCCTTGAAGCAACGGCCGCAGCGCTGGCAGGTGCTCATGAACAGTTCGAGCCGTTGGCGGATGTCGCCGATGCTGTCGGTGCCCGTCTCGAATTCCTTGCTCATGGTGATGGCTTTTTCCGGGCACACGTCCGCGCAGCGGCCGCAGTAAGTGCAGCGGCGGCCGAGGTACTGCAGGATGCGGATCTCCTGGCACACGTCCACCACCAGGATTTCGCGCGCGGGACAATTGTTGGCGCAGCCGGCGCAGCCGATGCACTTGGCGGCGTCGAAGATCGGCCGCCCGCGAAACTTCTCCGGCAGGGGCCGGGCCTGGGCGGGGTAGGGGAGCGTCACGCGTCCCGCCTTCAGGCAGACGATGGTTTCCTGGAGTTTGCTTAGGAGTGACATGAGAGGGAAATCCGAAGGCCGAAGTCCGAAATCCGAAGGAAATCCGAGGTGCGAAATCCGAAAAGAGCTGTCCAGCCGGGGCACTTCCCGGTTCGGGCTTCGGATTTCGGCCTTCCTTCGGGTTTCGGGTTTCGGGTTTCGGATTTCATAAATCTTAGTATCCGCAAGTTGCTAGAATCAAGGCTCCCAGCGCCACCACCAGCAGCGAGGCGAAGAAACGAATGGCCTGGTCAATCCGGTAACGGGCATGCGTCGCCGCCACGAGCGTGACCAGGAGAACCAGCCCGAGGACTTTGGCCCAGAAGATCGGCCAACTGAGCGGGAACGGCAGCGTCGAGCCCCACGGCAGGAACAGGCCCACAAACAGCGCGCTGTAGATCACCAGCTTGGCCATCTGGGCGTATTTGAACAGCGCCAGCTTTGGCCCGGAGTATTCCATGAGCGGCCCTTCCATCAGCTCGGTCTCGGCCTCGGAAATATCGAACGGCACGCGCTGCACAAACGCCTGAAACGACCACAGCATCACCCCCAACAGGACCATACCCGACCAGGGGAAACCGCCGGCGGCATAGACCGAGCCGTTGAGAACCGTGTTCAAGCGGAACGATCCGGTGTGGACTGCGCCGGCCACGATGGCCACGGCAAACAAGGGTTCGAGAGCGATCATAGTCATCATCTCGCGGCTGATGCCGACCAGTGAATAGGTCGAACCCGCCGCCAAGCCGGCCAGCAGCGTGCAGATGCCGGACAGCGTCAGAAGATAAATCACCAGAATGGCATCACCCGCCCCATTCAAGGGCGCGGCGAAGCCCATCGGCACGAGGGCGGCGAGTGTGAGAACCGTGGCCAGCGACAGGTAAGCCGCGAACCGCTGCATGACAGGGCTTTGGCCGGATTCAATGTCCTCCTTGCCCAGCAGTTTCAACAGGTCGAAGTACGGCTGCCAGAGCGGCGGGCCCTGCCGTGATTGAATGCGCGCGGTAACCTTGCGCAGCACGCCCTGGAAGAAGGGAGCCAGCAGCAGCACGAGGGCGACGTTGCAAAGAGAGCTTAGGATGGGCGCGACGAGGCTCATGGCGAAAATCCGAAGTCCGAAGTCCGAAGTCCGAAGGCCCGAACACTGAAATCCGAAAAGCGAAAGCCGGGATTAAACGCAGAGACGCAGAGGACGCCGAGAGACGCAGAGAAGCAGGAGACGGCCAACTTCCGGATGCAGAAAACTCTCAATCTCTCTGCGACCCTCTGCGTCCTCTGCGTCTCTGCGTTAAAGGCTTCGGATTTCACGTCACGCCTTTCTCGCTCTCACCAGCTTCACAAGTTCCTCCTGTGACCACACCTTAATCGCACCCGACTTCAGGTCAATCGTCTCCAGCCGGTCAGTGCAGGAGAAACAGGGGTCTATGCTGCCGAGGGAAATCGTCATGTCGGCCAGTTGCTGGTCTTTGATCATCATCGGCACCGCCTGGAGGTTCTGGTAGGTCGGGGCGCGCACGCGCCAGCGGTGCGGACGATTATTCTCGCCGGTGATGAGGAAGTGGTGGCTCTCGCCGCGCGGCGCCTCGACCGACGACAGCCCCAGCCGGCCCGCGGGCAGCTCATCCTTGATCGGCGTCTGCAACGGCCCCTCCTCCATCTTCTCCAGGCACTGGCGGATGATCCGAATGGCCTCAAACACCTCTTTCATGCGCACCACGACGCGTGACCAGACATCGCAGCCGGCTTCGGTGATAACGTTGAAGTCCACGCGATCGTAGGCGGCGTAGGGATGATCGCGGCGGCAATCAATGTCCGCGCCCGCCGCGCGCGCCACCGGGCCGATGAGGCCGGCGTTCTTGACCAGGGTCTTGTCCGCGACGCCAATGCCGCGAGTGCGTTTCTGGATGTTCTTGTCCTTGCTGACGGCGGCCACGACGGCGCGCCACTCCGTCTCCAGCTTATCCAGCACCTGGCGCAGTTCGGTCTTCACTTCGGGCGTGATGTCCCAGCGCACGCCGCCGATGACGCACAGGGCGTAGGTCTTGCGGTTGCCGCTGATCTTTTCCGCGACCCACATGATCGGCTCGCGGATGCGCCAGCTTTGCATGAACAGGGTGTCGAAGCCGACGATGTGGCAGGCGAGCCCGACCCACAACAGGTGGCTGTGCAGGCGCTCGATCTCGAGCATGATGGTGCGGATGTATTCCGCGCGGGGCGGCAGCCGCAACGCCACAGCCATCTCGACGGCTTGGGCGTAGGCGACATTGTGGACGCACCCGCAGATGCCGCAGATGCGCTCCGCCATCATCGGGATGTCGTTGTAAGTAAGGACGGACTCGGCGAGTTTCTCGATGCCGCGGTGTACCATGAAGCCGCGGTACTCGCAGCCGCGGACCATCTCGCCTTCAACATAAAGCCGGAAATGAGCCGGCTCGTCGAGCGTGGGGTGGAACGGCCCGAAGGGCACCACGGTGCAGCCTTCCGGCGGGTCGTCGAACTGGAACTCGCGCTCCTCGTCGAAGCCGGCCGGCACCTGGTTCCAGGGCACGTCCTTGCGCAGCGGATGCACGCCGTCGGGCCAGCCGTCGGGCAGCACCAGCCGCTTCGGATAGCGGTGTCCCACCGGCTCGATGCCGACCAGGTCGCGGAATTCGCGCTCCGCCCAGTTGGCGCCGGGCACCACGTCGGAGATGCTGTCCACCTTGGGATTGTCGGCAGGCAAATAGGCGAGCACGCTGCAAAGCAGGTGGTCGCGGTCGAACGCGAAGTCGTGGGCGACGATGAACTTGCAGGAGAAAGGCCGATCATCCAGGCCGATGCTGACGACGTAGCGGGCGTCCAGGTCACGGAAGATGTGCTGGCAGACCGCCTTGAGGGCGGACGGCTCGACATAGACGAACAGGCGGGCGTCCCCCGGCAGGTCGGCTCGCTGGATGGCCGGGCCAAACTTCTCTTTCAACTGGTTGAGTCGTTCGCGAGCGATCATAAAGGCCTGGTTTCCCTTCGTTGCACTTCGCTCGCGCGCGGCGCGCCGCCGAGCCAGCGGAAGTAGCGTTTGATCTCGCCGTAGAAGTTATGGGCGGAGTAGCGGTGGCAATCGGCCTCGCGCACGTAGCCGCAGAGCCAGGGAGCGGCGGCCCGGCGCGACGCGCTGCCGAGCTTCGAGAGGCCGCGCGCGACCAGGAACATCAACCCCAGGGCCGCCGCGACTACCAGTGGCGCAAAGAGGGCGGTGGATTGCGCCTGCGCCACGCCCGCCCCAATCCCGGTTTGCATGGGCGCGGCCTTGGCCAGCGCCGCGCCGTAGCCCTGACTGCTTGCATTCAAAGCCTGTTGCACGAGGCTGAATCCAATGGCCGGCAC
>Ga0182027_10013277_pt1 | contig 11502 bp, 18 predicted proteins | sample 712E1DmetaG_FD_121300 | JGI IMG/M metagenome (GOLD analysis project Ga0182027, IMG submission 121300) | Permafrost microbial communities from Stordalen Mire, Sweden - 712E1D metaG (Illumina Assembly) | ecosystem: Environmental > Terrestrial > Soil > Wetlands > Permafrost | place: Sweden...
AATGTTCTCGAACAGCAACACACGAGGGGTAAAACTCCCGGATGGTCAAGTCTCAGAGCGCAGCGATGCTCCTCCGCTTACCATCACTACGTTCTCAGAGATTCGAATGTTCGGGCTCACGTACGTGGACTCTGGTGGTCGTGAGCGCCCACTACTGGTTGTGCTCAATGTAGATGGGTCCCTCTACAGTGCCCCGGAGGGGGATCAGTGGATCACTCGATTGAAACCCCTTTCCACCAAGCTGGCAGAAAACTTTCGAGAGGTTTATCAAAAGAGTCTCCCTTCAACGGAGCCTGTAAAGGTTCCAGGAATGGACAACGTAGATGTCATCGCGAACGAAGAAGTCAAAGTCTCCTCAGAGCGCAGACAGCAAGGGCAAAGAGCCGAAGTCGACGTTACGCCCCAAAAATGACGTCGTGATCGTCAAGCTTGAGCCGGAGAATTCAACCTACGGTTCTGGCTTGATTAAGGTCTCCCAGGACACCGTACGCATTGGCCGCGTTGTGTCTGTGGGTCCTGGACGTTGGTACATCGATCACGAAAATCCAAATCAGCACAACTTCGTACCCACCAGCGTTCAAGTTGGGGAACGTGTCTGTTTCATGTCCTTCAACATGCACCACCAGCAGGGACAGCAGATCAGCCAATATTTCGAAGAGGATGAGACTCTCATCAAAGAGAGCGATATTCTCTTCGTGCTATTGGAAGCGGGACCCTGCAACATCGAGATGGTGAGGTAGTCATGCGCCTGGTTATGCAGACAGATCCTGGAACGGTCGAAGTCAACTGGATGTGGATGCCTGCATGGCTTGCCATGAACCACGAGGTTCAGATGGAGTTGGAAAAGGTCATGCCCGACAAACTCAAGGAGGCTGGGCTCATGGGGGCTGACATGACAGAAGAATCTCTCGATAAGGTCAACGAGATTGTTCTCAGTTTTCTTGTCGAGAAGTTTGCGGTGCTCAAAGGTCTTCGTGAGTACCTAGATGCCCTCAAGTACGTGGAGGGATAATCGTGTCTCGGACCGATCGCATCTATCTTCGTGTCGATCCGGAGCTAAAACAACGAGCTCAGGATTACTGCGATCGAGAACACACTTCCTTGTCTGAGCTCATCACCAGGCTTCTTGTACGACTTCTTCGAGCCGAGGAGAAACAAGACGTGGAGCAGATTTGATGGATGGGTACCACGAAGTAACGGGAGCCATTCACGTACCAGCGAATACCGGTATTGAGGGATTCTTGCGAACGTTGCGCAAGGTTCTCATGCAGGCCTACGTGCAGTCCATCGAGGTCAACAAAGCGGGCTTAGTAACATTTCGCAGATTCGTTCCAGAGTCGGATGTGGATCCGCAGATCGCGGTGGACTTCGATACCTTGCAGCCTTACGCCATCATTCGTAATGCTCGCGTTTTGGAGTGCGCTTTACCTTCTGGAATTCCTTCACCTGTCATCGTTGGGCTTATGTTTGATCGCGTGGCTAAGGATGATCTTTGTCCTTTGGCGTTTGCTTCTGGAGCTGCCACCGTTCTGTGGGATTGGTATGAGGCATCTACGGGTTACGCCTTGACGACCAAGGAGCGGTTCTTTGGCCTACCGCTTTTGACGGATCACCTGCTCCCAGACACAGCACTTCTTCTATGTGCTGGTCCGACACGTGAGTCTTTGTTCTCAGAGACCCGAGTGTCCTACAAGATTGAGATGGAGATTTTATGAAACCTATTGCCCATGCTGTGATTCGAACTGGGCTCATTCCGGAAGACACGCTTGCTGAGATTCGAAAGTGGGGCTTGCCGATTGAGTTCGTGCAGTCTTCTCAAGTTCTGGAGAGTGCTCAAGCAGTTACAGCTGTCATTCAAGACGCTCTTGAGAGCGCAGATCAAGTAACTTGTCGAGACACGGACCTGGATATTCTAAGTCGCTTTTTGGATCCCAACCATCAGCAAAAAGGTACTTTGATGCTTCGAGATGGGGATCAAAAGGGATCACAGGAGGTGCTGTTCTGCAGAACGATCCTAATGGAGTACGCCATACCATGGACCTCTGACACCATCTTTGAGACGATTCTCAATGGTGAGACGTACCTCCGTTATACGGATCGAGACGGTACGAAGATGAAGGTTTTCTTCAATGATGGGCATGAGCTCTTCTTTGGAGACCACAAGGCCTTCATGGTGTGCGTACCGAATAGGACGTAAGATGAACGCTCAAGAACTACTTAAGGTCCTGCAACAACGTACAAGCTTTCAGGCCGTAGACCACTCTTCTACTCCAAAACAGCTTCGCATTATGGGGCGTGTACTTCCACCCACGGACGGTTGGTGGATTGTTGTGGATCGCATTCTCGATGCTGAAAAAGCCGGAGCTATTTGGGGTGTGGATATCTCCAAGCTGTACTACAAGCCTGGTTCTGAGCTTCGGTACACATGGCGAATCATTTTGCAGGCACCGGATGATGTCTCGCAATACTTTCAGACCATCGCAGACCTCATAACGTCTGCACCAAGGGCTCAAGCAGCTCCGGTAGATGAAATGCCTTTGGTGGGGGCTGACCCGAATCGACATGAATCGAGGAGGGGTCGAGGTGCGCAGGGCGTGCTTCGTCCGGTACTTGCGGTCACTACCCGACGTTAGGAGAATACGGATGTCCGGACAAGTTCGACCAGTCAGCGCCTCCTCTACGGATATCATTGTCTCCGACACACTCAGTGCCTCGGAGAAGATGGCCGTCGAGCAGAGGATGGCAGCTCTCGGAAAGCTTTTGGCCTCCGAGCAGAAGGCCAAGTACAAGCTTGAGGTAATGTTCGATGAAGAACGTTCCACTACTAAGCCCTTCGGAGGAATCGTCACATGGTGGGAGAGCGGAACCAAGCTTCACGGAGGAGGAGACGTAAAGCTCTACTGCTGTGATTCTTGTGATCAAACCATGGCTGGACGGGGATGCGGGGCATTTCTCCACGAGAAAAGCAACGGTTTTGGTTTCTTGGTGTGCTCAAAGTGCGGCACACTTTGGAAAGACAAGGACGTGGTCGGTGAGGTTTACTATCGGCTACCTGTTCAGCACTGGGCGACGGTCCTGCTACGATGGTTCAGACGCCTCGATTTTGATGCCGACATTCGGCTCAAGTACGCTCGAGACGATATTCGCAGCGCAACAGCAAAAGAGCAGGAACGTCAGATGCATGGTGACCTCTTGAATTTGATCCGAGACCAGGACAGACGATCGACATCGATCTACACCCTGTCTCGAATCATCAAAGACACCGGTGCTGGGGCGGACCTGTTTGGGCGCATCGCTGCTTTTCTGAAGGTCTGAGCTATGCCCACCCGTACGAACCCGGTTTACCTCGAGATTGCCTACCGTAAGGCGGTACTTGGCGAAGTCATCTCACTACTGAGATCGAACTACACGAGTGCCTACGATGATGGGCCGAAGAATACGATCGTCAGTGAAGACGTTCTTCGGGAAGAAAGCGACGTGCCGGAAGAGGCCGTGCAGCAACTCATTGTCGATATGCAGCAACAGGAAGAATCCCTGCGCTTGGATCTCCTGCGATTCGATTTCGTAGAGCGCAAGGGAGTAAAGGCATCAGATGAATCGAAAAGCAAGCCGAGCGCAAGCGTCGATCCAAAGACACCAACCAAAGCCGGGAAGCGGCTACGTAACAGCAAAGCAAGTAAACGAGGCCTTCCAGCAGATCTCAACCAACCAGCAGAAGTTGGGGGAGATGCTAAACCAAAACATGCGAGGCATCAGCACCGCGTTCAGCATGGTTGATGCGCATCTCTTCATTCATCGTCGAATTGCCAACGATCAGCTTCGTGGGTTGGTACGCAGCACTCCGATGCATCCAAATGATATCGAGTGGATCGATTCCAAAGTGAAGTCTGATCTGTTGCAAACCCTAACAACGGATTCAGAGATTGACTTTGATTGGTACGCCAGACAGTGGGAGGGGGCCCAGACAGTCATGGGTCTTTTTTCTTGGCTGCAAACACTGGTCGAAGTGAAGAAGGAAAAGGCGAAGCCCGTCACCAAGACGAACGACTTCGAATTTGGAGGAGACTATGCGCCATAACCCAACCCATAGCGCTAAGCAGGTGGCCCCAGGTGTGGCCGTCGTCAAGACCTCCACACTCGGAGGCATGCGACAGATCCGCTGCCCACACTGTCACGGCATGGCTTCACCCGCTCAGCGACCGGACGGGACCCCGTGCTACCGATGTCCCGCTGGGCACGAGTTCATCTCTAAGATGATGTGACAGGCGGCGCATTACCCAACTGCTCTCCAGCTCCCCCACAACTTGAAAGCCTACGTACAGGTAGAGAAGAAGCGCTCGATGGTTCTTCTTCCGAACGCAGAGCATCACATCGGGATACTCTCTGAGCATCTTGTACAGAAGGCGACTGGCAATTCCTTGCCCTTCGAACGGGGAACGTACCCCCAGACGAACAATATCGAGGAGGGGCCCATCCAAGAGACACAGGATGTAAGCCACCAACTGTCCTTCTTTTTCTTCGACCCAACAGATTCCTTGTTCGATGGCCCTTCGTAGCGTCAGTTCATTGAAGGACTCATCGAGGAAGATCTCGTTCTCGAGGGAGGCAATCAAGTCGGCATCATCAGGAAGACCACGTCGCATGGGTTGAGTTTATCCTTAATGTGCGTTATGTGTCGATGGAGGAGCTGCTCATGACAAAAGGGATTCAGGTCAGTTGTGAAGTTGAGACGAGAGATGGGTTGGTGTCCGAAACATCGTACGGTGCGGCAGTTGAGGCCGTGGTCGATGAAGACATCAAAAAGTTCAACGATTACTTTCAAAGCCTTGGCAATGATCGCCTAACGGTCTATGAGACTGCGGCTATTAAGACCTATCTTCATTATAGATTATTTCCGCCGAAATCCGATGAGCCGATCCCCGCTGTTTCGCCCTAACGTACGTGTGGAGAAAAGAATGCCTAGAAAGATTCTGGTAGAGAACGAGTGTGACCGCTGCAAACGTACGTGGCTTGAACCCTATGTTGAGGGGCAGGTTCAAACTCCGGCACGTGCCTGCGAGATCAAAATTGTACTGGTTCCCGCGGATGGAAAAGAGCAGACGGTTGAGTTCGTCTCCTTGTGCTCGAGCTGCATCACGACCCTACAAGCACACGTCGATGCCATCGGAAAGAAGTTGCAGCACAAGTCTCCAGGACGTGGAGCTAAGAAGAAGGAAGAGCTCGTTGAAGCCCCTCCCCCCTCACCAACGCCTACGCCGCAGCCGACGCCTCCGACGTCTCCTGCAGTGACGCATACCTCTTCGGCGGGAAAACTCGTAACACCGAACCAGTCCAAGCCACGATCAGCACAGGGCTGAGCCCCGGTAATTCCCCATTTCGACAGATACGAAAGCTCGCTCCTGGAACCATACGGAGCAATGCATGTGGTTCACCATTTTCTCCATGACCTATCGCCAGTACCTCAATTCCCGGTGAGGGGCTGAAGAAGTTATAGGCTCTGACAACTCTAGGTCTTCCGCGTACCTCCTCTTCTATTTCTTCAAATGTATTCGCCTCATACCAGAGATGTCCCCCAACACCCGCGGCTGTGGCTATGTGCACAATACACTGGTCTCCACATTGGTTAGGCCTCCCTTTGACCAACCTAAAGGGTGGTTGGTGTGCTATCTCTGCATGAAGAAGTCGTGTTAGTGGGATCTGTGCAAGTAACATCTTTGTGTAGAAGTCACGTTGGTCTCGACTCACCCCAACCCTAGTACAACTATTTCCATGTCCTATGAGTATGGCGGGATCTGCAATTTCCCCATCTAATGGTTGGTTTATGGCAATAAGTCCCAGTTCAGCAATCTCACAAACAGAAAAACACTTCATGTATACCTCCAGAGTTCTTATGCCCGATTGGGGCTAAGAAGAAGCGCCTTGTGGGCGTTCTTCCGGAAGCGTTGGTTTAGAGGGTGGAGGGTGGGAGGGCCTCAGGGACCTTTGAGGAGAGGATGGCGTTGCCGATGGCGAGGGACGCGCTGACGACGCCGACGACGATGGCGCCTTTGACGGCGAAGGCCGCCACATCGATCATCACCGCCGTCCTCCTCTGGGTGAAGTAGCTCTTGAGAGCTGCGTCGGCCGTGGCGCTGACGGTGCCCTGAAGGTCCCGCTGAAACGCCGACATCGGCGTATCGGTTCCGCCGGCGGGCGGGGGCGTCTGCGTGCTCGGGTTCTGGGTCTCGGTCTGCTGGGTCTGCTCGTTCATGAAAGTCTCCTTGTTCGCACGTGAGTTGTTGATGGATGCGTTCCCATCAGTATTGTTATCCCCGCTTTTCAGCGAGGATTGCGTCATCTCCGGTACCGCCCATCCCGCCTCTCGGATGGCATTCTCCAAGGTGTGGGTCAGCGGTTGATGATGTCTTTCCCGTTGACTATTGCGTTCCTCCTGCGTTGTCATCATCTACGTCTCCCAGTCTTTGAGGTTCTTCACAAACTCTCTCATCTCTTGAAAGCGCTCTTTTCCTTTCAAAATAATGGGCAGCGCCCCCATTCTTTCAAGCTGATCAAACTCTTCCGGAGAAAGGATGAGAGTTCCTACCTGAAGAGGCCTTATCTCAAAACCGAACTTTTTGAGAAATCGTTTGCATCGTTGTGATGCAGCGATCGGCTCTAGAAAGTCGTTGAGGATACTGAGTCCCAGAAGTGCATGTCCTGCGGCTTGTAGCATGGCGTTCCTCCACTATTCTTATGCCCGAGAAACGTCGTTAGTTGCGTCGTGGTAAAGTGGTGGAGCAGGAGTTAGAACCGTGCCGATTACAAGCGACCAAGTCAGCTCACTGATCTCCAGCAACAACCAGCAGATGTTGCAGTCGATGCAGCAGGCATCGTTCATCACACAACAGTCTGGTGGGCGCAGCCAGGGCGAGGGCTTGATGGCGCATGCCACCAATGTCGGCGCTTCTATTGGGGGACCAATAGCTATGGGCGCCATGGCCGTTGCTGGGCTCGATCCTATGTCTGCTGGTATTCGTGGGGGAATGGCTGGATTTGGCGCGGCTGGGATAGCGGGCGGTGCTCTGGGGGCTGTTGGTGGTGCTGCTGCGGTTGGCGTTCCCCTTATGGCGTTGCAGTACGGAGGTCAACAGATGCTGCAAGGCATGCAGCAACAGCAGCAGCTCAACAGCACCCTGCGTCAGAACTACGGCTTCATGGGGCAGACTGGTCGTGGCTTCAGCCAGGGTGAGATGGGCAGCATCGGACAGATGATGCGCACCCAGTCAGGTCAGATTGGAGCTGGAGGAGAGATCACTGGATTCAGCGAGCTCGCCCAACTTGCAGCCAACATGAGTCGATTGGGTGGGGCGCAGAACATTCGAACTGCCAAGGACTTCACCGACAAGTTCCAGCAGATGCTCAAGACGATCAAGGAGGTAGCCACCTCCATGTCGACGTCGCTCGAGCAGGCCCAAGAAGTAATGGGGGCCATGCGCAACTCCGGCATCTTCCGTGGTCAAGGTGCGGTGGCTGGGCAGATTAAGAACGTGGCGCTCGCCGGCGGTATGGCTACCAGCGAAGTCACATCCATGATGGGCATCGGCTCTCAGATCTCTCGAATGGTGGGGGGTTTAGGCGGTGCTGGCGCCATGGGCGGCATGCGTGCCATCGCTCAGGTGGGCCAGGCTCAGCAAGCTGGTCTCATCAGCGAGGAAGACATTTACAACGCCACTGGGCAGACGGGTGCTGAAGGTCGCCAAGCGATGGCTATGCAGGGGATGCAGCGTTCTGCTTCATTCTTGAAAGGCGGTCTTGGGCGTCGAATGCTCGCCTCGATGGCTGGGAGAGATGGAACTCTCGGGGCCGGTACCGCCGAAGAAATCATGGGAGGAGGCGTTGGGACCGGGCGTACTAGACAAATGTGGGGGCAGCAACTTGGTAAGACTGGTAGGGCAAACTTCATTCTCAATGAGGGGCGAATGCGTGGTGCTGCTCTCGAGAAGTTTGGAGGTCTTGCTGATGTTGCTGTGATGAAGGGCTGGCTCGATGATCGCGGAATGGACGATGAGCGGCAAAACATCTTTATGATGCGGCGTTTGGGGGTTGGTCGTGACGAGCTCGATACCTCACTCAAGATGCTTCAAAACCTTCCGCTCATGGAGCAGCAGAAGAATTTGGCCGCAGACAATGCTGGGTGGAGTCAGAAGCTGGAACAGCAGCGATCACGCATGGGCGTTTCTGGTATCAAGAGAAAGCTTGAGGAGGCTCGACATGAGGTACAGAACGTACTTCAACAAAAGGGGGCCGAGTTCTATCAAGAGGGAGCCAACGTGCTCGACCGCTGGGTAAAAACCCTCACTGGGGACTATGTACGCACTGTCGATCGAGATGTTGGAATGGCCATCAAAGACGTGATGAGGGGTACGGGGGCAATTTCAACAGCTGTCGCCAAGAGTCGGTTTGGGCTGGGTGGGACTCTTCGTGGGGCAGCCTATGGGGCTCAGGGGGTATTTGGAGGGTCCTCTCAAAGTAATATCGATGCCATGCGAGTATCTGGGGACATCGGGCGTATTCAAGAGGCAGGATTTGGTGGGGTGCTTGGTACCGATCGCATGATGCAAAATCCTGCGAAGCTTCGAGAAGGACTTGCCACGATCCAAAAGATTACGGGGGCCTATACAGAAGGTTCTAGTGACTGGAGATACGGAGCACTGGGAGAGGGTGCTCGTGAAGAGCTTCGGCTGTCAATGGCTCAGGGGAAGTTCACGGGGAGGGGGATGGGAGCTCTTTCTGAGTTCTCAACATTCTTGGAGAAAGCTCAAGATCCACGTCTTCGATCGTTGGCGAATAAGTATGGAAACGCCTCTGATGAGGAACGTGCGCGAATTCGTGGTGATCTTATGCGCGGGGCGGGCCTCGGAGCTCAAGATGCTGTGGCCATGGCATCTCCTGAGATGAAAGCAGTACTTGGGCAGGGTGGGTTTCGAACTGAGACCGATCAAGCGCGAGCCATGGGTGACTACATGTTGTCTCGGTCTTCAGCTAAGGATGGTGCACTAAATCAATTCGCTGAAAAACGCGGGTCGCAGGTTGGTGGGGCAGTAAAGTGGGGAGTCCGGGCAGCCGCGCTCTTGACCCCGATTGGGGGTATGTTTACAGCAGCTGACCTCATTTCGGGTGGGAAGATTTCCGGATGGCTTGGCGACGTGGCGGGTGGAATCACACGTCGAGGGTATGAAGGCCCCCAAGGCACGATCAGTCAAGGTGCACGAGATGCTGCTGGCCGTCAACTGACGACAGAGTCTGGTCGTAACTTCGCATTGGGAGCCCTAAGCCGGGATGAGGATGTGCGAAAACGTACAATGGATCAATTGGCTATGCGCAACGCCTCCTTGCTGGCGGATGTGAATCACGATCCTAATGCAATGGCAGACGCGGTACGCGGGGAATTTGAAACCAATCGTTCAACTTTGATGGCATCAGATTATGCGAAGTTGATGGAGAGCAGCGGAGGAAAACCCAGTAAGGACCAGATGGCCTCACTTGTACAAAAGCACAACGCGTCTGGGTGGAAAGACGTTGAAGCCCGTTCTCAGATGGTGATTGGATCTGCGACAGAAGGACAGAGACGCGCTCAAACCGAAATGTTCCAACGTGCTGGGGTTTCAGGGCGTAAAGAACTTGCAGGTTTTCAAGAATCTAAATTGACGATGGGTGGGGTTCTCTCTGGCAAGGGAATCGGACTCGGGGCGGTTGGAAAGCTTGAGGCGGTGAGTGATGCACGTATGCAGAAAGCCGTTGGTTGGGACTCTAGTCTGGGAGCGGCTAATCTAACAACAGGGCAGCAGTTCCTGGCATCAATGCAGGCAGCTGCGGCTCAGCAGTCCAAAATCACGGGGTTGCAGGGAGCGGAGCAAACAGATGCTGCCGCTCTTGGGGAAGCGCGGCAATTACGCCAAGGGGGTTTCGATGCCCTTGGACGAATGTCCGTATCAGAGAAGCTAGACCTTTCTCGTAATCTACGGACCGGTGGAGGAGCGGCTGGCCAGGCCTTGGCAGGGGAAGTAAGCGCTCAAGCGGGGATGCACCAACAACTACAGCGTGCCGGAAGCGGTGAGCGCGGCGACTTCATGGTCGGGAAGCTTCTCAATGTCAAGTTGAGCAGGGACGAAATTGGAAAGCTTGGGGCAGATGACCTGGCTGGTTTGATTGCGGGTCGAAAAGGTATTGATCTGGGCACCGAAGAGGGAAAAGGGTTTCAAGAACAGGTGCGCCAAGCTATCTCTCTTCAACGACAAGGTAAGGGGGGCGAGGCTGCCGGTCTCCTCAAGGGCGCTTCAGAAAGCGGGGCGGTACAAGCTGCTCAGAAAGAAAAGCAGGAGGGGAGTGCCCGTGAAGCAGATCCCAACTTCCGGAAGCTTGAGTCGATCGATCGGAATATTGGGCGTCTTGCTGATGTACTCACGGGCGAAAAGGGAAAGAAGATGCAGGTGGAGGTCACTAATATTGATCAGCTAAAGGCTCCAAAGCCTGGAGAGGATAAACATTAATGAAGTCCCTCCTCTACCAAGGTGTAACACCCTTTACTGTCCCCACGGCATGTGTAACCCCACCATGTCGAACTGAGGTGCCTCTTGCTCTTCGTTGGAACGGGCGCATCTACCGGTTCACTCTTCGCGACAAGGTGATTCCGGAAGACCCATACCTGATGATGGTCAAGGCTACGGCATTCTCCATCGCCAATCAGGAACCTTACAACGGACGAGCCCCAGATCGATCCATTCGAGACTTTCTCATCCGAAGCAACATCCAGATCTAGGTGTCATCTTGAGTGTATATGTCGAATTGATAACGGACGGCTTCGAAGCGCAATTCAAGCACCAAAAAGATTCGAAGCAGGGAGGCGTTAACAGTGGACGCACCTCAAGAGCTGGGCGCAAGGTTGCTCGTCGGCCCACGCGTGGCATTGAGATCAAAGAAGACACCTACGCAGTCATCAAGGTCATCACTGCGGACGGTAGGGATCTCCCGCTGATTGACTCTAGTGACCCTTCTGGGGAGAGCGCGGGGTACTGCAACTTCCTCATTCAATCAGCACAAGAAAGTCGAATGGAGAAGCATCAGATCGTTGAGACGTTTGGTGAAAGCTACATCTTCTTCTTTGGAGAGAATCCTCGTTTTCTGGACGTTCAGATCGTTGTGCTGAATACCCATGACTTCAATTGGTATGCCGAATGGCAGGCCAACTACGAAGCGAACTTCCGCGGTACCAAATTGGCAGAACGGGGGGCACGCATCTACCTGTTCTATGATGACACCATCATCGAAGGCTACATGCTCATGAGTCAAGCGCAGCTCACTTCGCGCGATCCCTACATCGTGAGCATGTCCTTCCGAATGTTTGTGACCAACTCAAGCAACATCAGCTTCGTAGGCGATCCAGGATTCCCAATTCGTGCAAGCGTGGTGCTGCCAACGGGGGTAAGCCTCACTGCGGGATCGGCCGCATACGATATCATCTAC
>Ga0182027_10013278_pt1 | contig 11502 bp, 13 predicted proteins | sample 712E1DmetaG_FD_121300 | JGI IMG/M metagenome (GOLD analysis project Ga0182027, IMG submission 121300) | Permafrost microbial communities from Stordalen Mire, Sweden - 712E1D metaG (Illumina Assembly) | ecosystem: Environmental > Terrestrial > Soil > Wetlands > Permafrost | place: Sweden...
CTGGTAGGCGTTCAGGTCCTGGCCCGTCGTCAACTCCACCTGCGCCACGTTGCGCGAGGCGCGCCGCAAATTCGGGTCGCCGCCCTGGCCCACGATCAGCGCCGTTCCCTTGAGCTGCAAGGCGGACAGAACTCCGAGAAATTCCTTGGTCTTGGCGGTGCTGAGTTTCAGGTCGTCAATCACCATCACATCCCCCGCCTTCAGCCGCTCGGAAAGCGCCTTCCGGAGCGCCAGGCGCTTGACGGTGCGGTTGGTCTTCATGGAAAAATCGCGCGGCTTGGGGCCGAACACGACGCCGCCGCCCCGCCAGAGAGGGGATTGGAAGGAGCCGGCGCGCGCGCGGCCGGTGCCCTTTTGGCGCCACGGCTTCTTGTTGGTGCCGGCCACTTCGCCGACGTTCTTGGTGCAGGCCGTGCCCATCCGCTGGGCCGCCCGAAACGCGACGACGGTGTCGTGGACGGCTTGCGTGCCGCTCCCGTTTTCGATGACGGCGAAAGTGACTTCCATTTCACCCTGGTCCTTGCCCTGCATGTCTTTGACCGTGAGCTTCATAAATTACTTTTTCTGGGCCGCAGCCGGCGCCGCGACCGCGGGTTTGGCTGCGGGTTTGGGCGCGGGTTTGGCTCCCTTGACGGGCGCGGCGGGGGCCTTGATCTCCAACTTGCGCTTGGCCCGCTCCGAGCCTTTGGGGAGTTTCTTGGACTCGCGGATCACCACGTAATCGTTGTTCGCCCCGGGAATCGCCCCCTTGATCAGCAATAAATTGTCCGCCTCGCGCACCTGGATGATCTGCAAATTCTGGGCCGTCCGCCGGATCTGGCCCATGTGGCCGGGCATTTTCATGCCGCGCATCACGGTGCCCGGAAACAACCGTTGTCCGATCGCCCCCGGCCGCCTCCGAAAGCCCTTCGACCCGTGCGAGGCGTCGCCGCCGCGAAAATTGTGCCGTTTCATCACCCCTTCAAATCCCCGGCCTTTGGTAACGCCGATGGCATCCACAAAATCCCCCTGCGCGAAAATCGCGGCGCCGATCACATCGCCCGGTTTGAGCGGGAGTGAAAAATCACGGAACTCTCCGACCCGCTTGGTGGGCAAGGCGCCGTGTTTCTTGAAATGGCCGAGCAATGGCTTGGTCATCCGCTGCTCTTTTTGGTCGTCAAAACCGAGCTGCACGGCGTTGTAGCCGTCGGTCGTGACCGTTTTGGTCTGGATGACCCGGTTGGGGCCGACCCGGACGATGGTCACAGGCACCAGGACTCCATGCGTGTCATACACGTTGGTCTGGCCGAGTTTTTTTCCTAACAATCCAAGCATAAATCAAATCTTGATGGTGATGTCCACGCCGGCCGGCAGGGTGAGTTTCTTGAGTTCATCCACCGTCTTGGCCGTCGGTTCAATGATGTCGAGCAGGCGTTTGTGCGTGCGTTGCTCGAAAGTCTCCTGCGATTTCTTGTCCGAATGCGGCGAACGCAGCACCGTGAACCGCTCGATGCGGGTGGGAAGGGGAATCGGGCCTGCCACCCTGGCCCCGGTCCGTTTCACCGTCTCGACGATTTCGTGCGCGGACTGGTCAACCATCCGGTGGTCAAAGGCCTTCAATCGTATTCGTATGCGTTGTCCTGCCATATAAAAAGAACAAGGTTAATGTGTTTAGCTTCTTGGCCCCGGCCGTTTTCCCGCTTCGTCCAAAATCGCCGTCAGGATACTGGCAGGAACCTGGGCAAACGTCAAGGGCTCCATGGAATAGGACGCGCGCCCCTTGGAAAGCGAGCGGATGGCCGTCGCGTAGCCGAACAGTTCCTTGAGCGGCACGTCCGCCCGGACCGTCACCTGGCCGTCCTTTGAGTCAATACTATGGATCACCCCCCGCCGCCGCGTCACGTCGCCCACCAGGTCGCCCTGATACTCCTCCGGCGTTGCCAGTTCCACCTTCATGATCGGCTCCAGCACGACGGGCTTGGCCCGCTTAAAAGCGTCTTTCAGGGCGAAGATGCCCGCCATCTTGAAGGCGATCTCGTTGGAGTCCACCTCGTGGAACGACCCGTCAAAAATCTCGACCTTGATGTCAATGACCTGGTAGCCGGCGTACACCCCGCTCTTGCAGGCCTCTTGAATGCCGTCAATGATCGGCGGAATGAACTCCTTGGGAATCGTCCCGCCGACGATTTTGTTGACAATCTCAATGCCCTTGCCCTTTTGATTGGGCGCCACTCGCACGCAGGCATGGCCGTATTGGCCGCGGCCGCCCGATTGCTTGATGTATTTGCCCTCGCCCTCCGCCGGGGCGGTGATGGTTTCGCGGTAGGCGATTTGCGGCGCGCCGGTGGCGGCGTCCACCTTGAACTCGCGCTTGAGTCGGTCCACAATAATCTCCAGGTGCAGTTCGCCCATCCCGGCAATGATCAACTGGCTGGTTTCCTCGTTGGTAAAACAGCGGAAAGTCGGGTCCTCCTCCGCCAGCCGCTGCAATCCTTCGCCCAGTTTCTCCCGGTCCGCCTTGGTTTTCGGCTCCACCGCCATGCTGATGACCGGCTCGGGGAAGGTCGGCGGAAACAGGGCCACGTCGAAATCCTCGTCACACAGGGTGTCGCCGGTGACGATGTTGCGCAGGCCGACCAGAGCGGCGATGTCGCCCGAATAAACCGCGTCCACGTCCTTGCGCTCGCTCCCCTGGATGATCATCAGGCGGCTGACGCGGTCGCGTTTGCGGGTGCGGGTGTTGTAAATGGTGCCGCCTTTTTTCAATTGGCCGGAATAAACGCGGAAAAACACCAGTTTCCCCGCATAGACATCCGTCCACAATTTGAAGGCCAGGGAGCAGAATTTCCCGTTGTCGTCGGCTTCCACCTCCACCACATGGTCCGTGCCCGGCTCGGTGCCTTCGGCCGGCGGGATGTCCAGCGGGCTGGGCAGATAATCCACCACCGCGTCCACCAGCGGCTGGACGCCTTTTTTCTTGAAAGCCGAGCCGCACAAGACCGGGACAAATTCGTTCCGGCAGGTCAGGCGCCGGATCGCCGCCTTCAAAACCAGCGGTTCCACCGGCCTGTCTTCAATCACCAACCGGGCGATCTCTTCATCCTTGTTGGAGACCGCGTCCACCAATTCCCGCAGCGCCTCCTGGGCCTTTTCCTGGAGCGCCTCCGGGATATCCGTGATTTCGTACTGCAAACCTTCGCGCACCACGTCGCCCGTTCCCCAGGTGATCGCCTTCTGGTTGACGACATCAATGACGCCCTCGAACGCGTCCTCGGCCCCGATGGGCAGGACGACGGGGAAGGCGTAGGCATTGAGCTTCTTGCGCATGTCGTTGAGGGCGTTTTCAAAATTCGCGCCAGTGCGGTCCATTTTATTGACAAAAGCGATGCGCGGGACCTCGTATTTCGTCGCCTGGCGCCACACCGTCTCCGACTGCGGTTGCACGCCGGCGACGCCGCAGAACACCGCGACCGCGCCGTCCAGCACGCTCATGGAACGCTCGACTTCGGCCGTGAAATCAACATGCCCGGGCGTGTCAATGATATTGATGCGGTGCGGCATGGTGGAAAAGAGCTTTTCCAGGCCCTCCTCCGGCTTCTGGGTCCAATAGCACGTCACCGCCGCGGCCGTGATGGTGATGCCGCGTTCGCGCTCCTGCTCCATCCAGTCGGTCACCGTGTTGCCGTCGTCCACGTCGCCGATTCTGTGGATGAGGCCGGTGTAAAAGAGAATGCGCTCGGTGGTGGTGGTCTTGCCAGCGTCAATGTGCGCGGCAATGCCGATGTTGCGCGTCCGCTCCATCGTGTATTGCCGTTTGGGCGAATTCACATTCACTTTTTTGTCTTCTAAAATTGCTTCTAACATCAGATTAAAATAATAAAAATGCCCCGATTTGAAAATCGTCGGGGCGTTAAGCCGGCCAATATTACCAGCGGAAATGAGCGAACGCTTTGTTGGCCTGCGCCATTTTATGCACTTCGTCGCGTTTCCGGATCGCGTTGCCCTGGCCTTGGAACGCGTCCATGATTTCCGCGGCCAGCGCCTCTTTCATGGCCAGTCCTTTGCGCGCGTCGGCCAAATCCACCAGCCATCGCATCGCCAGCGAAAGCTGCCGGTCCGTCGCGACTTCCATCGGCACCTGGTAAGTCGCGCCGCCGACCCGGCGCGGCTTGACTTCCAGGCGCGGCTTGGCGTTGTCCACCGCGCGCTGCAAAATCTCCAGCGGGTTGGTGCTCGGGTTCTTGGTCGCAATATGGTCGAATGCCCCGTACACAATCCGTTGGGCCACTGTTTTCTTTCCGCGGGACATGACCGTGTTGACCAGGCGCGAAACCAGTGTGCTGTGGTACTTGCTGTCTTCCAGCAGCGGCCTTTTTATTGCTTGACGACGTCGGGACATATATATAAGCGATGATCTGCGGTGACCTACGGTTTTGCCTCCGGCGCGGCCGGCGCGGCCGGCGCCTCGGCGGCGGCTGGCGCGGCCGGTTTGGCTCCCTTGACCGCCTTGGGCCGTTTCACCCCGTATTTCGACCGGCTCACACGGCGCTTTTCCACTCCGGCGGCATCCAGCGCGCCGCGAACGATATGGTAACGCACGCCCGGCAAGTCCTTGACGCGGCCCCCGCGGACCAGGACAATGGAGTGCTCCTGCAAGTTATGGCCCTCGTCGGGGATGTAGGCGATGACTTCAAATCCGTTGGTCAGCCGCACCTTGGCGACTTTGCGCATGGCCGAATTTGGCTTTTTGGGCGTGCGCGTCATTACCTGAATGCAGACACCGCGCCTGTAAGGCGAGGTCTGCAAGGCGGGCGCCTTGGACTTGCTGCGCAATTTCCTTCGTCCGAAACGGACGAGTTGATTAATCGTCGGCATTTGAGCAATAACGTTTTGCACCCCAAATTTCCCTTCCGAGGGAAACGGGATGCGGAATATAAAGCAACCGGTCAAACCATTGCAACAATAATTCGCGAAAAAATCACTTTTCCCTTGAATCCCGGCAAAAACAGCCGGTTTTCAGGGCGCAACTTCTTCCGCGCATTATTATTGGGGGACCTAAAAAGGCCCGTCTAACGCCCTGAAATCTACACTGTTTGAACCCATGAGCAAGAGAAAAAGCAAAAAAAATGAAAAATAATTTAAAAAACCATTGACAGATTGCGGCTGCCCCTTTAAGTTTCGAGCAGGTTACAGGCTTGAAATAGCAAAAGAACATTGGCCTCGAGGCCTTTTCGCAAGCGAGAAGGCTGGGGCTAATGGTGTTTTGTCGTTTATGGACGGTCAGGATGGGGCGTTTTTAGCTTATGCCCATGTAGCTCAGTTCGGCAGAGCGCGTCCTTGGTAAGGACGAGGTCATCAGTTCGATCCTGATCATGGGCTCCAGTTTTAACCGAATGAATTGTCAGAAAAGATAACAAAACAAGAAAACACAGGAGAGCTCAATGGCAAAAGAAGCATTCCAAAGAACCAAACCGCATGTCAACATTGGCACCATCGGTCATGTGGACCATGGCAAATCAACCCTTACCGCCGCCATCGTGGAGGTGCAGAGCAAGAAGGGCATGGCCACGCCGAGGAGTTACGCCGAGATCACCAAGGGCGGCACCGTGCGCGATGCCACCAAGACGGTGACCATCGCGGTGTCGCATACCGAGTATGAATCCCCCCTGCGCCACTATGCGCATGTTGACTGTCCGGGCCATGCTGACTACGTGAAAAACATGATCACCGGGGCTGCCCAAATGGACGGCGCCATCCTGGTCGTCAGCGCGGCGGACGGCCCGATGCCGCAAACCCGCGAGCACATCCTCCTGGCGCGCCAAGTGGGAGTGCCGGCCATTGTGGTCTACCTCAATAAGATTGACCTGGTGGACGATCCCGAGTTGATTGAGCTGGTGGAAATGGAAATTCGCGACCTGCTCAACAAGTATCAATTTCCCGGCGATACCACCCCGGTCATCCGCGGCAGCTCGAAGGCCGCCCTGGAGGGCGATCCGGCGGGCCTCAAGTCCATCGCCGAACTGCTGGACGCGGTGGACAAGTTCATTCCGCTGCCGCCGCGCGAAGTGGACAAGCCATTCCTGATGTGCATCGAAGACGTGTTCAACATTGAAGGCCGCGGCACGGTGGTCACCGGTCGCGTGGAACGCGGTGTCTTGAACAAAATGTCTGACGTTGAAATCGTCGGCCTGTCGGACACCCGCAAAACGGTGGCGACGGACATTGAGATGTTCCGCAAACTGCTGGACAATGCCAGCGCGGGCGACAATGTCGGCGTGCTGCTGCGCGGCATCAAGAAAGACGAAGTGGAGCGCGGCATGGTGCTGGCCAAGCCCGGCTCCATCACGCCGCACACCCAATTCAAGGCGGAAGTCTATGTCCTTTCCAAGGACGAAGGCGGGCGGCACACCCCGTTTTTCACCAAATACCGCCCGCAATTTTATTTTCGGACCACGGACGTGACCGGCACGGTGACGCTGGCGCAAGGAGTTGAAATGGTGATGCCCGGCGACAACGTGTCGGTGAGCATCGAGTTGATCGCCCCGGTGGCGATGGAAAAAGGGCAACGTTTCGCCATCCGCGAAGGCGGACGGACCATTGGGGCGGGCCGCGTGTCGGAGATTATCGCTTGATCCTAAGGCGGGAGCGGCCAAGCCGCTTCCGCGGAAATATTTGTCCAAAGAGGGACCACTCTACGGCAGAGGGCGGTAGCTCAATTGGTAGAGTAGCGGTCTCCAAAACCGTCGGTTGGGGGTTCGAGTCCCTCCCGCCCTGCCAAAACGAACTGAGAATAGTGAGTTGAGAATAGTGAACGGGGAATGAAAAGAACAGGAACTAACACGAAAAGGCAATGGGGCGCCGCGGCGCACAGCAGGATGGCGGGGATTCGGAGGGGTGGCAGAGTGGTCTATTGCGACGGTCTTGAAAACCGTTGCGCGGGCAACCGCGCCGGGGGTTCGAATCCCTCCCCCTCCGCCAAAGAAGTCTAACATGAATACATTATTATTAGAATCGCTGGCGCTGGTCGTCGTCATGGTGCTCTTTGTCCTGGCGTTGCGCGCGGGCTATTTCCTGAAGATTTCCGCCTATTGGGCGGAAATGATGGAAGAGATGCGGAAATGCACCTGGCCAACCTGGGACGAATTGCTCGGGTCAACGGTCCTGGTGATTGTGTCCACAGCCATCGTCGGCGGCTTTACGGTCGGGGTTGATTATATCTGCTCCAATATCATCAAAGCCATCATTTGAGGAATGCGCATGCCCAAGAGCCAATGGTTTGTCATTCACACCTTGTCCGGCCAGGAGCACAAGGTCAAAGAGAACATCGAAAAGCGGATCAAGGCCGAGGAGATGTCCGACTACATCAAGGAAGTCCTCGTCCCGGTGGAGAAAGTCGTGGATGTGCGCGGGGGCAAAAAGACGGTGACCAACCGCAAGCTGCATCCGGGGTATGTCTATGTTGAAATGACGCTGCTGGACGACCAAAACCGGATTTTGGAGAAACCCTGGTATTTTATCCAGGATACTCCGGGCAAGATCGGCATCGTCGGCGGGGACCGTCCCATGCCGGTGACGCCGGACGAAATTGCGGTGATCAAGGAGCAAATCTCGGAATCCGAGGAAACCGAGAAGCCCAAGGTGAACTTTGAAGCAGGCGAGACGGTCAAAATCAATGACGGGCCGTTCCTGAATTTCAGCGGCGTGATTGAGGAGATTGAGCCGGAACGGGGCAAGCTCAAAGTGACCGTGAACATATTTGGGCGCAATACCCCGGTCGAACTGGAGTATTGGCAGGTGGAGAAGGCGTGACGGCGGGGCGCCGGGGCTGTGTCGAGCAAATGAAATAGAGACAAAGATTGTTTTATGGCAAAGAAGATTATAGGACAGATCAAGTTGCAGATTCCGGCCGGACAGGCCAATCCGGCGCCGCCGGTGGGGCCGGCCCTCGGCCAGCAGGGGGTCAACATCATGGCCTTTTGCAAGGAATTCAACGCCAAGACCAAAGACCAGTCCGGCATGATCATTCCGGTCGTCATCACCGTCTTTGCCGACAAGTCATTTGCTTTCATCACCAAGTCCCCTCCGGCATCGGTCCTGCTCAAGAAAGCGGCCGGAATCGCCTCCGGATCCAAGGTGCCGAACAAGGAAAAAGTGGGCAAGGTGACGCGCAAACAGGTGTTGGAGATTGTGAAGATCAAGGCCAAGGATTTGAACGCGGCCAACGAAGAGGCGGCGTTCCGGGTCATTGCGGGAACGGCCCGCAGCATGGGAATTGACGTTCTGGAATAACTTAACGCGGGAGAGTTTCGTTTGAGGAAACTCGCTTGCACCGCTCATAAACTATGCCTAGCAAACGATACAAGAAAGCGCTCGAATTGGTGGATGGCGACAAAGCCTACGCCCTCAAGTCAGCCATCGAAGTCCTGACCAAGTTCCCCAAGGCCAAGTTCAACGAAACCGTGGACCTGGCCTTCAAGCTCGGGGTGGACCCCAAACAGTCCGATCAAATGGTGCGCGGCACCGTCCCCCTGCCCCACGGCAGCGGCAAGGTCGTCCGCGTCCTGGTTTTTGCCCGTCCGGGCGCCGCAGCCGACGAGGCCAAGGCGGCGGGGGCGGAATATGTCGGATTCGAGGATTTGATCAAGCGCTGCACCGAAGGATGGTCCGATTTTGACGTGGCGATCGCCACGCCGGCCGCGATGTCCGAGGTGCGCAAACTGGGCAAAACCCTCGGGCCGCGCGGCCTGATGCCCAACCCCAAAACCGGCACCGTGACCGATGACACCGCCAAGGCGGTCAAGGAAGTCAAAGCCGGACGCGTCGAGTTCAAGGTGGACAAGGGAGGCAATGTGCATGTGCCGGTTGGCAAGATTTCCTTTGTGCCCGTGCAACTGGAGGAGAACGCGCGGGCGGTCATTGAAGCCGTGGCCAAAGCGCGGCCCCACACGGCCAAGGGCCAGTTCATCCACAGTTGCACCTTGTCCGCCACCATGAGCCCGCCGGTGCGGGTGGACATGAAGGAATTTCAACAAGCAGGCTAACCCAACAGGAAACATTACCATGCGCGCCGAAAAGCAAAGCATCAGCCGGGAGTATGTAAAACGTCTCAACGCCTCCCCGTTCTTTATCGTGGTGGATTACCGCGGCCTGAAAGTCGGGCCGATCAACGAACTGCGCAAGCGCCTCGGCAAGGCCGGCGCGGAAATGCATGTCGTCAAGAACTCCCTCTTCCGTCTCGCCGCCAAGGAATCCGGCCTGGTGGATTTGGGGGCCGCCCTCGCGGGGCAACTCGCCGTCGTCACCGGTCCCAAGGATGTTTCCTCCGCCGCCAAGGTGATCAAGACTTTCGGCGCGGAATTCGACAAACCGAAAATCAAGTTCGGTTATTTGAAGAACCAGCGCCTGGAAACCGCCGAGATTCTGGTTCTGGCGGATTTGCCCTCCATTGAAGTCATGCGGGGCAGGCTGCTGGGAGTTCTGGAAGGGCCGGCCACCAAACTGGTGACCCTGCTCAACACACCCGCCACCCAACTGGCGCGGGTGCTCAAGGGCCGGCAGGAAAAGCTGGAGAAATCGGAGACATCGGAGGCATCGGAGAAACCGGCGGCGCCGGCCGTCGCTTCCCCGGCCTGATCCGACCGATCCGACCGATCCGACCGATCGGTCCGATTGAGGGCGGTCAATACGAACCATTTCGTTTCCGTTGAAAAAAATGGAAACGGAGCAACAACAATAACAAAGTAAATCGTCGCTCCGGCGTGCCGGCCGGCACAATTCATCCGCGGCTGCGGATGACGACGAGACTGAAAGGCAATTATGGCAGATATCGCAAAAATAGTCGAAGAACTCAGCGCCTGGTCGGTGATGGACATCGCCAACCTGGTCAAGGAACTTGAAACCAAATGGGGCGTCACCGCCGCCGCCCCCGTCGCCGCCGCCCCCGCCGCCGCCCCCGGTGCCGCCGCCCCGGTCGCGGAAGCCAAGACGATGTTTGACGTCATCCTGGTTTCGGCCCCGGCGGACAAGAAGATCGCGGCCATTAAGGCGGTGCGCGAAGTCAAGGCCGGCCTGGGTCTGGCCGACGCCAAGGCCCTGGTGGAAGGCGCGCCCAAGGCGGTGCTCGAAGGCGCCAGCAAGGCCGATGCCGACGCGGCGAAGAAGAAGCTCGAAGAAGCGGGCGCCAAGGTGGAACTCAAGTAATCGCCGGCAAAAGAGAAGAACACAGACTGTTCCGGGGCGGCGGGCCGAGGCCCGCGCCCCGTCTGGAAAACAGTCAACCGCCAGATTCTATCAGAAGTTTTGCCATTGCCATAGCAGGAGTGAATCGGCTGCGCGTTCCGGGTTGCCGGGACGCGGCCGCTTTGCCGTCTCCATTAAACCAGGAGCTGGCCAGTGCCAGCCGTTGACCAGAGGTTGAAAATGCCATCACGATTAACAGACCGCGTTCAATTTGGAAAAATCAAGGAGGTCATTGCCCCGCCGAATTTGATCGAGCTGCAGACCAATTCCTACCGGGAATTTCTACAGAGCGACTCTCCGCCCTCCAAACGCAAAAACGTCGGCTTGCAGGCGGTCTTCACCGAGGTTTTTCCCATCGAGAGTTACGATGGCAAATGCGTCCTCGATTTTCACACTTACGAAATCGGCGAGCCAAAACACGACTGGCTCGAATGCCTGCGCGAGGGCATCACCTTCGGCGCCCCGCTCCACGTCACCTTCCTCCTCAAGGAGGAAAAGGGCGCCAAAGAGGAAAAAGTGTTCATGGGCGAACTGCCCTTGATGACGCCCCAGGGGACTTTTGTCATCAATGGCGCCGAGCGGGTCATCGTCAGCCAGTTGCACCGGTCCCCCGGCCTGGCCTTTGAAGCCAGCCAGCATCCCAACGGCAAGACCCTCCATTCCTTCCGCATCATCCCCGACCGCGGCTCCTGGTACGAGGCCCAATTCGACACCAGCGACATGCTCTACGTCTATCTGGACCGTAAAAAGCGCCGCCGCAAATTCCTCACCACCACCTTCTTCCGCGCCCTGGGCTACGGCACCGACGCGGACATCCTCAAGCTGTTTTATGATATCGAGGAATTGAGCGTCAAGGACGCCGAAAAGCTGGAGGACATCCAGAACAAGGTCCTGGTGGAGGACGCGGAAGACAAGGACAAGGGCCTGGTGGTGGCGCGGGCCTTCGAGCCGCTTTCCAAGGCGGTCGTCAAGCAGATCGCCGAACTGGGCGTCTCCAAAATCCGCGTGGTGGACACCACGGTGGACGACGGCATCGTCATCAAATGCCTGAAAAAGGACCCGACCAAGAACGAAGAGGAAGCCCTCAAGGACATTTACCGCCGGCTGCGACCCGGCGACCCGCCCACCGCCGCCAACGCCCGCGCAACGACAATCCCCTTGGCTGAGTCCACGGCGTCTTCCACTAGGACCTTGTTCTGGAGGTCTTCCAGCGCCTCGGCGTCCTTAACCGGCAACTCCTCCAAATCGTAAAACAATTTGAGGATGTCGGCATCCGAATTATAC
>Ga0182027_10013279_pt1 | contig 11500 bp, 14 predicted proteins | sample 712E1DmetaG_FD_121300 | JGI IMG/M metagenome (GOLD analysis project Ga0182027, IMG submission 121300) | Permafrost microbial communities from Stordalen Mire, Sweden - 712E1D metaG (Illumina Assembly) | ecosystem: Environmental > Terrestrial > Soil > Wetlands > Permafrost | place: Sweden...
CAGCCAGTCGCCGCTGATGACGAGGATCTGATTGACCGCGCTGTGCATGCCGTAGGCCTTCTGGGCGCGCTCGTCTTCGAGCACATAGGCGTACTCATACACCCTGCGCAGCGCCGTCTCGAGGTCCGGCACGACCTTCTGGGCGCCGACGGCGAAGATCACCTGGCCGGCGCCGCTGGCCAGCGGACCGAGCTGGCTGCCGCTGGCCGAGGCCACGACAAGCGAGCCATCCTCGGTCACGGCGTGGGCGCTGGCGACCATGTAGTCGGGCGACGATGCGAGATGTCTGATCTCGTCCATCTGCGTCTCGCGGTCCAAGGCGTACAGCTTGGGCCGCACGGCATCGAAGCGTCCCGACTGCTCGATCTCCTCGGTGACACGCAAGGCATCGAGCGTCGCCGAAGCACCTTGATGGACCCTCGTGTCATCGGGCAAGCGCTCAAGGACGAGCCGTCTGGCCTCGCCACGATCTGCTGCGACCAGCGCCCGCATGCCGTGACTGCGCAGTGTCTCGGCCACCGCCTCGAGTCGTTCTCTGGACGCTACCCTGGCGAACGCGGGATTTGGCCGCAGGGTCGCGGTCTCGGTCTCGCTCATGAGCTCGACCCCTTTCCAGATGAGATGGTATCGTACGGATTGGTTTCTTATGGAACGGTTCTAACCAATACTCCTTTCAGACAAACCGGGTAGAATCGCTCACCATGAAAGTGACAGCCGCACCGAGCACAGCGTCGCAGGTTGCGCCCGCAGGCGGGTCGGCCGAGGAGTTTTGTCGCGCCGAGCCGGACCTCGACGAGCAGGAGCGCCAGGCTCTCGATCTGTGGAGCGACCTGCTGCGCGTGACCAACACGATCCACGCCCGCGTGAGCGAAGACCTGATTGGCGGCGCCGGTATCACGCCTGAGGAAGTCGAGCTGCTCATACGGCTGCGGCGGGCACAGCAGGAGAAGCTGCGCATGGTTGAGGTGAGCCGCTCGCTGCTGCTCAGCAAGGCCGGGGTCACCCGCCTGGTCGACAAGCTCGAGCAGCAAGGGCTGGTCGAGCGCGCTTCCTGTCATGACGATCGTCGTGTCGTCTACGCAACCCTGACCGAGCGCGGCCGAGAGGTCTTCGGCGAGGCCGCTCCGCTCATGGCAGCGGCCGCCGTGGCGCATCTCAGCAACCATCTCGGCGCGCAGGAGATCGCCGCGATGCGGCGCGGCTTGGGCAAGATCCTGGCGGCCGAGGGTGGCGTGCCTGCCTCGTAGTCCTGCGGCCCGACGTCACCGGCCGTCCCCGAAAGATGACCCGCCGGGGCCCGCTCTAACGTCGCACTTGCCAGCCGCCATGCCCTTTGCCCGCGCCATGTTGCGCCCACTTGCTCGCCACCGCGCCCCTGCACTAGCCGGCTCGATGCCCGCACCCGCACCGATCTGATTCACGGGAGACTCTCGTATCCGGTCGCGAGGTAGCCGTTACTTCATCTGCCTGAGGAGCGGTCCCGGTTCCTTCGAGTGTCTGTGTGGCCCCGATGGGAGTCCGGAGGCGGGGCGCCGCTAACCCGCCGCGCCGGTGACGAGATCGCATCGTCCGCGCAGGAAGGGCTCACAGTCGGCCGCCGGCAGCGGCTCTGAGAAGAAATAGCCCTGGATCTCCTCGGCCCCGAGCTCGCGCAGCAGTTCAAGCTGGGCCCGTGTCTCGACGCCCTCGGCAACCACCGTCAGGCCGGCGGCGTGAGCCAGGGCGATAATGGCCGCCATGATCGCTCGCTCCCGGCCTCCGTCGAGGCTGCGACAGACAAACGAGCGGTCGATCTTCATGATATCGGAGGGGTACTGCGGGAACATCACAGCCGAGGAGTAGCCGGTGCCGAAGTCATCTAGGGTGATGCGCACGCCAAGCTCCTTGAGACGGGCGATCAACGCGAAAGTCTTAGGCCTCCGATCTGCCAGACGCCAGAAGCCGCCGCAGACGAGCTCCACGCCCAGCTCGAGCGCGGGCTGCCGCGGCTTCACGCCGCCGCCGCAATCGGCGCCCGCGCCAGCGCTCACGGTGCTCATTTCAGCCCCCAAGTCGAGTCCACCGGGTACAATGGCAGACGAACCGAATACCCCTCTCGCTCTTCGTGAGGTCCCTCCACACGGGGGTCATGTTCTCAGACTTCCCTCGCCGCCTGCCAGCTCGCACAATAACCTTCCGGGAGCGCTCGCCTCCTGCCTGAGACGCCGCCTCACCGCGTTCCCCGAATCGAGACGCTAGGCGAGGTCCGGGGAGCCCGCTTCCCCCGGCATGGTGCGCGCCATCAGCTCAAGGGCGTGAGCGACCGTGCCGAGCTCGCCGATGTCCATGCCTTGCAGCCGCGACTCGATCGCCACGCGGCGCTGTGCGAATAACCCGTCGATGCGACGCCGGCCTTCGTCTGAAAGCGAACACAACACCGCACGGCCGTCGGCGCTGTCGCGACGACGCACGACAAGCCCGCGGCGCTCGAGACGTTTGGCGATGCTAGTCGTCGAGGAGAGGCCCGCGTGCAAGCGGGTCGCGAGGCTCCCCATGCGCACCGGTCCGGCGTGCAGGTAGAGGAGCGTGGACATCTGCGACAAGGTCAGTTCGGAGAGGTCGGGGCTGGTCAGCTCCTCGACAAAGCCGGGATACCCGTCTCCGCCGTAGAACATGGTCTCGAGGAGCTCAATGCCCCGGGCAGCAAGCTCGCTGCGCGCGTCGTCTGTCATCTTCGTCTTGCGCCCCCTCAGTATGGAGTTCGGCGTTCATTCTCTACTTTACGACGTAATGCTCGCCACACGCCGAGCGACACAGCGGCGAGAGCGCGACGCATTACTGCGCCTCACGAAAAGTACTCAATCCCGCATCCTTGCACAATCAGAACGTTGACAGTGCGTCGCCGGCAATTATACTGCGTCGATAGTGAAGTACCAGTTGATCGTCGGTCGCTCAGGCAGGTATCTCCCAGTCGTGTCAGACAAAACCAAGTTCGCTTTCCAGGTGGCCCTGTGCACGGCGGCGCTTGGCTTGCTTCTTGGCCTCACCGTCATCTACCTGTTCTTGGCGGCGATGCGCGCCGACTTTCGCGGCGGGGCCACGGCGCAGCGTTGGCTTATCGATCGCGCCGCCGCGCTCCTTCGCAGCCGGGAACGCGCTGGCAAGGAGCGGCGGCATCGGGGAGCGGGAGGTTCCGCAGCCATGAGGGGCGCGCGCTGGGACCAAGACAACAGACGAGGATGCCCAACTCCAACCCCGCAGCCCAGGTAGAGAGTGTGAGACCCGTGAGGAGGAGGCAGATGCGCTCGGACGCACTGCTCATCCTGTCAGCGCTCAGGGGCAGACAGGTGAGCCATGGCGGCAGCGAGTCGGGCGAGGCCCTGCGCATCTCGCAGCTCGCCTCGGCGTCCCACCATCGCTCCAGGCGCCGGCTCTCCTTGCTGCTCAATGCCTGGAGGCAAATCACGGGCTTCAGGGCTCAACTGATGGGTGCCATCGACACCAGCCGCATCTGGCGGGCTCGCCTAGGCCGTCGGCAGCGCCGCCCGAACGACCAGAGCGGCGCCGTGTGGCGCCTTCATCTCCCCACCGGGCGTGACTTTCCGCGGCGGCACCACTGCGGTGACTCTGGCGACGATCGCGGCGCCCCTCTTGGTTACGACCGACAGGGCATCGTTGTCGCGCCCGTCGGGGACCGTCCGCCACACGCCGTTGCGAAGTCGGCAGGGCAGTGAGCGCCAATCCCGACTCATCGCATGCGATTTCCAAGCTGTGGCAGCGAAGGAGCTCTCCGGAGTTTCGGCTGGCCACTCCCCAGAGAGGCGAGTGCCTCTCGTCCCCGGGGCTGCACGCTCGCTCGACGACGGAAGCGATCCCCCTCCTGTCCCACGTGTCGCCCGATCGCGACATCCACGTGGGGCCGTCGAGTTGTCCCCAACGGAGCGTGCGGCCCCTCATCCGATCTTCACTTCTACGGCTCAGCCACGGTGCTGCGTGGGAGCGCCGGCAGGTATCGCACATTGTCGTCAGAGCCAGGAGCGAGCCACCCGAGTGTGGTCCCAGCGGCGACAGAAAGACGGGAGGAGCGCATGCGCGAGTTCAGTCTTACAGAAGTTCTCACCATGGATCGTGCGGCCTACCACCAGGGCGCGCAAGGCGAGGTTCTGTGCTTTAGACCCGAGCAGCAGGTCGCAGAGAAGGACCCGATCATCGAGGCGACCTGGCCGAGCGAGTCACAGAGCACCTCTCGTAGGTACTTGGAGGTTACCCACACTCGGTCGGGCTACTGGTTAGCAAGGCCGGCAAGCGTCCCCGACAACGGTTTCCCCCTACGCGAGATGTTTCTCCTGCCGCTCGTCCCCGACGCCGGTTGGACGCACGGAGCTGACTGCCACTGCGGGGCCTGTTGCGATTAGCAGCCCGAGCGTCGTAGCAGTCGTCTGACTTACCCCGGTGCCGACCAAGCGCCGGCCCAAGCTGGAGCACCAGATGATAGCTTTCAACCAATCCGCAGCCGATGGCGCGCCCCAACCTCCAGAGCCAGCGCTCGACGAGCTGCGCGAACTGCTCGTCGAGGGCCGCGAGCAGGGCTACCTGACCGCGGACCACATCACAGACGCGCTGCAGGACGTCGATCTCACGCCCGATCAGATCGACAACATCTTCATGCTGCTCGCCGATCAGGGGATCGAAATCCTGGAAGACGACGTGACGACGACCGCCGATGCTCGCGACGCCGACTGCGAACAGGAGAATCCAGCGCTCGACCTCTCGGTAAGAACACCCAGCAGTGACCCGGTGCGCCTGTATCTCAGGGAGATCGGCAAGGTGCCGCTGCTCACGGCCGTGCAAGAGGTCTCGCTGGCCCGTCGCATCGAGCGCCGCGACATGGAGGCCAAGCGCCAGTTGATCGAAGCCAATCTGCGCCTGGTCGTGTCGATCGCCCGACGCCACATCGGTCGGGGACTTTCCCTGCTCGACTTGATCCAGGAAGGCAACCTCGGCCTGATCCGCGCGGTCGAGAAGTTCGACTACCGCAAGGGCTACAAGTTCTCGACCTATGCCACCTGGTGGATCCGCCAAGCGATCAGCCGAGGGATCGCCGATCAGGCCCGCACCATCCGTGTGCCTGTGCACATGGTCGAGCAGATCAACAAGGTCGTCTACGTGCAGCGTCAGCTCATTCATGACCTGGGCCGCGAGCCCAGCTCCGAGGAGATCGCCGCCGAGATGGAGACCACCCCGCAGAGAGTACGCGAGATCTTAAGGATCAGCCAGGAGCCGACGAGCCTCGAGTCGCCGATCGGCGACCAAGGAGACGCCCAGCTCGGCGACTTCATCGAAGACGAGGAGGCCACAGATCCGCTCGAGGCCGTAAGTGAGATCCTGCAAAGGGAAGATCTCGACCAGGTCCTCTCCACCCTCACGCGCCGTGAGCGCCAGATCATCGAGCTGCGCTTTGGTCTTGCGGGCGAGCGCCCGCGCACCCTCGAGGAGGTCGGCCAGATCTTCGGCGTCACCCGCGAGCGCATCCGCCAGATCGAGGCGCAGACCCTCCCCCGGCTGGGAAGCCATCGCGAATCGCAGCGCCTGCGGGACTTGCTCGACTGACAGACACTCGATGGTGACAGCACCGGACGTCGGCGCCGGCCTGATGGTCGCTGGCTGGGCACGAGAAGCATGCCGCCTCGCAACTCCATTGCTTGACCACAGCGCATCGTCGTCGTAGAGTACTTCCACCTTACCGATCGGTAAGCACCCCGAGGAGGCTCCATCGGTGAACGTACTTGACGGCTCCCAAGCGGACGTTCTTGCCGGCACGCGCAGACGCATCCTCGAGGTGGCACGCGGCCTTTTCTCGGAGCGCACCTACCTCGGCGTCTCGATGAGCGACATCGCCGGGCGCCTGGGCATCACCAAGACCGCCCTCTACTACCATTTCGCAAGCAAGACTGAGATCTACGGCACCGTACTCGACGACGTCTTCGCCCGTCTGCGCGGGCGCATCGCCGAAGCCAGTGCCGAAGCTACGCCCGAGGGGCAGCTGCGCCGTTTGTTGATGAACTACCTCGAGTTCGGCAGGCAAGAGAAGAACCTCATCAACGCCCTCGTCGTGGGACTGTCCCCCGGCGGTGCGCAGGTCCGCGAGCGCGTCGTGCGCTTTCGGGAGGAACTCGTCGCTTTGGTGCAACCGATCATCGAAGGAGCTCTTGCCTGCCGCAACCTGCCGGCGGCCGTCGACAGCTTCTTCGTGTCGCACTTGCTGATGGGCATGATGGACGGTCTCATCGTCGAGCGCTCCTTTCTGGGCCAGTCCGTCGATCCGGAGAACGTCGCCGATCACATCCTGGCGCTTCTCGGCCTGCGCGCCGAGCCATCTGCGGCTGCGAGCCGGTAGAGATGGCGGACGGCAAACAGAGGCCGGGGCACCCACGGTCGCTGGCCGGCGACGACGGTCCTTTGTCCAAGGACGCGCTGAACACACTGGTGGTCGGCGCCATGCGGCCGGTGCTGCGCGTCGCCTTTCACCTAAAGGTCTCGTCGCCCGGCAATGTGCCTGCAGCGGGTCCCCTGGTTGTCGTGGCCAACCACGAGAGCCTGCTCGACGGCTTCCTTGTGGCCTTAGTGTTTCCCCGCAGGCGCCTCACCTTTCTCTCGTCCTCCTATCTGTTCGAGCAGCCTGTGGTCGGGCCGTTCCTGCGGTTTGCGGGCGCCCTGCCCGTGCAGCGCCATGGCGGCAACCTGGGCAGCTTCCGTGAGGCGATCCGCATCCTGCAACGGAGCGGAACCGTGGCCATCTTTCCGCAGGGCGGCGTCACCAGCGACGAGATCCTGGGAGGCGCCGTCTATCTGGCGCTGAAGGCCCAGGCTCCGCTCCTACCCTTGCATATCACCGGTTCCAGGGCGGCGCTTCCGCCGGGGAGAGCGTGGCCTTCGTCTGCCGCAATCGCAGTCGACGTCGGTCGGCCCCTCACTTTTTCGGATCTCACGGTCGAAGGCGCCAGCACCAAGCAGGCCGTCGCCCACGGACGGCAGATCCTCGAGCACCTCCTGGCCGGCAGTGACTCGGCGTAAGCGCGCCCGGCAGCGACTCATAGATGCACCCGCTGGCCAAGGGGACCCCATGAGCAGCCCGCAGCTCGCCTTGGTCTTGGGCAGCGGCACCGCCCGCGGTCTTGCCCACATCGGCGTGCTGAAGGTATGCGAGCGCGAAGGGCTGCCCATCGACCTGATCGTGGGGACCAGCATCGGCGCCCTGATTGGCGGCGCTTGGGCGTCCGGCATGGCGGCCCAGGAGATCGAAGAGGTGGCCCTCGCGCTGGGTAGCTGGCGTCTGCTTCTGCTCGCAGATCCGGCACTACCAAACGGCGCCCTGGTCAAGGGACGTCGCGTCGAGGCCATGATCCGGGAGCATGTCGGCGACAGCACCTTCGCCGACCTGCCCGTGCCGTTTGCCTGCGTCGCTGCCGATGTAGTGAGCCGCCAGCAGGTCGTGCTCAACGAGGGCGACCTGGCCAGCGCGATTCGCGCCAGCATCTCGGCTCCACTTCTCTTCGCGCCCGTGGCCCGGGAGGCCCGACTGCTAGTCGACGGGGCGGTGTCGAACCCCATCCCCGTCGATGTCGCCAAGGCCATGGGAGCAGACCGCGTGATCGCCGTCACCACCCACGGCCCTCTGAGCACCGAGCTACCCGTGTACACCACCGCCGCAGACGAGCTCGACAGCGACGCGCCCACCGTTAGGGGCTTTTCCGAAGCCGCCTACTCCAAGGCGCTCTCCCTAGTCGAAAGAACCCTCGAGCCGTCCAGCGTCCGCCAGGTGACCTCCGCTTCACTGGGCCTGATGCAGTGTGGCCTGGCCGAGGCCCAGCTCAGGGCGGCCGATCTGGTGATTGCCCCGCGTCTCGACGGCTCTCACTTCTACAGCTTTCATGAGGCCGCAAAGCTCATCGCTGCCGGCGAGCGAGCCGCCGAGGCGGCGCTTGTCGGGCTGGAGAAGCTCAGGGCCGCCCGATACGTGTGACTGGTTGACCGGAGATCCCCGCGTGTGGTCAAACAAGGGTGCTTACCGATCGGTAAGGCGCGACGCGATGGCAGTACCAGGCCCTTTGCAGACAAAGACTTCCTTCAGGGATCGCTACACCTGCCCGCAGGTCGGTCTTGTTGAGTCGCTCCGAGCCATCGCCGCCGGCTTTCGACGCTCGGCTGCGACGGCCAGCAGCTGCGGTCTCGCCCTCTTCTTCCCTGGTGGGGGACCGCCGGCTCGAGGGCTCGCCGCCGGGACGTGGGGGTGCGGGTCGTGAGCGGCTTTCGCGGTCTTCTCGGCTGGTTGCCCGGTCGGCGCAGCGCGGCCCAAAGACGAGCGCGGGCTCGCCGCGCAGCCCTGAGTGATTTCGCAGGCATGCTCGCCGAACTTGATCGTGACCTCAAGCGACTTGTCGAACTCTCGCAAACAACAGAGCACGACCGTGCTGCCGTCATCGCCCGCGAGACGACCGCTACCTCGCGGATCCTCGCGGCGATTGAGCAGGGCGACAGGCTTGCCGGCCAGCTTTGCGACGAGAAGATTGCCAGCGCTTGGCGTCAACTGGTGGCGAGCACCGTCAAGGCTGGCTTGCTGACACAGGGGTGGTACAGCGCAGATCGGCTTCGGGTCGCCGTTGCACAGTGCAAGCAGACCCGACAAGTCGTTGATCAGGAGTTCGCTGACAGCCTCAAGTTCTCCGCTTGGTAGCAAGTGCGGCTACACGCGGCCAGAGACACCGATCCACACGTAGAGGCCAGATGATTCGGTTCCCGCGACGAATCCCCATCGACCATCGCACCATTACCATGGTGGTGGCCTGCCTGGCCGGATTTGTCGCCTCTGTGGCCGCTCTGTTGCTCGCGGGGTTTGCCTCCAACGCGGCCCGCTTCGCGGGCGTCGCTCCGCCCCACTGGCAACTCGTGGTGATTACCTGCTCGGTGTTTCCGCTGATCGGCCTGGCGGGCTTGCTCAGCGTCCAAGTTGCGCCACGGCTGCGCTGGGCCTTGGTCTGGGTCGGCGGGCTTGGCGCCTGGGCGCTGCCCGTCTACGACGTCGCCGTGAGCAGTCCCCGTCACCCTCACGCCATCGCTCAGATCGCCGGCGGACCGCTTGCCGGCCTGACCATCAGTGCCGCGGTGGTCGCCGGCGCCGCAGCTGTGCTGCTGGTCGCCGGCTCATGCGCTCTTCGCCAGCGCCAACTGGGGTGAGGCAGCGCCGTGAGGCATGACTGCTTCGCACTGTGGCCGTGGAACCAATGCCCTGCCTGGGAAGCGTGGCTTGCGTTCGTACTCATGATCGTCATCTTCACCGCCGTGCTGGTGGCAGTCGTCTACCTTGCGCGGGCAGCTTCGCCAATGGACAGCGATGCAGCGAGTGTAGCTTCACCGCAGTCGCCACGCGGCATCGTCAAGCGGCGCTGCGCGATTGGCGAGATCGGCCACGAGCAGTATCAATCCCGCCGGCGTGGCAGCGTTCGATCGCTGAGTGCACGGCTTGGTTCCAATCAACCGAAGCGCCACACGGCGCCAACTGCCTGGAGGTCTCTCATGAACGTTCTGTACACCGCGACGGCGCACGCCACCGGCGACGGTCGCAACGGACACGCCCGCAGCGATGATGGCCTGCTCGATCTCGAGCTGCGGGTGCCGACCGCGATGGGCGGCCCGGGCGGGGCGACCAACCCCGAGCAGCTCTTCGCGGCCGGCTACGCGGCTTGCTTCCACTCGGCGCTCAAGTCTCTGGCTGCCCGTGAGAAGCTCGATGTCACGGGCAGCGAGGTCTCGGCTGTCGTGGGCATCGGCAAGCTCGATAGCGGTGGCTTCGGCCTCTCCGTGAAGCTTGACGTGCACGCGCCGGCCCTCGAGCGACCGGTCATCGAAGCGCTGATGGCAAAGGCCCACACCGTCTGTCCCTACTCGAACGCCACCCGCGGCAACATCGACGTGACGCTGCGCGCGGTCTGATCTGGCGCATTGCGGCGTGAGAGGAGCTAAGACCCTGATTCGCTATCTTACCAGCGCTTCCCAACGGTGCAGCGATGCTCTGCCCACTGCTCTATATGGTGTTATGCGCCGTTTTTGGTTTGGCGCCCGCGGGCGACCAGCACGACCGGGAGGTCGCCATGAGCCACGGCTCGTGCCCTACACAGCCACGGCGTTGGCCGTCAGACCGGTCTTCGGGAGCGCCTTCCGGCTCAAGGTCGTGGCGCCCGAGCGGATCCCCGCCGAGGGCCCATTGGTGGTCGTGGCCAACCACGAAAGCAATCTCGACGGGTTCGTTCTGATCGCGGTCTTCAGCGAACGGCGTCTCACCTTCCTCTCCGCCGCCCATCTGTTCGAGAGACCGGCCATCGGGCGGTACCTGCGCAGCATAGGGTCGCTCCCGGTAGTGGAGCAGCGCGCCAACGTCAGGAGCTTCAAGACGGCGCTCGCGATCCTCGCCAAGGGCGGGACCATAGCCGTCTTTCCCCAGGGAGGGATCGACCGCGACGAGATTCAAGGTGGGGCAGCCTACCTGGCCCTGAAAGCCAATGCGGCGCTTCTTCCCTTGCACCTCACGGGCACCCGGAAAGCCCTCCCGCCGGACGGAGCGTGGCCCTCCCTGACTCGCATCACGGTGCGTGTCGGCGTGCCCGTTCCCGCTCTCGAGATGGCTAACGGGAGCTCGAACACCAGTGCCGCGGTTGCCGAGGGCACGAGGCTGATCGGACGACTGCTGGCCGAGATGCGGCCGGTCTGAGCCTATCGTCGTGTCTGATCAGGCTGGACTGCAAACGGAGAACTGATTCGGTGAGCGGCGAGATCGCCGAGGAGAAGACGTACGTGACACGTTCCCGACCCGCCGACGGAGGGGCTGGGGCGGCGGCGCTGATGCTCGACCAGGCGTCCGCCGGCGCGGCGCGCGTTGCCGGTGGGCGACGCGCCCTCGTGACGCTCGTCGGCGACGTGATCGCGCTCGGCATCGCTATGGTCCTCGCCCTGATGCTTGTGCCCGTCGTCTCGAAGATGCCGCTCCTGGGTCGAGCCATGGCCCAATTCGTCGAGGCGCGTCCGCCGCTGACCGTGGTCGCACTGATCGTGCCTTGTACGGTCTTCGTTATGTACGGCTACGGTCTGTATCGGAGCTCGTCGCGCAGCATCAACGGCTGGGTCTTCTCCGAGGGGTTGCGCGGCGTGACCGCGCTGTCGATCGCCGCCTGGAGCGCGCTCGTTATGTCCCTATTGCTCGACGGTTCGGCCGACGCTCTAGGTTTCATTGCCCTGTTCTGGGCGTGTTCAGCGCTCACCGTCCCGGTCTGTCGCACCGTCGGGCGAGCGGCGTTCTGGCGGTCGTCCCGGCTGTCGGAGCGCACGCTGATCGTCGGCGCGGGCGCCGTCGGCCATCTCCTGGGCGAGAAGATCGCCAAACATCCCGAGTACAACCTCAAGCTGGTCGGCTACTTAGACGATGGCGAGCCGTTCGGCGCGAGCAAGCCGCCCGTGCCGGTCGTCGGCA
>Ga0182027_10013281_pt1 | contig 11499 bp, 8 predicted proteins | sample 712E1DmetaG_FD_121300 | JGI IMG/M metagenome (GOLD analysis project Ga0182027, IMG submission 121300) | Permafrost microbial communities from Stordalen Mire, Sweden - 712E1D metaG (Illumina Assembly) | ecosystem: Environmental > Terrestrial > Soil > Wetlands > Permafrost | place: Sweden...
GCAAGTTGTTTGCACGGTTTTATCTTACGACAACGAAAACAATTACGACATCATCGGTTTGCTCGCCGCTTCCGCCGCCTTATCAATTTCCGGCATTGAGTGGAGAGGGCCGATTGCCGGCGTTAAGGTCGGCTTGATCGAAAATAATTTAGTTTACAATCCGAGCTTTGAACAAATGGCAACAAGCCAAATGGAATTGACTGTCGTCGGCACCAAAGACCGCACAATTATGATTGAGGCCGGCGCCAAAGAAGTTAAAGAAGAAATAATGCTCGAAGCAATCCGCCGCGGTCAGGAAGAAATGCAACCGGCAATCGAGCTAATTAATAAATTCAAAAAAATTGTTGGCGCCAAAGAAAAAACCAAAAAAATCCGTTTGCTTTCCGCCGATCAGATTGCCAAAGACGAAGAAAAAAATAAAATCATCGCCACGGCCAACGCTTGGCTCGCGAAAAACGTGAACGCGATTTTATTTAATCAAGAATATTACACCAAAGGCGAACGCAAAATGGCGGTCGGAAAAATCAAAGAAGGCTTGGATAAATTTTTATTCGAACAAAATATTTCCGAGGACTTGCGCAAATTCGTCATCAGCAAAACCGTGGAGGCGGCCGTGGACACTGAAATTACCAATCAGCTTTTGGATAACGAGCGCCGCGTTGATGGTCGCGCCTTGGATCAAATCCGCCAACTTTATTCCGAAGTAGCGCTTCTGCCGCGCAATCACGGTTCCGGTTTGTTCAGCCGCGGCGAAACGCAGATTATGTCCATCGTCACCTTGGGCGCGCCGGGCTTGGAACAAAGTTTGGAAGGTTTGGAAGGCAAAGGCACGAAGCGCTTTATGCATCATTATAATTTTCCATCTTACTCGGTCGGCGAAACCGGTCCGAATCGCGGTCCGGGACGCAGAGAAATCGGTCACGGCGCTTTGGCAGAAAAAGCTTTATTGCCGGTCATTCCGGAAAAAACCGAATTCCCCTACACGATTCGCGTTGTTTCCGAAACCATGGGTTCCAACGGTTCATCTTCCATGGGTTCCACTTGCTGTTCCTCTTTGGCTTTGATGGATGCGGGTGTGCCGATCAAGCGTCCGGTCGCGGGCGTGGCCATCGGTTTGGCTTCCAACGCCGATATGAGCCGCTGGAAAGTTTTAACTGATATCCAAGATTTGGAAGACGGCCTGGGCGGAATGGATTTTAAAATTACCGGCACGAGCGAAGGCATTACCGCCATTCAACTTGATACCAAAACCGACGGATTAATTTTTGATGTCGTCAAAGAAGCTTTGGAACGCGGACGCCAAGGACGTTTGCAAATTTTAGAAGTGATGGCCTCGGCCATTCCGGCGCCACGCGCTGACCTTTCCAAGTACGCGCCGCGCGTCATCACTTTTATGATTAATCCGGAAAAAATCCGCGATGTCATCGGCTCGGGCGGAAAAATTATCAACAAAATTATTGCCGACTACGAAGTTGAAATTGATATTGAAGACGACGGCTCGGTTTTCGTCACAGGCGTAAAATCCGAGCAAGCGGAAAAAGCGGTTGAAGTGATTAAAAGTATCGCGCACGAATTTGTTCCGGGCGAAATCTTCACCGGACCAGTTGTCAGATTAATGGACTTTGGCGCTTTTATAGAATTAACCCCGGGCAACGACGGCATGGTGCACGTTTCCAAAATGGCGCCGTATCGCGTCGGCAGTCCGGCTGATTTTTTGAAAGCCGGGGATGTTGTGACGGTCAAAATCGACGAAATTGATGAAAAAGGCCGCGTTAATTTAACCATGAAAGATTGTCCGGAAAACGCTCATCTTTGGGTGGATAAAAAAGGCGAACAAACCGGCGAGTTCGGCGGCGGCTTCCGCCCGCGCTCAAGCTTTGGTGATCGCGGCGGCAATCGCGGGCCGAGAAGAGACAGAAGATAAAAATAATTCGCAATCAAAAATAAAACCGGTGTTCCAAAAATTCGGAACGCCGGTTTGTTTTAGAAAAGCTAATTTACAATTTTTATCCCATACTCATCCAAAATCGGTTTAATGATTTCTTCGGCCGCTTTATTTCGTTTAACAAAATCGTCCGGACTATTTTTTATACTACTACAATCCGTAATCTGACAAAATTCGGAAAAGCGTTCTAATAATCTTTCAACAATCTTCGCGGTTATGAAACCTTCCCAAATATAGAGCCGCCCCTCTTTTTTCATCATCTCAACTATTTTTTTTACTCCTGCCTCGTCGCACGGCAGGGAAAGTAATAAGTTGATTTCAAAAAAAGTAAAGTAGTCTTCCAAAAAGCTTTTGAGGTAAAACCGGTGGGTAGCAGGCCAGCAAACAACCTCTTGGTCTTTATCCGTGTCTATGTTTATCCATAAATTATCTGTCCACAAGTTCAATTCCTTTTTGGTCAAAATTTTAACCTCTCCGCTTTTGCTGATTGCTATTGCGATAGCTCTTGCGGGAAGCGTCCTTTGCTCCTTAACATAATACCGTATAGATAAAATCTTCACGCTGATTATTGCCAAAAGAACCAAACAAAATGAACAAAAAATGTTAACAAAATTAAATTTTCCGTTTCTGAAAAGAATAATCGCTATGACGGCCATTACTTCGAGCGTAAACAACGAGACGAAAAGCACAATCACCTTATAATTATTGACAATCTTCTGTTTAATACCGTCTTTCGCTATTCTAGAATAATAATAAGAAAAAGAATAATTCATGTCGCCTCCTTTAAATAAAAAGGTTAAAAGCTCTAACAATTCGGAACGCCGGTTTGTTTAGGGAAAACTAATTTACAATTTTTATCCCATACCCATCCAATAGGGGTTTAATGATTTCCTCGGCTGCTTTATTTAGTTTGGCAAAGTCTTCCGGCTCATTATTCGTTCCATAATCCGTAATCTGACAAAGTTCGGGAAAGTGTTTTGATAATTCCCGCGCTATCTTCGCGGTTATGAAATCTTCCCAATAATATGGCAGCTCTTCTTTTCTCATCACCTCAACCATTTTTTTTGTTCCTTCAATATCTTGCGGTCGAGAAAGCAGTAAATTAATTTCAAATAAAGATCGAATGTAATTTTGTAAAGAACAGGTTAAGCAAAACCGATAACTAGCAGGCCAGCAAACAATCTCTCGATCTTTATCGACGTCTAAGTCTGCCCACAAATTATCCGTCCACGAACTCAATTCTTTTCTATCCAAAATTTTAACCTCTCCGCTTTTGCTGATACTGATCGCGATTTCTCCCTCGGAAACCGCCCTTAGTGTCTTAACTTGATACCAAGCTATTAAAATCAAGCTGCCGATTGATAATAAAACAGCGGAACAAAAAGAATAAAAAAGATAAAGAAAATTAAATTTTGCGTTTCCGAAAAAAGGAAATGCCTTGAACATTGCCATCGTAAATACAAGACAAAAACTGGTCGGCAATATCCCTTTCCAAGAAAGTTCGGTAACCGCCTGTTTAATGCCGTCTTTCGCGCTTCTAGAATAATAATAAGAATGGTCGTACATGTCGCCTCCTTTGGTTATAAGTTGAATTGTCAAATTGCTATCCTAAATCAATTTACGATAACATAAAATTATAATTTTATCAATACTATTATAAACATAAATTTGCTTATTTTAAATGAAATATGTCAAATTTAAAAACTTTTTATCAATAAAATTGACAAAGTAGCCAGCTTTTGCTATTAATATCTATATGGACGAATCACTAACAAAACTATTAGGACAGGCGGGATTCACGGAAAAAGAGGCTGGGGTTTACCTGGCACTGCTTCAACTTGGCCAAGGCGATGTCACGGAAATCGCCAAAACCGCCGAGCTCAAACGCTCGATTGTTTACGTTTTATTGGAGGGACTGATAAAACGCGGTTATGCGGGAGAAATTCCGGAAAAAAAACCGGCCCGCTTCCAGGCGGCCGATCCGGCGACGATTCTCAACCAATTAAAAACCCTAACGAAAAATTTTTCCGAGATGCTGCCGCTCTTCCGAACTTTGCATAACAAAGGAAGGAGCCGGCCGAAGATATTTTATCAGGAGGATAAAAAAGCGATCTTAAAAACATTAGACGACATGAATCAATATGAAAAAGCTTTTTTTATCACCTCTTACCAGAGAATAGATTCTTGTTTTCCCGGGATGATGGAAAAATGGATTGCTGACTGGAAAAAAGGAGTGATTCCCGTCCGGGGAAGGCATATTGTCGGAAATAATTCCTTTGATTTGGGGGTGGGGCGCCGGCTTCAAAAAGAAATTGGGCAAAAAGTAAAATATTTGCCTGAAGTAGAAATGTTCACGATGGATCTTGCGATTTATGAAAAGAAACTAACGATTACCTCGCTGGAAGAAAATCCGTTCATGGTGACGATTGAATCGGGAGAGCTAATCAAGTCAATTAAAATTTTATTTGAAATAGCTTGGGAAAAAGCCGAGGAACTCCCGAAATAAATCATTTTGGCAATCGCGGCCCGCGCCGAGATCGACGCTAATTTTAGTTGATTAGTAAATTGGTTAACTGGTTTACAATAAAAAATGCTTGGGTTGATTGCCTGAGCATTTTTGGTTTAAAAAAATCTGCCTACCGGTTAAAGCAAGCAGATAGACGGCGTGTGTTTTTTTATTGGAACATCACCCAAATAAAATACACGAGGTACAAGGCAGAGATGCTCACCGATATTTTGGCGAGTGCTCCGCGCGGAGAGATGTCTTTTAAGTCGAGCCGTGCCGCAATCTCGGCATAACTCTCGCCCCCAACCAAACGATCAAAATCTTGAAATTTCATACAACCTCCGATTTAAAAAAAATGTTTACTAGGCTTAACTCCTTTTTATAAAAAACCAAACTAATATGACCAACGTCCTAAACAGAAAGGCTCCTTTAAGAGTCCGGGTCTCCCTGATTTTTCCTTATTTAACAATAGCACTTTTTATAATAACTGTCAATACCGCCATTTATCTTTTGTTTATTTTGTGTTATTCTGAAAATATTCAGTCGCTCTTGCAATATCGCTAAAAATCGGTTAAAATTCTTGCTCTAATGTTTTAATGTTTTTATGCTCCAATGATTTAACACTATGAACTTCCAACAAACTTGGTCCAGTAAAAAAATAGGTGAGCCGCACCGCCGTCCGACAAAAGTCCACGACCGGCATGGTTTTTCTTTTTGGCATTTTATTTTCAACAAAACATCTTTAAAAATAGTTGTTGTTTTGATTTTACTTGGTGTCATATCGCTGTTCGCGATGTTCGCCTGGTTTTCCCGTGATCTGCCAAATCCGAATCAATTAATGGACCGGCAAGTGGCGCAGAGCACAAAAATTTTTGACCGCACCGGAAAAATTCTGCTTTACGAAATTCACGGCGACCAGGCGCGCACCTTGGTCCAGCTCGCCAACATTCCTAATAATGTAAAATGGGCGACTATTGCCGTCGAGGATAAAAATTTTTATCAGCATAGCGGCTTTAGTTTTCTTTCTATTTTACGCACCGCCGTCACCGATGTAATATTTCATAAATCAGCCGGCGGCTCAACCTTAACTCAGCAGTTTATTAAGAACGCGGTGTTAACCAATGAAAAAACTTTTACCAGAAAAATCAAAGAGTTAATCTTGGCTTATAAATTGGAACAAAAATTTTCCAAGGATCAAATATTACAATTATATCTTAATGAAATTCCTTACGGCTCTACCGCCTATGGCGTGGAGGCGGCCAGCCAGCGCTATTTTAAAAAAGATGTGCAAAATATTGACTTAGCTGAAGCCGCTGTGCTTGCCGCTCTGCCGCAATCGCCAACTGTTTATTCTCCCTTTGGTTCACATAAGGCCTTGTTGATTAATCGCCAGCACTTAATTTTAGATATGATGGCTGAGCAAGGATATATCACTAAGGATCAGGCGACCGCGGCCAAAAATGAAGTTTTGGTTTTTGCTCCCGACGCGGAAAATATCACGGCGCCGCATTTCGTAATGTATGTTAAAGAGCAATTAACCGAACAATACGGCGAGGCGATGGTGGAACAAGGTGGTTTGAAAATTATCACGACTTTAAATATGGACGATCAAAAGGCGGCGGAAAAATCCATTGACGATTGGTGGACAAAAACAAAAATTGTTGATAAAAAAACCGGCAAAGAAAGTTCTTATAATAGTTTTGGCGCTTCCAATGCCGCGCTGATTTCGCTTGACCCGAAGACTGGACAAATCTTGGCGATGGTCGGCTCGCGCGATTATTTCAATGAAGATATTGACGGCCAAGTCAATATTACCACCTCTTTACGCCAACCCGGTTCATCGCTCAAACCAGTAATTTATTCGGCTTTGTTTTTAAAGGGTTATACTCCCAACACAATCCTTTATGATGTCTCAACTAATTTTTCTACCGATCCAAAAAATCCATATATTCCGCAAGATTTTACCGGCAAACAGCTTGGACCACTTACCATTCGCACCGCCCTACAAGGCTCGTTAAATATTCCGGCAGTCAAAGCAACATATTTGGCCGGCTTGGATAATATTATAAGTTTGGCTAAGTCTTTTGGCTATAGCAGTTTAAATGATCCGAGCCGCTTCGGCCTGTCGCTTGCTTTGGGCGGCGCCGAAGTTATGCCGCTGGAACATGCTGATGCTTACGCGATTTTCTCACAGGAAGGCATCTATCACCCGACAGCGGCCATCCTATCCGTCACCGATAAAAACGGCAATATTTTACAGCAGTGGCAGCCGCAATCCACCACTGTTTTAGACCAAAATGTGGCGCGTGAAATCACAAATATTTTGTCGGACAATAATGCCCGCGCTTATATGTTTGGCGCCCACAGCAATTTGCAATTAGGTGATCGTCCTGTCGCGGCCAAAACCGGAACAACAAATGATTATAAAGACGCTTGGCAAATGGGCTACACGCCATCAATCGTCACCGGCGTCTGGGTTGGCAATAGCGACAATAAGGCGATGAAAGCCAATGCTGAGGCGGTGAATGCGGCTGGGCCGATTTGGAATTCTTATATGCGCGCCGTGTTGGCTAATACGCCAATTGAACAATTTAATAAACCAAACATTCCAATTACCGGTAAACCGATTTTAGACGGTATTATTCCCGGCCAAGTTGTGAATATTGATAAAGCTACTGGACTTTTAGCCACCGATCTGACGCCGCCGGATATGATTATTCAAAAATCATTCCCACAAAACCATGACATACTTTATTATGTAGATAAGGACAATCCACTGGGCCCTGTACCAACCAATCCAAGTCAAGATCCACAATTCAATGAGTGGGAAAAAGATGTCCAGATTTGGGCGGCCAAATATTCCACCTCAACAGCCACGACTGCCACCGGCACGCCGCCGACAACTTATGACAATATTCATACCGCGGAGAACAAACCGACAATAAAAATTATCAGCCCGGCCAATAATTCAATTATCAGCGGCGATTCTTTAACCACGGACATCCAGGCTTCGGCGCCGCGCGGCATTTCTTCAGTAAATTATTACATCAATGGTAATCTCTTTGCCGAAAGATCCGGTAGTTTCTTTAATTTAAATAATCAATCTTTGGCTTTCTTGGCCAATGGTTATCACGAATTAAAAGTGGTGGCTTGTGATGATGTGGAAAATTGCGCTTCTGATGCGGTGGAAATTAATTTAGTCGGCGGTAATGAAAACATCAACACCACCTTCACCGCCGCGCTCACTTGGCCGCAAAACGGTTTAGCGCTAGGTGAAGGCGAGCTGCCGGCCAAATTGCAATTCCAACTATCCAATCCTAATCAAGTCGGCCGCCTTGAGGTATATTTACAAGACGCCAGTAATACTGTGTCTTTGTTGGGCACGATCAATTCTATCAATAATACTGTAATGCAGTTTATTTGGCCGGGTCCGAGGCAATCCGGAACCTATACACTTTTTGGCAAGGCCTACAGTTGGGAGGGTGATGTGATAAAAACAAATGCCACCGCCGTCACTATCACACGCTCTGTTAAATAATAATTTTGGAAAAAATAAACCCGCTAATTTCCTTAGCGGGTTTTTTGATTTGTTTTAAGTAATAAAATTTTTCAATCTTTTTAGACCTTCGGTTAAATCGGCTTGGCTGGCGGCATAGCACATCCGCACCCAGCCCGGCACTCCGGACTCGTCGCCCGGAACCATTGCCACCCCGTATTTTTCCAACTGTTCACAAAAAACAATTGAGCTTAGTAAGCCGGCTTTTGGCGGCACTTGAAAAAACAGATAAAAAGCTCCCTCCGGCCGGCAAAAATTTATATTCATTTCCCGCATCGTATTGATGACGATTTTTTTTCTTGCCGCGAATTCGTTTTTCATAATCTCAATTTCATCATCACACTCCGCCATAATTCCCGCCGCCAGCATTTGTCCAAAATTATTGGCGCCGCTGGAAAGCTGGCCTTGAATTGCGGTTAACCCCCTAACCACTTCCTGTTCCGCCACCACCCAGCCGACGCGATAACCCATCATCGCATAAGTCTTACTAAAACTGTTCACGGGAATAAAATTGTTATGCACAAAAATTTGCGATAAGGAGTTGTATTGAGACTGATTGGAAACAAAATGATCATACACTTCATCAGAAATAATCAAGCAATTATAATTTATTGCCAGTCGCCCCAAATTCAACAATTCCCACTCCTTCCAAATTCTACCGGTCGGATTAGTCGGGCTGTTTAAAATTATAATTTTAACGCCCTGCCGTTTAATCATCTCTTCCATTTTGGAAAAATCAATTCCTAATAACGGACCGCTGGTAGAAAATAAGGGAAAAACAATGGGAATCCCGCCGGCCATCTTAACCATTTCCGGATAACTAACCCAATACGGGTTAAATATCATCACCCGTTCAAAAGGGTTAAGAAATAATTTCAACAGCATGTTGATTGCCTGTTTGGCACCACCGGCTGAAATAAAAACATTTTTTTCACTCAAGTTTTTATTAAAAAAACCGCTGGCGAATTCTTTTTTGGCTTTCTCGGCAATTAACTTTCTTAACAATGGAATTCCTGCTACCGGCGAATATTTATTCGCGCCTTTGGCAGAGTCTATTAGCTCGGTGGCAATCCGCAAAGCTTTGTCTGATAAAGTAAAATCTGGTTGGCCGACGGTAAAATTTATAATACCGGCGCCATTTTTGTTTTTTTCCATCACCCGATCATTGATTAGCGCCGTGGCTGATGGTTTTAATTCTTTGGCATCCTGACCAAATTCTAAATCCATACTTCCTCCCGGTTTAGGTTAGTTTTTTATCAATTTCACTTAATTTTTTTATTAGTTGTAAACGAACGTCGGCCGCAAACGGATTATATTTATTCATATCTGCAAATAATTGCCAAGTGTCATTATCTACGGTTTCTTTAACCTTTAACAAGCGCTCAAACCCCAAAGTAGCGATTTCCTGACCACCAACACCTATCGCGCTTAACCCGCGCCCAATAAAGTGGACCAGGGCCAAACTTTTAGCTGTTTCACGGTCATGCTCCTCTGGTGTTGCCATAATAACCTTTAATTTAAGGCTTGTAAAGAGTTTTATTATTTTATTAATATTCTCTTGTTTAATTTTTAATGGGCAAAGAACAATTTGTTTGCCGTCTAAACTATCTTTAGCGCTGTCCGGCCCAAACATTGGATGGGTGCCAATTGTTTCAACCCCAGCCGCGGCCAATTCATTAAGCCACTCACAAGGATAAACTTTTACTGAACAAGTATCGGCTAAAATCGTGCCGGGTAATATTTTATTTTTAATTTCTTGCAACACTTTTTTTGTTTCAGAAATCGGTACGCATAAAATCAATAAATCAACTTTAAAAATTTCATCACCCGCCACCCATTTCACCCCCAGCGCCTTTGCCTCCGCGCTTTTATCTGAATGGTTGGTCACTAAAATCTCTGCTTGAGTTTTTAAATATTTGGCAAAAATTTGGCCAAAGCGGCCAAAACCAATAATTCCAATTTTCATAAAATATTTTTAAAAAGCGGCGTTTAAGCCGCTTTTTTAGAGACGAATAAAAAGGTTGTAAAATTAAATTTTAAATCTTGCACGCCTTCTTCTAAAACATCCAGGTTATAAATTTCCGCCGCTCGTTTTGGCGCGATTACCGCCGTATCAGCCGATAAAATCCCCTCACTTAAATCTTTCACCGCCTTTGCCGTGTCTTCCCATTGCACAATCTCCACATCCGGCCATTTTCTTTTTAAATACATCCGGCATTGTTTTAAAGCCTGATCATGGGAAACGATTTTTTTAATATCACTCGGGTTAATTCCTTTTTTAGCCATTAAGCAGTGGCGCACATCAATTTCAAAAATTTTTATAATATTAAAAATATACCGGCTCATCGCGTAAACCGCTTCATAAACAATACCGCCATTAGAATTTTCAATTGGGAAAACTCCATTATCAACTTCACCGGCATCAACAGCGCGTAAAACATTTTCCGCGGAAACCAAATAAACCAATTTATAAACATTAATTTTTTCTTTGTGGCAGTAATAATTCGCGGCTTCCTCGGAAAAACTTCCCTCCATTCCCGAGACACCTATTTTTAAACCCATATTTTTTTATTGCTTAATCGGCATAATAATATATAAATATCCTTTTTCACCCAGCGGTTTAATTAAGCAGGGTGTATTACCGTCGATCACCTCAATTTTTACTTTTTCCTCATCAATATTATTTAAACCGTCCAATAAATATTGATAATTAATAATAATTCCATTATCAATTCCCATCGTCTCCGCTTCAATCTTCACAATATTTTCGCCGGTGGTGCCGGAAGCTGATGAAACTATTAATTGATTTTTACCTTCCGGGAAATCTAAATTTATATCATTAATTCCGCTTTTGGAAAATAGCGCTGAAGCTTTAATCGCTCTGATTAATTCCGCGCGATCTAAAACGGCGGTGGTTTTTCCCGCAGCCGGGATAATTTGCCGATAATCAGGATATTGCCCCTCGATCAACCGGGAAATAAGCTCAGTATTATCTATAACGAATAAAATTTGGTTGTCGCCGATATAAAAATCAATTTCTTTTTTTATTTCACCTTGTTCAACACCGGACAAAATTCGTAATAATTCTTGCACGGTTCGCGCCGGGACGATAATTTTTTGTTCCGCGGTGTTTTTATTTTCACCCACATCTTCTTTTATTTCTAACTCTTTTTCCGCTAAACGGTAACTGTCAGTAGCGGCTAAAATTAATTTATTTTTAATAATTGTAAATAAAACACCGGATAATTCAATTCTTGACTCGCTGGAAGCGGCGGCAAACACAGTTTTAGCTAAGGCGCGGCGAAAATCATCAGTTTTGATGGTTTTTTTATTCTTCCGCTCTATTTGTGGGATAAGCGGAAAGTCTTCACTAGCCTCGGTTTTTATTTTTGTTTTATAGTTTTCACACTCTAAATTTAAAACACCAACCTCTTTAATTAAGTCTATTTTTTTATTAGGCAATAAATTTATATAATCGGAAAAAATTTTCGC
>Ga0182027_10013282_pt1 | contig 11499 bp, 6 predicted proteins | sample 712E1DmetaG_FD_121300 | JGI IMG/M metagenome (GOLD analysis project Ga0182027, IMG submission 121300) | Permafrost microbial communities from Stordalen Mire, Sweden - 712E1D metaG (Illumina Assembly) | ecosystem: Environmental > Terrestrial > Soil > Wetlands > Permafrost | place: Sweden...
CCTGCTCGTGCGCCTCGACCGAGCCGCAGGTGGTCATGATCACGTCCGGCCCGCGTCCGCCGGTCTCCTCCAGGCAGCGCGCCACCACGTCCTCCTCCTCGCTGGCGATATAGACGTCAGCGCCGTAGGCCTTGGCGATTTCCATTCGCTTTTTGCTTCGCTGGGTAGCGATGACCTTGGTCGCGCCCATCACGCGCGCCAGGTCGATCATCATGCAGCCGATCGGCCCCAGGCCCATGATGGCGATGGTTTTGCCCAGCGACATGCCGACCAGCTCCAGCCCGTTGATCGCGCAGGCCAGCGGCTCGGCCAGGGCCGCCTGGTCGAAGGAGAGCGCGTCGGAAAAGGGCGTCACCGGCCCCTCCTCCAGCACCAGGCGCGGCAGTTTCATGAACTGGGCGAAGCCGCCGGGGATTTGATAGCCGATGGCGTAATTAATCTCGCAGTTGTTGCCCAGCCCATCGCGGCACCAGGCGCACTGGCCGCAGGGAACGTCGGCGCCGATGGCCACCCTTTGGCCTTCCTTGACCCGGGTTACGTTTTTGCCGGCCTTGACGATCACGCCGGACATCTCGTGGCCGATAATGGCGGGCGTTTTCACGCGCGGGTTGCCGTGGTGCAGGATGCGCACATCCGAACCGCAGATGCAAACCGACTCGACGCGCAGGAGGGCCGAATCGTCATCCAGGACAGGATCGGGGACGGTCTTGTAGGTGAGGGTGTTGAGTTCTTCGAGAACGGCGGCTTGCATGATGCAGGTCCTTTCATGAAATACTGTTGTAACCACCGATCAACACGGATGAACACTGATTCAGGCGGTTTATTGGATCTTAAAATTAAGGACGTGTATTTATGGGGTGACACGATCTTCAACCTTCAAAATTATTGTTCCATCAGGGTTCATTGGTGTTGATTCGTGGTTGATGCTTCTCCTGATGAAGGATCAGGCTGGACAAGCACCTTGGAGAAAAATTCGCTCTGGTCGCGCATCATGCGCAGGGCCGCGAAGGCTTCGTCCAGGAGGATTTTGTGGGTGATCAGCGGCCGGAGGTCAATCGCCTTGGCGGCCATCGCCTCGAGCACGGCGCGCCAATCATCGCGGTTGCCGGCGGCGTTGTAATCGGAGTTCCATGTGCCCAGGATAGACACCTCGCGGCGCATGAGCTGCGAGATCAGACTGGCGCTCAGCGTCACGTCGCCGCTGGGGTTGCCCAGCAGCACGACCCGCCCGCCGCGCCGCGCCAGCGCCAGCGCCTGAAGCGTCGTCGGCGCCACGCCGGCCGCCTCGATGCAGACGTCGGCCCCCTGGCCCTCGGTCAGGCTCCCGATCGCGCTGTCGGGCGTGGTCTCGCGCACGTCATAAGCATGGGGAAAACCCATCTTCCGCGCCAGCGCCAGCTTCTCCGGAACCAAGTCGAAAAGGACCACCTGGAACGCCCCCATCACGCGCGCCCATTGCGCGACCATCAGCCCGATCGGCCCCGCGCCGAAAATCGCCACCGTCTGCCCGAGCAGACTCTCGCCCACACGCCGGAGCGCGTGCAGCGCCACTGCCGCCGGCTCGGTCATCGCGGCTTCTTCCAGTGACACGCCTTCAGGCACGCGGAGCAGATTGCGCTCGGGCACGGCCACGAACTGCGCAAACGCGCCGTCGCGCCGCGAGCCCAAGTAATCGTAATCCGAGCACTGGACGAACTTGCCCTCCTCGCAGGCCGGGCAGCGGCCGCACCAGAGCAGCGGAAAAACCGCCACGCGGTCGCCGGGCGCGAAGCTGCGCATATCCGCGCCGCACTCCTCGATCGTGCCGGCGAACTCATGGCCGCAAATCGTCGGAAAGTGATACGTCCCGTGAACAAACGTGCGCGGGATATCCGACCCGCACACGCCGCAAAAAGCGACGCGCACCAGCGCCTCGCCGGGCTTGGGGACCGGGCGCGGAACCTGTTCCAGCCGGGCGTCGCCCACCGCGTGCAGCACCAGAGCGCGCATGGCGCCCGCTTCCGCGCTTGATGAGTTGCTATTCATTTTGTAACTCCAAAGGTTTTGGATGGGGCTTTGCCGATCCCCAGGCCAAGCGCGATCGCCTCGCGCGTGCGGCGCATGTTTTCGCCCAGCGAAGCGCCAGCGTGGAAAAGGCTGCTCGATCCGGCGACCAGGATCGCGCCGCCGGCCGCCACCATCCGCGGGATGTTTTCGAAGCTGACGTTGCCGTCCACCTCGATGGGGATGGTCAGGCCGCGCTGGTCCAGGGTGCGGCGGCAGTCGGCGATCTTGCGCAAGGCCGAGGGGACCAGCGCCTGGCCGGCAAATCCGGGGTTGACGGTCATGAGCAGGACAAAATCGAGCTGTTCGAGCACGTAATCGAACGCCGCGAGCGGCGTGGCCGGATTAAGCGCGACGCCGGCCTTGATCCCGTGGCCGCGGATCAGCGCCAGCGTGCGGTCCAGATGCGGGGCCGATTCGGCGTGAACCGAGATTTGCTGGGCGCCGATTTCCGCGCACCGCTCGACGAAGAAATCGTTGTTATCCACCATCAGGTGCACGTCGAAGGGGAGGCTGGTTTTGCCGCGCAGCCCGCGCAAGACTTCCAACCCCAGCGGCATGTTGGGCACAAAATGCGCGTCCATGAGGTCGAAATGCAGCAGGTCCGCGCCGGCCTGTTCCAGGCGGCGCACGCTTTCCTCCAGGTGACAGATATCGGCGCACATGATCGAGGGGGCGAGCCGAATCGCGCGCTCCGCCGCCACGGACTTGCCCGCGCCATTGCCGCCGCTGATGGCCTGAACCTTGCGCCCGCCCCGCGCCGGCGCGGCTTCAGCGCTCGGCGTGGCGAACGCGGCCTTGACGTGGCGCAGCGACGCGCGCAGGGCGTCCTCCAGCAGGCCGTCGGTATAGTCCCGGCCGAGCTTGGGCCCGCCCATCTCCAGGTATCCGATCAGCTCGCGCTGGGGGAGCTTATCGGCGTGGGTCAGGAGCAGGTCGCGCACGGCTTCGACGCTGACGATGCCGCGCCGGCGTTCGTCCTCGCCAAAGCCAAACGTGGAACTAAAGATGGCGTCGGTATTCTTGAGATGAACCTCGGTGGTGTACGGAAGCGCCGCTTCCAGGAGTTGCATATTGTCCCAGATGACCTGGCGATCGGGGTCGGCATAACCGTGAGAGACGTCCAGGCAAAAACCGATGCTCGATGTGCTGTCGGCGTTCTCGCGATGCCAGGCCAGCAATTCCTTGGCCATGGCGCGCATTTCGTCGGGCAGCGTGGGCGGCTCGGCCAGGCAGCTCATCGGCTCGATCCCCAGCACCTTGACCCCGCACTCGTGGGCGTGGCGCATCAGGTGTTTCATGTTTTCCAGGTAACAGCGGATGCCCGCGGCCTTCAGCCCCATTTGGTCGCGCAGCGTGGCGCCGGGGTTCGAGCCGACCGAGCGCGCGCCGACCAGCGCCCCGATCTCGATCAGCCGCTCGAAGTTGCGCCGGGCCACGGCTTCCCAATGCGCATCGCCGCGAAAGAACCCGCCTAGTTCGCGGTGGGCGGTGAAGATGCTGGCGATCTGGAGGCCGAAGTCCTCGGCCTGGCGGCGCAGCTCGCGGAAGGTCTCGTCGGGAAGCTGGTAGATCTCAAAGAACGTGCCGAGCTGCACGTAACGGATGCCTTCCTCGGCCAGCAGGCGGAAGAGCCACGGGTAGCTGTAGCGGTACTGAATCGGATCGGTTTTGATGCCAATCTGGAGTTGAAGCGGTGTGGTCATACGGGTAAAATCTCTCCAAGATCCGAAGCACGGGATGATCGTTGGAGATTTTGTATCAAACAATATGAGCACTTGCAACCAAAATATGATTGTAAGTGATTATTAGTGATACGAAATGATTGGAGTCGCGCGCCTATTTCGTCTCTAAACGCAGAACCGTCAGCGAATGAGGCGGAAAAATATAGGAGAAATGTTCTCCCAATCCGGAGATGGGGCGGGTGACCGGCGCGACCTTCTTCGGCGCGCCGAGCGTGTTCTCGTCGGTGACGGTCGCCGAGGTCAACGTCGTGGCCGACCCGGACGCGGCGACTTCCCGCACCCCCTTGACCTCGACCTGAACCGGCTCGGGCGTTTCGGCGAAATTGACCGCTTTCACGATCAGCTCGCCGCTCTTTTCCACGCGATTGGCGATGGCCTCGATTTGGGGCATCGTCTGCCCGGTTTGGGCGATGTCCTGGATATGAAGAACCTTGCGCCCATCCAGCCGCGCGGTGAGTTCGTTGCCCTGGATGCGCGCCTCGATGTCGTACCACCGGCCGGTCTGGATCGGCTCGGCCGGAGTCTTTTGTTCGCCGACGTTCAGGGTGACCCAGCCCACCTGGCTTGCGACGGCGCAGCCCGCATGGCCCGAGCCGCCGAAGTTCAAAGTGACGTAGCTGCTGAGGTCGCGGGCGCGCAACAGGACCAGGAATCCCCCGTTCCCGCCCAGCTTGCGAGCCTTGACTTTGAGGGTCACGTCGGTCCAATGGGGATCGCCATGAAAGGCAAGAGCTATGTTCGCATAGAGGCTGCGGGAGGTTTGCCGGTACGCGCCGTCTTGGACCGACCACGCGCCGCGTTCGTTCCAGGCGCCCCCCGCCCGCCAGCCGTCCGTCCCGCGACTGAAGTCGGACGCGTAGAGGAGCTTGTCGCCCCGGATGACCCGGACGTCCTTGAATTCCGCCGTGGCGTCGTCGGTGCCCAGGCCGATCCCCCCGCTGGTGAGAGAGGCGGTTAGAGGGGTCGCCGGACACGTCACGCGGGTGGGCAGGGCCGTGTCGCCCCGGTTGACGGCGAAGAGCTGCTGCACGTAATACGAAGGCGTTCCAAAGCACGAGGTTTGATCGAAATTGATCAGATCGGGATCCCAACCGCGGTAATGCACGTTGACAAAAAGCGGCGCATAAGAGGCCATGGCGACCAGGTCGGCGTTGCGCTCCAGGCCGATCATGAACGCCGCCTCGCCCAGCGCGCCTTTGAGGTTGCCCAGGCCGATGTCGATGCGCGAGGCATATTCGCCGACATAGACCTTGGCGCCATCGCGACTCTGGCCGTCGTAAAGGTGCGCGTTGGCGCGGAACCATTCGGGCGAACTGTAAAAGTGATCGTCGCGCAGATCGGCAGGCACACCGGGCGTGGGGCTGTCGGCCACCACTTTTATTTCCGGATAGCGCGCTTTGATCGCGTGATAAAACTTGGCGTAGCGCACCTGGTAATCCGGCCCCCAGTTTTCGTTGCCGATTTCAATCATCTTGAGTCCGAAGGGCCGGGGGTGGCCGTTTTTCGCGCGCAACGCGCCCCAGCGGCTGCCCGCCGAAGACGGCGGGACGCCCGCCGGCCCGTTGGCATATTCAATGGCGTCCAGCGCATCCTGGACCCACTCGCCCAATTGCTCGAGGGGCGCCGTCTGGCCGCTGAGCAACTGACAGCTCATGCCGCAATTGATCACCAAGAGAGGCTCGGCCTTCAAATCCTCGCAAAGCTGCAAGTATTCGTGGTATCCCAGACCGTCGCTCGAATGGTATCCGGCCAGCGCCCAGCGCCCCGGCCGTTCGGCGATGTCGCCGATGGTCTTTTTCCAGCGCAAGGCATCGGCGATGACCATCCCCTCGACAAAACAGCCGCCGGGAAAGCGCAAAAACGCCGGGTGCAGGTCGGCCAGCATTTGGGACAGATCGGGGCGCAGGCCACCCGGGCGATTCTTGAACGTCTCGCGCGGAAAGAGGGAGACCATGTCCAGCCAGAGCGTCCCCGGCGCGGCGGCGCTGAGCACGAGCCGGGCGTCGCGGCAATCGCCGCCGCTCTTCAGCGTGCCCGCGTAGCGCCGCCAGTCCGGCCCCAGATCGCCCGATGAAGCGCGCGCCAGCACCTTGCCGTCGGTCTGCTCCAGCGTCACGCTCAGCGGGCCACGGAAGGTTGGGTTGCAGCGGGCATAAAAAGAAAAATCGTACTTCGCGTCTTTGACTAGCGGGATGCCCCAGAAGCCCTCGTTGGCCAGTCCGACGCGGCCGCCCGCCGCCACCCGCTCGATCTTCAGTCGGGCGGCATGGGGATTGGCCGCGTTGAGCGGCCGGGAAGCGTCGAGGGCCAGGCTCCCCTCACCATGCTGCGTGACGAGCTTCCAGCACGGCAGGGGATCCCGGCCCGGCCAGTCAACGGCGAATCCCCCCGGGCGCCCGTCCTCGGGCGGGCCGACCGCCTTGCCGCCCCGGATCGTCAGCCCCTCGGGAGGCATGCTTTCCTCAAAGCTGCGATTGCTCACGAGTTCGGCATAAAGGCCGCCATCGCCGGAGTGATTGGTCTCCTCAAAAAAGATGCCGTAAAGCAGCGGGCTGATCGGAAGCCCCGGCGCCCCGGCGTCGATCGTGAGGGTAGCTTGATTCCCCCCGGTCGCGATTCCTCCCAGCCCCAAGGCGAGCAATGTGGCGAGTGTCGCGATTTTCATGGGGGATCCGCCGCCGGCCCAAAGCTATTCGGTTTTGTCAATCCACGCACCCTGGAACATGAAGCCCAGGCTTCGGGCGTCATCACTGGAGGGATCCACGTCGGTGGGTCGCCATGTGGGGTATTGCAGGTTCACCTCCAGGTTTTGCACGCTCTGGGCCAGATGCAGGGGGACCTGGAGCATATTGCCGCCTTCCTGAAGATTTAAGTCGGCCGGGGCCAAGGCATTGGCGTCGACCCGCACCCTGAGTGTCGGAACCAAGTGTGCAAGGAACAGGTTCAGGGTGAGCAGATAGTGGCCCGCGGCGAAGTTTTGCTCGAAGCGCAGCCGGCTGCATCCATCGATGCTCCAGCGCCAGACGGAACCCGCCGGGCCGGTTTCGACGGCTCCCCAACCGGCGTCCGGCTCGATCTGTTCGAGGCGGACCGTGGCGACGCGGTTGATAAACGGCGGGGGTGCTGGCGGCGGATTGCGCCAATGGGTGATCTGATGGTGAAGGGTCTTGATGACCTTCTGGCTCAGCGAGGCGGGGTTGATCCGTGCAATCTCACTCGGGCTGGCGCAAAGGCCAATCTGGGCCACCGACATGCCCAGGGTGCGCCTGACCGTCCAGTGGGCCTGGTCGGCGGGGTCCTTGCGGGCGCGTAGCGAGTGCAGGCTGACATGGAGCAGTTCATCACGAAACGACCCGATTTCCAGGTGATGGATCCCCCAGCGGAGGGGGATCTCCAGTTGCCCGACCGGCTGGCCGTTGATGCTTACCGCGACGGTTTGCCCTTCGGGCAGCCCGGCGGCTTCGAGGAACAAGAGGCCCTGGCCGTTGTTCTTGAGGAAGACCTCGCTGTGCGAGCGGCTCCAGCGGAAGACCGAACCCCAGCGCGTGGTCTCCGGGGGGTACCATCCCATGCCGATCAGATCCTCGCTGCCCATGTGCATGATCGAACCCGGCTGGCGGCTCATGTCCTTGGGATACCAGAGTGCCTTGCGGCAATTGAGGCAATATTCCGGGGGATTTCCAAGCGCCAGGCCCTCGCGCATGGCTTGGAAGGCGGCATTGTGCCAGATTTCGCTAAACGCGTTTTCTTTTAGATTGCCGAAGGCCTCGGGGTAGTGGCAACAGGGGTAAACGCCGCCGTTGGAATCGATGAATGGGATTTCCCAAGCGGCATTGCAGGTGGGCACCAGGTGACGGCGGCGGATTTCCTCACGGTTTGGGAAATACAACAGACCCGTTTTTTCGAGGGTTTCCGTCTTGCCCAAGTCATGGTCCATCTGGTCGGGGAATTCGATGATCAGGTTGACGTTGAGCCGGCGGGCCAGTTCCTGCCCTTCCTTCAGCAACCGGACCGAGTTTTTGTTCAGGCGGTAGTCGCGGGCTTCGGGACGGAAGTCGCTGAAGTGCATCACTTGCACGACGAGCCAATGGACCGGAAAATGATGAAGCCGTTGGATCAGCGGTTTGAGTTCCCCGGCCGATTCGTCGTGGAAGAGCATCGCCACGCCGAGGCCGGGCGTCCGGCTGTGCGCGGCGTCGCGAATCTTGGCCAGCCCCCGGATATTATCCAGAATTCTTTTCAGCGGCGGCGAACCCGGACGCAGCCGCGCGTATCCCTCCGCCGTCCCGGCATCCAGCGAGACGGTGATATGGCCCACCTGCTGTTCGACCAGCTTGCGGCTGCGTTGCTCGTTCAGGAGCGAGGCGTTGGTCGTGATCGACAGGCAGACGCCGTGCTCGCGCATCAAGCCGATCAGGTCGTCCAGGGTCCGGCCCATCAGCGATTCACCCCAGCCCGAGACGCACGCCGAGTCCACGAAGGGGAGCGCTTCGCCCAGGCGCTCCAGCACTTCGAGCGACTGGAAATCGCTGGAATTGCCAAAACTCATCGTCCGGCGGCAATTGGGGCATTTCAGATTGCAGAGTCGGGTGGTTTCGATCTGAAGCCTGGTTGGATAGGCCGTCCCCCCCCGAAGCAGATAGCTGTTCGGGTTATAATCCATCAGACCTGGGTCTCGCCTTCGATTTCTTCCGTCTTCTCACGCATCGGCACATGCTCGACCGTGTTTTTAGACAGGAGGAAATCCGACAGCTTGCGCGCGGCCAGGTTGTCGCGAAACTGATCGAGCTGTTTCTGGGCTTCCAGACGCGCGCGCACGGCCAGCGGCTTGCGCCCGGTCTTTTCGGCGACCGCCTCGATTTCCTTCTCCACGTCCTCGTCGTTGATTTGCAGCTTCTCGGCCTTGCCGATTTCGTTGAGCAAGAGCTGGACCTTGACTCGTTCGTCGGCGCCCGAGCGCTGGTCGGCCAGATACTTTTCGGTGTCATGCACGACCTGCTCCAGGCGCAGGCCCATCCGCGAGAGCTGATGCTGGTCTTCCATGATCTGACGATAGGTCTGGTGGGCGAGCAGCGAGCGCGGCGTGTCGATCGGGTTGTGCTCGAGCAGTTCATGGTAGAGCTTGTGTAGCGCCTCGCCGCGCTGGCGCTCCGTCTCGGCCTCTTCCAGGGTCTGGCGGGTCTTGACCTTGAGGTCCTCGAGCGTCGCGTACTCGCCCAGGTCCTTGGCGAACTCGTCGTCGAGCGCCGGCAGCTTGTTCATCTTGATTTCGCGCACGGTCAGCGTGTAGTGGTCGGTGTGGACGACTTCCTCGCCGCGGCGGTTGGTCGCCTTGTGTTCGATGTCGGCCTGGACCGTCTCGCCGGCCTTTTTTCCGACGATCCCGCCGGTCAGAGGCTCGGGGAGCTGGGACTTGAAATCGTACAGGAGCTGGCCCGTCTTGGAGAGGTTCTCCATTAGCTCGCCGAGGCTGTTGCGCACTTCCAGGTCCACGACGATGGCGTCGCCGGGGTTGACCTGGGCGCCTTCGGGAGCGTTCTCCACGACCGCGTTTTCCTTGCGCAGCGCTTCGAGGCGCTGCTCGACCATGGCGTCGGTCACCGGGCGCACCTCGACCTCGACCTTGAGCCCCTGATACTGCTTGAGCTCGATTTTGGGCTCGACTTCGCCGTCGATCTCGATCGCCACCGGGCCGCCGTCCTCGGGGATGGCGTGGCTCTTGACCTCGGGCCGGATGATAAACTTGAAGCCCTGCTTGAGCGTTTCCTGGCGCAGGACGTTGGTGGCCACCTGGCGTACGGTGTCGCGCAGGGCCTCCTCGCCCATGCGGATCTGCAGCAGCTTGATCGGCGCCTTCCCCTTGCGGAATCCGGGCAGCGTGGCCTCTTTTTGCAGGTCCTTGAACAGGCGGGTCTGCTCGGCCTCATACGCCTCGCGCGCCACCTCGAACTTGAGCGCCAGAACCGAGCCCGGCTGATCCTCGCGGCTCACCAGCGTGTAGCCGATGTCCTCGATGGTCCGGTGGGTGGCCTCTTCGGCCTTCTTCTTGCCCTCTTCGGTCAGGTCCTCCAGTTCGATCTGAATCCTTTTGGACTTGTCCTCTTCTTCCGCCACCGCGGTGGCCGTCTCGGCGCCGGCCGCATCTTGAGGCGCCGCATCCTGATCCGCCGCATCCTGATCTTTGGTTTCTTCGCTCATCGCTATTCCTTTGGCTTCAGACCTCGGCTGGCGGGAACGTCCCACCCTGCCCAAACATTACATTTTTGACACTGAACGAGGTTTTTGCAAGGACTTTCGGGCGGACGAGTTGTCCATGAAGCCAGCGGCTTCACAACGGCGAACGAAAACGTGTCCTTTAGGTCCTTTTCGTCCTTTGACTATTCTCGAGAGAGCTTAAGAAAGTTGACTGAGGGGGATCCCCTCATCGATCAGCATGATCGGGATGCCGTCAAGGATCGAGTAAACGATGGCGCCATCCTCGCGCAGCAGGGCGCCGGTCAGCGGTTCCTTGAGCGCGCCGCCGGCCCGGTTGAGCAGCTCTCCCGCCGCCTGGCGGGCCTGCAAGCGGGCGAGCAGATCGGCCGGAGCCAGGCTCACGCGCTGGTGCGTCTCGGGGCAAACGAGGATTTCGAGCAATTCCGCAGACAGATCCGCCATGGGAGGCACCCTTCCGATCCTTCTTTTCTTCTGATCCGGGACGCATCAGGTCTGAAACGCCAGCCGGTCCTTCCCATCTTCAGTTTTTTGGGTGGAAATGCAAATAAATCTTCACAGTTCACCCCTGCTGAGCGAAGATAACGCACGCCACACGGGCTCGCGAATGACGATGACGATGACGATGACGAGCACGAGCACGAAAAGATCAGAATAGGCCACCACCCATGACCGAAACAACCCCACAAGCTCCCGATCCGGCGCGCCAGGTGGGGGCGTTGACCCTGCCGACCGACCGACCGTTCCTGATCGCCGGGCCGTGCGTGATCGAATCCGAGGCCCACACGCTGGAACTGGCCGCGCGGATCGCCGAGATTGCCGCCCGCGCCGGCATCCCCTATATCTTCAAAGCTTCCTTTGACAAGGCCAACCGCACCTCGATCCATTCCTATCGCGGCCCGGGGCTTAAGGAGGGGCTGCGCATCCTCGCGCGGGTCAAGGCCGAGCTCGGCCTGCCGATTCTGACCGACTATCACGACGCCGCGCAGGCCGGCGCGGTCGCCGAGGTGGCCGACGTCTTGCAGGTGCCGGCCTTCCTCTGCCGCCAGACCGACCTGATCGTCGCCGGGGTCAAGACCGGCGCCGTGGTCAACATCAAGAAGGGGCAGTTCGTCGCCCCCTGGGACCTGGAACATTCGGTCGCGAAGGCGCGCGAGGCGGGGGGGCGGCGGATCTGGGTCACCGAGCGCGGGGCCTCGTTCGGTTACAACAACCTGGTGACCGACCTGCGTTCGCTGGTGGTGATGAGCCGCTGGGGCTGCCCGGTGGTCTTCGACGCCACGCACAGCGTGCAGCTCCCGAGCGGGGCCGGCGGCCAGAGCGGCGGCCAGCGCGAATATATCGAGCCGCTGGTGCGCGCGGCGGTGGCCGTCGGGATCGACGCGATCTTCGTGGAAGTCCACGAACGGCCCGACCAGGCCTTGTGTGACGGTCCCAACGCGCTCCCGCTCGATCGCCTGGCGGCCCTGCTCGACCAGATTAAAAAGATCGATCGGGC
>Ga0182027_10013283_pt1 | contig 11497 bp, 12 predicted proteins | sample 712E1DmetaG_FD_121300 | JGI IMG/M metagenome (GOLD analysis project Ga0182027, IMG submission 121300) | Permafrost microbial communities from Stordalen Mire, Sweden - 712E1D metaG (Illumina Assembly) | ecosystem: Environmental > Terrestrial > Soil > Wetlands > Permafrost | place: Sweden...
CCGGACGCACCTTCCCTGAGCAGATCACGCTGTATAAATCCGTGGGCGTGGCAGATCAGGATGCTATCGCCGCGCACCTGGTGCTGGAAGCAGCCGTGAAGCAGGGCGTGGGGCGGAAAGTGGAAATAAGTTGATAGTCGAAAGTTCATAGTTGATAGCTGAAAGTCCAAAACGAGGAGGTAACTCCGCGTTGGTTTGTTTTGCACATGTAACTATCAACTATCGACTATTGACCTCGGAAGATTCTCACATGCCTACCAAACCTACCATGACCCTCGACCGGGTTCTCTCGCGCTTTGGCCTTGCTTCGCGCACGGTGTCGCGTGAGGCAATTCTGGCGGGCCGGATGAAGGTCAACGGCCGCACTGTGCGTGACCCGGACGTTTGGGTCACTCCCGATCGCGACACGATCCAATTAGACGGCCAGCATCTGAAGCCGGCGCGCAAACGCTACCTGCTTTTCTATAAGCCCAAAGGGGTCATCACCAGCCATGGCGACCGCGCCGGCCGCGAGACGATTTACGAGTATCTGGGCGATGACAACAAATGGGTCGCTCCCGTGGGCAGGCTGGATAAGGACAGTAGCGGGCTCCTGCTGCTCACCAACGACACGCAATTCGCAGATTTCATACTGAGTCCGGAATCCGGAATCGCCAAGACCTACCTGGTGAAGACTAATGCGTTGCTAAGCGACGAGGTGATTGCCCGGCTCAATTCCGGGGTGGAAATGAAACGCGGCGATTTCGCGCAACCGGTCAGTGTGCGGCGGCGCGAAGACCGCGGCAAGTATACCTGGCTGGATGTTGTTTTGACGGAAGGCAAGAACCGCGAAGTGCGGCGCATGCTTGAAGCCGTGGGGTATGTCGTCTTGAAGTTGGTGCGCACGCGAATTGGGCCGTTGACTCTGGAGGGCTTGCAGGTCGGTAAGTGGCGGGACCTTACCGCAGCCGAACTCGCCTCTCTCCGGCAGGGTAGAAAACGGTAACCCTGCGCCAAGTGAGGTTTGGCTAAATCCCAGGTCCAACGCCTGCCCATATGCCGCCGCAAATTTGTTTTGCGGCTCGGCACATCTACCAACCTTGGGCATAAGTCCGGCATCCTATAATTGTCTACAGGGCATTCTTCGGACCATCTCAGTTAAGCCAGCGAATAGAAAGGGCAGCGATTCGGCCAATGCCAATTGCCGTAGCCAACGACAAACGTTACGCAGAGTCGGTAAACCCGCAATGGGTCCGCCTGCTGGACGTTCTGCAAATGAACGTGCCATTTGCACAATGCGAAGGCGCCGAGCTTTTTCGGCCGGATGGAACGCGAATCCTCGACTTTCTCTCCGGTTATTGTGTTCACAATACGGGTCACAATCATCCCCATATTATTGCTGCTCTGAAAGAAGAGCTTGACCGAAGCGGGCCCGTGATGTTGCAGAGCAATGTGCCCGAACTCGCCGGGGAACTTGCCCACCGTCTCTGCGAAAGCGCTGGGGGACGCCTGAAGAAAGCGCATTTCACCAGCTCCGGCAGCGAAGGTGTGGAAGCGGCCATCAAGTTTGCGCGTGCCCACACCGGACGCACGGGCTTGCTCTCCACCGAAGGCGCTTTTCATGGACTCACGTGTGGCGCCCTTTCGTTGATGGGCAGCGGGTTTTGGCGTGAAGGTTTCGGCCCGCTATTGCCGGATACGAAACAGATTCCGTTCGGGGACTGGAAGAGTCTGGAAGCGGAGCTGGCAACGAAAGAGTTCGCCGCCTTCATTGTGGAGACGATTCAGGGCGAAGGCGGCATCCGGATTCCCGATGCGCAGTACTTGCAAAAGGCCCAGGCAATCTGCCGTCGGTATGGCAGCCTGTTCATCCTGGATGAAGTTCAGACGGGCCTGTACCGCACGGGCAAGTTCCTGGCCGCGCAGCATTTTGGGCTTGATCCCGACATAGTCATTCTCGCCAAAGCATTGAGCGGTGGGCTGGTGCCGGTGGGCGCTGTCCTGATAACGGACAAAGTCTACGACTCAGTTTATAGCTCCCTCCATCGGGCCTTTATTCACACTTCGACCTATTCCGAAAACAATCTTGCCATGCGTGCCGGACTCGCTACACTAGATGTGCTTGAATCCGAGCGGCTGGGGGCGCGTGCGCTGTCCACGGGCCAATACCTGCGCCAGCGGCTGCAAAACGTGCTCGGCGGTTATGAGATGGTGAAAGAGGTAAGAGGCTTGGGCCTATTCTGTGGGGTTGAGTTCCAGGCGCCGCGGCAATGGGCGTTGCGGGCTTCCTACGAGGCTTTCAAGCGAATCCACCCGGGAATGTTTGGGCAGATGCTGGTGATGAATCTCTTCCGGGAAAAGGGCATCCTTACCCAGATTTGCGGAAACAACTTCCAAGTGCTCAAGGTGGCGCCACCCTTGATGGTGGAGGATGAGCAGGTTGACGAATTTGTAACCAAACTGGCCGAGGTTGTGGAATCGATTCACTCCACCACCACCTTCTGGTCAGAAGCGCTCGGGCTGGCCCGGCGCGTGGTAAATATTTGAGAGGGGCAAACACAGATAATCCATGAGCTGTCACGGCCGCGATTGACTCTACCCGCGCCGTGAGCCGACGGCCTTTACAAATTATGCCCTCGCCAACAATTTCTCTCCTATTTCTGGCCATGACGCAGGGAGTCTTGGGTCCGATCAGCGCCTCACTGCCATCCTCAACGCCGCTTGATCTGGGCTATCGCCAGATGTACAACCTCGAGTTTAATGATGCGCACAAAACTTTCCAGGCTTACCTCAAAGCACATCCCACAGATCCCATCGGTCCCACCTCGGAGGGAGCGGCGTACCTGTTTGATGAATTCAACCGGCTGGGAGTTTTGCAAACTGAGTTATTCGTGGACGACGACAAATTCAAGGGACGGGAGAAGCCCTCGCCAGACCCAGCCGTGCGGGAGAAGTTTAATGGGGCGATCGCGCGAAGCCAGCAATTAGCGGACGCCATCCTTCAGCATTCGCCTAATGACCATAACGCCTTGTTCGCCACCGTGCTGAATTTGGGCCTCGAATCAGATTACCTAGCGCTGGTGGAAAAGCGCGACCTGGCCGCCCTTTCGAATACCAAGCGCGCCGGATTGGCGGCGGAGAAGCTGCTGGCTGCTGATCCCACCTGTTACGACGCCTATCTGGCCATCGGAGTTGAGAACTACATGCTGAGTCTTAACCCCGCGCCGGTGCGCTGGCTGCTGCGGCTGTACGGTGCGCAGACTGATAAGGATCTGGGCATCCAGAAGTTACAATTGACGGCTTCGAAAGGACACTACCTGCTGCCTTTCGCGCGGCTTCTGCTCGCCGTGGCCGCACTGCGCGACAAGAATCGCAAGCAGGCAAAAGAACTGCTTCAGAACCTGACACAGGAATTTCCCAACAACCAACTCTATAGGAGAGAACTCTCGCGGCTCCAGTAATCGCCACTTCGCACATACCGAGCCGTGGGCAAAATTGAAAATATGAAGATTGCAAGTGTTGGCAGTGCCTTCCCAAAACATTACTACCCGCAGGCGATGCTCAGCGCGGCGCTAAAGAAATACTGGCAAGGTCATCTCACCAATCCTGATGTGGTCGACAGGATGCACTCCCACGCCGGGATTGACGGTCGCTTTCTGGCGTTGCCGGTTGATTCTTATTACGAAATGACGACGTGGGGGCAGGCTAATGATGCCTGGATTGAGTGTGCTCAGGATATTGGCCAGCAGGCGCTGTGCCGGGCTTTGGTGGGCGTCGGATTGGCCCCCCAGGATATCGATGCCTTGTTTGTGGTTTCGGTAACGGGGATTGCCAGCCCCTCGCTTGATGCCCGTCTGGTTAATCTCATGGGTCTGTCGCCTCGCCTCAAGCGCATCCCCATCTTTGGTTTGGGCTGCGTGGCGGGAGCGGCTGGGATTGCCCGCGCTGCGGATTACGTCCGCGCCTTCCCCCATCACGTTGCCGCGTTGCTTTCGGTGGAGCTCTGTTCACTGACCCTGCAGAAAAGCGATGTGTCGATGGCCAATCTGATCTCCTCGGCTCTGTTTGGCGACGGTGCCGCGGCGGCCATCGTGGTGGGTTCGGAAAGAAGTTACCCGGGAGCGGAGATCCTGGATACGCGATCCATCTTTTATCCCAACACCGAACACATCATGGGTTGGGATATTTCTGAAAAAGGCTTTCAGATAGTGCTCTCACCCACATTGCCGCAGCTCATCATAGACCACCTGGGCCACGACGTGGACGCATTCCTGGCGGACCACGGCCTGACTCGCAATGATATCGGCCGGTGGATCATGCACACAGGTGGCCCCAAAATTCTGGAGGCGACGGGCACCGCTTTGGGGTTGTCGAGAGAGAAAATGGACGCCTCGTGGGACTGCCTGCGCAAGGTGGGAAATCTCTCCTCCGCTTCGGTATTACTAGTGCTGGAGGAAGTTTTCAAACGGCGGCGCCCGGAAGCAGGGACATACTCCCTGTTGGCCGCTATGGGACCTGGCTTTTGTTCTGAACTCGTTCTTCTCAGGTGGAACTAATGGGCCCTGATGTATTGAAGACAGATGTTTTCATTGTGGGTGGGGGACCTGCGGGTCTGGCCACAGGGATTGCCATTCGGCAGCGCGGCATGCGCGTGATGATGGCGGATTCCGCGAAGCCGCCGATTGACAAGGCGTGTGGTGAGGGATTGATGCCCCAGACCGTGGCGGCATTGAAAGGTCTGGGCGTCACGATGGGTCCCTTGCAGGCCGTCCCCTTTCGCGGTATTCGCTTCATCGGTGAGGGGCGCATCGCGGAAGGCGCCTTCCCCCACGATTATGGACTCGGAATTCGCCGAACCACTTTGCACCAGGCCCTTGCTGACAGGGCGACCGACATGGGCGTGGAACCTCTGTGGGGAGCGCGCGTCAAGCGGATTGCAGATGGAGAGGTTTGGCTGGACTCCTGCAAAGTTCAGGCGCGGTGGATCATCGGAGCTGACGGGCAAAATTCTCGTGTGCGTGAGTGGGCTGGACTGGATCGAGGGCTTCCGCAGGAAACTCGCTTCGGCTTCCGGCAGCATTTTCGACTCGCACCGTGGACAGACTTCGTGGAGGTTTATTGGGGAAGTAATTGCCAGATCGTCGTCACTCCCGTGACCCCGGACGAAGTATGCCTGGTCGTGACTTCCCGGTCGTCGCAGATCCGCCTGAAAGAAGCGCTCGCCCAATTCCCGGAAATCAGCAGAAGGCTGGAAGGGCGCCAGGCCATCACCAAGGATTTGGGCGCCATTTCAGCGTTGCGAATTATCCGTAAGGTCAGCCGGGGACCTTTCGCCTTGGTGGGTGATGCGTCGGGCTCGGTGGATTCCCTTACCGGTGAAGGATTGGGTCTGGCCTTCCAGCAGGCAACCGCTTTAAGCGAAGCGCTGGCGAATGATGACCTTGCCCATTACGAGGCGGCGCACCGGCGCATCAATCGTCCGCCAGAAATCATGTCCAGGATTCTGCTGGCCATGGAGAAGCGTACCTGGATACGCCGCCGGGCCATCGATGCGCTTGCGAAGGAGCCTCAATTATTCGAGCGGCTGCTGGCTGTTCATGCCGGGACCTTTTCTCCCCGGACGCTTGGTTTCGGTAATATCTTCAAGTTAGGTTGGCGGCTGCTTACCAGTTTTAGTTAAAAATCTCAACTCACGGGACAAACACTCATGACGAAACTCAATCTGCTGGGAAGATATTCCTTTACGTTGGTGTTGGCACTCCTTGCGCTCTCAATCGCATCTCCGGCAATCGCGCAAGAGGCGGTTTTGGAACTCGATCCTGCGCAAACCCAGGTGAGTTTTACCCTGGGGGATGTTCTCCATACCGTGCATGGGGTGTTCAAGCTCAAGCATGGGACCGTGAAATTCGATCCTGCCACAGGTCACGCCAGCGGCATGGTGGTGGTTGACGCCACCAGCGGCGATAGCGGCAGTCATGCGCGCGACCACAAGATGCACAAGGACATTCTGCAAAGCGCGGAATACCCGGAAATCACCTTCGTCCCCCAGCAGGTGCAAGGGCAAGTCCTGCCTCAGGGGGACTTCAAGGTCCAGGTCTTGGGAACCTTTACGATGCACGGGTCAAGTCATCCCCTGGCGCTCGCCATTCAGGCTCATTTGGCGGGAGAACAGTTGACTGCCGATACACAATTCGCCATCCCCTACGTGAGCTGGGGCTTAAAGGATCCCAGCACGCTGTTCCTCCGTGTGAATGATACCGTTGATATTGCCATCCACGCCGCGGGCCAAATCAAGCTCGCCACTGCGCACTAAGAATTTCAATTCTCTTCACCATCGCGGCCAAATGGGCGCTCTTTGGGGTATGATGTTGGGCGCCCCAAGTTTAAGCGGCGTCCGTTCCGTTTGCCGCAATGAGCAGACGGACCGGAACCACCAAACGAAACGGCACAAATCAACGGGATGCTTTCAGGGCGGCGCGTCTGTCCGGAATCTCAACAACCATCAGGAAGGTAAATGTCCAAAGAAGCTTCGCAAACCCGCATGACCTTTGTTCGTACCGGGCCCTCTCAATATGTGAATCGCGCCGGTGTTCTCCGCCAGGCTGGCGAGAGTATTGCCCCCTGGGGAAATCGCGCATTGATCAGTGGTGGTGAGAAGGCATTGGCATCCGCGCAAGCGCCCCTTACCAAATCTCTCGACAAAGCTGGCATTGCCTGGCGCAAGCACCTGTTTACGGGCGAATGCAGCCGCCCCAATATTGCCGCGATCAAAGCCGATGCGCAGAAGCACAAGGCCAAGGTGATTGTGGGAGTCGGGGGAGGGAAGTCAATTGACGCCGCCAAACAGGCGGGCGCGGATCTCGGCCTGCCGGTGGTTTGCATCCCGACTATCGCCGCAACCTGCGCGGCCACCACGGCACTTTCGATCATTTACACTGACCGCGGTGTATTTCAAAAGATCCAATTTCAACCCACGAATCCCAGCCTTGTCCTGGTGGATCCGAACATCATTACGCAATCTCCCATCATGTACTTGCGCGCGGGCATTCTGGATTCCCTGGCCAAATGGTACGAAGGGCGCTCGGTAGTTCCCAACGTCCAGAATCCCGATGCCCCAACCGTGGCGGCCTTTCAACTGGCGGAAGTGCTTTACAAGGGCCACAAAAAATATGCCATTGAAGCGGTGCGCCTGAACACCGAACACCGTGTGGAAGACGCCCTGGTCCATACTCTTGATCTCACCATCCTTCTGACCGGAATGATCCAGAGTCTTTCCAAGGGAACTCTTTTCACCTCCATCGCCCACCCCCTGCACAACGGCATGACGCTGATCAAGGAGAGCCACAACGTTCTGCATGGTTTAAAAGTGGGTTACGCCATCGTGGTGCAGCTCATTGTGGAGAAATGGCCCAAGAAGGAGCTTGAGAGTGTCATCTCCTTTTTTGGGCAATTAGGTTTGGTGCCCTCGTTAAAGGCTCTGAACCTGCCTTTCGATCGCGATCTTGTGTTGCGCGTAGCGGACATGACAGCGCGCAGCCCGCACTTTGGCCCCCTTAACTACACGGTGGACAAGTTCGAAATTGCGGCAGCCATGGAGATGCTCGAAAAGAGGTTTGCTTAATTTGGCGCGCGGCAAGTTTGGGAGTTAGAATCACGGGCAGGAACCATGCAAAAAGCATTGCGCATTGTTGTGGGTGTCGTTGCCGTGGGCCTGGCCCTGCACGCGGCTGACCTGGCCACGCGCGATTGCCGCCTTGCTCCCTACGTGTACGACGATTGCATGTGGATTTGGCTTCGCTCCCACCTCGGCTTGCCCGCGAGCAGGTTTTTGCGCATGGCGGTTCTGGAGTGTGTTGGAATAGTTCTTGCGCTGATTCTTTATCTAACGTTCCGCCTGGTGTTTCCTTTTCGAACCACGCCGCCCGCCGCGCCCGACTCTTCCGTGCGCGGCGTTTCCAATCGTCCGGAGAATTAACACCCCGTTGCTCAGCATCACGCCTGCTCAGCAATACTCCTGATCAGCACCATGCTTTTCAGCACCACCCCGTTAGCGATCTTCTTTGAGATTCTGAATTGACTTCCCCGGTGTCTCCTCGCGACAATTTTCGGGAGTACAATGGGGACCGGAGAATTGATGAGTCAGGTCGCCTCAGACGAAGAAAGGGAAGCCTGTGCCCGTGCTCGCCGCCCCGTTGCCGCAGCATTTGAAGTCGCGCTGATGTTCGCCGGAATTCTCGCATACATCTGGCGCTTGCAGCGTCCGTACCCTCACATCTGGATTGCGCTTTTGGCCTTAATTCTCCTAAGCCATGTGCTGCGCCGGGATACCGTGCGCGGGCTCGGCCTCGGCCGCACTGACATCGGCGCCAGTGCGATTAGAGTGCTGCCTCTGGCCATCCTTCTGTGCCTGCCGATGCTCTACTATGGCTTTACCCGCAAGCATTTGGCGCTGCTGTGGCCGACCTGGCAATCGCTGCTTCTCCTATTGGGGTATGGCAGTTGGTGCGTTATTCAGCAATACTTGACGCAGTCTTATTTTAATAACCGTTTGATGCTGGTCATTCACAACCGGCATCTGAGTTCCACTCTCGTTGGCATCATGTTCAGCGCCACGCACATTCCCAACCCCATCCTGATGGCCGCCACACTTCTTGCCGGAATTGTCTTCGCAGAGATCTTCGCGCGCTATCGCAACATTTGGCCCCTGGCTCTGGCGCAGGCGGTCGGCGGCCTGCTGTTAGCCGCCGTCGCGCCGGATGCGCTGATTCACCATATGCGTGTGGGGCCGGGGTATCTGTTCTACGGAATCCGGTAAAGAGAAGTAGGCAGAAAGCAGCAGGCAGTAAGCACTAGGTAGGTGGCAGTAGGTAGCCCTGCCACCGGTGGTGCCGGATTGGATAGCCAGTGACTTGATGTCAGCGAAGAAGTCACAGGCCAGTTGGCGGAAGGTTGAAGTTTGTAGGCTGAAAGATGAAAGCGTGAGTAGAATCTACTACCCTCGCCCCCTTGGGGGAGAGGGTGGATCGCATCCGGCGTTTTCATCAGCCGGGGCGAGACGGGTGAGGGGGTCAAGAACCGAAGGCCGGTTACAAGAAACCAAGGAGCAGGCGGAAGACGGTAGGCAGAAAGCAGCAGGCAGAGTAACTTTCCGTATCTTCCTACTCCTGGTGTCCTGCGCCCTGTTCATGCCGCTTCAGGGGTTTCAAGCCTGCGCGCGGCGCAGGGTCTTGCTCCTCTTTCTTCTTTAAGTCCTTGAACATACGTTCGAGATCGTAATCAAACTGCGCGGCATAGGCCTCTCTAACCTTGCGCACCTCTTCGACGATTTCGTCTTCCCATTTCATGTTTTATCCTCGCCCATAAGTTCTTCCGGAGTGCATAAGGTTGGGACGTCATACCCATTATGCTCGATAACATATCGTATTGCTCGATGAAGTTCGGCGTTGGCGATGTGGCGACAGTTCCATGTCAAGAGGTACTGGCAGCCATAAACTGCGGCGATTGCAATGTGAGCCGCATCGGCGGCCGCCTTCCGTGGAATCGGACCTTTATTGACCAGATCTTCGGCTAGTTCCAGTACCTCGTCGGTAAGCGCCAAGACTGGGATACTTGCAAGAAACTCCAGGCGCCGGTTGGCGAGCAGACTGTCGCCCGAACGCACCTCTTGGATCACAAGCTCCGACACGTATAGCTCAAAGCCCGTGCGTCGTGATTCCCACTACGCCCGAGTTATTTGTTGGTGGGCGGCTACCAGTAGATCGCGGCTGGGTCTGGCCGCGAGATAGCTTGGAATCGTCGTTTCCAAATAGACCTCGGGTTTCACCGAATTCTTATCCATTCGACTCTCGTCCGCCTTCTGCCTTCCGCTTTCTGCCTACTGCCCACTTCTCACCGCTGCGGCCGCCGAGGCAAATACGGCAGGTCGGCGATTTGGCCTTCGAACTTCTCCGCCCAGCGGCCTGGGATCGCGGTGCCGCATTTAGGGCACGTGCCTTTTGATGTGAGGCGATAATCCAAAATGTGATAGCCAAATCTTTCAATCAGCAATTCATGGCATTGGGGGCAGGAGGTGTTTTCAAGATCGTCGATCCGGCCCGGCAGATTCCCCGCATAAATAAACTTCAGCCCTGCCGCCCTGCCGGTTGCCGCCGCCCGCAGGAGGTCGCGTGGCTGGGTGCTGGCAGGGTCCGGCATCTTGTAATCTTTGTGGAATGCCGTCACGTGCCAGGGGATATCAGGAGAAACGCTCGCCACGAATTCCGTAAGCCGCTTCAGCTCATCATCGGAGTCGTTAAATCCGGGAACAAGCAGCGTAACGATCTCAACCCAGATGCCCATCTGGTGCAGGCTGCGAATTGTCTCGAGGATCGGCGCGATGCGTCCACCGAGTTCGCGATAGTGGCGATCGTCAAAACTTTTTAGGTCGACTTTGTAGAGATCCACCCAGGGGCGCAGGTATTCGAGCACTTGCGGTGTGCCGTTGCCGTTGGAGACGTATCCGGTGACGAGTCCCGCTGATTTGGCCTCCTTGAAAATGGCGACGGCCCACTCGCTAGTGATCAGCGGTTCATTGTAAGTGCTGACCAGAACTTTCGCGCCTTGTTGCACCGCATCGCGAACAAGCTCCTGGGGCGTCGCGTGGACCGGGCGTGAGACTGCTTGCGGGTCGCGCAGCGCTTGGGATGTGACCCAATTCTGGCAATAGGCGCAGTGCAGGTCGCAGCCGAGCATGCCAAAACTGTAAGCAAGCGCGCCGGGATAGGCGTGGTGGAAGGGCTTTTTTTCGATGGGGTCGCATTGTACTCCGGCGGCGTAACCCCAGGGCACCTGCAGCTTGCCGCCTTCGTTAAACCGGACTTTGCACACGCCCAAGTGCCCTTCCGGAATGCGGCAGCAATGGCCGCAGGCGAAACAGCGCACAAATCCCCGGTCGAGCTTTTCGTAGAGCTCGCCTTCGCGAACATTGGCGTTTAGAACATCCTGAAGTGTGGCCATCTTTAGAAAAGCACGAGACTGGAAAATCGAAACTGGAAATTGGAAATTCGAAATCCGCCAAACGTTGGGCGGCGAATTCCCAGCCTTGTGTACCTCACCTTATATTATACGCTTGGCGACCGCCTATTTGAGTGCCCGCAATCACGCTTAGGGGTGCCCCTCCGAGGGGGGCATGGGCGCCAGGGTAAGCCCATTGGCCGCCAGCCCGTGAAACGGGCGAAAGATCGTAGCCCATAGCGCGAGCTATGGGTATGGAGTTCGCGAAATAATTCCCCCAGCCCCAGAGGGGCGAAAGAAGCAATCGGTGCGGCGATTTTGCACTCCCACTCCTGTGCGTCGACCGATGATGAAAACGACTACGCCGCCAATTCCAATCACGATTTCTTTCGCCCCATACGGGGCTCGCGCGCGACGGCGTGCCAGTTTACCCACGGCTTGCGAAGCTGTGAAAAAATAAACAATCTCACGCAAAGGCGCCAAGACGCAAAGGCCGTAGAGAATAAATGGTTTGTTTTCTTAGCGC
>Ga0182027_10013284_pt1 | contig 11497 bp, 7 predicted proteins | sample 712E1DmetaG_FD_121300 | JGI IMG/M metagenome (GOLD analysis project Ga0182027, IMG submission 121300) | Permafrost microbial communities from Stordalen Mire, Sweden - 712E1D metaG (Illumina Assembly) | ecosystem: Environmental > Terrestrial > Soil > Wetlands > Permafrost | place: Sweden...
AATCCGCCATTGAGAGTGGTAGGGACGGGCAGACTCGAACTGCCGACCTGTCGCTTAGGAGGCGACCGCTCTATCCAGACTGAGCTACGTCCCCACTGAGTTCATTGTAGCGGCAGCAGGGGCGGGGGGCCAGGGGCGGGGGCAGCCAGGAGTTGACGGAACGAAGCCAATTTCGAGTTAACTTCAATTGAATCAAAAGACCGGAATAGGACGAACGGGGTGTGGACGGAATGAGGACGGGTCGGCACGCGCATGCGGATGGGGCCGGACTGCGGCGGCAACGGGAAATGACGAAACGAACCCAATTCGTGGTTAACCGCCCTGTAATCAGGGGCTGCAGACCCGCTGGGAGGAAGAATAAAGCCAATCTGTTTACCGGGGGTTGAAGCAGGGTCGGGTTGCGGAGGGGATCGGTGGCGGCGAAACGAAGCCAATCGGAGTACTCGGCAGAGGCCGGGACCGGGGCGTGTTCGGAAACGGGAGTGGGTTCGTTTGGTAATTTACGTTGCTCCAGGAAGTGGCGGTCGTACAGGGAGCGGCCTCGGTTGGCCTGCGAGGAAAGGATTTGTCTGAGTGAACTCATATCGCCCATTCATAGGATACAACGGAGGTGTTTGAACGGATATGGTAACCGGTTTGTTTTCAATCGAATAGTTCTTGTGACCGAGATTCGGGAAGGCGGGGGTTAGGCTTGGGAACAATCGAACAGTTCTCGGCCTATGGCGTTCAACTGATCATCCCGTTGCTGTTCCTGGGCCGTCATTTCTTCCATACCATCCGGGTTCGATGCTGGGAAACCGAATCGTACCACGATCACTAACCTCCCGCGGACGATTTCGTGCACCGCGACGATCCACGGATGCCGCCTAGTTGTACAATCGGACTTCCGGGCGCGCAGGCCACGCCGCCCGGTACGGATACGTACCCACTTTGCCCATGCCCAGAACCGCAAAAGTGAAGAAGTCCGAACCGAAGACGCAATCGAACGGGAACGGCATCGCCGCCCTCACCGCGCAGCTCTGGCAGGCCGCGGTCAACCTGCGGGGCTCCATCGAGCCCGCGGACTACAAGCGCTACGTGCTGCCGATCATCTTTCTGCGCTTCCTTTCGCTCCGCTACGAGCGCCGCCGCGCCGAACTAGAGCGTCTCATCGCCGACCCCGCGAGCGAGTACTACACCCGCAATCGGCGCGACGCCGCGGACATCCTCGCCGATGCCGACGAATACCGGCGCGCCGGCGCGTTCATCGTGCCCGAAAACGCGCGCTGGTCTCAGATCCGCACGCTGGCCCAGGCCGACGACATCAAGGTCCGGCTCGACGACATACTCGACGAACTGGAACGCACTTATCCCGATAAACTCCGCGGGCTGCTGCCGCGCATCTACGCAGGCTCGAACCTGGATCGTGAAAACGTCACCGCGCTGATCAACTTATTCTCCAAGGATATCTTCGAGCAGGACCACGGCGGCGAAGACCTGATCGGGCGCGTCTATGAGTACTTCATCGGCGAGTTCGCGTCTTCGGAGGGCAAGCGCGGCGGCGAGTACTTCACGCCGGTGTCGATTGTGCGCACGCTGGTAGCGATGCTGGAACCCGAGCGCGGCGTGGTTCTCGACCCCTGCTGCGGCTCCGGCGGCATGTTCGTCCAGGCCGACGAGTTCACCCGCCACAACCGCGAGCTCAGTTTCATCGGGCAGGAGAGCAAGGACTTCACCTACCGCCTGTGCCGCATGAACCTCTTCATTCATGGCCTCGACGGCAAGATCGAACTCGGCAATTCGTATTTCAACGACCTGCTGGCCAAGGTCAAGGCGGACTACCTGCTGGCCAATCCGCCGTTCAACGACGGCAGCAAGGGCGAGAACGGATGGGGCGCGGAGCGGGTGCCGGCCAAGGACCCGCGCCTGCAACTGGGCGAGCGGCGGGTGACGCTTTCGCCGCGCAACGCCAACACGATGTGGATTCTCCACTTCCTCTATCACCTGAAGAGCACCGGGACGGCCGGGTTCGTGATGGCGACCGGGGAACTTTCGAACGGGGAGACGGCGCGGCGCGAAGTGCGCCAGACGCTGGTGGACGCGGACTACGTGGACTGCATCGTGCAGCTTTCCGGGCAGTTGTTCGCAAATACGCAGATCCCGTGCGCGCTCTGGTTCCTGGCGAAGAACCGCGGCGGGACGGGCGGCTTCCGGCGGCGCAAGGGCGAGATTCTGTTTCTGGACGGGCGGAAGCTGGGGTCGCTGATTCCCGGCTCGCGCAAGCAGAAGGAACTCGCCGGCGAGGAAGTGGAGCGGATGGCGGCGGTATACCGGACGTTCAAGCGGACGGGGACGCCGGAGGCGGTCCCCGGCTTCTGCCGGGTGGCGACGGTAGAAGAGGTGCAGACGCACGGGTACGCGCTGACGCCGGGGCGCTATGTAGGGTCGCCGGAGAGCGACGAGGATGAGGAGCCGTTCGAGGAAAAGATGCCGCGGTTGGTGGCGGAGTTGGAGCGGCAGTTTGCGGAGGGGAAACGGTTGGAAACAGCAATTCGCCGCAACCTATCGGGTCTGAAGCATGTCTCGTGATTCATCACCGCGCCGGGTAGCGGACCTGATTTCGGAATCGGTGCTCGTGGTCAACGACGGATACCGAGCCAAGAACGACGAACTGGCCTCCGCCGGGTTGCCTTTCGCTCGGGCCGGGAACATCGATGACGGGTTCCAATTCGCGGATGCAGACTACTTTCCAGAGCAGAGTCTCGCGCGGGTGGGCAACAAAGTCAGCCGGCCGGACGATGTCGTGTTCACGTCGAAGGGCACGGTGGGCCGTTTTGCGTACGTCGCTGACTCGACCCCGCGCTTCGTGTATTCCCCGCAACTGTGCTTCTGGCGAGCGTTGGATCGGGAACGCCTCCACTCGCGTTGGTTGTTCTACTGGATGCAGTCCAGCGAGTTCCAGGAACAGTGCGACGGCGTCAAAGGCCAAACCGACATGGCCGACTACGTCAGTTTGCGGGACCAGCGGGCCATGTCCATTTCGCTCCCGCCAATTGAGGAGCAGCGGGCGATCGGGTTACTGCTTGGCGCGCTCGACGACAAGATCGAACTCAACCGACGCATGAACCAGACGCTGGAATCCATGGCGCGCGCCATCTTCCGGTCCTGGTTCGTGGACTTCGACCCCGTCGTCGCCAAGGCGGCGGGCCGCTGGCCGTTCGGCATGTCGGCGGATGTCGTCGCGCTGTTCCCGGACCGGTTTGTGGAGTCCCCAATCGGGGCAATACCCGAAGGATGGCCGACCAGGAGCATCTACGAGTTCGCACATTTCGTCAACGGGGCTCCCTTCAACGGGAGTCATTTCTCGCCGGACCGTTCAGGGTTGCCTATCGTGAAGATAGCCGAGTTGAAATACGGGATTACGGAGCAGACGCAGTTCACCACCCTGGGACACGACGAGAAATATCGGCTGGCGACTGGAGACATTCTTTTCTCATGGTCGGGTAGTCCCGAAACGTCGATCGGAACGTTCGTCTGGTCCGGTGGCCCGGCCTGGCTAAATCAGCATATCTTCAGGATCGCCGCTAACCGAAAGGAAGATCACCTCTGGCTCTACTACTGCCTCTCACAGTTGAACGACGAGTTCATCGAGATTGCCAGGAACAAGCAGACGACCGGACTTGGCCACGTTACTGTTGCCGACCTGAAGCGACTTCTGGTGGTGGCACCCTCCGACGGCGCGCTCGCCGCCTTTGATGCCGTCGTGGGGCCGGTTCACAGGAAGTGGTTCCAAAACACGCTCGAATCCCGCACCCTCGCCGCCCTGCGCGACACCCTCCTCCCCAGACTCATGTCCGGCGAACTGCGGGTCCGCGACGCCGAGAAACTGATGGGTGCGCATGCCTGACCGGCGGGGGACCGAGTCCGAATTCGAACTCACCACCATCGCCCGCCTGGAGCAACTCGGCTACAAGTACATCCCCGGAATCGAACTCGAACGGCCACCCGACGAAGTGGTTCTCAGACGGCGCCTGCGCAACTTCCTCGCGCGCCAATATCGCGACCTGCCGGACGCTGCCATCGAACTGGCCGTCATCCACTTCATTCGTCCCGAAGGCGTCGATACGCTGCGGCGCAACATGGCCTTCCACGAGCGGCTGGTGCGGGGCTACGAACTGCCGCTCGAACTCAACCCCGGACACGTCACGCACCGGCTGGTCTATGCCATCGATTGGGAACACCCGGAAAAGAACGAATTCCTGGTGGCGAACCAGTTTCCGATCCATGGCCGCAATGACCGCCGTCCCGACCTCGTCCTGTTCGTCAATGGCCTGCCGCTGGCCGTCTTCGAATTGAAGAATCCGTACTCGGAAGAACCCACCGTGCAGGGCGCGTGGAACCAGATCCAGCACTACCGCAACGACATCCCGCTACTGTTCGACTACAACGCCCTGGTTGTGATCTCGGACGGCGTCTCCACGCTGCACGGGATGTGGACGGCGGACGAAGAGTGGTACGCACCGTGGAAATCCATCGACGGCGTGAAGGTGGAACCCGCCACCACCGCATCCATGAAAGCGCTGCTGGAAGGCCTGTTTGAGCCCAAGCGGCTGCTCTCCTACGTCCGCGACTTCATCGTCTTTCAGGTAGTCAACGACCGCATCACGAAGAAGGGCGCGAAGTATCACCAGTTCTTCGCGGTGCGGCTGGCGGCGCGTAAGACAATCGCCGCCATGACCGGGGGGCGCGAGCGCCGGCTGGGCGTGATCTGGCACACTACCGGGTCCGGGAAGTCGCTCTCGATGATTTTCCTGGTGGGCATTCTGCTACGGCGGCCGGAACTGTTCAATCCGACGTTTGTGATCGAGGTGGACCGCAACGATCTGGACGACCAGTTGCACGACGAATTCGCGGCGGCGCGGTCGCTGGTGGGTCCGGTGGAACAGGCGGAGAGCGTCGAGGATCTGCGCCGGCTGTTGCAGACGCAAGGCGGAGAAGTGGTTTTCACCACGATTGAGAAGTTCCGCCTGAAAGAAGAAGAACTGGCGCATCCGGTGCTGTCGCTGCGCGACAACATCATCATCATTGCCGATGAGGCCCACCGCTCGCAGTACGGCTTCCTGAAGGGCTACGCGCGCTACCTGGCCGAGGCGCTGCCGAACGCGCGGCGGCTGGGCTTTACGGGGACGCCGATCAGCTTCTCGGGGGCGGATACGGAAGAGGTCTTCGGTAACGTCATCCACACGTACACGATCGGGCAGGCGCAGGAAGATCACGCGACGGTGCCGATTTTCTACGCGCCGCGGCAAATCAGACTGCACCTGGGGGATCGGGAGGTGGATGCGGCGCTGGCGGAGATTGCGGCGCAGTTCGAGCCGGGCGAAGTGGAGCGGCGGAAGTCGCGGTGGGCGGCGCTGGCGGCGGCCGCGGGGGCGAAGGACCGCGTCGAGGAACTGGCGGCGGACCTGTTGGCGCATTTCCTGGACCGGACCTCCACGCTGCGCGGCAAGGCGATGGCGGTGTGCATGACGCGCGAGAATTGCGTGCGGCTGTACGATGCGCTCACGGCGCTTCCGGGGTGTCCCGAAATCAAGGTGGTGATGACCGGGAATCTTGGGGAGGACCCGCCGGCGTGGAGCGAGGCTGGGCACTTTACCACCAAAGCGCAACGCGAGACCATTAAAGAGCGGCTGCGCGATCTGGACGACCCGCTGCGCATCGTGATTGTGTGCGACATGTGGCTCACGGGCACCGATATACCCTGCCTGCACACGCTGTACGTGGACAAGCCGATGCGCGGGCACAACATGATACAGGCGATTTCGCGAGTGAACCGCGTCTTCCACGACAAACCGCACGGACTGATTGTCGATTACATCGGTATCGGCGATGAACTGCGCGATGCGACGGCGAAGTATGCCCAGGCCGGGGACAAGGTGGAGCCCGCGCCGGATATTTCGGAAACCGCGCGGCCGTTGTTCCACGACTGCCGGGCGGAAATCCGCGAACTGCTGCCGGAGGGGCGCGATTATGGGGCCTGGCGGGGGCAGAGCGCGATCGATTTGGAGGATCTGTACGCGCTGGTGTACGGGAGCCTGACGGATGATGACGGGCGGCGCAGCCGGTTTTTGCAGGCCGAGATGCGGCTCTCCTCGGTGTTCCTGCTGGTGAAGCACCTGGAAGATTGCCGGGAGTTCGCGGATGAAATCATCTTCTACCAGCGGGTGCGCAAGCAGATCGGAAAGGCGGCGCCGGGGAATCGGAAGGTGCGGCAGTTGGAGGAGGCGGTTCGCGACCTGGTGGACGATAGCGTGGAATCCAGCGGCGTGGTAGATATTTTCAAAGTAGCGGGATTGGAGAAGGCCGACATCTCGATTCTGGACGACCACTTCCTACAGACGTTTAAGGACCGTCCGTACGAGAATCTGCGGCTGAAGCTGCTGGAGCAGTTGCTGCACGACGAACTGAGGCAGCGGGAGAGGAACAACCTGGCCAAGTACCGTTCGTTCCGCGAAATGCTGGAAGCGACGTTGCAGAGGTATCACAACCGGCTGATTGACGCGGCGGCGGTGATCCGGGTGATGCTGAAGATCCGCGAAGAGGAGTTGCGGGAACAGCAGCGGGCGAGCGAGTTGAACCTAGCGCCGGAAGAACTGGCCTTCTACGATGCGGTGGCGGACAACCTGGCACAGATCTACGACCAGCAGTTTCTCACCAGCCTGATTCATGACGTGGTGCAGGCGGTGAAACGGAACCTGAAGGTGGATTGGACAGAGCCGCATCGGGATGCGGTGCGGGCGGAAGTGCGCGCGGCAGTGCGGCGTGTGTTGCGGGCACGAGAGGTGCGGCGCGAGCACTTCGATTTCCTCATAGAGCGGATCATGGAGCAGGCGGCGGCGCTATACGCCGATTGGCCGTTGGCGGCGTGAAGCACGGGCGGTGCCGATCCTGGCGCCGCTCGGGATTTACTGGCGAGGCGGGAGCGGATCATCCTGCTTGGCGGCAATGGCCGAGTCGCTGCCACTTCCAGTGGCACTGCCTTGGTCCGGGCCGCAGGAAGACGCTGCTAACCGTTCGTTGTTGGGGCTGCCCTTCACCCAGTCGGGCAACCTGCCGACGTGACGGGTCGCGCGGTCCATTCTGTCCCAGAACGCCGCGTGCGTTAATTTTTGGCTAGCCATGTGAAGATCGTATCCCTTTTAGCGTTCCGGATGCAAGCCATTCGCGTTGAAGGTAGGTACTGGGTCTCACTTGCAATCGGACTGCCGCAGTTGCTCGCGACCAGGGTATCAGTTTTCCATCCTTTTTCCGCTCGACCGGGTACCCGGTGCTCAGTGTCAAGGAGAACAAATCGAAGTACCGGCGCGGACCCACTCCCACGAACGGAAGGAACGGAACTTTGCCGGCTTCCTCCCGGTCCACGGAAATCTCGTCGGGATGGAGGTCCGAGGCCCTACTTTTTGCGTACGGCTCGATGTATATCACCTTCTTTATACCGGCGGCAATGATATGCCGGGTGCAATTGTGGCACGGGAAGGTGGTGGTGTACAGCACCGCATCTCGCGCACTCCGTCCGGACCGCGCGCAGGCGAGTAACGCCTCCATCTCGGCGTGAACGGAGCGGCCGAATTCGGTTATGTCGAAAAAGGCCGCCGCTTTCAAGCTGGACCGCACCGGGTTCGGATTAACGCCGGCTCCCAACTGCTGCACGATCCGGTGGGCCATAGCTTCCTTCTCCAACTCGTTTGCATCGTCGCCTCGTTCGATGTCCCGGTGGCTTAGCTTGCCGGCGGTCGGCGGGTCATAGAGCCCACCTCCAGATTTCGGGGCTTCGTTGCAGCCGACCGAAATCAGGTCGCCATGGGAGTCGATGACGGCTGCACCCACTTGCCGGGACAGGTCACCCGAACGCAGCGATGCGGCGTAAGCCATGAACATTGCCTGTTCCTGGGGCGTGGGAGTCAGCGTTGGGCGGCCAAAGAGCAGGTCCAGAAACCGGCTCACCTGATCGGCATAATCACCGCTGGCGGAATCGGCGGACAGGAAAACATCCGCCATTCGGAACGCGTCGCGGGTGGCTTGGCCATGTTCCAGTTTCTCTTCCGCATCGGTCTCCATCAGGGTTGTGGCCGCCTCGCCCAGAATGCCCATCTCGGAAAAGTAGTGCTCCCGCACTTCTCGCGAAGTGTTTACTCCGACGAGAAAAAAGCCGTCTCCGTAAATGCGGCGCAACGTAGTCACCTCTTCTGGGCGCCGAACCGTCGAGATGACGTAGGCCGTATTATTGAGCGGCAGACTCCGGCGCTGGTTCGGCTTTCGACCGAGCGCCCGGTTCACCTCATACCGCAAGTCGGCAATTGCCGCGGCCGCAACCAGGGCCATAATGTCGTTCTTCTTCGCCAGTTGGCGGATCTTGTTGCCAGCAGCAATCTTGTGGTGCGCGATTGCTTTCGCGTCATCGCCCTCAGCCTTCAGATCCGACCCAAGTTGCACGAGGAGGTCATCGAAGTAATCGCTGACTTGGATCTTCTCGGGCTTGTACCCGAAGTGACCCAGGTAATTTCCGAGCGCTTCGACGACCCGCTTGTACGGCGTACCGAGCGGGCACACGATGGCAAAAACCAGTTCTGCGCCTGGGTAATAGCCCAGGTATTCCGGATCCTGTTGTGCCATAAGTTACAGGGATATTAGATCATAATTCTGCGGCGCCGATTAGCATCCGCAATGGCGGGGCGGCACGGAGGGGATTCTCGCCTTACCGCCGTCTCAGCCCCTTGCGCCCGATGTCCGTCCGGTAGTGCATCCCCTCGAAGTCAACCTGCCGGACCGCCTCATAGGCCCCGTCGATGGCGCCGGCCAAATCCTGCCCCGCTGCCGTTACGCCGAGCACGCGCCCGCCCGCGGTCTCGAGGCCGGCTGCGCCCATGCGTGTTCCCGCATGGAATACCGTTGCGCCGGTCACTTCCGCCGCGTCGACGCCGCGAATGGCTTTGCCGGTCTCATACGCGCCCGGGTACCCGCCCGACGCCAGCACCACGCACACGCTCGGACCGCTGCGCCATTCCAGTTTCACGCCCGCCAACTCGCCCGTGGCCGCCGCCATCAGCGCGGGCACGAAATCCGACGCCATCCGGTGCATCAGCGGCTGCGTTTCCGGATCGCCCAAGCGCACGTTGAACTCCAGCACCTTCGGTCCCGCCGCCGTCATCATCAATCCCGCATAGAGGAAACCCGTGAAGCGCATCGCTTCCACCGTCGGATAGATGACGCTGTCCAGGATCTCTCTCGTCTGCGCCTCGGTGAGAATCGCGCCATCGCAATACGCTCCCATGCCGCCGGTGTTCGGACCTGTGTCGCCGTCGAAGACCGCTTTGTGATCCTGCGTCGGCGCCAGCGGCACAACGTCCCTTCCGTCGCACAGCGCGATGAAGCTCACCTCTTCGCCGCGTAGAAACTCTTCGATCACCAGCCGGCCCTTGAGCGTGCCCAGCGCCGCTTCGGCGTCCTTGCGGTTGTGCGCGACGATCACTCCCTTGCCCGCCGCCAACCCGTCGGCTTTCAGCACCACCGGAAAGCCGAAACGGTCGAGCGCCTTGCGCGCATCGGTCTCGTTTTCGACGGTCACGAACTCCGCCGTGGGCATATGTCTTTGCACGAAAAAGTTCTTTGCGAAAACTTTACTGCCTTCGAGTTGCGCCGCGTTCCGGTCCGGCCCCACGATCTTTCGCCCGCGCGCGCGAAACGCATCCACCACCCCCGCGACTAGGGGCGCTTCCGGCCCGACTACCGTCAGATCCGCGCCGATAGCTTCCGCCATCTCGAGATAGGAAGCGCCCGCCACAACCGGCAGGCACGTCCCGACTTTCGCGATGCCCGGATTCCCCGGGGCCGCGAACACCGATACTCCGGGCGACTGCGCCAGTTTCCACGCCAGCGCATGCTCGCGCCCGCCGCTTCCCAGGACCAGAATTCTCATTTCGGTACAATCATATCAATGCACGAGAGGTACGACGTCGTGGTCATCGGTGCCGGTCACGCCGGGTGCGAAGCCGCTCGCGCCAGCGCGCGCATGGGTCTCCGCACCGCCATGGTCACCATGAACCTCGACTTGGTCGCACAGATGTCGTGCAACCCCGCCATCGGAGGCATCGCCAAAGGTCACCTGGTGCGCGAGATCGACGCGCTCGGCGGCGTCATGGGTGAACTCGCCGACGCGGTCGGCATCCAGTTCCGCCTGCTCAACACCAGCCGCGGCCCCGCCGTGTGGTCCCCGCGCGCGCAGATGGACAAGAAGATGTATCGCGCGCGCATGCGCGAAGTTCTGGAGAAGGAGCCCGACCTTCGGATCAAGCAGGCCGAAGTGGCCGCGCTTACCATCCAGAACCGCCGGGTCACGGGCGTGCAGTTGCGTGACGGCCGCGCCATCGAGGCCGGCGCCGTGATTGTGACCACCGGAACTTTTCTGAACGGCCTGGCGCATGTCGGCGAGATGCAGTACACCTGCGGCCGAAATGGGGAAGCGCCCTCGCAGTTGCTGGGCGATCAACTGCGCACCCTCGGCCTCAAGTGGACCCGTCTCAAGACTGGAACGCCGCCACGCCTGGATGGCCGCACCATCGACTGGAGCCAGTTCGAGCCGCAACCCGGGGATGCCGAGCCGACGCCGTTTTCGTTCCTCACCGGGAAGATCGATCGCCCGCAGATCTGCTGCCACATCGGCTATACCACCGCGGAAACGCGGCGCATACTGCTGGAGGCCATCCCGCGTTCCCCGCTTTACAGCGGGCAAATCGCAGGCATCGGCCCGCGCTATTGCCCGTCCATCGAAGACAAGATCGTCAAGTTCCCGGACAAGCCGCGTCACCAGATTTTTCTCGAGCCCGAAGGCCTCGACACAAACGAGGTGTACGTCAATGGCATGTCCACCAGCATGCCCGTCGACGTGCAGACTGCCGTGGTGGCTTCCATACCGGGTCTCGAGCGCGCCGAGATGATCCGTCCGGGCTACGCCATAGAATACGATGCCATCGACCCGCGCGAACTTGATCGCACGCTGCAGGTCAAATCCATCGCCGGACTCTATCTCGCCGGCCAGATCAACGGCACGTCCGGATATGAAGAGGCCGGCTGCCAGGGCTTGGTCGCCGGCATGAATGCGGCGTGCCATCTGGGCGGGAAGGATGCCGTCGTCATCGGCCGCACCGAAGGCTATACCGGAATCCTTATCGACGATCTCATCACCAAGGGCGCTGACGAGCCTTATCGCATGTTCACGTCGCGCGCCGAGTTCCGGCTGCACCTGCGCATCGACAACGCCGATTCCAGGCTGACGCCACTCGGCCGCCGTGCCGGCTTGGTCACCGATGGGCGTTGGGATGTCTTCACGCGGAAACAGCGGCAGAAGGAGCGCTTGACCAAGGCCTTGGAGGCGCACCGTCACGGCCAATGGTTGAAGCGCCCGGAAGCCTCCATTGCGGAGATCTCCGGCTGGATCCGTGAAACGCTGGGTGAGGAGCCT
>Ga0182027_10013285_pt1 | contig 11497 bp, 9 predicted proteins | sample 712E1DmetaG_FD_121300 | JGI IMG/M metagenome (GOLD analysis project Ga0182027, IMG submission 121300) | Permafrost microbial communities from Stordalen Mire, Sweden - 712E1D metaG (Illumina Assembly) | ecosystem: Environmental > Terrestrial > Soil > Wetlands > Permafrost | place: Sweden...
CTACTTCGATAAGGTGCCAATTTTGCCCCTGAAATATGGCCTGGGACACCCGACGGAGAACCACCCGGTTGGCGATACGTTGATCCCGAAAACCAAGACCGTGTTTGCGATGAACTGTCTCACCTGTCATCAGCTGCACTCTGGGAATGAGCCGGGGATGCTGCTGAAAGACCAGAAGAATAATATGAATTTCTGCAAGACCTGCCACGTCAATGGATTGGACCTTATGGACGTGCGGACGGGAGGTAATTGAGATGTCGAAGTGCAGGCCAGATTCGCTTCACCGGAGGAAATTCGTGGGAGCAGCGGTGAGCTTGCTGGCGCTCGCATTTGTTTTGCCGGCGCCACTCCGTGCCGGCAAGAAGAAAGCCGAAACCCCGCCTCCGGTGAACCTGGGAGAGCAGCGGGTGAAGGGCTATTTCAATATCGCAAAGATCGTATGGCCGAACCCGCCGGCGATTCCGCGGATCGCGTTCCAGGGCCTCTTCACGGGAGAAAAGATCGATCCCGGCCTCTTTACAAAAAAGGGGCACAAGCAGACTTGGATGGACCGTCTGGCCGGCACCGAGTCCACCGACGAAATCAAAATTGACAACCTCCCCTTCCAACTGATTCGCACGTACGGAGTGGGGGTCGATTCGAAGGGCGCGATCTATGCGGTAGACCAAGGCGTGGGCGCGGTGTTCATCTTCGATTCGGATAAAAAGGACCATGTCGAGTTGATCGGTCACGGCAGGCAGGCGAACTTTGGCCTGATCGTGGGTCTGGCGCTGGACGACGATGACCGCCTCTTTGTCACGGACGCCAATCTGCACCACGTCCTGGAATTCAACGCCAAGCACGTGCAAGAAGCGGCTTTCGGAGCGGAGGTGCTGGTTCGCCCGGGTGGTGTGGCTATCGATCGGGAGAACCGGTTCCTCTATGTGGCCGACACCGGAAACGATGTCGTGGATGTCTTCGATGCGGACAGTTTCAAGCTGTTACGCCAGATCGGCAAACCCAGCAGGAAGCACGATCAGACTGACCCTGGAACTTTCTCCCTTCCCGAGGGTGTGGCCGTGGACAGGGACGGCAACGTTTACGTCACCGACACCTTCAACAACCGTGTCGAGATCTTCGACGCCGACGGCGAGTTTATCAGCACGTTCGGCAAGAACGGCGATGGTCTGGCGGATCTTGAGCGGCCCAAGGGAATTGCCGTCGATTGCGACGGCCACATCTGGGTGGTCGATGCGGCCCAGAACCGGGTGAAGGTCTTCGATAAGCAAGGCCGCCTGCTCATCTCCTGTGGCGGGCAGGGATATTACCCGGGTCAGTTCATGGGGCCGTGGGGAATTGCCATAGACCAGTCAAATCGGGTCATCGTTTCTGAGACGTTTCCCGGCCGGGTCCAGGTTTTCCGTTACGTGACCGACGCGGAGGCCGCCGCCGAGAAGGCGCGCCAGAAAGGCGTCGAGCAGAAACCGGCGGTAGCGCCGGCTTCCAGCCGGCAAGATTCCAGCGCTATGAAGGCCGCCGGAGTGGCGCCGGAGCAGAAGCAGCCGGCGCTCGAGGCGTCGCAAACAACGCCGGATCTGGCGGCCCAGAAGGATTCTGCGGCGCATTAGCGCTGCCCTAAGTTTCGGCTGTCTCTGGATAGCCAAAACGCGGCCCTGGGTAAAGCCCGGAGCGGCGTAGCATTTAGAAATCAATCAGGAGGTCAATGTATTAAAATGAAAAAACTCAGCCTATTCATACTTATGGTCCTTGTCGTCACGGGCGTGGCAATGGCCCAGCTCACCTACAAGGGTGGGGCGGACGTTCTGGGCGCGCACAACGGCTACGGTCGCGGCTGCGTCATGTGCCACGCTCCGCATAGTGGCACGCTCGGCAACGGAACTGGAACCACCAAGGATCCCCAGAACGGTATGTATGCTCTTTGGGGTCAGGATCTTTCTCCGTTGTACGGCCAAACCTTCAGCTTCAGCGGCGACGGCAAGTCAACCTACTCGGTCACGCTGCCGGCGAGTGGCGGTCTCACCAGCGCCCATGACGCTAACACGGTCATCCTCTTTTGCCTGAGCTGCCATGACGGCGTATTGACAAATGTTGGCATGATGCAAGGTCAGACCGTTGAGACCTTGCCCATCGTGGGCGGTACCGCTCCGACGCTGCTCGCCAAGGCGGCTCCAAGCGGCGGGACGCCCTACAGCAACGACCACCCCGTGGGTCAATACGCCAACGTCAGTTGCGGGGGGACGTATAACTGGGACTGCACCGGCGGCGGCAACACCACCACTAAAATCACAATGACCGGTACTGCTTCAGCAGCCTTCCTGACCAACTATGCTGGTTCCTTCTGGAATTCGACGAGTAACCCATTGTCAACATTCGGTACCACGACGGTGAACGCGGTTACCTGCACGACCTGCCACGATCAGCACAGCATGACCGTCTACACGAACAGCAAAGGCTCCTTTTCGACAATGTTCTTCATTCGGGGCCAGTACACCCCGAACACGAATGGCAATTCCGTGGCGCAGTTCTGCCGCAACTGCCACGGTGGCGAGTCGAACGAAATGCACGGTTTGATGAATGTACCGACCATCTAATCTGTCTTTATTGACTTTTGATCAGGGGGAGTAACTTCTCTCCCCCTGATTCCGCAGATCGAGTGAACTCCAGTAATCGGGTGATTGAGGAATGGAGTGATGGAAGTGAAATTGCGAATTGCCAGTTCCAAAACGCAAGTCCTGTTGCTTCTCATGGCGACATCTACAGGCTCGGCCCAGGTGGCCTCCCACGCCCCTGTTGTGATCCAGGCGCCATCTGACTCCAGCGTTATATTCCAGCCGGTGGGCCGGCCAGTAGTTCGGGTGAACGGCGCGGTGCTGACGGACCGCGACCTGCTCCGCGAAATGTTCACGATCTTCCCGTATGCGCGCGTGCACAACGGGTTTCCCAAGCCCCTGGAAGCGGGTATCCGCGACGGCGCGATGAAGATGATGATCTTCGAGGAGTTGGTGTATCAGGAGGCAAAGCGGCGCAACATGACCGTGCCGCCCGCCGACCTCGCGCGCGCCAAGGCGGAGTTCCGCCAACAGTTTGCTTCCCCGCAGGAATATCAGCGGTTACTACAGGCGGAGTTCCAGGGTTCGGAACAGTTACTGCGGGCGAAGGTGGAGCGTTCGCTGCTCATCGACAAACTACTCAAGCGGGAGGTGACGGACAAGGCGGTGGTTTCCGTCGCAGAGGCTAAGGCCTACTTCGACCAGCACCCCGCGGGCTTCAACTTGCCGGAGTCCTTCTCGTTCCAGAGCATTTCCATTCTGCCTCCGCCGAACGCGACCGCCGCCCAGTTGCAGGAAGCACGTAAGCGCGCCGACAATGCGCTACACCAAGCCAAGGCCACCAAAAGTCACGAGGAGTTCGGGCTGCTGGCTGAGAAACTTTCCGAGGACGATTTCCGGGTGATGATGGGCGACCACAAGCCTGCGGACCGCTCGAAACTGCCCCCGCCGGTGGTGAAAGCCCTCCTGGCGATGCAGCCCGGCCAAGTGAGCGACATCATCGAGTTTGACGCCAGCGACTACACCATCCTGCGGCTGAACGTTCACATTCCTGCGGGCATGCAGAAGTTCGAAACGATCAAGGACGTGCTGCGCGACCAACTGACGAAAAAGAAGAACGAGCAAATTCGTTCCGCTCTCGCCACGAAGCTGAGCAAGAACGCCAAGATCGAGAAAGCGTAGCCTTGGGAAGGCAATGTGCGGAGAGTCCTAAGCTGTGAACAGAAATGTAGTCATACTGGTTGTGTTCATACTGGCACTTGCCCCGCGCGCGCCGGCGCAGGTGAAAGCCGGCGAGGCCAGCGTGAATCTGAACGCCACGGTCTCGGCCGGATACAGTGACGATTATACGAACCTCTCCGGTTCCGACCACAGCATCGTCGGCGCCGGCACTGCCGACCTGTTCGGCTCGTACTTTAATCCGAATTTTCTCTCGTTCGACATTCAACCCTTTTACAACCAATCGAGAGTCAACTCCAATTTTCAGTCGCTTACCTCCAGCCGCGGCGTGAACGCAAGCGCCAGGATCTTCGGCGGCAGCCATTATCCCGGCTCGATCAGCTATTCCAGGGCGTTCAACAGCAGCGGGAATTTTGATGTTCCGGGCTTGGCCAACTACACCACTCATGGGAACAACGATGTGCTTGCCGTCACTTGGGGCGTTCACCCGGACGATTTACCCAGTCTAAATTTCCGTTTCTCGAATGCGAACAACGCCTATTCCATTTACGGGGCCAATACGCGAGGGACGCTGCACTCTGACACGTTTTCGGTCACGTCGGCCTATCAAGTTGCGGGTTTCAGCCTGAACGGAGGTTATCAGTACAGTGATTCGAAGACACTCACGCCAGAGTTCCTCACGGGCGAACCGCCGCAACGCGCCAATTCAGGCGCCAATTCGTTTTCCTTCGGCGTCGGACACAACTTGCCATGGAATGGAAGCATTTCCGCAGCCGCCACCCGATTAGACATCAGCACCGATTTCGGCGACACCACCTTCAGCGATAGATACAACACAAGTATCGACACGTTGACGGGCGCGATCAATTTCGCTCCGCGACCGCACTTGAATGTGGGGGCGAACACCTATTACACCGATAACCTGGAGGGGACGCTTTATAACACGCTGCTGACTACAGGGGTCAGTGTGCCGCAGAACGAGGGACAACAGTCGTCGGATGATCTAAGCCTGACTGGCTATGCCAATTACGAGATGCCGGCGCAGCACCTGAATCTGCATGCGTTCGTGGAACGCCAACAACAAACCTTCTTGGGAATCTCGTTCGCGTCCGACTCCCTCAACGGGACGGCAAGTTATTCCAATACGCTGCTGGGCGGTTCCTTCAATGGCGTGGTAGGGGTGACGCGGACCTCGATCGATACAACCCATCAGAGTCTTCTGGGCCTGAACAGCTCCGTCAACTACACGCATCAAATCCATCGCTGGACCGTCGCGGGCGGCCTCGGCTACTCGCAGGACGCCCAAACCCTGCTGATCGCCTATACGACCTCGGGCTATAACTATTCCGGGAGCCTGGGCCGCAGGATCCGTCGCAGGTCGTATTGGGGGGCTTACGTCAGCGGCGCGAGGAGCCTGCTAACCAACCAGCCCGGCTCCGCAAATTCCAGCCATAGCTACACAACCTCGCTTTCCTTGGCCCGGTTCAGCATCAATGGCTCCTACTCGGAGTCCAGCGGGAATGCGCTTTTGACATCCATGGGCTTGGTGGCCACTCCGCTTCCCCTGCCGGTCATCACTCCGGCAGCAGTGGTGTTCTATAACGGCAGATCATACTCGGTGGGACTCGGAGCGCACCCGACTCGCGGGCTGACACTGACCGCCATCTTCGCCAAGGCCCTCAGCGGGACTCAGAGTACTTCGACGACTTCGCACAATAACAATGAAAACCTGAATCTTCTTATGATCCACAACTTTCGCAAACTGAGCTTCATTGCAGGGTACAGCAGGTTAGTCCAGGGATTCAGCCTTTCCGGGACCCCGCCGGCGATGGTAGGATCGTTCTACATGGGGATCTCGAGATGGTTCAATTTCTTTTGAGGGCGGCGGAAGCAGACAAGCAGTTTAGGAACACCGCTGCAGCCTCCGTGCTCCTGCTGGTGCTGCTTCCCGGCGTCGCAGCGGCATGGTCGAAATCGCAACCAGCAGGACCAGTGACCGTGCCGGAACTGGAGCTTGAGGGCGGACGCAAGCTCTTGTACGAAGGCAGCGTCAACTCCGAGCGAGAAGTCAAAACCAAGCGTCGCTTCTGGGGACGCCTGCTCGACGTCGTGGCGGGCGAACCCGAATACCACGCCCTGATCGCCCCCTACAGTGTGGTGACCGATTCCCACAATCGTATCATCGTGACAGACCCGGGCGCGGCCGGCATTCACATCTTTGATTTCGCGCAGCACAAATACAAGTTCATTTCGCGCGACAAAGACATCGATGGGTTGTATTCGCCACAATGCGTCGCCGTGGATGCCGCCGACAACATCTACGTGACCGATTCGTACTCGGGAAAAATCTTCTTCTTCGATGCCAATGGAAAATTTCGGCGAGTTATCGGCAGTACGAAGGGTGAAGGGTATTTCAAACGGGCAACCGGAATCGCGGTCGATTCCCAATCCCAGCGGATCTACGTAACGGACACTTTACGCAACCAGATCTGGGTACTCGATATGCAGGGCAGTGTATTGCAGAAGATCGGCGCAGCCGGCACCAGCGAAGGACAATTCAACTTTCCAACCGAATTGCGGCTGGACGGCCAAGACCTGCTCGTCGTAGACGCAATGAACTTCCGTGTGCAGGTTCTGGATCGTTCCGGAAAGTTCGAATACGCCGTCGGGCAGATGGGGGACGGTTTGGGGTATATGTTTCGGCCGAAGGGAATCAGTAGGGATTCCGAGGGGCACCTCTACGTTGTCGAAGGGCTGAGTGGGTTGGTGCAGGTCTTCGATCGGGAAGGACGGCTACTCTATTACTTCGGACAGAAGGGCACGGGGTTCGGAGAATTTCAGTTGCCAGCCGGTTTGTTTATCGATCGAAACGACCGCGTGTTTGTGGTCGACTCCTACCATCGTCGCGTTCAGATTTTTCAGTACTTCGCGCCGGGCCAGCAGGCTGAAGGGGTTCAGCATTGAGGGTAAAGTTTTTCGTAAGCTTCGTCATGCTGTTCGCTGCCAGCGCCGCGCTGGCGCAGACCGATGTGATCGGCTCGCATGACCTGTCGCCGGCGGGCACCTCGCCGATAAAGGGTAATCTTTCCGGCTCCTGCTTGTATTGCCATGCTCCGCACTCCGGCTTGAATGGCACAGCCGGCGTCGCCCAAACTCCGCTATGGAACCAGAAGCTCTCCAGCGTCCAGTCCTATACTGTTTACACCAGTTCGACAATGGTTAACACGCCCAATCCCTCCCCGCCCCTGGGCACGGACAGCACACTATGCCTCAGTTGCCATGATGGCACAGTGGCAGGGTCGCCGGGCGCGCTGGTCGCTTACGGGCGAGTTTCGATGAGTGGGCAGATGAATCCAGCGGCCGTGTTTGGCACAAACCTCTCCACGATGCATCCGGTCAGCTTCATCCTTCCATTGAAGGCTTCTCCTGACCTGGTTTCGTCCTTGACCGCCAACCCGCCCTCTACTGCCGATCAAACTGGGGCCGTGCGGCTCATCAACAGAAATGTCGAGTGCACGAGCTGCCACAATCCTCACGTGCAGAACATCGACCCGAACAATCCGAATTTCCTTGTGATCGACAACTCCAACAGCGCGCTCTGCCTAGCCTGCCACAGTACGATCCCCACAGGGTCGGGGATGGGTATGACAAACGCCCTTGAGGCTAGCCACAACGCGATGGGCGCAGTGGGAACGCCGCTTACCGCAAGGGCAGCGGCGAGCAATACCAATCCGCTTGCACGGTGGTCGACGAGCATCCACGCCACCGCGGCAAGCAGAGTGGCAGCCCAGATATCTTTTGAAACCAACTCTGTGGTTTCAAGCCGGGCTACCCTGAGCCCGAGGCAGGTATCCCTGGGGCGTTACACCACAGTGGCAAGGAATGGTTGTTCGTCGTGCCACACTCCGCATAACGTCCAGGGGCAGAACTCGCTGCTGCGCGCGGTTGACGACCAGGTCTGCCTCACCTGCCACAACGGTAGCTCGAATATCTCTCCCCCCACCTCCAATGTTCTTGCCGAATTGGTCGCGCCTAAATATAGTCATTCGTTTTCGCCGGGGAACACGCCACACCGCGCACATGAGGGCGCGTTGTTGAATCAAAACCGCCATGTTACCTGCGTCGACTGCCATAATCCGCACTCGTCCAATCGGGTCGCTACCTTTCCCGCTGCGCCCACCATACGTCCTTCGCAGACCCTGGTTATGGGGATCAGTGCAACTGACGGGGTAACCGTGGTCAATCCGGCAGTCAACGAATATGAGAATTGTTTGCGCTGTCATGGCACGAGCACGGCCAAACAATCGAGAGTCAATTTCGGCTATTTACCCTTACGAGTGGCTTCTGCCAGCGACCCCCTGAATGTTATTCCGGAATTTAGCTCGTTTGCGACCTCAAGTCATCCGGTGTTCCATGATCGCAGCAGCACGTTCCCGCAACCCAGCCTCCGTTCGAACCTGCTGGATCTTGAGGGCAGAACGTCGGGGCGTAGCATGGGCGCCCGAATCCTGTGCACCGACTGCCACAATAGCGACGACAATCGAGAATTCGGTGGCAACGGACCGAACGGACCGCATGGATCAAAGTTTGTGCACATCTTGGAGCGCCGGTATGAGTTCAGTCAGGCGCCGGTTCCGGGCAAGCTCGTTACGAATCTGTTCCCGAACCCGACCTTAAGCGCAGAGGGCGGCGCCATCGGCGGCCCGTATGCTTTGTGTGCCAAGTGCCACGATCTCGCGCAGATCCTGAATAACACCAGCTTCAGCGAACACGCCCGCCACGTTAAGCAGGACGGATTCTCGTGCTCGGTATGCCATACGGCCCACGGGATGGGCGCACCATCGGGCAACATTTCTGGCGAACGCTTGGTGAATTTTGATGCCAACGTAGTCGCCCCCAACGGCGGGGCTCCGATCTCTTACAACCATGCGACGAACTCCTGTAGCCTGGTCTGCCATAATCACCCCCATCAGCTCCGGTCGGCTGCCGGCGTAGGGAAACATTGACAGCTAGCGATAGGCAACTTGCTGGAAATTCTTGGAAGCGGATGACAGATATGGGTCAGTGTCGGCAGTCGGCGAGCCGAACGGCATGGTGACGAACAATAGCAGCCTCATCAACTTCGCTCTCAACATCGTGGCGCCCAACAGCACCGGGGTTGGGCCCGTCTGGACAGACCCCACGCCTGCGCCCGGATCAATCACCTTCCAGGGCTCGTGCACGCTACGTTGCCACGCTCAGGATCACAGCAACATCAGTTATTGAGCCTGCGCCTGGTCGTTGTTATGATAACGTTGCTCTGTCGTGGCTCAAAAACTTCAAGCGCCGGCAGGTTTTAACGCCTATATCTGAGGGGGCTTACGATGGAAGAACAATGGACTCGCAGGAACTTCTGCCTGGCGCTGGGGGCGCTCGGCGCCAGCGCGACACTCGGCGCAGCGGAACCCGGAAAGGATTCCATGCGGTCCAGATTGGGTATCATCACCGATGAAATAACCCAGGACCTCGAAAAGGCACTCGACTTTATTGCCAGCTACTCGCTTTCTTACTGTGAATTGCGCGAGCTCTGGGGCAGGAACATCATGACTCTCTCCCCCTCCGATCTGGAGCGCGCCAAACAAATCATCGAGAAACACCACGTGCAGGTCGCGGAGATTGCGTCGCCCCTCTTCAAATACAATCTGCCGGAAATGCCCGCCCAGCCTTCCGAGAGGCGCGATACGTTTATGGCCACCTTCACGGACCAGGACACGGAGAGTCTCCTGAAGAAATCCTTCCAGATCGCGCGCCTGTTTGGCACCGAGAAGATCCGCATCTTCAGCTACTGGCGGGTTGAGGACCCCGAGAAAGCGTACCCGTATGTTCGCGAGCGCCTGGCGAAAGCCGCAGCCGTGGCGGCCCAGAATAAGATGACGCTGCTGCTCGAGAACGAACCTGCGTGCAATGTCGGCACGGGCAAAGAGTTGGGGCGCCTCGTTCGTGACATCAACTCGCCTGCCCTGCGCGCCATGTGGGATCCGGCCAACGCCGTGGTGTTGGATGAAATCCCTTACCCCGATGGGTACAAACACGTACGCGGCCTTTTCCCCCACCTGCATGTGAAGGATGCGAAGCGCGATACCAGCACCGGCAAAACCCGCTGGCTGCCGGTCGGCAGCGGCGACGTGGACTTTCGCGGGCAATTCCAGGCTTTGCTCCGGGATGGATACCGGGGCACGATCTCACTTGAGACACATTACCGCCGCCCGGATGGAAATACCCTCGAAAGCTCGCGCGAGTCATTGGAAGGGTTGCTGAAGGTCCTCAAGTCGGTTGCATAGCGCGCGGGCCAAGCAAGCACGGTTCATCTCCGGGCACGCATGGGGATTCAACGCATGTTCGCATCCCGCACGGGCTGGTCGCTTACCCCCAACCGCCTCTCTGAACTTGCGCGCCAGCGCCGCGAGCGTGGCCTGCCGCTTTTGGACCTGACGGAGTCAAATCCCACGCGGTGCGGCTTCACGATCGATGCGGAAGAGATTCTTGCGGCCCTCCACAACCCCCGCGTACTCACCTACGAGCCTGATCCGCGCGGCCTGCTCATGGCGCGGGAAGCAGTGGCGCAGTATTACGCCGAGCGCGGAGTCGAAATCCACCCCGACCAAATCTTTCTGACCACCAGCACCAGCGAAGCTTACTCATTCGTGTTCCGGCTTTTGGCGGACCCCGGCGACAGCATTCTGGCGCCCCAGCCGAGCTATCCACTTTTCGATTTCCTGGGCGGCCTGAATGATGTCGAAGTTCGGCCTTACCCGCTGCTTTACGACGAGGGCTGGCAGGCAGATCTCGAAGCGCTCAGGTCGCGATGGGAATCCCGCACTCGCGCCGTGCTGGTCGTCCACCCTAACAATCCCACGGGCTCCTACGTCAAAAAGGGCGAGTTACTGCGGTTGGTTGAACTCAGTTGCCGCTCGCAAGCGGCCGTCATCGCCGACGAAGTCTTCGCGGACTATGCCTTCGCGGCGGACCCGGACCGGGTCATAAGCCACGCTCAGGCCTCCGACGTGCTGACGTTTACCCTCAGCGGGCTCTCGAAGATCTCGGCTTTGCCACAGATGAAGCTGGCGTGGATTGTGGTGAATGGGCCGCGCGAACTTCGCATCGACGCGCAAGCGCGCCTGGAAGTGATCGCGGATACTTACCTTTCCGTCAGCGCGCCCGCGGCGCTCGCCACGCCCCGCTGGCTCGCCTATCGGCATGAGATCCAACCGCAGATCCTGGAACGGGTGAAGGCGAATCTGCGGAAGCTCGATGAACTGCTTACGCGCGGATTGCCCTTGAGCAGCCTGAACGTGGAAGGTGGCTGGTACACCATCCTGCGAGTTCCCTCCACGCGCAGCGACGAGGATTGGGCAGTGGAATTACTCACCCAGGAAGGTGTGATGGTGCATCCGGGCCACTTCTATGATTTTCCCTCCGAAGGCTTCCTCGTCCTGAGCCTTTTGCCCGCTCCTGCGATTTTCGCCGAAGCCCTCCGCAGGATCATTTCCCGAATTTCTGCACAAAGCTGATTGCCGCCCAATCGAAACAATTCCCTCGCACCGAGTCCCAGCGCCGCCTCACGGCTTCCGGCTGGTGGCTTCGGGCACCGCATTTTTCGGGAGCAGCCCGCGCACGCGGAACCAGTCCTCCAAACGCTTGGGCCAGGAGGACAACACGGGGTCTTGGGGTGCGAGGCCCACACCATGTACACCGTGTTCGTAGATGTGAAGTTCTGCCGGAACACCCGC
>Ga0182027_10013287_pt1 | contig 11495 bp, 10 predicted proteins | sample 712E1DmetaG_FD_121300 | JGI IMG/M metagenome (GOLD analysis project Ga0182027, IMG submission 121300) | Permafrost microbial communities from Stordalen Mire, Sweden - 712E1D metaG (Illumina Assembly) | ecosystem: Environmental > Terrestrial > Soil > Wetlands > Permafrost | place: Sweden...
CGATCTGGCGGTGAAGTCGCTGGCCCTATGCAACTGGTTCACGTTTCGCACGGATTTCAGCGTGCTTACGACACTGGTTGACAGTGGCGGGTTCCACGAAAACTGCTACCACATCTTCCGAGAAAACTTCCGCCAGTGGCACGAGGAGTTGCCAAAAGACAAATACGGGGCAATGCGCAGCTTTGAACATTTGCTGGACTCCGATCGGCACACTTTCACTTGTTAGTCCGCCGCATTCGTTCGCCGAGCGAGGGGGTCACTCCCCTTCGTTTTTTTATAACCCGATCAATCATTTTTCCTTTTTCGCTTCACAGCCACCCAGCCGAGATATCCAAAACAACCAAGCAAGGTCGTGCAGGAGACCAAAAGGCCGAGATAGAAGTATGATTGGGGTTTGAAATAGAGGGTGAGTTCAATATTGATGGTACCGTCGGGGTTTTCGGTATAAAAATTTTTTGAGAAATGCTGTTTGATATAACCGGGATTGATCGTCCAACCGTTGGCGTAACCATAAACCTGTTTATGAGTGTCATCGAAAACCGGATTCCTCCAGAGAAAAGACAATTCGTCATCCCCTAGGAATTTTTGTTCGGAACGACACTCTGTTGTCTCGGTATTTTTATAATATTTAACTGGATCGCACCAAGAATCAGTTGCATTATTATCAAGATAAAGGTTCCACCCGCTATCGAAAGAATCCAGATGGTTCAGGGTCGTGACGCCGGAGATATGCGAGAGATAAATCCTTAATTTTGACGAATTGACCTCTTGAAACGTCGCGCCGCTTGCGGAGATGAGCGGGTAGTAATCATCAAACCGATACAATTCATAGCTGGGAGTATCTTGAATTTTTACCAAGGCAGGATATTTTGACAAAATCTTATAATCGTACACATACGGATCATACTCCCCCCCGGCAAAAGAGTTCTTATTATTGAGGACGTACCCGACATTGTATTCTTTTAGATATTCATAAAAGGCATTGCCCGCAAGCGACGCATCGGCCAACCCCCTCTTAATGAGTTCGGTGTCCGTATCTTGCAAGAACGTGCTGCCATACAGCACCTCTTTATGAAAAATATTCTTAATCGGATTGTCGCCGGAATAATACGGCTTATCCGTAAAAAAGAAGGAATGATCAACAAGCGGTAAATTCAATATTCTATTTTTCAAATTATCGTCGACCAGAATCTTTGCCGATTGAAAATAATCTAGATTATCTGAAAAAATAAAACCCGGTGGGAGCCAACTATTACCGACGAAGCTCCCATAGGAAATAATGGAGATAAAAATGAGAAATATGGCCAAAAATCTATTCTTGATCTTTAGGAGTAAGATGAACAGGAACGACAGGATCGTGGAAAATCCGATTGCGAGTTTATCTTTGAAGCTCCTGAAAATATACATTGCGTTGATGGAATATATTTTCTCGGACAATCCTGAGAAAGGCCTTGATATGCCCTTATTTAGAAAAATAAAAAAGAGAAGCGCCGCGACAAGAATACTGAAAAAAAAGAAGTCCTTATTTTTCCGCAACTCGTCCTTTTTAAAGAAAAAGACATAAAAAATAACGACAAAGAATGCCGTCCAAATAAATAGAAAGAATGGGTTGTTTTTTAAAAAGAAATCCCCATAACCATTAGCTGTATTAATAAGGGAATAAAAGAAATTCAGCGACTTCAAGTCTTGCAATATCGGCAATTGGTTTCCACCGGCGTAAATACTCCGCGTCTTAGCCATCGTCGCAAGACCACCAAAAAGCAACGGCATAACATAAACACAATTCAAAAAAAGAAAAAAAATGAAAAATTTAAGATGATCGTAAATGAATCTCTTGCGGTCGCGTTCTTTAAACAATGCACTTACAAATAAAAAAACGAGAATGAAAGCAAATGAGACAAAACCGGCCGGTTGACAAAAAATAAACCCGAATGCAAACCATAAAAATGCGATCGAGAACAGAAATCCGATTTTTTTGGTCTGAATGTATTTTAAATACAGATAAACACCCAAAAAACACGGAGCGACCAAATAATACGACCACGCCTGATACCGCCACAAAAAATATTGTGAAACCGGGTTAAAAAAAATAAAAAGTACGGCGACAAACGAAAATAATTTATTTTTTAAAAAATCTTTATTGATGATACGAAAAATGATGATACCAAAAAATGAAAAAAATAAGACCCATGCGGCTTTTTGGATGAATTCCGGATTAGTATTAAATATTTCAATTGCTGAATAATATAATCTCAAGAAAAAAGAAGTGAAGGTATTCGGCGAATAACTGCCAGGGGAAAAATTAGTATTATCCCAAGAAAACAAGAGTTCCTGTTTGACGATGTAAAATGGCGAAAACCACGTACTCGACGAATCGCTGCTGGCTACAAATCCTCTAAACAAAAAAGCAACCAGCATGAAAACCGGTATAACCAAATACCAAACGTGCGCTTTGAAATTTAGGAGGATCTTTCTCATTTCACTTAAAATAATGACCGCAGAGAATATGGCACTTTATTTTACATTATTAAACCTGCAAATTAAGGACTGCCCGATGGTTGGGAAAATTCTCGCTAGCAGGTTTGATTTGAATCCGACAAAATTAACATTATCGGAAACATATTTTTCAAGTTCAAAATTATTATATTTCATAAAATCGACGAGTAATTTTTTTGTAAAAAAACGTATATGGCCAGCCGGTTGTGGAATTTTAGGATAATGTAACGATGCTTCCATAAAAATTCCTATTCCTAAAAAGTAACACAACCTTCGTCCGAGTGAAACCAGATTAGGGGTGGTTAGAATCAAGATGCCTCCGGGTTTAAGTACTCTTTTTATCTCCCCGATAAAAAAATCGGTGTCATAAAGATGTTCTATAATTTCGCCGGCAAAAACAATATCAAATTTATTATCGTCAAAATCAATCCCCTTATTCAAATCGTTGACCTTATAGATAATCCCTCTTCTTTCAACCTCTTCAGATAGGTTATCGGCCATATCGATACCGTATAAATTTGCATTCTTTCCAATTTTTTCTCCAATTTTTTTTGCAATTTCGCCATCATAACAACCGATATCAAGAACATTCACAACGTCATCACAAGAATCTACCAATGACAAAACCGCTCTTACTCTTTCATTATTTTCATAAAATATGGTTCTATTATTCGTAGAATCGTAACGTTTTTTAAGAAACTCTTGAACATTACTCATAATGTTACTTGGTCTCAAACTTTTAGTGCAACAAGGTTATTGAATACTTCGTCAGGTTTAAAGTAATTTAACACAGCTCTTGGACGGTCATTGAGTTCGCGCTGAACGCGTTTGATCTCTCTTGTCGGCACTTTATCAAATTCCGTGCCTTTAGGAAAGTATTGTCGAACAAGTCCATTCGTATTTTCGTTCGTTCCTCGTTCCCATGGGCTCGCCGGATGGGCAAAGTAAACGGTCATGCCGGTCGAGATAACGAATTGTTTGTGTTCGCTCATTTCCTTCCCTTGATCATAGGTGAGGGTTTTCTTTAATTCCTTGGGCAGCGTTTTCACGGCGCGCGCGATCGCCATGCGCACGGTTGTTGCATCCCGACTTCCGCCGAGCGGAATAAGCAATGTGTATCGGGTCACGCGCTCGACGAGCGTCGCAATCGCCGAACGGTTGTATTTTCCGACGACGAGATCGCCTTCCCAGTGTCCGGGGATGATCCGATCGGCCACTTCCTTGGGGCGCTCCTCAATAGAGAACATATCGGCGATTTTTCCTCGCGTTTCTTCAGGTTTTCCTTTCCTTCCGTTTTTGGCTCGGCGATACTTCCGTTCTTGGCGGAGGAGCGAGATGAACTCCTTTTTAAGCGCGCCGCGCGGCAGAACGTAGATGTATTGGTAGATGGCTTCGGGCGAGATGCGCATAGCAGTATCTTGAGGGTACTCTATCTTCATTCGTCTCACAATTTCGTTGGGCGACCAATGCTTTCGCAGTCCGGCAAAGACGATCTTTTGCAGCGGCTCGTTCTTTAACAGCAGACGGTGGCCTTGTTTGCGGCTGGCGGTCGAGCGGACGGATCGCTTTTGAGCGAGGTGCGCCCGATAGTTCAACTTCCCGCCAGTTCGTTTCAATTCGCGGCTGATCGTACCCTTGTTTCGATCAAGCCGCTTGGCGATGTTGCTCTGGGTTTCGCCCCGGGCGAGTCCGCGGCTGATTTCCTCGCGTTCCGTCTCGGACAGTATCAAATATTTTTGGCTCATTCATACAAAGTGAGTTTATCACTTTGTTGCACTAGATTATTGAGAGAAAGTTATTTATAAACGATTAAGTTATAAATTTCTTCTCCTGTTTTTTCCGAAGAATAATTTGACGCAGTTGAGAGCGCGTCTTGAGAAATTCTTGAATAATAAGTGTCGTCCCTTAGGAGATGGAGTGTTTCTTCGGCAAACCTTGCATTATCCAATATCGGAACCCTGATCATACCTTTTTTAAATATATCAAAAACCGGCAAATTGTAAGCAATTACTGGAACCCCGCAGGTCATGGCTTCAAGATTAACCGATCCAAAGCTTTCATACAAACTGGTCATCAAGAAAACTTTTGACTTTTTCAATATATCATTTTTTTCGTCGTTAGGAACGAAGCCGGCGCAGTTGACGTTTTCTTGCAGTCCCAGCTTACTAAGTATATCAAGGAAGCGGTTTTTAAATTTCTCACTACTATCACCGACAACCACAACCTTGATGCCTTTATCCTTTTGCTTGATCAGGCGAACGATATCCAGCATTTCAAACAATCCCTTTTGCTCGTGAAATCTTCCCATCCACACAAGATCATACTCTTTTTTCAGGCTCCCGGGTTCAACCTTAACGCCTCCCACGCTTTTCATCACATATATTTTATTATAGGGATATTTTTTTTCCAAGATATTCCTGTAATAGTCATTAACGGTTACGAGGACCCCCCTCTTTCTTGCTAAACATTTAAATAACCATTGATTAAGTTTGTAATGGACGACGTTCGCCGTTGGGAAATAAAATTTGTTCGTAAAATGCCCTTTGTACCCCTTAAATAAATCCGGGCACAACAGATGAAAAAAATAGATCAGTTTTGTGTTCTCGTTCTTTCTCGCCAATAAATACATCGGTATGGAATTTGGAAAAAAGTCAGAATGGCAAATGAAAGCGTCTTCATTGGCGGGGTAAATAGTTTTAACGATGTTTGCCGCCTGAAAAACGCGCAAAACATACGAGATGAAAGCATGGACTCTTTTTTCAACAGCATAAGAATTGATGCAAATATATTTTAAATATTCGTCTTCCAACAAACCCAGCTTTTGATATGTCTCTTTGCCGTTATCCGTCGTCAGCAAAACATTCTCTATTTTTTTAGATTTGAGATATTTGATAATTTCGATCATACCGGTCTCGCCACCGCTGGCTCCCAAACCGACTTTCGCAAATTCTATATGAAATATTTTCATACTAATATTATTCTCGAATATAGACGATCTTGGCTATAAGCACCGTAAAACCTCTTTGCTTTTAAATTAAAGCCGGCGATATCGAATGCCGCTATCTCACCGCTTATTTTATCCGCGTTTAGTTCACTATAAACAATTCCGAGGCCGCTCGATTTTATCTCATCGAATATTTCCGGCAGAGACGACATCAATATAGGCAAGCCGCAAGCCACGTATTCCACCACCTTGAGCGGCGAGCAGTAAAAAGTCCATTTCGATTCGAGGTTATACGGTGCCAAGCCAAATCCGTCAAAGTTTTGAAGAAAATTGATGCAAAATTCATGGCTTTCCCTGAAATGAATCTCGGTCTCTATTTTTCTCTCGTTGCAGAGACCGATGACTCTGTCCCAATCGTCGCCGCTACCGATCAGAACAATTTTTTCCATTAAAGGAGAGACCGTTTTGATCAGATCATACAATCCATGTTCTTTCGTTACCGAACCAACATAGATAAAATGTCGTTTATTCAATTCCTTTATAGGAAAACCAGGGTTTTTTAAAAAAATGCCATTTGGCACAACGACAGATTTCTCCTTTTTCAAGCCCAGATTCAGTCGCTTCTCTTGGGCACGGTTCGTATTAGAAACAACCAAATCAGAATATTGGCAGCAAACCGATTCCAGCGCATAGTACAATCTATTCAAAAAGGCACTGTTGAACCGATCTTCGGAAAAATCGCTAGCAAAAAAAATTATTTTTTTTATTTTTTTTCCAAAAAATTTTCTGGAAAAAATTCCGACAAAAGTATCAAAATTATTCGCACCGATAAAAATGTCAAAGCCGTTCGTCATAATAAACCAAACGGAAATAATAAAATCAAAAAACAAATTTATTGGCCCAAAAAAACCCGATCTTTTTAAGATAGCGGACCGCTTGCCGGAAAAGACCGTGCACCTGCCGCCATAATTATCTAGAGGGTGATCCAATTTATATACCACCAATCCCAATCTTTTTAGATATTCGAAATAATAGTCGGCCGGACCGTCTATCTCTGATTTATGGCAGATCATCAGAATTTTATTCATAGCGGTCTTTGGATTTTACTGCTATAGAGCTCGGTGCTTTTCATGATAAACATACCGACCAACAGAATCGGGTGGCGCAAACCTTTTTCAATTATCTTATCCGGTGGGAACCTAAAGAAAAAATTCATCTGTTTACGAAAATATTCCGGATGCTTTTTGGAATATTTCTCGAACATATCTTTAGCATAATACTTTTTTTTCTTACTGCTGCCGAACAAGTTTATTTTTCCTTCGTCATGGTGCAAAAAAATTTTTGCCCGACATATTTTGTAACCGGCCCCCCTTATCCTTATGGACAAATCCCAATCTTCCGGTCCGGTAAGATTTTCGTCATAGCCACCGATTTTTTCGTAAATGCTCTTACGAAAAAATCTAGCCGCTTCGATGTAATCATTGCCCAGGTAAAAACTTCTCTCAAACGCTTTGACTTTGGTCCAAAACCCTACGCCGACCGATTTTTCAGGCAATATAACGGCGTCGCATTTTCCCGTTTGAGCCAACCCAACACATTCCTTTACCGAATCAGGATCGAAATAAATGTCGCTATCGTGGATCAGCAAATATTCCCCATTGGCTTGCTTGGCGCCGAAATTCCTTTGTGCGCTCCTTTCCGGTCCATGATCAAAAACTTTGTCAGTATATTTTTTCGCGATCTTTTTTGTGTCGTCGATACTATTATTATCGACCACTATCAACTCGATATTTTTGTAGTTCTGATTTTTTATCGATTCCAAACACGCTTCAAGCGTTCTTGAAGAATTTCTTGTCGGAATGATGACTGACACAGGGCAATTATCCATTGATTTTCTCCATAAATTACTTTCTGGCCTATCGTTTTATCTTATTGTAAGTGAGGTATATTTACAAGACAAGGATCCATATCCAAGATATTCCTGACCCAACCCATCGCGTCAAAAATTTTACAAAAATGATAAATTACTACGGACATTCTCTTTTATAAATAACATCAAATATATCAATATCACCGCCTTCAGTTACCCAAAATTTTCCAAATTTAGACAACACGAATCCTTTTTTATCTAAGTAACTATTTATATAAGCAAAGTTATTTTTATTCTTTGAAAGATGGATTTCAATAATTACATGTTGGACAATATCAATCATGTTCCCAAGTCCATCAATCACCTCTTTTTCAAATCCTTCAACATCAATTTTTAAAATATCGACCTTTTTAATATCATGTCCATTAAAAAAAGTATCCAGAGTATTAACGGCAATTTCTTCCATATCCATTACAACACCCTTAGAAATATTCTCTTTATGAAATGACGACCTATCCTTTTCTTCTTTAGAAAAATATATGGTCTTAATCTCGTTTTTATCGCCAATTCCAATATTGAAATTACATACGTTTTGGTAATTCTTTGTATTGAATTCTAAAAGATGGTATGTCTCTTTAACGGGTTCAATGGAATAAATTTTTGAGTTTTTATAAAATACATTGGCTGCTAATGTGAAATTTCCGACACATGCCCCCACATCAACAATAACAGGTGATTTAAGATTTTTAATATAATAATACTTATAAAAGTCTTTAAGCATGATTTCAATCCCTAACAAACCCCAACCATCGCCCGGGTCGTATCCAATACCTAATAATTTTACCTTATTATTCCCAAATAATTTAAAAATAAAAAATATATATTTTTGAAACAAAAAAATAATTTTGTCAGATGCGGACAGGCCGCCCATTCTCAGTAAAATATAGTCACAATAAAAATTTTTTAAAACATTTTTCATATTATACGCGTAGATAGATTTCCCACTAAGCCGCAGTAGCTACAATTAAAACTCATACCCTTGCTACGCTCCCAGCCCACCTTCCTCAACCGTTCATATTCTTCCTTGTTTTTGAGGATCCTTATGACATTCTCCGCCATGTTTCCCGGCACGTTAACCCCGCAGACGACTCCTGTCTCTCCACCGCAAACAGCATCGCGCAGGCCGTCGACATCATAAACCATGGCAACCGCCCCCTGGCTCGCGGCTTCGGTAACGACCAAGCACCAACCCTCTTTGACCGAGGCGACGCAGAGCAAATGAGATTTTTGCATCAATTCAATCTTTTTATCCTTGCTTACCGGCCCCATGTATTCAATTGAATCCTTGTATTTGCTTTCGTCTATCATCTTTAAGACCTTTTTTCCATAACTACCTTCGGCGGCACCAGAGACAACGAGACGGAGGTTGGGGATCTTTTCTTTGGCAATCTCAAAGGCGCGAATGATGTGATCTGTTCTTTTCATTGCCCTTATCGTTCCATGCGCCAAGATCGTCGGCTGGTCGAATTTTTTAACGCTCGCAAGATCGGCAATGGGTTCAATCTCTATCCCTTCGCTAATGATACTGATGTTATCGGCCTTAAAACCAAAACGCATTAAGTCGTTTTTGGTGCTTTCGGAAATGGTAATGACCTTTCGGTCGGATAGCGACCACAGGTAGATCGGCTCTAGAAGATAACCGATAAAATTTAAGGGGAAGAACATTTCGTAAAACCAAATCTCGCGGCAAAGCTGGTGGACGAACAGGATATTCTTAACTTCGCGGCCTTTTGCCTTGGCGTAAAATTTAAAAAAGAATGGGATGGTATTTACTTCGTCAATCACAAGATCCGGCCAGCCGAGCAAATTCTTTTTAAAATATTTGTACGCCTGCCAATAAACACTCCAACGCGAGCCGACACGGACGATCTTGTAGCCGTTCCTTGCTTCTTCCGTCGGCGCGCCGGTGAACCCGGCGACCAAAAAAATCACTTCGTGGCCGTCGATGACGAGCCGTTTGGCCAGCTCCTCATTGACCAGTTCCGCACCGCCGGCCGATGGGTGTTCATGGTCTTTCCAAGTGAGCCAGAGTATTTTCATCGCTTCCCTTTCCTTATGACATAGAGCGGACGACCCAGTATTTCATTGTGAATTTGGGCGACGTACAAGGCGACTAGACCGAGCGAGCTTAAAATTACACCGACCAAGAAAGTGATGAGAAGGGCGAGCTGGGCCGAACCGGAAAAACTGGAAGGGAAAGCCCAATCAAAAATATATTTGCCGATCAAAACATAAAAGCCGAAAATTCCGACCGCGAGGACGATGAAAACGCCTAAATAACCCGCGAGTTTTAGCGGCAGCAAACTTAAAGAAATAAAACTGTTGAGCGCCAGGGCCACCAATTTAGAAAAACCGTAGCCGGCGCGGCCGTTAGTTCGATCGTTGGCCTCAAAATAAATGTAATCGCGTTTAAAACCGAGCCAATTAATAAGCGCCCGCGTCATTCGTCCGGTTTCCGTAAGACCGTTAAACGCGTCAATCACTTCCCTGTCCACGAGGCGGAAATCAGTTTCGTTCGGCTTAATTTGAACGGCCGAAATGCGACGCATTATTTTATAAAAAATGCAGGAACCGGCGCGCTTAACAATGCCGGCGCGGCGGTTGGTTTTACGAATGCCGACGACGACCTCGGCGCCGGCTTCCCATTTCTTTAAAAATTCGGGAATCAATTCCACCGGGTGCTGGAGGTCGGCGTCAACCATGATTGCGGCATTGCCTCGCGCTTGATTCAAGCCGGCCGAGAGTGCCGCTTCTTTGCCGAAATTGCGAGAGAATTCCACAATGCGGACGCGACTGTCCGTGATCTTACGCAATTCCGCAACCGAAGCGTCACGACTGCCGTCGTCGACAAAAATTATTTCCCAGTCGTATTTGTCCGCGAGCGGCAACAATACTTGCGCCAGAGTCGTAAAAAAAATCGGAATATTTTCCGCTTCGTTGTAGACGGGGATGATGACGGAGACGAGGAGTTTGTTTTCCATACGGCTCTAACGAAATTACGGCGCTCTTACGAAATTACGAATCAGTTACGAATTTACGAATAGGACGCCTTATGCCGTCGCCCCCGAGCAGTGTCTCTCGATGGGGCTTAACTATGCGAATATTAGACGCCTTTTTTGGGCGTTGGTCAAATCGACGACGCCGGACGCCGCCCTCTCCTGTATCCTCTCCCCGTCGGGGGCGAGGGAGTGTACCAACCTGCGGAGGCAACCCTCTCCCTACCCTCCCCCGCACTCGGGGGAGGTGCCGGACCAACCTGCGGAGGCCGAATACGTACCCTCGCCCGAGTGCGGGAGAGGGTGGCCGAAGGCCGGGTGAGGGTTGCGGCGGCAGTATCAGCCAAGCCCCAAGTTAATCCGTATCGATTCCAAAACCGCATCCATATCACGCATTGCGTCATTGTTCCAAAATCTTAAAACTGTCATCCCAAAAGAATTTAAGTATTTTGTTCGCGCATTATCGTATTCGACGTTTTCAATATGTTGCGAACCATCAAGCTCAATCGCTAAATTCTTCTCGCGGCAATAAAAATCTAAAATATACGAACCCATGCCGTATTGCCGTTTAAATTTTAAACCAAAAAATCTTCCATTCCTTACTCTGCTCCAAAACATCCTTTCCACCTCGGTTTGGTTTTGGCGCAATTCACGACGACGAGGCAAAAATTTTTCCGAGTTCACTATCTGCTTCATGACCTTATTGTAGCACCCGACCAGCCCTCTCCCCCGTGTCGCGGCACGGGGCAGGCTCTACCCTCCCCCGCACTCGGGGGAGGTGCCGGACCAACCTGCGGAGGCCGAATACGTACCCTCGTCCCGCCGCGGCGGGAAGAGGGTGGCCGAAGGCCGGGTGAGGGTTGCGGCGGTTTTATTTCGCGCTTATCAAATTCCCTTTGACCATGATGTCCGACGCTTTAACCGCATCGGATTCGGCGTCGTAAATGGATTTGCAGGCGCTTATGTCGAGCGTTTTCTTTTCGGGCATGGCTAAACACTCCCCGTCGGCAAACTCGCCGTCGCTTCCGGCGTGGAATGCGAGCGTAGCGGTCAAAATACTGTTCACCGTTCCGGAAACAAGGTTGCGGCTTAGGGCGACGGTGCCGTTGCCGTCGATCATGTCGTGGCC
>Ga0182027_10013288_pt1 | contig 11495 bp, 13 predicted proteins | sample 712E1DmetaG_FD_121300 | JGI IMG/M metagenome (GOLD analysis project Ga0182027, IMG submission 121300) | Permafrost microbial communities from Stordalen Mire, Sweden - 712E1D metaG (Illumina Assembly) | ecosystem: Environmental > Terrestrial > Soil > Wetlands > Permafrost | place: Sweden...
AATATGCACACCCCGTTCTTTCAGTAGCTGAAGCCATTCGGTTCTGAATCCGACATCTGCGCGAGAAAGGAGGCCGCGCTCGTCCTCTTGACGCGTTAATTCCGCGAACGTATCGGGCGCTTGGGCTTGGTCGCCTCGGTGCACTGAACGAAAGACCGGGCCGTCGCCAACGCCGGCGGCGGCCGCCCAGGCATTGATCGCCACTTTCACCCACGTCGGCATCGGAATGGTCCGCACACGCCCGTGCTTCCCGACGAGATCCACGATGCACCACCGCCCGTCACGCTGCTGAACATGCCCCATCGTCAGTGCCGCTACCTCTGAGCGTCGCAGGCCGCAACCAAGGAGAACGGCGAGGATCGCACGGTCGCGGAGGCCCTTGGTGGTCGTAACGTCCGGGGCGTTGAGCAGCGTCTGCGCCTGCCGGACGGAGAGCCAGTTCCCAAGGCGGACGCCCTTGGACGCGACTCCCTTCACGCGTGTGATCCCGTTAGCCAGCTCCGGCGCCAGCAACCCGTTGTCGGCAGCCTCTACGGCCAGTTTCCGCACCGCCGTGATCCGCACGTTGATCGAGACCGCGCCCAGCCCGCGGGCCTCCAGCGCAACGCGCCAGGCGCTCACCGTCGCCTTGGTGAAGCCGGGCCTCGGGTCCTGGACGGACAACCAGGCGAAAAACTCGTCGAGCCCGAGATTGTAAACGCGGCGGGTGATCGGCGAGGAGACGCTGTCCAGCACCAGCGCCTTGAGCTTCTGCCAGTGGCTGGTTTGCGGAACTACAATTAAATCATTCATTTAGGACCTCATAATGGGCGTTATCGGCCATTTGGACCTTACCTCCGCGCGACGGGAACATCAAGCCCCCGGACTGACTACCATGGCCGCGGTTTCGGCCGGGGCGCATCCGCCGGAGCCTCTACAAGCACGCCACGCGGGGCAATTTAAGGACGTCTGTGTGCGGGCAGCTTCACCGGCGACGCTCCGCAACACCGCGGTCTCACCCTTGAAGCTCTCGACGACCGTGCAAAGCTATTGGCCATGCTAGTCAAAAACTTATAAGCCGGGAAATTGAAACGTCCGAATGTGACTTGTGGTATCTTTCTTGATCGAGGTTGCCAACACGTGGACCCGCTGAGCCTACTGTCGCTGCGTATCACCCCTGTGCGATTCCTCCTGGAGACGCTCGGCCCGTTTCGCGTGCCGGAATACAAAGGGGCTTTGTTTCGCGGCGGGTTCGGACAATTCTTTCGCGACCTAGTATGTATCACCAGGGCGCCGGTCTGCGCGGGATGCCCACATCTTCCTTCGTGCGCGTACTCGCTGGTTTTTGAGACGCCGGTTCAGCCCGACACATTCACCGTCCTGCGAAAGTACCCAAATGCGCCGCACCCGTTCGTGATGACGCCACCACTAGACGCGCGGACGGCGATCACGGCGGGCGTGGAGATGGCTCTTGACGTAACGCTGATCGGCCGGGGTGTGGAATACCTGCCTCACTTTATCCACGTGCTCGAGGCGATGGGCGCCTCGGGGCGTTACGGCGGGCGGTTCCGGCTGCGCGGCGTGGTTTCGCCAGTGGACGGCGCCGCAGTTTACGACGGAGCGACGCGGCGCATCTTGCGGCCACCGGCGGAGTGGCGGGGCAACGGTGACAATCCGACGCGAAGCATCCAACTCGACTTCCAGACGCCCCTGCGGATGCGCACCGAAGGGCAATACAACGCTAAGCCGAATTTCACGCAGATCGCCCAAGCCCTGCTGCGGCGTCTGAGCCTGCTGGGCGCGATCTACGGGGCGCCGCCGGCCGAGGGCAACGATTGGCTGCATTGCTTGATGGCGCAAGTGGACCAGGTGCGGACCGAATCGGCCGAGTTCCGCGTGTATCACTGGGACCGCATGAGCGGGCGGCAGGGGCGCCGCGTGCAGATGGATGGAGTGGTAGGGTCGGTGCGCGCCGCCGGAGACTTGACGGAACTTGTCCCATGGTTTCGCCTGGGTGAGTGGACGCATGTAGGCTCCGGAACGAGCATGGGCATGGGGAAGTACAGGATGGAGACGGAGGAATAGTGAATGGTGGAGCAGTTTCTTGCAATCGCGGACGCCGACAAGATTCACGAATACGTGTTTTCGCCGCACGAACTGCGGCTGGTACGCGGCGGCAGTGCGCTCCAATCGACCCTCAACATGGAAGTACTCCCGAGCCTGGTGATCGGCCACGGTGCCAAGCGGATATACGCCGGAGGCGGCACGACGCTGGCCTCGTTCGCAGAGGAGAAAGATGCGCGGAGTTTCTGCGCGGCGGCGGAGGCGAGCTACGCCGGGTGGACGGTGACTGCGACCGCGACGGCGGCCTGGGTCGAGTTGGGAGACGGTGAGTTTCCGGAAGCGCGGGACCGGCTGTTCGGGTTGCTCGAACGGCGCAAGAACGCGCGCAACGCGCACGAGCGTCCGGAAAGTTCGCCCTTCACCGAGCTATGCAGTACCTGCGGAGCGTACCCAGCGGCCGTGCGGGATCCCGAGCCGGAGAGGGCGGGGCGGGTCTGCCGGGCGTGCCGGCAGCGGTTGTTGTACAGTGACCGCTCCACGCTGCTTCCCGCGGGCCTGGAGCCGGCCGCAAATCTGACCGAGATTGGAAACCGGTCGCAGCCCGCCGGCTACATTGCCCTCGTCTATACCGACCTTGACCGCGCAGGCGCGTTTTTGAGAGAACATGCCCGCACCATCGAGTCGTATGGCGCGTTGAGCGGCCGGATGGGCGACTCGGTGAAAGGCGCCGTCCACGCCGGGCTGGAGCATGCGGTTCCGAAGGGCGGCAGCCGAGTGGCCGGATTCGAGGTGCTGCTGCTGGGCGGGGACGACGCTGTGGTGGCGTTGCCGGCAAACCGGCTTTTCGCATTTCTGGAGAAGTTCCAGGAGATCTATCACAAAGCGTGGAAGGGTGGCCCGCATCCCTCGTTCTCGGCAGGTGCGGTGTTGACCCGCGCGCACACGCCCATCGCGGCGATGCTGCGGCAGGCCGAGGGCCTCTTGCGGTCCGCCAAACGGATACCGAAGACGGAGCGGGCGGGGCTCGATTCCATCAACGACGCCGTGGATTACTGCATCGACGCCGGTATCGCGTCGGACGATCTGCTCGGGGAACGAGCCGAAGTGAAACGGCGCGGCAACGAACGGCCGCGAACGATGAAGCCGTACACGGTTGCGGAAGCCGTGGCGCTTGCGCGGGGCGTATCCGGGCTGCGACAGGCGGAAGCTCCGGCGAACAAGATCCGTTCGTTGTTCGACACTGCCTACCAACCGCTGATGCAGGCGGACTTGGAGTACCTGTTTGTGCTTTCGCGCCTGGAGCGGGGTCACAGGCTGGTGTTGCGCAAGCTGGTGGAAGGTCCGGAGATGAGGCAGACGGTTTGGCGGCCAGTGCGGGCCGGTGCGGAGGAGGCCACTAATCTGGCGGATATCGCCGAATTGTGGGAGTTCTGCCGATGACTCTGAAGCTCACGATCCGTTTCGAGTCGGCCGTGCATCATGCGAGCGGATTCTCGCTGGCGGGAGTGGTCGACAAGGGATTCCTACGGGATCACAACGGTCTGCCGTGTTTGAGCGGCGCCGCCCTGAAGGGTAGGTTCCGGGATGCGGCACGGCACATCCTGCTGGCCGACGCGGTCGAGGTTTGCCAATCCGGCCGGAAGCCGAGGGCGTGCGGCCCCCCCGGGATCGGGCGCCAAGAGTACTGCCGCGTCTGTCAGGTGTTTGGGGCACCGGCGCTTCCGGCGCGGGTGGTTTTCACTGACGCAAAGCCGGAGCCAGAGGCATACGAGGTCATGCTTGCCCAAAAGGTGAACTCAGTTTCGACATTCCACTTCGGGGCCACGGATATCCGGCACAGCACCTCCCTGGACCGGCTGAGGCGCACGGTTCGGACGGAACACCTTTTCAGCCTGGAGACGGTTCAGCCGCCGGTTGTGTTCGAAGCCGAGATTCGTGGTTGGATGGACGCGGCAGACGAAGCACTGCTGCGCGAATGCGCGCTGCTGCTGAACAGCTTCGGCGCCGGTGGCTCCCGCGGCTTGGGCGCCTGCCGGTACGAGATGGAACCGGAGACGATTCGATGATCTACACGGTAGTCTGGACAGTTCAGTCTTCCGCGCTGGTTGCGCAAACCAGCCACTCCGGCTTTGAGTCCGAGTCGCTTCCCTACGTTCCGGGCAGCGCGTGGCGTGGCGCAGCCGCCGGGGCGTATCTGACGGCGCCGGGCGCCCAGGCGAGCGAAGAGAGATTCTGCCGCCTTTTCCTGGAGGATCGGGTCCACTACGGCGATCTGCGTCCCCAAGGATTGGACGTCTGGCCGCTTTCGGTGCGGCGGTGCAAAGACAGACCGGAGGAGCACGCGACGGTTGACGCGCTGCTGGCCTCGGCGTCGGGAAGACTGCCGAAGCCTGAGTGCATCGCCTGCCAAGCCAAGCGCGGATTGGGGCAGGGATACATCGAGCCACTGGAGGTTGACCGGTATCGCGATCACAGGCCAACGCACCAATTGCGCTATCACGTGCAGATTGACAGCGCGGCGAGGCGCGCGCGAACCGGCCAGTTCTTCGCGATGCGAACGTTGAACGCGGGCCAGCGAATGATGGGAAGGATCTGCGCCACCGAGCTGGCGTACGAGGACTTGCGGGCGCTCCTGCCGGACGGCGTGGAGCTTTCGGTCGGGCGGGGTCGCTCGCGGGGCCATGGGCGGTTGGTCCTCGATCGGATGTTGCCCTGCCCTCCGGACGACATGGGGGCGAGAATCCGCAAGATGAACGGCAACCGGCTGCTGGCGCGGGACCGCATCTGGTTCTCGGTCACGTTCCTGTCACCGGCGATTCTATTGGATGACTGGCTGCTATACCGCTCCTGCCTGCTTGGCGACGACATCGGATTGCCGGAGTACGCGCTGGCCGCCTGGTTCTCGCGAACGGTGAAGGTATCCGGGTGGCACGCCGTCGCCGGCTTGCCGAAAGGCGAGGCTATGGCGGTTTCGGCGGGCTCCGCGTTTTTGTTTTCACGCCCCGCGGAGGGCGTTGCCCGGGAGGAAGAATACAAGCGGCTGGCAACAGCATTGGCTTCGGTGGAGGAGTGGGGCGTGGGTGAGCGCTGTGCCGAGGGGTTCGGCGAGGCGGTCGTGTGCCACGACCTTCACAACCTGACGCCCGGCCCGGAGGACTTGGAATGAGCACGCTGCTTGCACAATCGGTGTGGTGGGACGCCGGCGCGGTTGCCAGCTTGGCGGCGGCTTGGGAGTGTGCAAACCGCCCGCGGTTGAGGAGGATGAAGCCGAGCCAATTGCGCGCGCTGCTCGCGCAAGGGAAAAAGGCGGCCACGGTGGAGGACTACGAGCAGCGGTTGCGCGAATGGCTGTACCGGATTCCCGAGGGGCAGGAGCAGCCTGCCGAGGGAACCAAGCCGCGCTGGGCGTCTAAGAAGCTGATCGAAGCAACTCTGGAGGCGGTACGAAGCGCTTCCGAGGAGCAGAATACGGGACTGTCGATCGAGTTGCGCCGATTGCTCGCCGGCACGCCCGAAGATGAGGAACGTTTCCTGCGGACCGTACGGCTGCGGCAAGCGCGTTCCTTTGTCGCAACGGCGGTTCGACTCGCCGTGTCCATGCAAGCCCTGGAGTCGTCACCATGCAAACATTTGCCGAACTGAAGAACCGATACGTCATTCAATGCACACTTGCCTCGGAGGCGGCCGTCCACGTCGGCTCCGGGGAGGCGTCGGATACGGCGGACTCGGCCGCGCTCCGGCAGGCGGACCAAGCGCTGATTCCGGGCTCCTCAATGCGGGGCGCGTTGCGCTCGCTGCTGGAGAGGGTGGTGGTTTCGTTGCGCCTTCCCACCCCGGTGAAGCCCTGTGTCCTCTACGCGGAGCCGGAGACGCTGGCGGGGCTGAATCTACCGGGCGGCGAGTGCCTGGCAAACGACACGGCGTTTCCCAAGCTCAGCCCCGACAAGCAGGAGCGGAAGTTGGCGGGCGATGACGACGTGCTGTGCGACCTGTGCCAGTTATTTGGCTCTACGGTGATGGCGGGACGACTGAAGACTCTGGACGCGACGCCCGTGACGGCGGGCGGCGCGGCCTCGACGTTCACGGTCCGCCACGGAGTGGGCATCAATCGCGATACTCATACGGCGCAGGAGCACATCAAATACGAATTCGAGGTGGCCGAGAAAGGGCCCGACTACTCGTTCCGGCTGGAGATTGAGAACGCGACCGAACGCGACTTCGCGCTGCTCTATATCCTGTTGATGGAGATGCGGCAGGGATTTGCGGTGGGCGGCAAGAAGAACCAGGGGCTTGGCAGGGTGAAGATGACCGGCTATGAGGTGAGATATTTCGATCCGGAATCCATGGTGGAGCCCTATTCGTTGCGGGAGTTCCTGGCGGCGGGAGGGGCGCTGAAGCCGATTGCGAATACGGCCGATTTCGAAACCCAAATCGCAACATATTTCGAGCAGGTCTGTCCTGCTTAAGGAGTGTTGTCATGTTCTTAGTACAGGCGAATGAAATCGAGTTCGACCTCACGCTTGAGGCCACCTCGCCGCTGCTCATCCGGGATGGGCGGCTCAACAAGGTTTCACGAGACGAGTGGCTGGAAAAGATTCTGAAGGGAATTCGGAAGAAACCTCAGAGCGAGAAGGAGGAGCAGGCCAGGAAGTCCGCCACGCCCAGCGCGGTCCCGGTCTGTCGAAACTCGCTCGATGAGCTTAGGACGGCCGTCACGACCATTGATCCGGTGGCGAGCGTCAACCGCCTCCAGTTCTACATTCCCGGGAGTTCGCTGCGCGGAGTCTGGCGATCCTACCTGGAGAGCCTGTTGCGGGGGCAAACGCCCTTGGATGCCCCAAAGGTGTGCGACCCGCTGAACGATGCGGCTGAGGCGCTGCAATCGTGCTCGAAGGTGTTGACCGATCTGATAAACAAGGAAGGTGGCGAGGATGACGACGATGAAGCGGCGATCGAGGAACCAAGGCCGCCGTTGATCCCCTATCACGTCTCCTGCCCGGTCTGCCGGCTGTTCGGCAACACGCACCAGGCCGGGAGGGTTTCGATCAGCGATGGCGAGCGGATCGGCACCAGCGGCCAGATTCTCTCCCGGGAGCATATCAGCATCGACCGAAAGACCGGGAAGGTGTCGACGAACGGAGTCTACAAGTTCTTCGGCCTCAAGGGAGTGACGTTCGCTATCACGGTGAAGGTGGTCAACTTCGAACTGTGGCAGCTTCAGCTGCTAGCGCGTCTGTTCCTGGATGCCGCCGAAAGGCTGGTTCCGATCGGCTCCTGCAAGTCGAAGGGGTACGGAACGAACAAAGTGGCGGTGAATCAGGTGCGGGTTACCTACTTCGGCGCCGGGCCGTTCGATGCGCGGATCTACGGCGTCGCCGAGCATCCGAACCATGGTGCGTGGTTCCAGCAGCGGTACGGGATTAAGGCCGTCGCCGATGCGCCGCCGCTTTCGGTCCCGCCGAAGGCCACTTTGCCGTGGAGGACGACCGCTCTTCTGACGGATGCTGCGGCGGTGGAAGCGTTTCTCCAGACGTGCGGGGCGATCGATTTGCCGGTGGGCGAGTTCCACAAGCTGGCGGAGAGAGGAGCCGTGGCATTGCGATGAGCGCCATCTCGTTCCTTCGCGGACAAGCGGGCTTTCCGGACGCGCTCGACTGGAGCGGGTTTCAGACGGCAATCGTGGAGTCAGACGCAGAGATTGAATGCATAGCTCTGGGTGACGCCAACGACCTGGAGTTAGTTCAGGCTTATCCGGTGGGTGTCGCCTTCGGCCCGCGGGCGGAACTGCGCTGGCGAAAGCGGCGCGACGGCCTGCACCTGGTGTTGATCAGCGACGACGGGGCTGGGCTGCCGGAGGCCGGAGAGCCGCGCTCGCTGCAACCAGCGCCCGAGGAGGAAGGCGAGTCCCTCCAGTGCTACCTGTGGGGCGAGTGGGATGAAACCGCACAGTGCCACGTCGAGCGGCGAATTCCGCGCCCGCTGCGCTACCCCGGTCAGACGGGAACTCGCACGGTGCTGCGGTTGAAGCTGTACGAATTTGAACTGGAGGTGCCGGCGGCAGGTCTGGACGGGGTCAGGACGGAGCGCAAAACGACCCGAATCGGCCGCTATGCCGGCATCCAAACGGCGGAGTGAACCAATGAGCGTCAGGATTCCTTTTCCGACAGTTTCTCCCGAGCGGATCGCCCACGGCCGCGCCGTTTCGCATGAACGGATCGACCCCGAATCGCACGGTGTGTTTGAATGCACCCTCACCACGGTGACGCCGCTGTGTCTGAAGTCGCACTTCGCGCATGTGCGCCTGGAGTTGCCCGGGAACCCGCCGCGGGCCTACCTGCCGGGGAGTTCCATCCGGGGAGCGGTGCGGGCCATGACAGAGGCGCTGGGGGGTGGATGTGCCCGGTATTTCGAACCTCCGCCGCGCCCGCCGAACGCGGTGCGGACCTGCGATGAGAACGGCATCTGTCCTTGCTGCCGGATCTTCGGCTTCACGACCGACCACGACACGTTCGCCTGGGCGAGTAAGGTTCACTTCGAGGACTCCGAAGTCGTGCCGGTGGATTGGCGGAAGTACCGGGTGCCGCCGTTTGGCGGGGATCAGGCTGCGGCCGGCCAAGGCGGTGGTTGGCTGACGTTCCGCTATCTGACTGCGCCGGCGCATGGAGCGCCCAGTGAAGACTGCGTCGATACGGGTGCGGTGTTTCCGTTTCGCGTGCGGCATCACAACCTGACGCCGGCGGAGCTGGCGCTCTTCTATCACGCCCTCACGCTGGGCGGGTTGCATCACATTCTGGGCTTTGGCAAACGCTGCGGTCTGGGGGCGTGCAAGATCGAGGTCAAGAAACCGCCGAATCCGGTACCGAACCCCATGCCGTACCTCTGCACCCAGGCATGGGCCGCTATTCAACAGGAGAGGGCCTAACGATGAATGCCATCATCTTTGCAACTGTGGGGACCAGCGCACTGAGAAACCCGGGGATCGGCGATGTCGTCGGCCGGGATAAGGGAGCGCAACTGCGAAGTGACGTGATGACCTGCCTGGGGAGGCCGCTGGGACTGCGGGACCGGTGTGCGGCTGAACTCGGTTTGGAAAAGCTGCTGACGGAAGCTCACGCGGCCTATTTCCGGCAGCAGTTCTCCGTCTGCCTGGATCCGCGGAACTACCTGATGAGCGCAGCCGAGCTCACCAGCATGCCTGCCCTGCTGGAGGCGATCAAGGAGCGGGGCGAGGCGCTGCAGCGGCTGGTGCTGCTGGCTTCGGATACACCCGAAGGGAAGCTGGCGGCGCGGGTGATCCAGCACGTGCTGACCACTCCGGAGTGCTTTCAATTAGCGCCTGCCAAGGTCGAGGTGGTGCCAGTTCCCGGCCTGAACGAGACGTTTGAGAATCAGTTTGAGAAGCTGACCCGCGCGCTCGCCGAGCAGGTGGACCACGTTGCCTCGCCGCGCCGTGTCTACATCAACATGACGGGAGGATTCAAGGGCACCGTGCCGTTTCTAACCCAGATCGCATGGAACTGCGGTTACGCGTTGTACTACCAGCACGAGGCGCAGTCCAAGTCGGAGATTGTCGAGTTGCCCGGGGCTCGCGTCGCACCCGATGCCGAGCCCACGGTGACCCTAGTGTCGAGCCCGGCGGAGTGGAGGAGGCAATTCTGATGAGCGATCCCAAGCCCGACCCGCATTGTCAGGAGGTGACCCCGGAGACGTTTTCCGAGCTGAGGGAGCGATACCGTGGATACGTGGATTCCCGAGACGTTCAGAATCTGGTCTATGTCCGGACTTGGATCCAGGATATGGTGAGATCCGGTACGATCGAGACCGAGTGTTACCGGATGTTCGGTGAAGCATTCGACGACGACCTCCTTGACGGTGCGAAGCTGTTGGCAGAAGAGTGGATAGGTCGAAATACGCCGGTTTCCAAGAATAGGGCCCGCTACATGCTTCGCTTTTGTCAGCGGGTACTGTTTGCCAACTACGCTATCTCTCACGCCATCCGCCTGGAGCCGCTTCGTTGGCGCGCTGGGGACGGCTTGAAGAACCTCCTCTGGCGGCTCTTCGCGGCGTACTCTCTGCCCAGGTTGTGGGCGTCCGTTCTGATCGGGATGGCTGCGGTCACCGGCAGCAGCGCCATGCAAACAGGCTTGCAGCGTCTAAGCGCGCGGGAGAATCACTTCTGGCTCTGGCTCTGCCTGCTGCTCTTGGCGGCGTTCTTGCTGGGGATGCTGAACGTGGAGCGCCACGTGGGGCGGCGGTGGAAGGAGGTGTTTCGCCGCTCGCTCGGACTCGTGCTGGCCGGAGTTGCCTACAGCGGGGTGATCGGCGTTGTCTGGACGTTCATGCTGGCAAAGTGGCTGGTACCTCACTGGCCGTATGACCCCCGCTATGCCTGCCTGTCGGCTGCCACGGCGCTGGGCATGGCGCACATCGTTCAACTCTTCTGGCACGAGGCGTCCACGGCGGAGCCGATGTAGGGGCGCGGGGCGGCAGGTTGAGACCGTTGGCGGTGGAGCAGCCGAATGTCCGTTCCCGCCGGCGATTGGGATTTGCCGACCAAGAGGCGGTTGAGCCCTGGTCGACCATGACAGGAACAAAATACGCCACTGGCAGAGACCGTCGGCGCTATGTCTTGAAATGTCCGCCGCTGTAAGGCCATACCATGCTCGCCTGGCTCGCCGCACCGCTTCTTCGCCGCGCCTTCCAGCGCGTGAAGGAGAACCACGGTTGCGCGGGCTCCGACTCGGTCGACTTGGCTGCCTTCGAAGCCACCCTCGATGCCCGTCTTGACGATCTCCGCGGCGCAGTGGAGAGCGAGGACTACTGGGCCTGGCCTCTCCGGCGCATCGAGGTGGAAAAGCACCCTGGGTCGGAAGAGCGGCGCGGGCTGCTGGTGCCGGCCGTCCAGGACCGGGTGCTGCAAACGGCCGTGGCCGCCCACATCGAACCGTTCCTTGAAAAGGAGTTCGACGATTGCAGCTTCGCCTACCGGCGCGGGCGTAGCGTCCGCATGGCAGTGGAACGCGTCTACCGCTACTACAACGAGGGCTATCTGTGGCTGGTGGACGCGGATATCGACGACTTTTTCGGCAGCGTCGACCGAGACCTCGTCCTGGGGCGTCTCTCCACCCTGATCCACGACGAGACCATCCTGCGCCTGGCCCGGCTCTGGCTGGACTACGCGGTGTGGGACGGCTTGCACCTCACCCGGCCGAATTTGGGTCTTCCGCAAGGCTCGGTGATTTCGCCCATGCTGGCCAATCTCTGCTTGGACGCGCTCGACGACCGCCTCCTCGCCGAGGGCATCCAACTGGTGAGGTACGCCGACGATTGTGTGCCACGAGCGCAAAGGGCCGAGGAGAGCCCAATGTGTGTAACTGTTTGATCGATGAGGGTCGGCCCCTCGGAACCGGCTGGCAGGAGCAGGTTCCAAACCACCTTCGGCGGCTGTGGTC
>Ga0182027_10013289_pt1 | contig 11494 bp, 10 predicted proteins | sample 712E1DmetaG_FD_121300 | JGI IMG/M metagenome (GOLD analysis project Ga0182027, IMG submission 121300) | Permafrost microbial communities from Stordalen Mire, Sweden - 712E1D metaG (Illumina Assembly) | ecosystem: Environmental > Terrestrial > Soil > Wetlands > Permafrost | place: Sweden...
CAACTGCGCTAATTTATGGTCCGCGTCCTTAGTGCTTTGCTTTATCCAATTAAGCCTGGATCTTTCACTTTCCGGCAAATTTTTATTGCCTAATTTCCTGGCAACCAAAGCCATCGCCCCCTCCACGGCGCTTTTGATTTCCTTGCTGCGTCTTTCTATTTTTTCATTTTCACCCCTAATTCTTTCGTTTTCCCTTTTAGCACGGTCAATTTCCGCCTGGTTTTTAACCTTGCGCTTCTCGGCAGTCTTGCCAGCTTCCGGTCCAGTCGAGCCTTTGCCTATTTTTTGATCCAAATTGCGCAAACCGCCCTCCTGCATTTTTGCATGCAAAGCTCCGCGGTCTATTCCTGTTTCAGTTGCTGTTGGCATAAAATTGAAAAATAATTTTAATTAAAATTAACCGCGAATAGTTTCCATATCTTTTCCAATTTGCATCTTACCGTCTCGGGATATTTTTAAAACAGATTTTTTATCAAGTCTGGTTTTAGTTTTATAAGCGCTAAAATCCACCGAAATAACCGGAAAATCAACCGCTTTCCCCGTGACCCTATTCCCCCCTTCGTCACTATGCCCATGTATTAAAGCATTAACACCTGAACCTTTAAGCTTTGCAACCATATCCTTTACTTTTGCTTCTCCTTTTCTTAAGTCGCCGCTGTCGTATTGATATGCGTTAATAAAATCATCTCTATTGTCGGTATCCAAAAATAATCCCTTGATGGCGATAAATTCCGGCTTTACCTGGCCGCCGTCCAATAAACTCTTTCGTAAACTACCTTGATACCAATCGTTGACAAACTTAATTGACTGATCCAAATTTGGGCCGCTTTGCAAATAGTCTACTATCTTAGGGGTAGGATTTGTATGGACAATCAAAGTATCATCTTTTCTGGTAGCCAACTTCATATTACACATGACTTCCAAAATTTGCCTGCCCTTTGGATCACTCCTCATATTTTCCAAAATTTGCTGGCGTTCTTCCTTAAGCATCTGCCATGCCGGGTGATCCGGCCTAATTTTATTTAAGTCCGCAAAAGCTTCCATATTTCTCCGGCTCCATGCAGAAGCCGGGCCTTTTGCCTGAAAAGCTAAAGCGTTGCCCATGCTTTGTTGTAATTCGCTGGAACCGTACCTTGCCAATTCCAATAACCCTAAATATCCACCCTGCCTGCAACTTTCAAAACAATCAGCGTTTCCGGCACCCTCAACACCCATTAAAAATGAAATAGCAAAATCATCGTGATTGCCGGCAATTACCTCAATTTCTCCGCCGGCTTTTTTTGCCTGTTCCTGCAAACGACCAATTTTATATAAAATATTTAAACCATTTGTATTGCGATCGGCTAATATGTCTCCTTCAAAAACAACCCTAGCCTTGCCTCCGCTCCATTCCAACAACCCTTTGTCATTTTTTATCAACCCTAGTTTTTCCAAATTCCCTTCTAAAGCTTCTATATTCCCATGCAAATCCCCTATAACAAAAACTTCAGTTTCTCTTTTTACTTCCCGCCAGTCTTTGACTTCTGTTAATGCCTCCCTCTTAGGAGAGAAAAAATCTTCTAACTTTTTTGCTTCAGCCAAATACTGTTCTTTAGTTACTGTTTTCCCCTCCACCGTGGCTGGGAAAAAATCTTCATCAACTTTCCCTCTGCCTTCAAGAAAATAAAACAGCATATTAATATCAATTCCGCTTTCTCCCTGTTGCTCCTCTGTCAAAGCAAAAAATTTACTCAATAATGGACTCATGGCGTGCCTGTCCAAATATTTTGATTCACCTTCTAAAGCCGCTTCAGCCGATTCCCCGGAACGTGGTACAACGCTTCCGTCAGGCAGAATTTCAACCTCTTCGCCTTCATCAAGGTCTCCTTCGGGCACAATGCCAGCCGCGGATTTTTTGGCTGGCGCCGCGACGAATTGCTCCCAATTTTTTAAATTTCCCCTTTCAACCAAAACTTTAATGTCTTCCTGCAAAAATTGTTTACAAATGACCATAAACTCTTCTCTGCGCTGGTCTTCGGTTAAACTTAAACCTTTAGTTTCTTTTAAAAAAGTCTGCCACATGCCGTCCCTAAAAAATAAATACTCTTGATGATCCTGTAGCGCCTCGCATTGCTCCACGGTCGGCAAAACTTGTGGCTCGCGCCTTTCGGCGTGCCTGGTTTCGGCTACTGCAACTCCCCGGCTCCGGTAAGCTGGCTTGGCCTCACCCGTGGCTTTAGCTCCGTGTGGCTCCGGCTTTGCTTCCGTTTTTGCCCCGCCATTGCCGGAATTTGCGCGATGCTCCCGCGCCTGTTGTTCAAAGGTTTTACCAGTCCTCAACCTTTCTTCAGCCAACCTTCCCCAATCAATATTATTATTTCTTGCCGCCATAAAAAATTATTTTCCTAAATAAGCTTGTTTAAATTTTGCCATTTCCTGTTCAAAAATTTTGTTGATTCCGGGAACGCGGGTTTGCAAAAAACCCATAATTTCGTCTTGTGAAGCTCCGCCGTCAATAAGCTTTTCCATATCCGGCGCGGCCTCTTCGGGCAAATGCTGAAATACCGACTGCATCAGCCACTGCTGTAAACGATCCGCCAAATCCGCAATCATTTGCTCTTTTAAAGAATCCGGAATGTCCTTAATCCCCTTGTCAAACAAACAGGAATCCAAAAATGCGTATAACGCGGGGTTAATTTCCGATAAATTAACGTTTTGATTTGTCTGGTCAGAATCAGCCATAAAAATTTTATTAATTTTTAAAATATGCCCGCTTCCACTTCCAGATCTTCATCGCGATTATAGGGCTGATTGGCCACTTGCCTTTCTACGCGGGCCAGAATTTTTCTCAAAGCTTCGGAACGGCCTTGCCTAGCCGGTTGATGCTCAACTACAGGAGTGTGACGGCTCCTAACCCTTTCGGAACGGCTAACGCGTTCCGGGGTTCTTGAAACCCCTTTCCCAATATCCGCCGAATCCCTTTGTTCCGCCTCACCGCCGGTAATAAATAAATATAATCTTTTAAACAAAAGCCCAAAAGTTCGTTCGTCGCCGATTTTCAAACCGCTCCCGGCCAAAAACTCCACCTGCTTATTGTGCGGCAATTCCGCAAACCTTTGAAACTCCCGGTAATCCTCGTTTCTTCCGGATTCCAAAAGTACTTTTTCCGCAAGTAAATTAATGGCTTCGGGCGCGGATATTTCCGCCTCGTTGGCAAACTCCCTAAACTTCCCCGCTTCAAAAAATCTTCTGTAGTCCGTGCCAAACTCTTTGTGGATTAAATTATAAAATTTATTTTTTGGCCCCAAAATATCCGCCTTTTGCCCGACATCCGGACTGACTATCCAACGGTTTCTTTCCGGATTGCGAATAACAGAACGCGCCTCATCCGGACGAACCTGCCGCTGAACTGAATTTGCCCGATAACTGTCGTATGGCGCGGCCTGCGCCTGCGGCGCCTGCTCCGCCTGCGTCCGCAACTGCTCCAATTTTTCCTGCCCCACTGCTTTCTCCCAAGTTTGCCTAAAGGCTTCGTCCCAAACCAACTGTTTTAACTTTTTGTTCTGCCCAGGCACATATTGCTCCAATATAAACTTGTCAAAAGCCCACATCGGCTCTTTTTCTTTTTCATAATCAAGAGTGCTAAATTCCCTGGATTTTCTGTCTATGTATTCCACAACCTCGTCCGCTTTATTGCCCGCTATTTTCCTTAATCCGTCGGCGGACAGTTGCACCCCGATTTCAGGAAGATTTTTTTTGCCCAGGCCAAAAAAGACGTTTCCGGAAGATCTGTCGTAAGCAATTTGCACAAAATGCACTCCCTGATTTTTATAAATACATTCCCTGGCGGCTTGTTCAATTGCCTGCCGTTCTCCGGTCTTTGCGGCCAAAACGGCCTCTCTGGGAAGATTAAAAACCAAGCTTACGTTGCGGTCTTCCAAACGGCCGGTGGTTTTATTTTCCACTTTACCGACAAAACTTACAAAAATTGAATCACCGCCCGCTTCCAGCCCGCTCCAGTCAAAATTTATTTCCCCTACACGCTCGGTTGTTTCTCCGGAAATTTTAAAACCGGTTTCTGCCCCGTTTCCGTTAGTTCGCATCCATGCCGCTGTTCCCGGCGCCACTTTCAGCGCGGCCTCTTGCGTATGTATATAATTTTTTGGCGAATAGTTGGGATGTACGCGGACTCCCAATCTTTGATTAAATTTAACACCCTGTATGGGAGATTGCTTAGGAGATTCTTCCCTGGGTCCAGTTCGGGTATTTACAATCAGACCGGTCTTGCCGTACACCTGTTCCTGCCTTTTCATTCCTTTACTGTCTACAAAATCTGCCTGCTGTTCCCTTAAAGGACGTCCGTCTTTTTTTGGCTGAACAGGTTCGGGTGAGCGTTTCTTTGCCGAGCGGCCGCGAATATCCTCATCCCTTTTTATAGAAGAACTATCTAAATAATTTAATTGCGATTCGCCCTGGTCTGGGTCTAAAATTATACCGACCGGCTTTTTGGCCGGTACTTCAACGGCTGGATTTAAATTCTCCGATGTAACCACCGCGCCAGCGGGCAAACCTTCCTGCAAAATTTCCCGTAAATACACGTCAGGGTCGTTATAACCGGCCTGCTCCATTGCCTGCCTGCCTGCATCTTTAAACCATTGCCTTATGTCATTTTCCGAAATCGGCGCTAAGGCTTCTTCCCTATTGCTAATTGATTCCGGCCATGGGTTCTGCCCCGCTTCCATAGACCTAAGCATTTCGTTTAAGTATTGTTGTTTGCCGTTCGGATATAACTTTCTAATTGACGGATCTATGTCGTAATTAGCGGCAAAGTAAATATAAAAAGGGCTTCGCGTGGGAATTTCCACATCCGGCAATATAGTTTCCCCGTTCGGCAATGCTTCGCCATTTGGTTGGTTACTACCTAAAATATCCCCGTTTCCCGGAGGCAAATTTTCCCTTAAACCCTTAAGTTGGCTTCTAAAATCACCGCCCATATAATTAAATTAACTCTTTTTTATGATAGTTTTATTTTTTTTGTCTAAAGGGACTGTTGCCGAATGCGCTTTTGTAACGAAATTTCAGAATTCCGAGCGGATTGGCGCAAATAAATTTTGATGTTTAACTTGAGTTAAGCGGAAAAATTTTTTGGGACAAGCCGCCGGAATTCTGAAATTGCAGTCAAAATGGCATTCGGCAATAGTCCCTTAAAACAACCTTTACTATATTAAAGCACAAATAAGAAAAAAAGACAAAAAAATGCGGCGGAAAGGGTTTTGGCCTTTCCGCCGGTGTCCAGATAGATGGTTTCCCTAAGGAGAACCTTTAACTCCCCCCTGAACTCGGGAGTCCGCCATGTGTTGGGCGGAAGGCGATGTGGCTAGTGACCACAAACGGTCCACGCCCCGTTTGGGAGCATGGTCGGCACGCAAACGCCGATTTTAACCGCGGTTGCCGCTCCACGGGCTACACCCGCATAAATACCGCCGGCAATCCCTGCGGCGCAACCGGCCTTCTCCACAATGTCGCCTGCGGAGTGCCGTTTGAACCCGCCGAGTCCGGGAACAAGTTCATAGGCGCAGTTAAGCACCGGAAACTTGGACCAAAGCGGCCGATGATGTTCGTCCCAAACGATTGCAACCGTCGTCTGTGATGGTTGCCACGGCTCGGGGGTCGGCGGGAGTGCCTTGAGCGGCACATCCTCGGGCGGCGGTGGCAGTATGACTTCCACTTCCACGGGCGGAGGTGGTGCAGGCGGCGGGCAGTCGCAGGTTGCGACCGGTGGCGGGGGCGGTGGAGCGGGAGGGCATCCTTCGCAATGCGCCTGGTTGACACACTGTTCCAGAACTATATCCTTGCCGTCTTCCGACAGCCAACCAACCGTCCCGGCTGGCACGCGATAATCGCTGTGGGCGGTGTGAATCTCGCCCGCCTCCGCGACACAATACTGCATGTCGTGAAGGGTTTCTTGGCCGGTGGAAACGTATTGGCGCGTCAAATTCTTTTGCGCTTTCACATTTTCCAACTCGGCTCCGCACCGCACCATTGCGGTGGGTGAATCTGCTCGCGGAACGAGCAGACGAACCTGCTCCTGCGCGAAGCAAGGAGCGAAAAACATCATCGTCACTAAAAACACGTTTTTCATAATCTTCACCATAACCGTAAACAAACTTTTTTATAAAGATTCTGTAGGGGCGAGCTTTAGCCGCCCGCAGATTCGGGCAGGCAAGCCTTGCCCCTACAACAAAAAAGATTGTAATCCTTTATTTCCAATTACGGTGAGACTATGAAATTTTATTTCCTCCTTATAATAGCCTTTATCAGGCAATGAAAAGATTTTTACTGGTTTCTTATTATAAAAATGTTTTCATTACGTGACAATTTTTGGAAAATTTTATTTTAGCACTTTTTGAAAAAAGTGGGGAGAGGAGCAAACTGTATAAAGTTTGCTTTTAAGAACCTCTCCCATAAGTGCGATCCGCGCTTGCATTGCGCAAGGGCGGATGTAAAGCGTTACTTCTTGTTGCAGCTTTTGGCCAGCCGAGGGTCCTCCGTACCTCCCTGCCGGATGAAAGCCGCATATGCCACGCACTCCGCACTCTGATTCCCGCCACGAGTAGACATCTTAGGGATGCTACCGGCGCCGAGTTTCAACGCGAAGTCGTTGACGTTGCTCGCGTAGTCACCAACATTCCTGATATCGGCTTCGTCTTTCACTACGCGATCCGTCAGGTCGTTAAGCCGATCGATGATCGGCTTGAAATTGACGGAGGCGGTGGGCGGCGCGGTAGCAGGAGCTGTCGGAGCCGGTGCGGGAGCCACAGCGGCCGGAGCGGGAGCCGGAATGACAGCCTTAATCGCCGAAGCGATCTTGGCCGCCAAGCGGTCCTCGTCCAAAGCCGGAGGGGCCGGACGAGGCGCAACAGCGCGATGGCGCGGAGCCGCGGGTGCGGCTGGCGCAGGAACGAGCGGCGTTGCGGGCGGAGCGGTCGGCACGATTGCCGACGGACCGTTGCCGGTCGGTGGCGGGATGTAATACATCACCGGCACCGCGTTGACCGGCTGGAGGCACACCGCCGGCGTGGAAACGCCAACGGGGCAGTCCACCTTCCGGTAGTCGCCGGCAGGAAGTCCCTGCGCTATCGCCGGACGAACCGCAGCCCCTAAGAGTAGCAATCCAACCAAAATGGCCGGAACCGCGGCTGCCGCACGACGAGCCACACGATGACGCGGAGGCGCGGGAGCAGGCGCCGGGGCAGGTCCAACAACCGGAGGCTGTTGGAGAATGCCGAGACGGATAGCCCCGCCGGCAAACTCGACGTTCAACGGCTGAGCCGCGAAGTTCACCGGGATGTGTGGGCCGATTGGAGCGGGTGCGGGAGCCGGAGGTGCAGGAGGCACGACCGGGGCTGGCGGAACAACCGGCGGTTGCTGGTGGCGATTACGAGCCAACCCCCAAATGAGTGCGCTGACAAGCACCAAGCCAGCCAGCACTATCAATGGGAGAAAACTGTCACCAAACGAACCTCTGGCCGGGGGAACGGGCGAAGTGCTACCACGCAATGGCGCGGCAGCTTTTTCGGCGTTCTGCAGTTCTGCGACTGCTTTTCCGAGCCGCTCATCTAGCGGTGCTGCACAGCACGGTCCTTGCGGAGCCGGCTGTTGGTTGCAGCAAACGGGAGCCGCCAGCGGTATAGCCGGGGCGGCGGGTACTGCGAGTTGTCCAACCGGGATCACGAAAATCGGGACTCCCGGAGTTGCCGGCGTCTGCGCGAGGGCAGATATGGCGAAGAACAGAACGGCGACCAGCGCGAAGCTGACCGCGAGAAACTGCTTACGAGAGTTGTTGTTTTTCATAGCAATAAAATTCTTAGTGTTCCCGATTCCCTCCCCTTGAGGGGGAGGGTTAGGGAGGGGGGAAAAAAATAAGAACCTTATTGCTATGAAAAACATCTCTAAATATAGTAACGCTTTAATCCTCCTACGGATTTATTTAAAAGAGCTTGTCAAAACCCTAAAATTGGACAATGTGCCCTATTTAAATTTTGACCTATTATTATACCAAAAAACCCGCCTGTTGTCAATAGCAAGCGGATTTTAATATTTGTCTTATTTAAAGCTTTTTTTATGGTAAGAATGATTTTAGCCACTTCCTCACGTTGGCCACGGTTTTGTTGCCCATTATGTTTTTGACCACATCGCCAAAGCGTGCGCCGGAGCCGGAGGCGTATTTGTTGCCCCAAAGTACCAGGCCCGCGGCCGTGGCAAAAGAAGGGTCGTTTACACGGTCTATAATTGTGTTTATGTTTTCCGGCCGGCCCAAAATAGAAGGCAGGCGCAAATGTTTTTTAGAAAACTCCACCACGCCGGGCAAATTGGCACCGCCGCCGGTTAAAACAATTCCGGCAGGCAGTTTGCCGTCGCGCTGGATTTTTTTTAGCTCGTTGTTTATGTAACTAAAAATTTCCTCAAGCCGCGCTTCAATAATTTCCACCACATAGCCGCGGGAAGTTGCCTGCTCCTCGTTTGCATCTAACCGCGACAAATCTATTTCCTCATTTTTATCCACGGCTTTAAGGTCGCAGTGGCCAAACTGCAATTTAACTTTTTCCGCGGTTTCAATACTGCAACGCAACCCGATGGCAATGTCATTGGTAATGTGGCTGCTGCCTATGGGCAAAACCGCGGTATGCAGTAAATCCCCTTCCTCGTAAACCGCCATTCCGGTGGTGCCGGCGCCCAAGTCCACCAGACAGACGCCCAAATCTTTTTGGCGTTTTTTAAGGACGCTTTCGGCCGCGGCGCAGGGAGCGAGGACTAAATCTTCTATTTCCAAACCGGCCTGCATAATGGCTTTGGTCAGGTTCCGCACAAACGGCAAACCGGCCTGCACTATAATAGTATCCACCTCCAGGCGGATGCCGGTCATGCCAAGCGGGTCTTTAATGCCGGTTTGGCCGTCCAGCGTAAAACTTTTGGGGAAAACATGCAAAACTTCCTTGTTGCTGGGAATGGATATGGCCTGGCTGGCGTCTATGCAGCGGACAATGTCGTTTTCGGAAATTTCCCCGTCGGCGCGGGACACGGCGATTACGCCGTGAGACAAGAGCGAAGAAATATGGTTGCCGCTCACCGAAACATTGGCCGAAGCCACGGGTACTCCGGTCATGCGTTCCACTTTTTCCAAGCCCGATGAAATTGCCGAGACGGCTTCTTCTATGTCCACAATTACGCCGCGGCGCATGCCAAAACTCGGCGCTTCGCTGGCGCCGATAACGCTAAAGACGCCCGTTTCCGGGTTTTGCTTGGCCTGCACCACGCGCACGCTGGCAGTGCCAACGTCAACGCCGACAATGTATTGTTCCTTAGCCATCAGTTTACGAAGTACGAAATTTTACGAACTTACGAACCGAAGTACAAACTTTTCGTAAGTTCGTACCTGTTCGTACTTCGTAAATTATTTTAGTTTTTCTTTCAATAAGCTTGCCATTAGCGCACCGTCGGCGTTTTGGCCGACTTTAGCCTTTAACACTCCCATGGCTTTGCCAAAATCCGCGGCGGTAAAACTGTTCTGCGCGATTATCTCGTCTATCATTTTTACAATATCCCGCTCGGACAGCTGCTCGGGCATATATTTTTCCAAAATTTTGGATTCCGCCAGTTCCTTTTCCGCCATCTCCGCCCGACCGCCGGCGGTAAAACCTTCCGCGGCTTCTTTTCTGCGCTTAATCTCGGATTTAATTAGTGGAATAATTTCAGCCTCTGTCAAATCGTTTCCGCCGGAGGCGGATCCCGCTCCGCGGGACATTTTGGCGATCCTTTCGTTCTGCAAGCGCACCTTTAACCCGCGCAAAGTATCCATGGCCAGTTGGTTTTTGGCCTTTATTGCAACGGTGAGGTCAGATTCGATTTGAAAAAGTGAGAGCATTACGATTAACAATTAACGATTGACAATTAACTCCTGCGGAGCTGTTAATCGTTAATTGTAAATTGTTAATTGTTTTTATCTGCGTCCATATCTCTTTGTCGGCAGCAACTTGCCCTGTTTCTTTAACTCTTCTTTTTGAGCTTTTATCTGGCTGCGCCTGCGCGCGGCTATTTTTTGCAAATTGCGGGACTTGGGCGGCTCAAAAAACCGGATTTTGCGGGCGCGTATAAGCACGCCGCTTTGTTGGATTTTGCGGTTAAAGCGCCTTAGCAGGCTGTCAAAACTTTCATTGTCTTTTTTCTTTACTTCTACCAATTAACTCACTCTCCTTTCACACTTTAAGGTATTCCGATTATAACAGGATTTTTTTATTTTAGCAAGAAAAAACAAATTAACCCCGTTAGAAGCCAAGCGCCAAAGGCGCTTGCCTATGCCTTTGGTATCGGGCTTCTAACGGGGTTAACACTAATCAAAAAACGAATAAACACGAATCGGCGATTAGTATTCATTCGTCATAAATTCGTGTTTATTTGTTTGCTTTTACTCTCCCATCTTCTTCCCGCCCAATAAATGCAAATGCAGGTGCGGAATTACCTGGCCGCCGTCCCGGCCGACGTTAAAAACCAGCTTGTAGCCGGTTTCACCGACACCGTATTTAATCCCCATATCTCTGGCAACCAGAACCATTTCTCCCATTACAGGCTCGTCTTGGGCTTCAACATGGGTAATGCTTAAAATGTGCTTTTTGGGGATAATAAGCAAATGCACCGGCGCTTTGGGCAAAATGTCCTTAATTACAATTAACCGTTCGTTCTCAAAAAGTATTTCGGCCTCAATGGTCCGGTTAATAATGTTGCAAAATACGCAGTCGTCCATAAATTTAATGACAAAAATTAAAAAAATAATAAAAATGACAAAAATACACGAACTAATCTTGATCTTTTGGCTGATTTTTAATGGCTGAATCTTTGGATGAGGTCATAATTGCCGTAATCTCTCCTGATTCCTGCAAAAGTTCTTTAATTAACTCACCCGTTATCAAATTTGATTCTGTCAACAATTCAAGCCATAATTGAGTTTCGTCAGCTTCTTCTATAACTGTACCTATTTTAGAAATAAAATCTTTTCGGGACTTGCATCTGCAAGCGGCTCTATAATTTGATGCTATGCCGGTACCTGATCTTATTAATTGACCATTGGCAATTATTTTAGCCGCAACCGGCCCTTTTTCATTTATATATTGGACCAACTTAATTATTCCAATAGCAAACTTTTTTGTTCTTTGTTTTAAGTCCCTGTCCCCCATTTTTGTCATTTTTTTAATTTTTGCTCATTTTTGTCATTTGCCAGGTTATCTCCCCAGCCTTTTCTTTACCTCTGATACTATTTTATCATAAGATATGATTTCCTGCATCCCGCTTTTGACGTCCCGCAAAATTACCATCTCCTCCATGGCTTCCTTTTGTCCCATTATTAAGGCTACCGGGGCATGGGAACATTCGGCCTGCTTTAACTGATTTTTAACCCCGACGTTGCCGAAATGATCATAAACGGAAATTTTTTCCGCCGTTAAATCGCGGAACAGGCGCA
>Ga0182027_10013291_pt1 | contig 11493 bp, 6 predicted proteins | sample 712E1DmetaG_FD_121300 | JGI IMG/M metagenome (GOLD analysis project Ga0182027, IMG submission 121300) | Permafrost microbial communities from Stordalen Mire, Sweden - 712E1D metaG (Illumina Assembly) | ecosystem: Environmental > Terrestrial > Soil > Wetlands > Permafrost | place: Sweden...
ATGTCACTTTCGACGGGTCAGGCTTTAGTGTCCCCTGTCACCCATTGGACTTGGAGTACGGGAAATGACTAAGGGGAGTCAAGTGCATACCCCAAAAATGTTTTTACGTTCGAAGCAGGAATGTTATTGAAAACAAAGGTTGGAGAAATGCCAAATTGGTTTGCTCCCAATGAGTTGATGAAAACAAAGAGGTTATCACGTTTTCCGGATGAGTTACTGAAAGGAAAGGAGATAGGCGCTAAAGCTGTCCGTGGTCCGTGGTCAGTTGTCCGTTGCAAGAGATGGGCGAAGATCGATAGCCCTATGCCACTGACAACTGGCAACGGACCACGGACAGCTTTTCCATGACCCGATGAACCGATCCGCCTGTTCCTTGTCAACTCGAGCACCGGGCTTTACAATAGAAAGGTTGGAGTGACCGGTCGGAAGCAATCTATACACCATGGGAAACTTTCTACAATACGCATTAGGTAAAGTCCTGGGAACGAAGAACGAGCGCGAGTTGAAGCGTCTAAGCGCGCGGGTGGTGGAAATCAACGCCCTCGAACCGGAGATGCAGCAGCTTCCGGACGCCGAATTTCCCTTACGCACCATTAGGCTCAAGGAGCGCCTTGCCGGCGGTGCAAAACTCGACGATATCCTGCCGGAAGCCTTTGCCCTCTGCCGTGAAGCGGGGCGCCGCACGCTGAACATGCGGCACTTCGACGTGCAACTGATCGGCGGCATGGTGCTGCACGAAGGCCGAATCGCGGAAATGAAGACCGGCGAAGGCAAGACGCTGGTGGCCACCCTGCCTTGCTACCTCAATGCCATGGAGGGCAAGGGCGTACACCTGGTGACTGTGAACGATTACCTGGCCAAGCGCGACGCCGCCTGGATGGGGCCCATCTACCGCCTGCTGGGCCTGAGCGTGGGCGTGATTGTCCACGACCTGAGCGACGACGAACGGCGCGCCGCCTACGGCTGCGACCTTACCTACGGCACCAACAACGAGTTCGGATTTGACTACCTGCGCGACAACATGAAGTTCGACCTCAAGGACTACGTCCAGCGGCCACACCATTACGCCATCGTGGACGAAGTGGACTCCATCCTGATTGACGAGGCGCGCACCCCGCTGATCATCTCCGGCGCATCCGACGAAGTCACGGACAAGTATTTCCGCGTGGACAAGGTCATTCCCCACCTGGTTGAGAAGGACGATTACGAAGTTGATGAGAAGCACCGCCAGGCGACCCCCACGGAGTCCGGTATCGCCAAGGCGGAGAAGTTGCTGGGAATCGAAAACCTTTACGACCCCGCCAACATTGAGTACCTCCACCACTTTGAGCAGGCGCTGAAAGCCCACACGCTCTTTAAACTCGACCGCGATTACGTGGTGAAAGACGGGGAAGTCATCATTGTGGATGAGTTCACCGGCCGTCTGATGCCCGGCCGGCGCTGGAGTGACGGCCTGCACCAGGCTGTCGAGGCCAAGGAAGGCGTCAAGATCGAAAGTGAGAATCAGACCCTGGCCACCGTCACCTTCCAGAATTATTTCCGCATGTACAAGAAACTGGCGGGCATGACCGGCACGGCGGAAACGGAAGCGGCGGAATTCGAGAAGATTTACAACCTGGAAATCATCATCGTCCCCACCAATCGGACGCTGATCCGGCACGAATACGCCGACGTGGTTTACCGCACCGAGCGCGAGAAATTCAACGCCGTGATCGAGGAGATTAAAGAGTATCACCTGCGCGGCCAGCCGGTGCTGGTGGGCAGCATTGCCATCGAAAAGTCGGAGCGCTTGAGCGTGGCGCTGAAAAAAGCCGGCGTGGTGCCCGCCCGCCTGCAAGAGGCTGCCAGGGCTGCGGGCCTGGAAGGTCCGAAGCTGAAAATATGGCTGGAGCGCCTGGCGCAAGTTCCCCATCCGGGGCTGGATTGGCTGATTCGCGCCGGGGTGGGAATTTCCACCATCAAGGAGATGTTGAACCAGGGACGTTACAAAACCCTGATGACGGATGCGAACGGCACGCGCCAGGCTTTTCTCGATGCCGTGCTGAAGCGCACTCCCCGTGGATATCCCTACAATGTGCTGCCGCTCGCGGAGGAGTCCATTCTTCCCGACGTGGTCGCCCTTGCCAATGACACCGACGAGAAATGCCTGCCGGTGCTGGATTGCCTGATTGAGTTGCGCTGCCCGCCGGCGCGCATACCGGAAGTTCTGGGCATGAAAGAAGTTCGGCACAACGTACTGAATGCCAAGCAGCACGAACGTGAAGCGCTGATTGTGGCGCAGGCCGGACGTGTGGGCGCTGTAACCGTTTCCACCAACATGGCGGGCCGCGGCACGGACATTCTGCTGGGCGGCAATCCGGAAACCATGGCGCGCGAGGAATTCCGCAAGATGCCGGAGAAGTATCGCGAACAGGGCATCAACCCCGAACCTCCCGAGCGGCCGCCGGAAGGTTCCGGAGCGGATATCTTCGGTGGATACGTGGAAGCCTACGCCGCCTGGAGAAAACAATGGGCGGAATTTATTGACCGCTTCAAAACCGTCACCGACACCGAACACGCCAAGGTGGTGGCGCTGGGGGGATTGCACATCCTCTGCACGGAGCGGCATGAAGCCCGGCGCATTGACAACCAGTTGCGCGGGCGTGCCGGCCGCCAGGGCGACCCCGGTTCCTCACGGTTCTACCTGTCGCTGGAAGATGATTTGCTGCGCATTTTCGCGGGCGAGCGCATTTCCAGCATCATGTACAAGCTGGGCATGGAAGAGGGCGTGCCCATTGAATCCCGCCTGATTTCAAAACGCATCGAGGCCGCGCAGAAAGCGGTGGAGGCGCAGAACTTTGAATCGCGCAAACATCTGTTGGAATACGACGATGTGATGAACAAGCAGCGCGAGACCGTTTACGGCCTGCGCCGCCAATTGCTGGAAGGGACCGACCAGAAAGAATTCGTGATGGACGCCGCCGACCGCGTGGCGGGATGGCTGGTGGAGAAATTCTGCCCCAAGGACCAGCACGCCGACCAGTGGAACATGCACGGCCTGCGCACGGAATTCTGGGGAAGGTTTGGAATCGACCTGAAGAAGCACGAGCTTCCCCTGGATCCCAAACGCCTTGAGGAGCTCAGCGCGCTGCTGGAAGACCTGGTCCACAAACACTACGATGAACGCGAACTGGTGTGGACGGCGGAGCGCATGCGGCTGCATGAACGCATGGTGATGTTGCAGGTGGTGGACGGCCAGTGGAAGGATCACCTGCTGGCCATGGATCACCTGAAGGAAGGCATTGGCCTGCGCGGCTACAGCCAGCGCGATCCCCTGGTGGAATACAAGCGCGAATCCTTCGAGATGTTCGAAGCCATGATGGACCGCGTGGAGGATGAAACTCTGCGCTACCTCTTCCTGATGCGCACGCCCGAGGAAGAGGAGGAAATGATCCGGCAATACCAGCAGCGCAAACGGCGTGAACAGCGGGAAATGCAGATGATCGGCGGGGGGGCAGTGGAAAAACCGCAGCAGGTTATCCGGCGGGAAAAGATCAGGCGTAACGATCCCTGTCCCTGTGGGAGTGGCAAGAAGTACAAGAAGTGCCATGGGGCGGCGGGACCGGGGACCGCAGGGCCATTAGCTGCCGGACCTAAGGGTGGCGCGCCGGCAAAACCTGAGTCGGGGGCCAAAGCGTAGAAGTGTTTTCGTGCCCTGTAAGGGCACAAGTTAGTAGCCGGGGGCAACGCCCCCGGAAAGGCGACGCATGTTTCTCGACCCTGCAAGGGTCGAATGACCCCAGGCCGGAGGCGCTATGGAAATCAACGAACTCCACGATATGCAGGAGGACGCGGAACACTCCGCGGGCAACCCTTCACTGATCCCGGTCACATTTACCGTGGCGGTGCTTGCCGTAGTGCTGGCGGCCACCACCCTGCTCGGGCACCGCTCCCACACGGAAGAATTGCTGATGCAAAGCAAGGCAACAGATCAATGGGCATATTATCAGGCTAAGAATATCCGGGTGCATAACTATGAGCTCTTCCTGGACCTGCTTTCCGTCTCCTCAGTGAAAGACGCCGCGCAGGCGGACAAGGTGAAGGAAAAGTTGACCAAGGCAATGGCGCGCTCGGAGGACGAACTTCAGGAAATCAAGAAGGAAGCCGGCGAGTTCGAAGGAGAGGTTGCCGGGGCGCAGCGCCGGGCCAATCGCTTCGACCTCGGCGAAGTGTGCCTGGATGCCGCCATCGTCATCGCCTCACTGACCCTGCTGACTAAGCGACGGGAATTCTGGCAATTGGGAATTCTGATGGGCGTGTCCGGCCTGGGCATAACCTTGTCGGGGCTGCTGATTCGATGAAATCGGAAGATCTGGTGATCGGGCCTACGCCCGCCGAAGGGTTCCGCTCTCCACGGTCCCGTGCGGCGCTTCGGCCCGCAGGCGGGTGATCGGGTGAATTAAGAGCAACCGCATCGGTACCGCCACCCCAGGTCTCATAAACTTCCGCGCTATTCTCGTCTCGAATCCTCGACAAAATCTTTGAGACCAGCAAGGTAACTTTCGCCGCCTGCTTCCAACACATTGTTGTGGCCTGCACCGGCGATGGAGTAGAAGCGCTTGGGTTCAGGCGCCGCGGCAAAGAGTTGCTGCCCCATCGCAAAGGGCACGACTTCATCGCGTGTGCCATGAACAATCAGAATGGGCGCATGCACATCGCGAATCTTGTGTAGAGAGTCGAAGCGGGACTTCACCACATACTCGATAAACGGAAGGGCGAACAGTCGTCGGGCCATCGCCCGCGCACTGGTGAAAGAGCTTTGGACGACCAACCCTCCACACGGGCGGCGCGACGCCAGGTTTATCGCCACCGCGCCCCCCAAGGAGTGTCCATAGATGATGATGTCTTGAGCGCGAAAATGCCGTTGGTTTACAAGATAGTCGTAGGCAGCGTCGGCATCCCGGTAAACGCCCGCTTCATCCGGCTTGCCCTCGCTTTTACCGTACCCGCGGTAATCGACGGCAAGGATATTGACCCCGATCCGGGCGAGCGCCCGCATCTGGCCAAGGCCGTAGCCGATGTTTTCCGCGTTCCCGTGAAACCAGAGGAGAACCTGTTTTGATGCGGGGTTTGATCGGTAGAAGGCGTTGATTCTGACGCCATCGGCGGTTTGCAACCAGACGTCTTCCCCTTCGCGTTCGTAGGTTTGTGTTGCGGGGAAGCCCTCGGGATAGCGTGGAGGAAAGTAGATGAGTTGATTCTCAATAACCCTAAGGGTGACCACAACAATCAGCATTCCGGCCGCGACTGCCACCAGAACCATTGTCAAGAGTCTCTGCACCTTTGGGGTGATTCCCATGTCTAAGCAAGGGGCGGGGTGCTGGGGACTTGGGGCTGGGGAAGAACCAAGCCCCCAGACCAGCGTCCCCAGCACCCAAATCCCAGCCCCCAGCTCCCGGGTTACTGACCGTCACCGCCGCCTTCGTCAGGTGAAATGACCACAAAGACGCCATTGCCCTGACGGTTGATCCGCAGCAGGATCTGGCCTTTCGCTTGCGCAGCCAGACGGTTGAAGTCCGAGACGTTGCGCACCGGTTGACGATTGATGCTTTCGATTACATCGCCTTCCTGAATGCCGAATTGCGCGGCGGGGCTATTGGGATCAACTTGGGCAATCACTACGCCCATCGCATTTGCGGGCAGACCCAACTGATCGCGGATCGAGGGGGTGAGGTTCTCCACGGCGATGCCGCGCAGAGTCCCCTGCTGAACGCCTCCGCCACCACCGACACGAGCGCTGAGGTCAGAAGGCCGCTCGCCGAGCGTCACCTTGATAGTCAGAGGTTGGCCATCGCGCAAGATGTCCAACGTGGCTATGCCGCCGGGGCTCAGGTTCGTCACCTGGATAGTAAGTTGGCCGGCATCCGGTATGGCCTGGCCGTTCAATTTGCGAATGATGTCACCGGCCTTGAGCCCGGCTTTGTCGGCGGGCCCGCCCGGGGTCACGTCTTCGGCGAGGGCGCCGGCAGTATCCGGCACCTTGAACTGCTTGGCCAAACCATCATCGAGGTCCCGGATCGAAACCCCAAGGTATCCGCGGCTCACCTTTCCGGTCTTGACCAGGTCCTCCATCACGTGCTTCGCCATGTTGGAAGGAATGGCAAATCCGATGCCGACGGAACCGCCCTCGCCGCCTGGGCCAGAGTTCCCGCTCAAGATTGCGGTGTTGATTCCCACCACTTGGCCGTGGATATTCACGAGAGCGCCGCCGGAGTTCCCCGGGTTGATCGCAGCATCGGTCTGGATGAAATCTTCGATTCCATTCTGCCCCTCAATGCGGTTACCGGAGCGGCCCAAGGCGCTCACGCTGCCGCGCGTTACGGTGAAGTACTGCCCAAAAGGGTTCCCAAATGCCATGACCGTGTCTCCTACCTTGAGCTGGTCGGAATCGCCGAAGGGCGCCGTGGGCAGGTTGCTACCGTCGATCTTGATGACGGCCACATCGGTTTGGGGATCTGCGCCCACAACTTTGCCCTTAAACGTCCGTTTGTCGGAGAGCGTCACCGAGATTTCCGTCGCTTTGGCGACCACGTGGTTGTTGGTCACAATGTACCCTTCGGGCGACAAAATCACGCCGCTCCCTAGCGCGTGTTCGCGCTGCTCGCGGGGAACTTGGGGAAACATGTTCCCAAAAAGCCGCCCGAAAAACGGATCGTTCATGAAAGGTGATTGCTGCACTTTAATAACCTGGGTGGACTGAATCGCCACAATGGCGGGCGTAACAGTTTTGGCGATTCGTTCATACGCTTGGTTCTGCCGTTCCAGGACATCGATATCCGGCCCATCCAATCCCTTTCCCTGCGCCAGGGCAAAACCCGGGAACAGGTGATTTCCCTGGTAAAGCATCAAGGACAATCCCAGGGTCAGGAGCCCAATCAAAGTCAGGCTCAACCCCCCCAGGTTTTCGCGCAAGAATCGCTTGTCAATTCGCATAAAATCTTCCTCCTTCAGGCGACCGGTTGAATCTCCATGCCCGTTAGCCCGGATTCGTGGAGCACTGGTCGTTCCATTCGTGCGAGAGAAACCCCCCTCGGCGCGTCACGAGAGCCACCATCGCCCCGTCAATGCACCCGGCAATGATTACAAGGCATCTCAAAACCATGGCCCTAAATTCTTAGACGGAATTCATTCCCTTAGGTTATCAAGGCAGGTGGTCGGCCCATTCTCTTATGCAATATCTCTCCCTAGCCGTTTCCAAGTATCCCACCGTAACCCTTATATGAAACCCCTACTCTTATTGATGCGGGAGCAGGGAATAAAGGTTTGCTCTTTATTATGACGGGGAATCAGTCTACACGCCAACAAGAATGTCCCGAACTACGCTCCCTGCCCACCAAACCAGGAGATTTATGGGCATTCAGGAGGAAGCGAATTATGGTCGAAGCATCTCGATGAGGGTCGTGGCGACATTTGGATCGTATCGACCCTTTTCCATGCCTTTGCGAATCTCACTAAGCGCCACACGAGTGTCCCACGCCTCATGATAGGGCCGCCACGAGGTGAGCGCACTGTAGGCCTCTGCCACTGCCGTGATGCGCGCCCCCAGGGGAATCGCATCGCCCCGCAGGCCGTCGGGATACCCTGAGCCATCCCACGTTTCGTGATGATGCAGCACGATTTCCAGGAGATGGGGATCCACGTAGCCCATGCGGCGGCAGGCAGCAACACTTTCCTGCACGTATTTTTCCACCAACTTTGACTCTTGATCCGTCAAGCTGCCAGCACGGTTCAGAACGTGGTGCGGCACCGCTTCCTTCCCAAGATCCTGGAGGTAGCCCGCCAGCATAATGGTCTTCTTCATCTCCTCGTTCAACTTCAGCCGGTCGGCAAGGGCGTAAGAAAGAAGCGCCACAACGCGGCAATGGCCGATCGACCCATCCAGAGCTTCCACCGCCAACACCACTTCCTCCGGTATTTCAATGTGCGACTCTGCCTCCGCGTAAGCTGCCGATATTGCAGGAGGAATCACCGCCGGTTCCCTCCAGCGGTCCTTGACGCCCGTTACTTCGTAGACCGTAATCTTCTGCAATTTCCCCTTGAGTTGAATCTTTTCAAACTCATCACGCTTGAAATTGGCATCCGCATAGGCCAGCTTGATCTGCGTGGATTGGGGGTCCAAAGCGAGGGCCCGCTCAAAGTAGCGAATAGCCGTTGTGGCATCGTGGAGTTCAAAACTGGCTTTGCCCAGTTCATAAAGAAGTTCGGCACTTTCACTTTCCTGCGAAAGTCTTTCTTCCAGGGCAGTCATGCGCTCAAGCAACTCGTGGTCCGATTGCCGGCCGTACCCCAGGTTGCGGAGCTTGGTGGCGTTGACAAACGGCTCAACGGCGCGGAACGTGGGTTCGTCGATGTAAACCTTGGTCGGTTCGCAAATCTCCTCGAGGCGTTTCGCCACGTTTACGCGGTCGCCCACCGCACTGTAGGCTTGCCGCCGTACTCCCATCATGCCCACCACCGTACTACCGGTGGCGATTCCCACGCGCATACGCCAGGGCAGGTTCAGTTTCTTGACGTTGATCTGCATGCGCAGTCCGGCTAAAACGGCCAGAAGGGCATGACGGTCATAGTCCACCGGTGCGCCGAATTCCACCATGATGCCGTCGCCCATATATTTGTCAATGTGACCGCGGAAGAGATCCACGATGGGCTCAATTTGCCCAAAATAGCGGTTGAGTTCCTCCAGCACCACGTCCGCCCGGTTCTTGTCTGAATAGGTCGTAAAGTTAGTGAGATCCGTGAACATGATGCTGATTTCACGCTTTTCGAACCGCAGCTTTCCCTCCGTGGCTAACTTCGCGACGACCGGATCCATTGTGGCGTACAGGGCTTTCTCCACTTTCTCTTTCATCTCTTCGGTCACGCGGCTGCGCTTCAGCTCATCGTAGAGCTGACGCGTCTCCTCGAACCCCCGGGCAAGCCTCTCTTGCAACGATCCAATGGCAGCGCTGGCCAGAATCAAAAACCCGCCCCATGTCGCGAGCACCAGCAGGGCGTTGATCCGCGTTCCCTGCACGGCGAATTCACCCGGCCGGTAATAAGCAAACAGGATGCCCGACAAGAAGCAGAGGACGGCGCCCATCACGGCTTTGCGTTTGCCCAGAAAGTAGGCAGCCGACAAGACCGGGAGATAGAAAAAGTTGAGGAACGCGATTTTGTAAGGGAAAAGGTAGAAAACCGCTCCCACGATGGCCACTACCAGCAGGATGAACAGCCCTTCCAAATGGTGGACGATGAAATTGCGAAATTGGAGCGGCCAAGCTCCTCTTAAGCCAAACGGTACAGCACTCTCGTCAACCAATGGCGCGCGAAAGTCAGGGTTTGCCATGGTCCCCTTATCTAACCACAGTAGAATTGGACGACAAAGCTCATGGTGCGTACTATAACTTTGGAATCTCGAAAGGGCAAGTTACGTTTATGCATGGCACGGTACATCGGCATTAATGGCGTTCGAGTAATTTGTTCCGGGAAGTCAAATTCGCTTGCCTTCGACTTTTGTCGAATTCTGTGATCTTTGGTACGATCCAGCCTCTTGCATGACGTGGCGCCCGTCACCTCCCGGCACCTGGCAAATATCTCGCCGCCCAACGGCCCCGGGGCTGCTAAACTACGTGGCGGCCACCGCGCGCCCAGGTTTTGGGTGGAATGGCTCTGGTAGGGGCATCAACAGAGAAGGCGCTCCGCGATGGCGCCCTGGAACGCCGGGGAGAGATTCAGAGGGGGACGGCACTTGTACTGCGGAGAGGGATCTTCCGCCGGATGGCCTTGCAAACCCAAAAGACATGAAGCAATTCCTCAAGCGTTTGGTCCTGTCAGTCTTTATCGTTTTGCTGCTCACTTTGATGGGCGCGGGAACATGGCTCCATCGGCGGATACGATCGAGCCTGCCCGTCCTGGATGGGTCGATTCCCGTGCCGGGGCTCGCGGCGCAAGTGGAAGTGCTACGCGACGCGCGCGGAGTTCCCCACATCCGCGCCCAGTCGATTGCGGATGCTCTCTTCGCCCAAGGCTACGTCACCGCGCAGGACCGCCTGTGGCAAATGGACTTGAGCCGGCGGAATGCTGAGGGGGAGCTTTCAGAAATCTTTGGTGATCGCACTCTGCGCATGGACATTGAAAGCCGCACGCTGGGCTTTCCACAGGTGGCGGCATCAGCCCTTGCGGATATCTCCCCCGACGAGCATCGTCTTCTTGCTTCGTATACGCGCGGCGTCAATGCCTTCATTGAGAGTCACCGCGACCGCCTGCCTTTGGAATTCCTCGCATTGCGGTACGAACCCCGGCCATGGCGCGAGGCCGATTCGGTGGCCGTAGGCTTAAACCTTTCGGCGCTGAGCCAAAGCTGGGGAGTGGATCTGGAGCGCGAGCATATCGCCGCCAAGTTGGGGGAAGACCTCTTCGCTGATGCGTTTCCTGACCACTCTGCGCTCGATGTACCGGTCGCCGAGGTTCCGCCTCACGAGCGCACCCCGAATCTCGAAACTCGAAACTCGAAACTCGAAACTGGCCGCGTTGCCCGCGCGCCGCAGGAAAGCTCCACACGGTTTTCGATTTTCGATTTTCCAGTTTCGTCCTCCGTGTCCGGGGCCGGGAGCAATAACTGGGTTGTGAGTGGATCGCACACGAAATCCGGCAAGCCGCTCCTGGCGAATGATCCCCATCTTCCCCACAGCGTCCCCAGCGTCTGGTACATGGTTCATCTCAAAGCGCCCGGGCTCGACGTAACCGGTGTCAGTCTTCCCGGGCTGCCGCTCGTCATCATCGGCCACAATGAACATATCGCCTGGGGCGCTACCAACACAGCGCCCGATGTCCAGGATCTGTACGCCGAGAGCTTCAATTCCCGCAACCCGAGGAAGTATTTGCACAACGGCCAATGGGTGGATGCGGACCTGCGCGAGGAGAGCATCCAAGTCCACGGCCAGCGCGATTACCACTTCACCGTTGTGGTCACGCGGCACGGACCGGTCATATCGCACGACGGCAAACGGGACCTTGCCTTGCAATGGACCTTGCTCACCCCGCACGCGCTCCGCCTTCCCTTCCTGCGCATCGATCAAGCGGGCAACTGGCGGGAGTTCACCGCCGCCCTCCGCGACTTCAAGATTCCAATGCAGAATTTCGTCTATGCCGATGCCGAAGGCAACATCGGTTTCTATGCCGCCGGACTTGTCCCCATCCGCAAACACGGCAATGGCTCGGTCCCTGCGGCCGGCAGCACGGATGACTATGACTGGACGGGTTTCATCCCGTTCGAAGACCTTCCCCATTCGTTCAATCCCCCGGGCGGGATCATCGCCACCGCCAATGGGCGCATTGTTCCTGACAATTACCCGTAGGGGGGTATGTATTTCACTCCGGTAGCCCCTATATCTTGTGGTCGGGCGACGCGGGAATTGCAGAGCCTTTGACCATGGATTTGTACGGAACTGGATCGATGGCTACAGCCTGCTGGAG
>Ga0182027_10013292_pt1 | contig 11493 bp, 10 predicted proteins | sample 712E1DmetaG_FD_121300 | JGI IMG/M metagenome (GOLD analysis project Ga0182027, IMG submission 121300) | Permafrost microbial communities from Stordalen Mire, Sweden - 712E1D metaG (Illumina Assembly) | ecosystem: Environmental > Terrestrial > Soil > Wetlands > Permafrost | place: Sweden...
CCGTCAGCGCTGCCGTATCCGACCAGATCGACGATCGATCCGCCCGCGGGGTTTGTTCCGGAAAGGGGGGCCGTGCTGCTGACGAGGGCGACCTTGCCGGCGGTCGCGGACATGTTGGTGGTCCCCGTAGTATCCGGCGTCGGAAGAGAGGCGCCGTTCGTCCCCCCTGCGAGTTGCACCAGGTAGTACCCGAAAGGGAGTATACGCCCGCCGAGCGGTGCAGCATGCCACGCCCCTGTCCCGGTCGCGCTTGCGTATTGTACAGACCAGCCCGTAAGAGAAACGGCGAAATACGTCGGATTGTAAAGTTCGACGTAATCGTTCCTGTAGACGGCGCCGTTGTTCCCGCCGTTGCCGTACAACTCACTGATCACAACATGGCCGGCGATCTGAGCCGCCGCCGGCACGGCGAGCATCTGGAGACAAATCAGAACGCCCCTGAGCTTCTTTTTCATGACCTCCTCCGGTTGTGCGCATTCCTCTCTCTTCATACATTGCGCGGAGGGGTTTTCCGGGGGGGACCCCGGATCTTTTTTCCCTGTGGAGGAGACCGCAAATGATCCGGGAAGCTCTCACCGTGCGCGGAGGCTTCCCGTCTCCGGCGGCACGCGTCATTCGCCCGGCAAATCTCCATTCTCAGTCACGGTGCGGCGTGCACGAACGACCGTGAAAAGAGGCCGGCGATTGGCAACTATGGAGGTCGCGGGGCTGAAAGAATCGAATACCGGCGCCGTGGAAGCGTTGAAGAAACTGAAGGGAAGCCCGTAACCGGCGGGGAGGGGGACAGAAAGGACCCCGGCGAACGCCGGGGTCCGAAGATCTTCCGGATGAAAGGGGATTATTTTCCCTTCGCGATCCCGATGACGCCGCAAGCGACGCGCGCCCCGGCGTTTCCCGTGGGCTGCGTCTTAAGATCGTCTTCCTTTTCATGCACGATCACCGCGTGCCCGACGATCGAATGCTCTCCCGTGAGAGCCATGACAGCGTCCACGTAATCGACGTGGGCCTTTCCGTCCTCCCCCGCTTCGATATTTCCCATGTCGCCGGCGTGCCTCTTGTCGCTCGAGGGCATGCCATGAGGCATGCCCGCCGGATTGAAGTGGCCCCCCGCGGAGCTGCCGTCTTCGGCGCTGCAATCGCCGAATTCGTGAATGTGGAAACCGTGCTTCCCCGGGAGGAGACCGGTCAGATCGGCAACCACCCGCACGCCGTTTTCCACCGCTTCGAATGTCACGACCCCCTTCACGCCGCTCCCTTTCAGAGGTGAAAGCACGGCGACCGCCTTCGTGGTTGGTGCGCTCCCGTGCTCGTGTGCCGGCTGCGCTGCCGCCATCGTCCACGCCAGGACTATCAATCCGAAGCAAAGAACGAGATGGGCTCTCTTCAACATGATCCCTCCGGTAAATGGTTGAGAAACTATGACGCGAAATTTGGATATACTTTTCTACAGATGCAAGTGTCCCTCCGCTTGTGACACGGCGGCGGAGACAGGGACCCCGGAGACGCGGTGTCTGCAGGGTTGATTTTTCGCCGAGAGTTGTCTTCCTTCTCTTATGACTGCGCTCCGGCGGTGCGGCGACCGCTTCCAGGAAAGGACAATTGCATGAGTTCTTCGCTGAAGTACCTTCTGCTTGTCGGTCTCGTGTGCGGCTCCGCGGTGGCGGGTGCGCAGACGGGACCACCCCCGGGGCTCGATGACTTCGTCGAGAGTATCCGCTCCGCCTTCAACGTCCCGGGGATCGGACTTGCCATCGTGAAGGACGGCCGCGTCGTCCTCGCACGCGGCTACGGCGTCCGTACGCTGGGGAAGCCGGGGGACGTGGACGGGAACACGCTGTTCGGCATTGCATCGAACACCAAGGCGTTTACTGCGACGGCGATCGGCATGCTTGTCGAGGAAGGGAAACTGGAATGGGATGCTCCCGTTACCCGTTACATCCCGTGGTTCCGGCTCTCCGACCCGTACGTGACGCGCGAGATTACCGTGCGGGACCTCCTCGTGCACCGGAGCGGGCTGGGGCTCGGAGCCGGCGACCTCCTCTGGTGGCCTGCATCGACGTACAACAGAAAGGAAATTGCGCGCCGCCTTAGTTCAATCCCGCTTGCCACGAGCTTCCGGAACGCCTATGCATATGACAACGTGCTTTACCTGGTCGCCGGTGAGGTCATCGAATCAGTGAGCGGGCAGACCTGGGAGGACTTCATCTCGAAGCGCATCCTTGCTACGGTTGGAATGCAGCGCACGACCGTACGGCACTCCACGGCAGGGGGAGGCTCCAATGCCGCCAGTCCGCACGCCCGGATCAACGGGACGGTCAGGCCCGTGGAGGCATTCACGAGCGACAACACCAACCCTGCGGGGGGAATTAACTCGAGCGCGGCGGAAATGGCACAGTGGCTCATGGTCCAGCTCGATTCCGGGCGAACCGCCGGTGGTATGCGGCTCTTCTCCCCGCGGACCACGCGCGAACTCTGGACGCTTGTTACTCCCATCCGGATCGGAGACCGGCCTCCTGCTCTTGCCTCTCTCCGACCCAACTTCAATGGCTATGCTCTGGGGTTCGGCGTGCATGACTACCGGGGGATGAAGGTGGTCCAGCACGCCGGGTCACTTCCCGGTTATGTCTCAGAGGTCACGATGATCCCCCATCTGAAGCTCGGCGTGGTCGTCCTGACCAATCAGGAGTCGGAAGAGGCGTTCAGTGCGCTGACACTCACGATACTCGATTACTACCTGGGCGCGCCCTCCGTAGACTGGAAAGAGGCGTTCCGGCGGACGGCGTCCTACCGCGATTCCGTGGTTGCCGCAGCAAAGCGCCATGCCTCCGCGGCCCGGGACACGTCCTCGCGTCCTTCGCTCCCCCTGGAGAAGTATGCGGGAAGGTACGAAGACCCCTGGTATGGCGAAGTCCAGGTGAGGTGCGTGAACGGCCGGCTCTCCATGCGGTTCGGTCACAACCCCGCGCTTGAAGGGGAGATGGAGCACTGGCAGTATGACACGTTCATCGCCCGCTGGAAGGATCCCGAGCTCCGCGCGGATGCATTCGTGACGTTCTCACTGAACCCGGACGGGTCCATTGACCGCGTCAGGATGAAGGCCGCCTCCCCGGAAACCGACTTCAGCTTTGATTTCCAGGATCTGGTCCTGACCCCGGCGGGCGCTCATTAAAAGAGAATCTGTCTATTGTTTCTCCGTGAGCGCGCCGAGGAAGAGCCGGGCGGCAAGGCGGTTCCCCTCGGCCGAAAAATGCACCCGGTCCTCCGTCAGTATCCCTTTTTCGGCGTTGGCGGTGTTTGCAGTGGCGAGGTGCTTCAGGAATTCCCGCCTCAGATCCACGAGGGAGCAACGGTGCGCGGTCGCAAGATCGCGGATGAGCTGAGCATAGTGGTTGAGATCCCCGTCAAGCTCGTTCGAACAGTCCGTCTTTTCGCCGATGAGGGCGGGGGTGGCGAGCACGACGCGAATCCCTTTTTCCTGCATCTTCGTTATCAGGGCATCATAGAACGCGACGAACTTGTCCGCGTCCGTCCCCGTTCCCAGCGTTCTCTTGTGCCAGACGTCGTTCACCCCGACGAATACTACCACCACATCCGGGTGACGGTCCAGGACGTCCCTCTCCAGTCTGAGGTAGAGGTCGTACACTTTGTTCCCGCCGATCCCGGCGCCTGTAAGCTCGAATTTGCCGGCGGGGAGCATCCCGCGCAGCTGGGTGATGTACCCGGCCGGCCCCACGCCCGCCTCGGTGATCGAATCTCCGAAAAAAATGACACGCAGGGGAGGGGGCGACATCATCACTGACGTGAGCACTGTCGCAATGAGAAATGCATAGAGAACGAAGTGTCGCATAGGAGGTCCATGGGTTGTTTGGGTGCAGTGTGGTGGGACAATGTAACGGATCGGGATCGCATATTCAATCTTGACTCTTTGACGTGTGTTGCATAGCTTCAACACGACCTTCCATTTCCCCGGATACCACAACACCAGGAGTACCCCCCGTTGCCAGGGTTGCTCGAGATCCTTCCTGAATATGTCCTCCACTGGATCGTGAAGCGGGGGAACGAGAGGCGTCTGCACGAAAAAGAGGCGCTTCTGACCGAGGGGAAGAAAAACGAATCCCTCTTCATCGTGCTCGACGGGCTTTTCTGCTCGTACGCAGCGGGCTCACCGCGTGTCCTGGAACATTTCGGTGCGGGGAGCGTCAAGCTCGGCAATTTCCATCCCAGGAATCCCGCGAAAGAATTTATGGATTATGTGCTGGGTTGGAATCTGATCCACCGGACGGAGGCGGACATGAACCGGCTGTTCGAGCGTTCCATGTTCGGCAAACCATGCTCGAAGATCCAGTTCGAAGCTCTGGGGATCAACGTGTTCGCCGGGTGTTCCCGGGATTAAGGATCCCGCTGTTTCCGGCGCTCGTTCGGGACGTTTCTACGAAGAGCGCACATGAAACCAAACAGGGCACATGGGCGTTACTTCTGCAACACAGGAGGGGCTTCAATGGAAATTCTTGAAAAAGCGACGCTCGGGGCGGGGTGTTTCTGGTGTGTGGAAGCGGTGTTTGAGGAACTCGCTGGAGTGAAGTCCGTTGTCGCGGGATATGCGGGAGGGAGGACGAAGAGCCCGACGTACGAAGAGATCTGTTCCGGGACAACGGGACATGCCGAAGTCGCCCAGATCACGTTTGACCCCCGAACAATCACATTCGGGGCAATACTCCGGGTGTTCTGGGCGGCGCACGATCCCACGACGCTGAACCGGCAGGGGGCAGACGTCGGAGAGCAGTACAGGTCGGTGATATTCTATCACGACGCGACGCAGAAAAAGACCGCGGAAGAGTCCCTCGAGAAAGCAGCGACCGGCCTTTCATCCCCCATTGTCACGGCGATAGAGCCGCTCAGGGAGTTCTACGAGGCTGAGAAGTACCACCAGGATTACTTCCGGAACAACCCCGGGGCGCCGTACTGCATGTTCGTCATAAAGCCGAAGCTCGACAAATTGCACCGCGGCCGGGAGTGATGCAGTCCCCCCTGAGGGGGGAGTGCCACTTTGCTTCTCACGCTCCTGTTCGTTAGATTTACCCCGACTTTTCACATCCACTCGCCACATCCACAGGCGGTCACCTCATGGCGGATTCTGGTTCTCGTCCCCGGCGGACGCACCGGCTTCGGCGCTGGCTGATCATACTCCTGATCACGCCCGTCATTCTGTTTTCATTGTACATATGGCTGTCACTCACGTGGAGTTATTCGCACGGGGAGAGGGCGGGCTACGTCCAGAAATTCTCTCAGAAGGGGTGGGTGTTCAAGACGTGGGAAGGGGAGCTCGCAATGGTCTCGATGCCGGGGACCACTCCTGAGAAATTCTACTTCAGCGTGCGGAACGACTCGGTGGCGGCTCACATCAATACCTCGCTCGGGGGGAGAGTGGCCCTGGTGTATGACCAGCATACCGGCATCCCGCTGAACTGGTGGGGCGAAACCGAGTACTTCGTGACCGATGTCAGGGTTCTCGAGCCGGTGGGCCGACCCTGAGAAGCACGGCACCGTGCCGTGCAACGGGAAGTGTGATCCCCGCGGGAAACTCTCCAAGGTTCTTTTGCCGCCAGAGGTCGCGGACGGACTGAGTTCCCGTCATCCCCAGCTCCGACCAGAGGAGGGGGACGTCTGATTTCCAGCGCCCCCGGTTGAAGAGTCCGACCGCCTTCGACCCGTCTTCCATGTCCTTCGCCCAGACTTCGATGTCGCCGTTCACGCTGACACGGGAAGCCTGCCTCCCGAGCGGGTCCTGACTCACGTCAAGCACTTCGTCGTTCGTCAGCAGGCTCGCGGTGAATTCGTCGAGCTGCGTCATGTCGCACCCGATCAGCAGGGGAGCGGCAAGGAGTGCCCAGAGTGTGATGTGCGTGTACTGCTCATTGGGCGTCAGCCGCGTGGGGTGGAGCTGCGGGCCCCAGCCGACCTTCCCGACAACAAGCATGTCCGGATCGTTCCAGTTTCCGGGTTTCGCGAACTTCTCGTGTCCGGCCTGTGCGAAGCCGATTCCCGACATGCTCTCCCACGTGTCTTCGATATCGCCGGTTGTGCGCCAGGAGTTCCCTCCGGCCTCGCCTCCCCATTCCCAGACATTCCCCATACCGTACTGGCAGAAACTGAAGACGATGTCACGGTGAACGCCGTTCAAAGCCCGGCGCATGAGGCGATATGGTCTTTCGAGCGATTCGCGCGTCCGGGCCTTTTCAATTGAACCGTATGAACACCAGTCGTACTTGAGGTAGTCAATTCCCCACCGGGCGTACTGGGCGGCATCCTGTTCTTCAAACTTGTAACTGGCGGTGAAGCCTGCACAGGTGAGAGGGCCCGGTGAGGAGTAGATCCCGAGCTTTAAACCCCTGCTGTGGACGTAGTCGCCCAGCGCCGTCATGTCGGGGAACTTCCTGTTCGTGTTTATCTTCCCTTCGGGTGTCCTTGGCTCTCCTCCCAGGAGCGAGTCCTTTGTATCCGGCTTCACTTCCCAGCAATCATCGATGTTGATATACGTCCAGCCGTGATCGATGAGACCGCTCTTCACCATTGCATCCGCCGCGGCGCGCACCTTCGCGTCGTCGACGGCAGAGGCAAAACAGTTCCAACTGTTCCATCCCAGCGGCGGGGTCAGCGCCACCTGATTTCCTGAAACGATCGTGAGGACACGCTCTGACGTCCCGAGTCGGTTCCGGGCCTGGATCGTGACCCGGTAGGTCCCGGGAGCCGCGAGCGTGCCGGTGATGCGTCCCGTGGCGCTCTCGAGCGAGAGTCCTGCGGGAAGCCCTTGCGCGGAAAACCTCATCGGGCGGGTGCCCGTGGCTGCGACTGTGTAAAGAAACGGATTCCCGGGACGGGCTCCGAACACGCGCGCGCCGTTGATGCGGGGGAGCGGTGATAGTCCCGGCGTCAGTATCACCGGGGTGAACTGCTGCGCGCGCGCATCAAGGTAGGTTTTTCTGACCCCATCCAGCGCGTCCGCGGAAGACGCCGCCCGTTCCCCGGCCAGTGCGGCGGCCCGGTCTGCGGGAGAGTCGAAGAGCGTCGCCGCCGCATACCGACGCGCGAGCTCCGCATAGTTTCTCGGCTCCCACGCCGTCGCCCAGATGCTGTCCGCAGACTCCCAGGCGATTTCGTCCCTGACCCTCTCGGAGGGGAAATCCCGGGCGACAAGACGCAGAAGATCCCTCAGCTCCCGGTTCACGACTGCAAAGTAGAACCCGAAGTCCCCCTGCCCGTTGTTGATCTTGAGAAGCAGCCGGTGTTCCCCCCGGGTGAGGCCGAGCACAACTTCCTCCTGATCCGGTTGCACCCCTCTGGCGATATCGTGCTGGAGCACCGGCTTCCCGTCAAGCCATACCTTGATGCCGTCGTCGCTCCCCAGCGAGAGCGCCAGGGTCGTGTCCCGGGGGGCTGACACCTGTCGCGAGATGAACATCGCGCAGAAATCTGTCTGCTCAAAGAGGACCACCGTGCCGTCGCGCCACTGAGGTCTGTCGGTCCACCGGAGTGATCCTCCTTCATAGGCCTTTCCCGGGACGAATTCCGTTTCGGGAGGGAACACCTCCGCGAATGCGTCTCTCGTGTTCGCCCTGAACGGCCCGATGGATGTCCAGGGTCCGAGGCGGACGGCGGACGACCCGCCCCCTGCTCCGTGCTGGGTGTTCAGGGCTTCGAGTGACGCCTGCACGGTGTGTTGCCACGTGTTCTGCTTCCTGTAAAACGAGGGATCCTGTGCGGCGGAGGAAACGCACATCAGAGTTGTCATCACGGGAATGAGCAACGACCGGTTCATCGTGATTGCCTGTTGATTGAGGGCGTGTCAGTTCGGTTGCGAAGTCCCGGGGAAAGGTTTCTCCATGTTAAATCCCCAGAGCTTCGGATTTTCGCCTATGACTGCTGCGGAAAAGATGTAGAACACGTAGTCATATGTCTGTTTCGGGAACTTGTCCCTGTACTGCCCAAGGAATTTCCAGAAATTCCTGTCGCGCGGGTTTTCCGGCATCTCGCGGATCAGTCCCCGCACAACGTTGTGCCCCCAGTTGTACCCGGCGATCACGAGAAGACCCGATGCCTGCGCCTCCGTGTTGTACATGTCGCTGATGTATCGTGCGGCCGCTGAGGTTGATTTTGCGACGTCCTGTCTTTCGTCACGGGGGTCCGGCCTGGCGACCCTGATCAGCGGGCCTGTCTTCAGCCCGTACTGGACCGCGGTACCGGGCATGAATTGCCACATCCCTTTTGCGATCCCAAACCGGGTTTCGGGTCCGACGACTGCAGAGTCGAATTCGCTCTCCTGGAGAGCCAGGTAGAAGAACTGTGGGGGGAGGTCGTGCGCGATCATCGCCTCTGCGATTCTTGCAGGGTAGCCGCTCTCCTCCGCCCGGGAGATGGCCTGCCTCAGCCTCGGGGATTTTTTCCAGAGATCGATGTAGTTTTCCACTTCCTCGATGAAATCGTCCGGCATCCCGATCTCACATTCTCCGAAGACGCGGGCGACATGGTAGATGGTCTTCTGCTTGTCGTCCATCCCCTCTGAATAAATCCCGAGCTCCCCGATGAGCTTCTCGTATGTCGCCGTCAGCTTCCGCCTTTTCTCCAGATAGGCGCCGACTTCCGCATGTGCGGTAGTGTCGCCTGCGATGGACCCGAGCTGTTTCTTGAGGGACGCGTAGGCGATGTCCAGCGCTTTCATGTCATAGAATGCTTCCTGCGCAAGGACTTCCTGCTTGTGCACCTGCATGTGCTTGTAGACGGCGTAGGCGCTGGCGACCAGAGCGAGAACACCCGTCGCAATGATCACACGGATGTATTTCCGCGAGCGTTTCTTCTCCTGGACAACGAACTTCTGCCTGATGAGCCTTGTCTGCTCCCCCGCGTCGTCCTTTGCGTTCGGGTCCTTGAGATACTTGTCGAGGAATGCGGTCGGTGAGAAGAGCGGCTTCAGGAGCGTCCTGTCGCCGTCCCCGCTCGCCCCTTCAACTTCAAAGGTGAGCAGGGGCCCGGTGCGGCCGAGTATCAGTTTCGTTCTGGTGCCGAGCTGCACCTTCGTAATTTTCTTCCCCCCCCGGAATGTGCCGTTCGTGCTGCTGAGATCCCGGGCCCACCACCTGTCCTTCTCGAAGTAGACCTCAAGGTGGACCTTGCTGACTGCGGAATCCGTGAGCCGGACCTGACATTCCGGATCGCGGCCGATCCGGAAGCTCTTCGTGAATTCGAACGTCACGGGCTCGTTGGAACCTTCCGCGGCAATGAGGCTGATTTTGGGGAAGGAGCCGGGCTCGGCGATGGGTGTTGTTTTGGTGTCCATTGAGAAGGGGATGAGCGATGGGGCGTAGTATAGGGGTTTCAAGCCAACAATGCAAAGAGGAAATTGTTTCACCGTGAGGGGTAATAACTACTCCCGGTTCTCAGGTTTTTTGCGGAGAACCCGCGTAAATATGCGATTTTGCCAGGGTCTCGGAGTGGCGCATTTATTGCGATATGAAGGACCAGGTCAGAGATAGGATGTTGCAGTGTCTTACAGGGAGGAGTGATGCCGGGAGCGATCATTACGATGCGTTTGCTGGCCCCGGTCATATACGGTTCCACGGCGCTTGTTGTTCTGGTCATGGGATTGCAGTTTTTCGCCATCGATATCGTGAAGCACGTCAACGCGTTCGGCCTGAAACTCAGTAAGGCAAACCGAACTGGTGCCTGAACCGCACTCGCAGAAAAGGATACACAGAATGAAAATGCCACTAACGCAGGCCCCCTCCAGCCTGCTGCAATCGGCGAGGCGCTACCCCGGCGTCGAACGCCTGTACCATGTTGCCTACTATCACGCCGCACGGGTAGGCTACCAGGATATTGTCTCCAGATCTCTTCACGATTTTAAGGATGGATGCGAACCCCAGGCCGCGAGATGGATTGCCCTTGCCGCTCCGCGGGTATGTAAAGACCTGAATTTCGAGATTATCGTCCGTGCCCTTCGGGCGGGCGAACTGAAGGCGTCGCCAAACATCCCTCTTGACCGCCTGTGCATGGCGATCGCAGGGGGGAGCGGTGCGGCCTATGAGCCTGAACGCGTAGAGAAGGGGAGGTGTGTCCGGGCGCTGACATCGCTGGGGGGGAGGCTTGCGCGTCAGAAGGAACTCGACGGCGTTTATCGGTTTGATGCTTCGGGGCTCGCCGGTGCCGTGAAGGTTCTCCTGGTCGATGATATTGCAACGACGGGAGCGACGCTTGAAGCGATAAGCAGGGCGATCACACAGGCCCTTCCCGGTGCGGTCATCACCTGTTTCGTGCTGGCGCGCGTCGAGGCACAGCTTCAAAACAGGCACATCAACCCGGACTACTTTCTCAGGGGCGAACAGGCGGATCCGGCGCAATGCGGGGCCCGGATGTCTCTCCGTGCTCCGGCAGAGCCATCTGAATTTCTTCCCCCTTCGACCCGGATCCCGTCATCCCCCCCGCCTACCGGCCGGGGATCGGGACCCGATACGCAGAGGCTCGGGAAATCCACGGTTCCGGTCCTGCCTCAGGGCGTCTCGTCAAAACCGGCGGCTCCAGATCGAAAAGGGAGAGTTCGTAAGGGGCTTCATACCAGGTACTATGTGATCGGCCTGCTCCTTTCTCTCCTTCTCCTGGGGGCAACGGTGCTCATCCCGGTGAAAAAGGAGCCGGCACCGCCGACCTCGCGGTTTGTCCAGCTCGTCAACCAGAGCGAGATCAAATCACCGGAGCCGATCCCCGAACGGAGGCCGGTGCAGTCCGGGGAATCGCTCAAGGGAAAACCTGCAGTGGTCACAGTGCCCGGCACGGGCCTTCGCACAAGTCACTCGATGGAGTCGCGCGTCATCCCGAAAACCACCGTGCGCCAGAAGGAGCAAGTCGAGATACTCCGCCGGTATTCGTCGCAGACAGGTCCGGATTGGATACTGGTAAAGACCACTTCGGGGACCATCGGCTGGGTGGTGGCTTCGGTCGTAAAGGAATTGCACGGATAGCCGGCTGCGGTTGGGGGACTGCTTCCGGCCGGGAGGGGTGCTGGGTTACTCCGGCACTCCTCCTTTTTTTATTGGCGCAATGCACGAAAAAAGCATACATTAGAGCACATTCTGTCCGTCGTTCGTCCCCCTTTGAACATCAATTTCCGGTGAGCCCATGAAACGCAAGCTTCTTCTCCCTCTCATCCTCTTCACCGTGGCAGCGGCGGTGGCACAGGAGAGCGTCCAGGAACCATCCACGGGGAAGAGTTTTCCAGTGGCCGTGAAATACGCCAGGAACGGCGTCGAGTATCCGATGTCGCTCACCGGCGTAGCCGTCAGGAAAAAACTTGTGTTCAAGGTATACGGGATGGCGCACTACGAGCAGGACCCTGTGAAAGCCCCGAAGGAAGAGGCGCTCGGTGCGATGCTCGTGGACGGCAAAGCCCGCCAGATCACGATGGATTTCGCGAGAGATGTCGATGCGGGAAAGATACGGGATGCC
>Ga0182027_10013293_pt1 | contig 11493 bp, 6 predicted proteins | sample 712E1DmetaG_FD_121300 | JGI IMG/M metagenome (GOLD analysis project Ga0182027, IMG submission 121300) | Permafrost microbial communities from Stordalen Mire, Sweden - 712E1D metaG (Illumina Assembly) | ecosystem: Environmental > Terrestrial > Soil > Wetlands > Permafrost | place: Sweden...
GGACTTGATCTGGAAAATTCAAGCGGAGACATAGTTTTTAATGCAGATTTAACAATTACACTTTCTGAATTCAAAACCGGTCTGTTTTACGGCAGGGGATATGTAAATTGCGGAAAGATTATTAAAGGGTCAATCGGAATTGGCGGGGAATATTATAGCAAACTAACTGTAAATGATTATTTAATAGAACCTGAAGACGCATTTTTGGGAATGCCTATAAAGGAATTAGATCAGCATAAATATTCTGCGGGAAAAGTTTTCGTAATCGCCGGTTCAGGTAAATTACCCGCTGCTTCTTTTTTTTCTTCAAATTCAGTTCTGAGAAGCGGCGCCGGATCATGTTATCTGGCATTTCCCAAATCAATTAAAACTTTAGCCCAGCAGAAATTGTCTGCAGCAATTGTTCTTGCTTATGAAGATGAAGGGACTGAATTCTTAAGTGATGCTAATTTGAAAGAGATTGAAGGAAAAATTACCTGGTCTGATGTTACAGCTATTGGTCCCGGTTTGGGCAGAGAAGAAAAAACAGTAAGTGCAGTTTTGGAAATACTTCGTAATAACAAATCGAAGACATTTGTTATTGATGCTGATGGGATTTACGCTCTTGGCAAAGAAGAATACAAAAAGATTCATTTGAAAAGCAAAATTCTAACACCCCATCATAAAGAATTTGCTGATCTGCTCGGAATCAATCAAGATCTCCTTGAAAAGGATTTGATGACAATCGGTAAGAACTTTGCAACAGAAAACGGATGTTATCTCGTTCTGAAAGGCGCTCCTACAATAATATTTAATTCTGAAGGTGAAGCATTTATAAATACAGCCGGCAATCCCGGATTAGCTAAATTCGGTTCAGGTGATGTTCTAACTGGTATAATTGCTGGATTCATAGCTCAATCCGACAATATTGAGGAAGCTTTAGTTTCGGCAGTTTATATTCATAGTCTGACCGCTGATTTATTACTCGAAGAAAAAACAGAATATGGCTATACCTGTCAGGATTTAATAGAAGGAATCCCTTATGCCATTAAATTCATTCTCAAATCTTTTGTATAGATTATATTAGAATTATTAACTCATAACTAATAACTAATGAACGCAATCACAATATCAAATCTTGTATTCTCTTACGAAAGATCCCGGGTTAAACCTTCTTTCGAATTAAACATTCCATCATGGAATGTCGGATTGGGAGACTTTGTTGGTATTGTTGGCCCTAACGGTTCCGGTAAATCAACTTTGCTGCGATTAATTGCCGGATTAGCTCCTGTGAATCCGCAAACTATTTTTATTAATAATAAATGTATAACGGAAATTAGTCATAAGGATTTAGCTAAAAAAGTTGCTTATGTTCCTCAAAAAAACTTTTCTGTTTTCCCGTTTTCTGTAAATGAAATAGTAATGATGGGAAGAAATCCTTATCTGAATTTTATGGGATTTGAGAGTAAACAGGATAAAGAAATTGTTGAAGATGCATTATCTACAATGCAGCTTCATGAAATTAAAAATAAAGGAATTAACGAGATATCCGGAGGAGAAGCCCAACGTGTTTTTATTGCCAGGGCGCTTTCTCAAAAAGCTCCTATTATCCTGCTGGATGAACCGAATGCTCATCTTGATCTTGAACACCAAATCCATATTTTCGAACTTATGCAGAAATTGAATAAAGAAAACGGAATAACAATTATCACGGTTTCACATGATCTCAACCTTGTCGGAGTTTATTCTAAGAATGTAGTAATGATGCAGGAAGGCAGGATAGAAATTGAAGGTGATAAAGCATTGATTCTTAATGAAGAAAATATTGAAAATGTTTTTAAGATTAATTCGGCTATCTTCTCTTCAAAAGAATTAAATAAAATTAACGTATTAATCAATCCGGTAAAAACAAAAGAATAATTTTGAAATTACGTTCGCAAAATAAGACTAATCTGATAATACTGATTTTATTATCAATGCTTAATCTGGCTGTGATATTCCTGTTAAAATACTATCTGAATAATATTTCTTTGCGTAAGATACGTTTTGATCTTATAGGAAATATCCTGAACATGAGTATTACTGCTCTGCTTATTGTAGGCGTAGTAATACATATATTCAAGAAAAATCCGCTGACTAATAATAAAGTCATTTTCTTAAATATAATTCAATTATGCTCTTTAATATTTTTGATCATTATATTTTTAATAATAAAATATAATCTTATTGAGAGTCAGTTATATTTATTCAACACTCCGGCAAATAAAATTTATATAGGAATACTATCAAGCGCTTTAGAATTTTTCCAGATTTATTCATTGCTGTATATTTGGGGCGCTCAGATAAAATCGGATAATCTGTTTGAAGTAAGGACTTTCGTCCGGACAATTGCCGCGATCCTTTTATTGATGGTATTTTCTATTTTATTTGTCTGGAATACCGGTTCGTTTTCCGAAACCAAAGTTGATAATATGAGATTTATCTATGGATTTGTTCCCGGAGCTGCGATTTGGCATAAGGGCAAACCAACGCCTGTTTTTGAAGGAAGAATAATAAAGGCATTGGAGCTTTTTCAGAAAAAAGTCATCAAGAAAATAATATTAACCGGCGGACATGCTCCCGGAGAACTCAGCGAATCCGAAGCAGCAGCAAAATATCTTAAAAAGAGGGGTGTACCGGAAAATGCTATAATTATTGAAACCAAAACGGCAACTACAATAGAACAGATAAAATTTCTGAAAAATACTTTATCATCAGTTCAAAATCAGGATTCTGTATTAATTATATCCGACGATTTCCATCTTCCTCGTATATTACAAATAACAAAGTTCTTCAGAGTTAGCGCTATTTGCGTTTCATCTGATTATCCGATATCCCTCGATAAAAATATATATTACCGTGCCAGAGAAAGCGTTGCGCTGATTTTGTTCTGGCTTTTTGCTTTATAAAATACAAGTTTTACATAACAATGAATTACATTAGATTGTGAATCAAAATATTGAAAGTATAATAGCTTTATGAAAAAATCAAATAGAAGAGAAATTCGGGAAAAGGTATTGCAAGTTCTTTATGCTTATGAGCAGAATGGCGAAGGACTGACTAAATTTACTAATGAAATACTGGCAGATGTCGCTTCAGAAAGTGATTTAAATTTCGGCAAAGATCTTATCAATAGAGTTGTTGCAAATCAGATTAAATTGGATGAAGATATCAAAGAGAGGGTAGCTAATTGGGAAATGGAAAGAATTGCTTTGATTGATAGAATTCTTCTCCGAATGGGAATTACGGAACTGCTCTATTTTCCTGAAATTCCTCCAAAAGTCTCAATCAATGAAGTTATTGAAATTGCTAAAGAATATTCAACATCAAATAGCGGTAAATTTATCAATGGTATTCTTGATGCTATACTTTCAGATCTGAAATTAAACAGTAACCTGAAAAAGAGCGGCAGAGGACTTATTGACGAATCCTTCAGTAAAAAAAACGATTAAATTTAGAGGTAACGAGAAATTTTAAGTCTTTGTATGGGCTCTTTTTGATTTAGCGCATACCTCATATTCTATAGTTGTAATTACATTTATTTATGCAGTCTATTTCAAACAGGTGATCTTTGAAGGAAAACCTGTTGGGGATTTCTTTTGGAGTCTTTGTACCGGAATCTCCATGCTCATTACCGCATTTATCTCTCCAATTCTTGGTGCGATAGCCGACTACTCCGCCGGTAAAAAACGCTTCCTGCTATTCTTTTCAATCATCTGCATAATCGCTACTGCGTTGCTTTATTTTACAGGTAAGGGAGATGTCTTTTATGGAATGCTGTTCTTCATTATTGCTAATATCGGCTATCAGGCAGGCGTAGTTTTTTATGATTCATTCCTGCCGGATATAACTGCGCCTAAAAATTACGGAAGAGTCAGCGGATACGGATTTGCAATGGGTTATATGGGATCTCTTTTAACTCTAGCGCTGGTATATCCGTTTATTAAATTAAATATGATCAGAGAAACCTTTCCATTATCTGCTGTTATTTTTCTGATTTTTGCTGTTCCGTTATTCATTTTCCTAAAAGATAATAGAAAATCAATTACCCGTTCGGAATCCTTTATAAGGATTGGATTCAATAGAGTCTCTAACACTTTAAAACACCTAAAGAATTATAAAAATCTTTCATTATTCCTGCTTGCATTTTTTTTCTATGTGGAAGGGATTAATACTGTAATATTTTTCTCCGGTAATTATGCAAGTTCTACACTTCATTTTTCATTCATGCAATTAATTATATTTTTTCTAATTGTGCAGACAACCGCAATACTCGGAGCTGTATTATTCGGAATACTCGCTGATTCATACGGTCAGAAAAAAACAATAATTCTTTCTTTGTTTATCTGGATATTTACAATACTCATTGCCTTTTTTTCAAGCGGTATTGATAGTCCGTTGGTTCATTTTACTGCATCGAAATTTAATTTTGAACCCGGAATAGTAGTAAGAGGATTCTTTTATTTTGTCGGACTTTCGGCAGGAAGTGTTATGGGAGGCACTCAATCCGTAAGTAGAAGTTTGATGTCAAAGCTTACTCCCCCTGATAGAAAAACAGAATTCTTTGGATTTTATTCTTTCTTTGGAAAAAGTTCCGCTATCCTCGGTCCCTTTGTTTTTGGAATTGTAAGTTATGTAACAGGGAAGCAGAGGTTGGCAATTCTGACTATCGGAATTTTCTTTATTATTGGATTAGCAATTCTTAATTATATAAAAGATCCTAAAACTCCGGGATTATTACCAGACACCGATTAATATTTCTTTCTGTAACTGAATCTGATAATTGTTGCTATCATTATGAATGAGATAACAAGCCAGATAGTACTTATCAATATACCCGGTATTCCGGTCAAGCTTGAAATTATTGTAACATCTGTAATTACATCATGTCTTGAAAAAAGATCTTCCTTTATATCAAACAAAACATAAACACAGCTGATCAATCCTATTGAACGAACAATAAGACTTACAATATTGATTCTTATATAGAAGGCAGAGAGTAAGATAAATAGTGAAGAAACAATTGATAGAAAAACAAAAGTTAAATTTGAATACGAAGTAATTATTGATATAGATAAAATTAATATTGCAAAAGAGATCAGTATCCGTTTCCCGTATCTTAAATTATTAGGTGAAACAAAGATTACTATCCCCCAAATCAGACTTCCTAAATAACCGACAGAAGCAATAGCTAATGGGTTACCGCCTTCTACCTGACATTTCCCGCTTAAATCCAGTCCAACATTCAATGCTGTTATTTTCCCGCCGGTAACTAAACCCATTATTGCATGACTTAACTCATGTAGAATTACAACAAATAATTTAATCGGATAAATAACCGGAGTGTTCCATAATATCAGACTTGCGATAAATATTATAAGAATTGCAACTTGATCACCGCTGTTATTTTGTCGTTTTATGCTCTTTTTCATAATCCTCAAAAAAATATTTGTAAATATTGAAAAAAATCTTGATTAATAACTTATATGGATATAATTTTGTTTGTATGCGGGTGTAACTCAGTTGGTAGAGTGTCAGCTTCCCAAGCTGAATGTCGCGGGTTCGAATCCCGTCACCCGCTCAAAAGACCTAAAACTAATAATAATCCTAAGTTTATTTCTTGTCCGGAAGATTTTTACTTCAAATTCAGGCATTTGTATAAAATAATTTTTATTTGAGTTGATACTTTTTAGTAATTATTTTATACTTACGGCTGAAATTTTGAAACGCTTGTTATTATGGGGGCTTAGCTCAGTTGGTTCAGAGCATCTGCCTTACAAGCAGAGGGTCGTAGGTTCGAATCCTTCAGCCCCCACAAACATAAAGCCTTGTAACTAAATCAGTTGCAGGGCTTTTGCTTTTTAAATACAAATTGACTGAAGTACAAATTGAATTATATCCCTCAAAATAATGTTGATCTTCACACCATTGCAATATTAAGTGCAGTGTCTTCATACTGGTGAACTAAAATAAAGTAATTTCAATTTCCATATTAAAATATTAACAGCTAATAAAGAAAATATTAATTGTTGATTATATTTCATTTTCGTGAATTATAATCGATGATTGCATATGTATATTACAATGAACATATTAATCCCAAACCCATGGAAGAATTGAACTGTGAATAAGTTTGATAACATTAAAAATATCTTTTCAATGGAATTCAATAACCTTAATGAAGAGAATGATAAATGGTTTGGCAGGATATTGAAAGGATCCATTGCTGAATGATGGTTTAAGAAACAGATATTTTAACGATCTAGGGGAATTTAGCAAATGACTTTGAAAGTAAATTTGGACTACCGAATAATTTTTAACTCCATCAGTAACGGGATGGCATTTACAAAATTTGATTCAGGCAAAATAATAGATGTAAATGATGCCTGGATACAATCTACCGGAATCAATCTTGAAAACGCCATCGGCAAATCCGCGTTAGATTTAGGACTATGGGCTTTCGAAACAGAACGAATGCGATGTATGACTGAGTTAAAAATGCAACGACGGGTAGTGAATTATGAAGCCACTTTAATTATGAAATCGGTGAATTTGCCGCATTTAATATCAGGTCAAATTGTCGAAATGGAAAATCAGCAATATGTATTATGGGAATTTCGTGATATTAGTGAACTCAAGAAGAATGAGGTTTCACTTCGAGAAAGCGAAGAACAATTCAGGTCGACTTTTGAACAAGTAACAGTTGGAATGGCGCATGTAAAAACTGATGGTAAATTTCTGCGTGTAAATCATAAGTTGTGCGATATTCTCGGATATTCAAGAGAAGAACTTTTATCAAAGTCATTTCAGGATATTACATATCCAGATGACCTGGATGTTAATGTCAAAAAGCTGCAGCAGATTCTCGCGAATGATATCCAATCGTTTTCGGATGAGAAAAGATATATAACAAAGAACGGTGAAATTATTTGGGTTAATTTAACTGTATCAGCACCTAAGAGAAATACAGGTACTTCATACTATATGATTTCTGTGATTGAAGATATTACAGTTAGAAAACGAACAGAAGATCTATTAAAAAAGAGCGAAGAAAAGTTTGCAAAGGCATTTAAAATAAGTCCGGAATCAATGATAATTGCCTCTTTGGAGGATGGTAAATACATTGAAGTAAATGATATATTTCTAACAACTACCGGTTTCACTTTAGATGAAGTAATTGGCCACACTTCTACCGAATTAAACGTTTGGGTTACTGAAAATGACCGGTTGAGGTATATCAAAGAGTTATCAGAGAATGGATCATTGAAAAATTTTAAAGTCCGGTATAGAATGAAAGATAATAAGATAAAAGATTTCTTGGTCTCCAGCTCAGTATTTTATCTTCAGGGAGTAAAGTGTAGTATAAATTTCATTAAGAACATAACAGAGCGCAAGCAGTTGGAAAACATAATACGGAAAAGTAAAAAACAATATGATAGTCTTGTTTCTAATATCCCTGTAGGTATATATCTTCTTCGTTCATCAATTAAAAAAACAATTGCATTTGAATATGTCAGTCCAAAAATGGAGGAAATGTTAGCAGTTAGTGCCGAAAGTATTTTACTAAACCCTCAGGTAGCATTCCAAATGTTTCACCCTGAAGATAAAGATGAATTAATCAGATTGAATCAAGAGCATCTTCGTATTTTGAAATCATTCGATTGGGAAGGCCGGGTTGTTATTAAAGGTTCAACTAAATGGCTAAGAATTAATTCGTATCCCGAACTGCTTGAAAACGGAGAAGTATTGTGGAACGGAGTTATTACAGATATTACTGAACGTAAGCTTGCTGAAAAATTAAGATTAGCATCTGAATTACGTTATCGTCGTCTTTTTGAATCAGCGAAAGATGGAATTCTTATCCTTGATGCCGAGACCGGCAAAATTGTAGATGTGAATCCATATTTAATTGAAATGTTGAGCTACTCAAAAGAACAATTCATTGAAAAAGCGATTTGGGAAATTGGATTCTTCAAAGATATAGTTGCCAATCAGGATAATTTTTTAGAATTACAGCAGAAGGAATATGTACGATATGAAGATATACCTCTTGAAACCGCGGCAGGGAGACACATTAATGTTGAGTTCGTAAGTAATGTATATTTAGTAGATAATCATAAGGTAATTCAATGTAATATACGTAATATCACAGAAAGGAAACGAATTGAGGAAGAAATATTAGTACAAAAAAATACTCTCAATTCAATATTTGACGACGCCCCATATTTAATGATATTAGTTGATTCCGATGGCAAAGTTATAAATATTAATAAAGAAGGGGTTAAATTTGCCGGAAAAAAGAAAGCGGATCTGCTGGAACAACTTGGCGGTGATGTTTTTAATTGTTTGAACTCCTTTAAAGAACCGGGTTGCGGCAGAAATGTTGAATGTACTAACTGCCCGCTTAGAAGTCTTTTAACGAAAACTTTTAACACAGGTATGCCGGTTCATAATGAAGAAGGGAAAATGAAATTCAATGTGGGCGGTAAAGAAGTTTCATTTGATCTGCTTTTTTCGACAACTCTGGTAAAACAAAACAATTTAGATTTCGTGCTTATCACAATTGTAAATATCACTGATAGAAAACATGCCGAAGAGGCTTTACTTGAGAGTGAAGTTAGATATCGTACAATGATTGAACAGAGCATTGACGGGATAACAATTGCTGATGAAGAAGGTCGATATTTAACTGTTAATCCGGCATTCAGCAAAATGACAGGATACACAATAGAAGAATTACTCAAGATGAGACTTTTTGATTTGCTGCCAAAACAAACTACTTTAAAATTGTTCCCAAGTCTAATTAATGAGCATAAACCGGGATATCGTGAAATAGAATTATTGAAAAAGGATGGAACAACATTTTATGCTCTTATTACAGGTTCATCTTTAGAAATTGGTAATAATCACTATATTCAAGGAATTGTTACCGATATTACAGAACGCAAAATTGCAGAAGAAGAACTTGAAAAACACCGCAATCATTTGGAAGAATTGGTTCAGCTAAGAACCCAGGAATGGAATAATGCAAATGAGGAATTACAGATACAAATCGAGAGAGAAAAGGAAGTTGAGTTAATACTTCAGCAGTCTCTGGTGAAAGAAAAAGAACTCAGTGAAATGCAGACAAGATTCATATCAACAACATCGCATGAATTCAGAACACCACTTTCCGCTGTTCTATCCTCTACAGAACTTCTTCAACGATATGGTGCAAAATGGAATGATGATAAAAAGAAAGAGCATTATAATAGAATTATAGAGTCAGTCGAATATTTAACGAAACTTCTTGATGATGTATTGACAATTAGCAGATCTGAAACAGGAAAGATTAGCTTTAAGTCTGAATCAGTTGATTTATTTCAATTGATTTCAGATTGTGAAAAAGATAATAAGTCATTACTGACAGAGAAGCATGAATTCAGATTAAATTATAACTTAGAAGAGAAGGAGTACAATTTAGATCGAAAATTAATGAGATTCATCTTCAGTAATTTGCTTTCAAATGCGGCTAAATATTCTCCTGAAGGAGGTAAAATCGAAATGACTATAAATCAGAATCAGCAACAGCTTATTATAGAAATCTGTGATGAAGGAATAGGAATACCTCTGGAAGAAGTTGATAAAATCTTCGACTCGTTTTATCGAACAAAAAATACAGGGACAATCGAAGGCACCGGTCTTGGTCTTGCCATTGTTAAACGGTCGGTAAATTTACACGGCGGTGAGATTAAAGTAAAAAGTGAGCTCAATAAAGGGACTACTTTTACTGTAACAATCCCGAGTAATGTAAATGCATAAGCAATAACAGTTAGGTAAAATAGTGGATTATGTAAAAAAACAATTACAAAAAGATAATGACCCTCATAAAGACGCGAGATTTGCGACAAGGTATTTTAACAAAGAGTATTCAAGTCAAGAGCTTTGAGCTATGCAATTCTATGAGCAATACTTACTTGATAAAGATACAGAATAATGTGTTGCAGAAATTGGTTCAACATATCTGTATGCTCTAAGACTGGGCAAATACATTTACAGACACAAATGTAACAACTAAAAATACAGCAAATAACTTTTTCATTTCGGAACTAAATCAGTTGCATGGCTTTTGCTTTTTAAAGAATTTTAAGCTGAAATGCAAACTGAAGTATATCTTTCAAAATAAAGCCGGTCAAACTATTTTAGATATACAAAACTTCATTTACCGCCAATAATGATTTTATCTGAGGTTTGAATTATCCCTTTCTTAAATCTTCAGATAATATATTAGATCTGATGATACATCATTGTCATAATGAATTTTGTTATTTGGAACAATTATATAAAGTGTATTGTTCTCAATTTATGTATTAAAATATAATATCTTATGAAAATCCACCAATTATATAAAAATAGATTAGATTTTTTTTGGGAAAACTAAGTTGAATTATATAAGCAATTAACTATCACTTTAAAAAGGAGTTAAAAATGTACAAAACTATACGTGCGGCATCGAAAACTATTTGCATAAACTGCAGCCCATGCATATTAAACGGGTGGAAAAAGAGCATATTTCTTCAGAGTTTTATTGCTTTATGTCTAATTCTTTTTTGGACTGTGCCTGAATCTGCACAAATTACAATAACTGCTTCAAATATAAGCTCATTTTTCTCTCCGGGAACTACTATTACAAGTGTAACAGATACAGTTACAAAATCATTGAATATCGGAGCTCCCGGAGCAACTTCCTGGAATTTTAGTTCTCTAAATGCAAATATTAAAAATACAATTACTAATATGACTGCAAGTTCAACACCCTATGCCAGCTACTTCCCAAATGCAACATTTGCAGAGCAAATTACAATTCCAGGTTTGGGAACAGAATACGTTTATTATTCTTTAGGTGCGAATCTTCTTTTTGAGGGATCATATTTATCAGGATCATATCAACAAGGAACAGCTACAGGAACAACATCCACAAGGATAAAAAATATTCCTGAGGAAATTACATATCATTTACCAATAACCTTTGGTACTACCTGGTCATCAACTTTTGCCGACTCAGCTGTTTCAATGATTACAATAACTTCTCCGTTTCAATTACCTCCAATTACTTCGGTAGCATTTGTAAATAGTGCTGATCAATATACCGTTGATGCATATGGATCTCTGACTCTTCCGGGCGGTGCTATATATCAAGCTCTGCGGTTGAAAGTAGATAGACGCACAACTGTGAACAGCCATACTAATCATACAATTTCATACGTATTCCTTACTTCCAACGGAGCTTCTGTTAATGTGAACCCAACAGATACTTTACAATCTAATAGCGGAACAATTAACATAAATGAGGTTGGATGGAGCAGTCCTACTTTAACAGCTGTCAAATCAGTTGATGCATTACCTAAAGGGTTTATTTTAATGCAGAATTATCCTAACCCATTTAATCCGACAACTAAAATTAAATTCGGGTTACCTGAAAATGCATTTACTACA
>Ga0182027_10013294_pt1 | contig 11492 bp, 8 predicted proteins | sample 712E1DmetaG_FD_121300 | JGI IMG/M metagenome (GOLD analysis project Ga0182027, IMG submission 121300) | Permafrost microbial communities from Stordalen Mire, Sweden - 712E1D metaG (Illumina Assembly) | ecosystem: Environmental > Terrestrial > Soil > Wetlands > Permafrost | place: Sweden...
AGCGCTGGGATTACTGTCCCGAATGCTGGCAGCAGATGAAAGACGAGAGCTGGGAATCGTTCTGGATCACCAAGCGGGCGATCAAGGAAGTGCGGGCGCGCAAGCTGAACCGGCGCGAACGCAGCGCGGCCCTGCGCGCCTTGTTCGAGTCGATTTGGGACCGGCGCGAGAGCGAGGAGGTCGGGCTGCACCTTTACTTCCTGGCTCACCTGCTGCTCAAATGGGGCGGGCTGCGCTGGCGCGAAAACCGGCTGGACGAGGCCGGACGCGAGGTGGTGGTCTTCGAGGATCCGACCACGGGCGACGCGCTGGAAGTGAACGTGGTCGAGGCCGACGAGGAGCACATCGCCGCCGTCAACGAGGAGATCGAGCGGTTCCTGCGCCAATACGCCAGCGAAGACAAAGAGGAAGAATAATTTCGAAGCGCGGAGCGCGGAATGCGGAGCGCGGAAAAAATACAGGTCGTCAGCTCAAAAGAATTAGATCCCCAATGCCAATCTCGTATTCAATTATACTAATATTTCCGCACTCCGCGCTCCGCGCTCCGCACTCTTCCCATGACTGACCCCGCCGCCCGCCCCTCGATTCTTCAGCTTTGCGCGGTTGATTTCACGGCGCGCCACTTCCTCCTGCCGCTGATGCGGGCGCAGAGGGCGGCGGGCTTCGACGTGCGCCTGGCCTGCGCGCCGGGCAAATACGTCGGCGAGATCATCGACGAGGGATTCCCGGTCTACCCGATCCCCTTTCGGCGCAGTTTCAATCTCTGGGCGCACGGCGTCGCGTACGGCAAGCTGCACCGGCTGCTCAAATGGCGGCGTTTCACGGTGGTCCATTGCCACACGCCGGTGGCCGCGCTGATCGCCCGGCCCTGCGCGCGGCGCGCCGGCGTGCCGGTGGTCCTCTACACGGCGCACGGCTTTTATTTTCACGAGGGGATGCGCGCGTGGGTCCGGCGCGCGCACATCGCTCTGGAGCGCCGCGCCCAGCGCAGCGCCGACTTCCTGTTCACCCAGAGCGCCGAGGACCTGGCGACGGCCGTCGGCGAAGGGATCGCCCCCGAGGCGCGCGCGCTGGCCATCGGCAACGGGATCGATCTGGCGCGCTTCAACCGCGAGCAGTTCACCCCGCGCGAGCTCGCCCAGGCGCGCCGCGAACTGGGCCTGGGCGCCGGCGACGGCCCCGTCGTCATCATCATCGGCCGGCTGGTGCGCGAGAAGGGCTATTTCGAGCTGCTCGAAGCGCTGGCCGAGCTGCGCGGCGAGTTTCCGGCGCTGCGCGCGCTGGTCATCGGCGACGCCCTGCCCAGCGACCACGACGATTCGGCCCGGGCGATCCAGCGCGCGGCGGCCGACCTGGGGCTGGGCGCGAGCGTGATTTTCACCGGCCTGCGCGGCGACGTCCCCCGCCTGCTGGCCCTGGGCGACCTGTACTGCCTGCCCTCCTGGCGCGAGGGGATGCCGCGCTCGATCCTGGAGGCGATGGCCGCTGGCCTGCCGGTGGTGGCCACCGACATCCGCGGCTGCCGCGAGGAGGTGATCGACGGCCAAACGGGCCTGATCGTGCCGGTGCGCGACGCCCGGGCGCTGGCCGGGGCGCTGCGCGGGCTGCTGGGCGACGACGAAAAACGCCGGCGGATGGGCGAGGCCGGCCGGCGGCGGGCCGAGCAATACTTCAGCGAGGCCCGGGTGATCGAGCGCCAGATGCAGGTGCTGAGGCGCCTGTTCCTGGAAAAGAATCTTGCCTGGCCGCGTCCGAGCCCGGCGGCGACGCCGCGCGATGATGAATAGGACTGAAAAAGTTAACTTGAAATTGAAATGGGATAGGGTCATCATCATTTGTGCAGTTTCATCCGTGGAGGTGCGCGGGCATGCTGACGCGGTGGCCGTGAGCCTTGATGAAGGCGCGTCGGGGGCGAAACCCCGGCGCCGGATGGAGAACGAGAGTCTTCTCTAGCAGTTAGTTTGGCAGTCAACGTGGACAACAATACCGAGAAAAACGCCTACACCGTTCTGGGTTTACAGAAAGGGGCGGCGCTTGACGAGATCAAACAAGCGTACCTGCTGCTCGTCAAGAAGTACGACCCGGAGATGCACACCGACCGGTTCATGGAGATTCAGAAGGCCTTCAATCGGTTGGAAAAAACGGCCAGCCGCGCGCGCGAGGATGTCCACACCTTCAATTTCATCAAGGGCGAGTTCTCCTTCAGCACCGAGGAGCAGACCCCGGCCACCGACGAGCAGATCGCGCAGGTCCTGCGCTCGCTCGAGGCCAAAAAGGCCGCTGGCGAGGCCAAGCCCGAAGAGACCGTCCCCAAAGAGATTCACGTCCTGATGATCCGCTCCTGGAAACGGGTGCAGAAAAAGCTGTGGGCCGAAGCGATCCAAGATTGGCAGCAGGTGATCAAGCTCGACCCGACCCACCGCCGGGCCAAGAACAACCTGCTCTACAGCTTCATCACCCTGGGTTACTCCTACGCCAATCACGGCCTGTACGAGGAGGCCGCCGAGGTTTGGGGCCAGGCGGCCCAGATGAATCCGGACAATCCGGAACTGATCCACAACCTGGCGCTGGCCAGCGAGCTTTCGGGGCGCACCGAGGAAGCCGCGCGATACTGGCAGGAGACGGTCAAGCGCTGGAAAGCGCAGCTCGAGCGCGAGCCGGACAACGAATACCTCAAGACCTGCATCATCGAGATCCTGCGCAAGCACGGCGACCGCATGGCCAGCGGCGAGAAGGCGCCGACCGCCGCCGCCGCCGCCGCCTCGGCCAACGGCAACACCAACCGGCCGACCGGGGCCAAGGGGATCGAGGACTACCGCGAGATCCTGCGGCTCAACCCCAACGACTTCGAGGCGCAGTTCAAGATCGCCAATGCCTTGATGCAGCAGCGCCAGTGGGTGGAGTCGATCAAGGAACTCGAGGAACTGCGGCGCAAGTTCCCGCGCAATATCGAGGTGATGAACCTGCTGGGCTGGGCGCTGCTCAACCATGGCAAGGTCGACGACGCCTTCACGATCTGGCGCAAGGCGCGCGTGATCGACCCGAAGAACCACCAGATCAACGAATCGCTGATCAAGGCGCACATGTCGATGGGGCGGACCCTGCGCGACAAAAAGCTCTACACCCAGTGCCTGGTCCACTTCAAGGCCCTGATGAACTACCTGCCCGAGAGCGACGAGGTGCACTTCGAGATCGGCCGGACCTATCAACTCAAGGGCGACGAGCGCGCGGCGTACCAGGAGTTCCAGAAGGCGCTCCAACTCAACCCCAAGCACAAGAACGCGCGCAACGCCATCTCCACGCTCAAACTGCGGCGCTGAAAACGCATCCGAAAAAAAGCAATCGAAACCACTGAACACGCGGAACACACAAAAAATGAACCTTCTCGCCAATCCAGCGATCCGCCATTGGAGTGAAAAGAGACCTTCTTGAATTAGCTATTGTTTCCGTGTAGTCGGCGTATTCCGTGGTTGGAACTGCCGGATCTAGGATACCATAATGACCACGATCCTCCTGGTTGCCGTTCTGTTCCTGTTGATCATCAATCTGGTCCTGCTGCTCCTGGTTCTGCGCCGGGCCGGGGCCGGCGACAAGGTTCTTGCGCCGCGGCTCGAAACCGCGCTGGCGGCGCTGGCGGCCGGCCAGGAGCGCCTCGAGCGGCTGGTGCGCGAGGAGATCGGCCGCAACCGCGAGGAGACCGCCGCCGGCGCCCGCCAGGGGCGCGAGGAATTGGGCGAGACGCTCAAGCGCTTCAACGATTCGCTCGTGCAGAACATGACGGCGGTGGCCCAGCTTCAAAAGAACCAGCTCGACGCCTTCGCCGGGCGGCTGACCGGCCTGGGCCAGTCCAGCGAGGCGAAGCTGGAGGCGATGCGCGAGTCGATCGATCAGCGCCTCTCGCGCATGCAGCAGGACAACGCGGAAAAGCTGGAGCTGATGCGCCAGACGGTCGATGAAAAATTGCAGGGGACGCTGGAGAAACGGCTCGGCGAGTCGTTCAAGCTGGTCAGCGAGCGCCTGGAGATGGTCCACCGCGGCCTCGGCGAGATGCAAACGCTGGCCAGCGGGGTGGGCGACCTGAAAAAGATGCTGACCAACGTCAAGACGCGCGGCACGTGGGGCGAAATCCAACTCGGCGCGCTGCTCGATGAATTGTTGACGCCGGAACAATTTTCCCGCAACGTGATGACCCGCGAGGGGAGCGGCGAGCTGGTCGAGTTCGCCCTGCGCCTGCCCGGCCGCGGCGGGGACGGCGAGGACGGCGTGGTCTGGCTGCCGATCGACGCCAAGTTTCCGATCGAGGACTATCAGCGCCTGGTCGAGGCGCAGGAGCGGGCCGAGCCGGAGGGGGCCGAGGCCGCCGCGCGCCAGCTCGAAGCGCGCGTCAAGCTCTGCGCCAAGGAGCTCTGCGCCAAGTACCTCAATCCGCCCCAGACGACCGATTTCGCGCTCATGTATCTGCCGACCGAGGGGCTTTACGCCGAGGTGGTGCGCCGGACCGGGCTAGTGGAATGGATCCAGCGCGAGTGCCGCGTGGTCGTGGCCGGGCCGACGACGCTGGCCGCGCTGCTCAACAGCCTGCAGATGGGGTTCCGCACGCTGGCGATCGAAAAGCGTTCGAGCGAAGTCTGGAAACTGCTCGGCGCGATCAAGAGCGAGTTCCACAAGTTCGGCGAGATCCTCGACAACGTGCACAAAAAGATTCAGCAGGCCTCGAGCACGATCGACGACGCCACGCGCAAGACGCGCACGATCGAGCGCAAGCTGCGCGGGGTCGAAGAAATGCCCGCCGCGCAGGCCGAGGCGCTGCTCGCCGCGCCCGACGGCCCCGCCGAGGCCGGGGAGATGGATTGAGGGGTCGGAGCCAGTCGAAGTTTCACCTCAGGGCTTCTTTAGTTTATCCGAAACGCATTGAATAACATCGTCAAGGGTGACGAGTTGTTGGGCTTCACGATCTTCAATTTTAATTGCGAATTTTTCTTCCAGCTCAAGAATAAACTCCACTGTGCTCATTGAATCAAGGGCATCCATCTTCAAATCCAAAATAAAGCGGTCGGAAGGAATGGCGGCCGAAATGTCCACTGCAATGTGCCGGCTTAAGATCTCGCGGACTTTCGCAGCAACATTGGCCTTGTCTGGCGAATCATAGAACTCGCCAAATTGCTCGTGAGTCAATAGCGGGCGGCCCTGCAAATGGCGCTGGCCACGTCTCTTATTGTGTCGGTCGTGAAGGATGGACAAGACCACGGACACGACCGCTAACAGGGACAAGATAAGGACATGTTTCATAAACTTCGGCCCCGGATGTAGCTCAATTCACAACCAAGCTGCATGATAGAAGGATCAGAGATACTGATTCGTCAGCACGCTGCCAAGCTGTAAAACCCAAGCCCTGTGTCCAATCAATAAAACGTCCACCCCCGGGCCGCGTTGTCCGGACGGAGCACCGACGCCCAGACATCGTTCAGGAACGCGCCATAATTGTATGTGCCGGCGCCCAGGATCCACATGCGATTGTTGAAAACCAAGCTGGAGGGGAACATCCGCGGGATAAAATCGGGGCCGGCGGGCGCGGCCTGCGTCCAGTGGACGCCGTCCGTGGACCACCAGGCATCATTGTAGGTGTTTAAACTGCTCCAATCGGAGGTCGTCCACCAATTGCCCCCCAGGACCCACATCTTGCCGTCGTAGACCAGGCTGGTATGGCCGCAGCGCGGCGGGAAGGACGTGGCCGGCGTGACGCAGGTCCAGCTTGTGCCGTCGCTCGAGGACCACACGTCGTTTAATAAGTTGCGAGACGATGAGCCATAGCGGGGGAAGTTCCACGCGCCGCCGATTACCCACATCTTGTTGTCATACACCACGCTGGAATGGCCCCAGCGCCCCGAAATGAACCCCGGAAAGGCATTATCCGTGGTCTGCGTCCAGTCGACGCCATTACTCGATTGCCAGACGTCGGCCAGGCTTTGGGGGGGATTATACGGAACGCCTCCTTCGCCGCCGATCACCCACATCTTATCGTTGAAAACGAGGCTGGTGTGTTTGCTGCGCAAAGGGAACGCGGCGCCGGCCGTGGCTTGATTCCATTTGATGCCGTCGGTGGAGGACCAAACGTCATTGAGCTTATCACCAATGGCCTGCGTGGAAAAATTAGGCGTTCCATACTGAGTCTGTCCTCCGATCACCCACATTTTCTGATCAAAGACCAAGCTGGTATGATTGCTGCGCAGCCAAAAGTCCGCGTGCGCCGTGGCCTGGGTCCAGGTCGTGCCGTCGCTGGAGCGCCAGACGTCGTTCATGAACGCAGAGGTGCTTAAGCCCTGATTGTAATCGAGCCAGTTAAAGCCCCCGATGACCCACATTTTATCCGCGTAAACCAGGCTGGTGTGGGCGAAACGGGGCGAAAAACGCGGGGGGGAATCATCCACCCGGGTCCAATCCTTGCCGTTGGTCGAGCGCCAGACGTCATTAAGGCCCTCGTATTCGAGCATCTCATCTGTCTGGTCGACGCCGCCCAGAATCCAAAGGGCGTCGTTAAAAACGAGGCCCACCTGGCCGTATCGCGCCCCCAGCGCCGTCGTATCCGCCACCTTATCCCAAGTCTTGCCGTCGCTGGAGTTCCAGATATCGCTAAACAAAACTTGAGTATTGCTCACGTCGCCGGCACGCCCGCCCACGACCCAGATCTTGCCGTCGTAAACCAGGGCGCTATGATTCATGCGCTGGCCGAATTCCGGGGCGTCCGTGACGAGGGTCCAGCTCGTCCCGTCTTCGGACGACCAGATGTCGTGGCAGTTGCTGCCGCCGATTACGAAGAGCTTGTCGTTAAGCACCACGCAGGCATGACCGGTGCGCGCGGAAAAGGGGGCTGCGGCGGACACCTGGGTCCAGCTTGTCCCGTCCTCGTTGGAGGACCAGACATCGTTGTAACAGGGATAGTCGGAAAAGAGTCCTCCGCCGATCGCCCACATTTTGTTCTTGAAGGTCACGCAGGCCTGGCCCGCGCGCCCGCTAAAGGGAGGCTTTCCGTCGGCACGGCTCCAGGAGCGGCCATTGCCGGAGGTCCGGAGATAGCCCTGGTCGTCGGCGTCGAGCAGCCACATCTTGTTGTTAAAGACCATGCCGCTGACGCCGAGATATTCATCGAATCCTGGTGATCCGGTCGCCTGGACCCAATTGTGGCCGTCGAGGGAGGACCAGACATCCATGGCCCATGCGCCGCCGATCACCCACATCCGGCCGTTGAAGACCAGGCCTGCGGCTTGGGTGCGGGGCGCGAAGTTTTGCATCGGCTGCCAGTCAACATTCAAGCGGGCCTGGGCCGCGCCTGGCCAAACGCCTGCCAGAAGCAGCGCCAGCGCCGCGAGCAGCTTTAATGAAAGCAGGAAGCCCGCTAGGGAAAGCGGGCGGACCGCTCGGCCGGCGCTCGGCGTAAACTCAGGGTTGGACATGGAACGATACCCCTTTCAGGCGGATGTATGGCTATGGGTGCGTTTACGGACAAGCTTGAGTGATTCGGTTGAACCCGATGATTATCCTCTAATTAGTTTGTTTATCATACGGCCAATGAGAATGATTCCTCAAGGAGTTTATTATGGCGGTTTTGGGGCGGAAAACGCCTCCCCGGCTCAGTTTTTCTTCTCTTTTTGCCGATGAAGCCTTTAACGGGTCCTTGGCGTGCCGGGACCGAGTTGTCATTTGCCTTCGGAAAAGGATGGCGCCGCTCATGGGCATCATCGTGGACATTGCTTGCGGTCAGGGGGTCCAGATCCCGGCCCTGCAACTGACCAGCGGCCAGGAATTTCGCGGCACGGTCAAGAGCAGCGACGGGGAAATGCTCGTCCTCGAGCTGGAGGCCGATCCGCGCGGCTGCATCCCGGTCGTTGCCGACAAGGTGCTGGTGATGACTTGGAACGCCGACGGCATCCAGCGGGCCTGCCCGATCCTGATCCGTTCGCGCCAGCCGCGCACGCTGAGCGTGCGGGTGGTGATCCAGGAGCGGCGCGAAGCTCCCCGCGTGCGCGCCGACATGCAGCTTGCATACGAAGTGATCGCGGCGGACCAGGTCAAGGAGACCGCCGACGAGGTGATGGCCCAGGTCAACACGCTGAGCGAACCCGAGAGCGAGGCCTTCCAGCTCCTGCGCAAGGACGACGATCCGCTGGCCGAGTTGCGCCAGGACATGCACGACCTGCGCCAAATGCTGGGCGAACTCATGACCAAGGTCGACGACCTGACGGCGATCGTGAGCGGAACCAAGCCCCAAAGCGCGCGCGGCCGAATCCTGCAACCCCTCACCATCTTGAATTGCTCGAGCACGGGGGTGGGTTTCCTCGCGCGCGAACCGCACAAGGAGGGCGATTACCTGCGCATGCGCATTACGCTGCGCACGAGCCCCCAGGCGGTGATCGACTGCATGGGCGTGGTGATGCGCGAGGCGCGCTGCGAGCGGCCCGCCAGCCAAAGCGGCTTGCCGCCCCACGACATCGGCGTGCGCTTCACCCACATCCACGAGGCCGATCGCGAGCGGTTGATCCATTACCTGTTCAAGGTCCAGCGGCGCATTCTGCGCGACCTCAAGGAAGCCCGCACGAGCATGGGTCAGAGCAATTAACGCGGATCAATGGGAGTCGCCCGATCCCCAAAGGGGATCAATGTGAGTAGCCGTGGGTTTTAACCCGCGGAAAGCGCACCACAATATCGTTCCGACCCTGAAGGGGTCAAATGAAAGCGCTTCTTATTCAACCCCTTCAGGGTTGGGTTCTTTTTCTGTCCGCATCCGTAGGTTAAAACCTACGGCTACTCACATGAATCCCCTTCGGGGATTAGGCCGAATGCACGCCATTCACAATTCCATCCCCTTCCTGAGCGCTTCCTAACAGGGGTTCTTTAAAGGTTTGTCCCAATCGTTCTCGTCCTCGAATGATTGACTTTTGTCGATGTCGATGACGATGACGAGCACGAAAAATCAGAAGAAAACTTCTCGGCAAAACGGATAAGCCCTTAAAGCATCGCCAAGGCGAGCTGCACTAGGCCGATCAAAAACCCGAGCAGGCCGCAAATCAACTCGATCGCGCGCAGTTCACGCGCGGCGATCTGGTGGATGATCCCCTCCAGGCGATCCAGGTCGAAGGCGCGGATGCGCTCCTCGACGAGGGCCTGGAAATTAAGCTCCGCCTCCAGCCGGCCCATCACCTGCTCGACCATCTGCGGGGTCAGGGCGCGCACTTCTTCGAAGATCATCGTCTCGATCCGCCGGCGCATCGAGCCGCGAAAAACCGTGCCGAGCAGCCCGTGGGAGAGGTTGAGCCGCTCGTCGAGGAAATAACGGATTTTCTCCCGGATGGCCCGGTCCAGTTCGCCCTGCAGGTCGGCCTGCTGCAGAACCTCCAAAACATCGCTGTGCGAAAGCAGGTGCTGCTCGACGGTGTGAGCGATGCTGCGGGCCAGTTCACCCTGGCGCTTGGGCACCAGTCCCTGGATCGTAAACAGGCCCGCCACCCTCAGCGGCCGGCGCGGACGAAAGATCATCCGAATGGCCAGGAACGTGGTGAACCAGCCGATGAAGGCGCTGACCAGGGGGATGGAGGCCAGTTTGAGCAGGCTGAGCGGATCGCCCAGGGGAAGATGCATGGGTCGGACAAACCTCCAGCAAGAACCACCCTAACACGGTGAGCCCTCAAGCGCCGATTAAAAAGGGCCGGCCTTGCCCCTGATGCTTATGCTTTCGTGTGCCGTAATACTTGGTGCAATTCGCGCAGAGTTGATTACAATAGGCTTCGGATTGTATGGTTTGGAATGGAACCTCGCTGATGGATGAATCCTATCGCTTCATTGAGAAAGCCGAAGAGCTGACGCCGCTCATGGAGGAGGTCGCGCGCCAGGAAACGGTCGCCCTCGACACCGAGGCCGACAGCATGCACCATTACCACGAGAAGCTTTGCCTGATCCAATTCGGCACGGGCCAGCGGCAGTGGATTGTGGACCCGCTGGCCGGTCTGGATCTCGTCCCGCTGATGCGGCTGCTCGAACAGCGCGAGCTGATTTTCCACGGCGCCGATTACGATCTGCGCCTGCTTTACCGCACCTTCCACTTCCGCCCCACCCGGATTTTCGACACGATGATCGCGGCGCAGATCCTCGGGCGCCCGCGCATCGGCCTGGCGGCGCTGGTCGAGGAGATGTGCGGCGTGACGCTGCCCAAGGAGGGTCAGAAGGCCGATTGGTCGCGCCGCCCCCTGCCCGAGGACCTGCTGCATTATGCCTCGGGCGACACGCGGTTTCTGTCTCGCCTGGCCGAGGCCCTGCAGGGCGAGCTGACGCACAAGAACCGCCTGGCCTGGCACGGCGAAGCCTGCCACCGCCTGCTCGGCTCCACGCGCGAAACCCGCGTTGTCAACAGCGATGAAGCCTGGCGGGTCAAGGGGGGCAAACTGCTCACCGGGCGGCCGGCGGCGATCCTGCGCGAGCTGTGGCGCTGGCGCGAGGAATGTGCGCGGGCCAGCGACCGCCCGCCCTTCAAGATCGCGAACAATGAGTTTCTGCTCCAGTGGGTCCAGTGGATCAGCGAAAATCCGCAGGCCTCGTTCGAGGAGGCCCCGCCGCGCCCGGTCTGGCTGCGCGGGTCGCGGCTGCGTGCGTTTGAGCGCGCCCTGAGCCGCGCCCTGGCCCTGCCGGAGAGCGAATGGCCCGGCCCGCCCGCCGGAAAAGGCGGCATCCGCAGCTCGCGCCAGGAGGAAGCGCTGCTCAAGCGGCTCGTCGAGGCCCGCGATCGGCTGGCGGGCGAACTGGGCCTGGATCCGGGCGTCCTCGGGGCACGCGAGACGTTGCGCCTGCTCGTGCGCCAGGCGCCCCAAACCGTGCAGGAATTCCGCCAGAAATCGACCCTGATGGCCTGGCAAACCGAAGCCCTCGCCGAGATCCTCGTGCCGCTGCTGCAATCGCCCGCCCCGCCCGAATCGGCCCAGATGGCGGATTAGGCGGCCCTGTGGCCCTCGTAAATCATGATCGCCTTCAGGTATTTGATCGCTTCGTCGAGCAAGAGGTCGTGAAACTCCTTGTTCGCGGTCGTCGCCGGCTTGGCCTGGGGCGGATGGGTGAGGATCTGCTGCAAGGAGTGGGTGGTGGCGGTGGCATCGGGAGTCCCTTCGGTACCCTCGTATTCCCCGCCGCCGAGACCCTCTTCGTCCTCGTTGTCGTAGAGGACGCCCTTGGGCGGGCCCTTTTTGGCGTCGTTGCCATTGAGCGAGGCGGTCGCGGTCGTATCCTCGTCCGTGTCGCCGGGCTCGATCTGGTTGGGGTCGCCGAGCAGGCCATGGCGCAGCAGGCGCAGCTCCTCGCCGGACGGCAGCGCGATCCCGATGTCAGGCTTGATCCCTATTTCGTGGATCGAGACGCCCGACGGCGTGTAATACAGCGCCGTGGTCAGCCGGATGCCCGACGGCTTGAATTCGCCGTTTTTGTCTTTTTCGAGCGACTTGTTGACCACGCTG